>Ga0207661_10000312_pt1 | contig 30978 bp, 35 predicted proteins | sample KBSC713LmetaG_FD_184337 | JGI IMG/M metagenome (GOLD analysis project Ga0207661, IMG submission 184337) | Corn rhizosphere microbial communities from Kellogg Biological Station, Michigan, USA - KBS C7.1-3L metaG (SPAdes) (version 2) | ecosystem: Host-associated > Plants > Roots > Rhizosphere ...
CGAGCTGCTCGACCGCATCCTCGAGTCCTACGTCGAGCGCGACGAGGGCCGCGAGGAAATCATCGCCGCCGGGATGCCGGCCGAGACCGTCGACGAGGTGATCCGCCTGGTCGACCGCTCCGAGTACAAGCGCCGCCAGGCGGCGCCGGGGATCCGGATCACGCCGAAGGCCTTCGGCAAGGATCGGCGCCAGCCGATCACCAACCGCTTCGGCGGCTAGTCCAGAGAACGCCTGACGGCGTCCTCAGTCGCTCGCGTGCAGAGCACGCCACGCGACCCCCGCCGTAGGCGGGGTGCGAGCGCGTCAGCGCGAGTTCCTTGTCAGCCGCCCTCTGGACGTCGCCGGATCGCAATGGTCATTTGAGCGAGGGCGCAGACCTTTCCCTCGTCGTTGAGGACTTCGGCCTGCCAGAGCCAGGTGGTGCGGCCGCGGTGGCGGGCTTGGGCGCGCACCTCCACCCCGCCCTCGGTGACCGGGCGGACGAAGCTGACGTTGATCGACTGCCCCATTGCCGCCATCCCCTGGTCGTAGACGGCGCCGGCGGTGGCGCGGGAGCAGATGCTCTCGATCAGGGTCGACATCACGCCGCCGTGCATCAGCCCGAACGGCTGGCGCAGCTCGTCGCGGACCTGGAGCCGCACGCGGGCGTCGTCGGGGTCGTCGCTGAGCCACTCGGTGCCGACCAGCTCGTCGAAATGCGCAGGCTTAACCTGAGCCTCGTCGTTCACAGGCCGCACCCTAATAGGCTTCCGTCCCGGTGGCGCTGTCCGACGACCAGAAGGCGATCCTGCGCCTGCTCTCCCAGCGCGGCGAGCAGGGGTACGCGGATCTATCGGCCCTGATCGGGGTCGATGCGGCTGAGGTGCACCGGCGGGCGAAAGAGGCGGCGGCGGCGCTTGAAGAGGAAGGGATCCCCGCACCTGCGATTCCGAGTCCTCCGGGCGATGGTGGTGGCGACGGGGGGTCCCCCTCCGTCGCAAAAGATGGGGAGGCTCCTGCGGGGGACCCCCCGTCTCCCCAGCCACCCCCGACGGTGCCGGCGGAGCCGCAGGAGCCGGCACCCGAGGTCGTTCACTCTTCCGAGGCGCCTCGGGCGAAGCCGAGCGCCCCGCGCGCAGCTTTGCCCAAGGGGGAGCCGAAGCCTCCGCTGCGGAAAGAGCTGAAGCTGCTTGAGAACCGCGGGTTGTGGGCGATCCTGGCGGGGGCTGCCGTGGTGATCTTGTTCGTCGTCTTCGTCTTGTCCGGTGGTGGCAACGATGGCGGCGGCAACTCGACGACTACTTCCTCCACCTCACCCAACGGCAAGACCGTGGCCGCCCTCGAGGAAGCCGCGGCGCAGGGCAGCCGCAAGGTGACGGAGGCTTCGCTGGAAGCCGTCGACGGAAGCGACGCGATCGGGGTCGCGATCTTCGGGCGGGTAAAGAACCGCCTCGCCCTCCAGGTCGCCGCCGAAGGCCTCGAACCGACCGGGAAGGGCGAGTCCTACACGATCTGGCTGGCGGCCTCGCCGGCAAAGATGCTGCCGCTGGCCTCGACCAACGAAGTCGGCGAGAACGGGCGCCTCGCCGCCCAGGTCGAAGCCCCGGTCGAAGTCCTCGCCTACCTCGCCAACGAAACCTTCACCAAGATCGCGATCACCAAGACCGAGGACTCGCAGCTGGAAGCCAGCCTGAAGCAGGCGACGAAGAAGAAGCAGGCGCCCGCCTACACGGGCGAAGAAGTCCTCCTCGGAGAAATCACCGGGCCGATCGTCGGTGCCGCGAAGCGGATCGAAGCGCAGGGCAAGAGCGGCTCCAAATAGCGGTCAGGCGTCCGGGAGGAGCTTCTGCGGGTTCATGATGCCCGCCGGGTCCAGCCGCTCCTTCAACGCCCGCAGGACCTCGATCCCGGTCGCTCCCACCTCGGCCTCCATGTAGGGGGCGTGGTCGCGGCCGACGGCGTGGTGGTGGGTGATCGTGCCGCCGTGGGCGACGATCGCTTCGCAGGCGGCGCGCTTGACCGCCGCCCACTGCTCGATCTCGGCGCCGCGGCGGGCGCGGGAGATGAAGGTGAAGTAGAGCGAGGCGCCGTCGGCGTAGGCGTGGCTGAGGTGGCAGAAGACCAGCCCGGGGGTTCCCTGTCCCTCGAGCGCGGCGCGAATGGCGCTGCCGACAGCCTCGTGCAGCTCACCGTAACGGCTCCAGATGTGCGAGGTCTCGAGCGTCTCGACCATCGCCCCCATCCCCATCAGCGTGTCGCGCAGGTAGGGGCCCTGGTAGCGACCGTGCGCCCAGGCGCGGCCGGCGGCCTGCCCGAGGTAGGCGGCGCCGCCATGGCGCAGGGCGCGGACGGTGAGGGCGCGGCGCCGCGCGGTGGACTCCGCGTCGCCCTCGAAGCCGACGATGACGAGGGCACCGCCGCGGCGGCCGCGGACGCCGAGGTAGCGGTCGAAGAGGCGGCCACCGAGGCCGCGCGGCCCCGATAGCGCCAGCGTCCCCTCGGTCTCCTCCTCGTCGGAGACGCGGATCACCTCCGGCAGCCCCGGCCCCTGCGCCAGGGCGCGGACGACCTCCGCCCCGGCTTCGAAGCTCTCGGCCATCCAGGCCTCGTAGCGGCGCTCCGCCGGCGCCGGGCGGACCCGCACCGTGACCTCGGGGATGACGCCGAGGACGCCCTCGGAGCCAATCGCCAGCTCGCGCAGGGCGGGTCCGGCGGCGCTGTGCGGGGTCTCCAGGGTCGCGATCTCCCCGACCGGCGCCAGCAGCCGCACCGAGCTGACCAGGGCGTCGAAGCGGCCGTAGCCGCTGGAGGCCTGGCCGGCCGAGCGGGTGGCGGCGAAGCCGCCGATCGTCGCGTACTCGAAGGACTGGGGGAAGTGGCCGAGCGTCAATCCCTCCCGCGCCAGCGCCGCCTCCGCCTCGGGGCCGCGCAGACCGGCACCGAGGCGAGCGGTGAGGGAGCGGCTGTCGATCTCGACCTCCCGCAGGGCGCGGAGGTCGAGGCTGACGAGACGGTCGTGCGGTCCGCGCAGCGGCTCGACGCCGCCGACGACGCTGGTGCCGCCGCCGAAGGGGACGATCGCGATTCCCTCGGCGGCGCAGATCTCGATCGTGCGCCGCAGCGCCTCGGCGTTGGGAGGCACTACCACCGCATCGGGCGCCGCCGGCGGCGCCCCGTTGCGCAGTCGCGCCAGGTCCACGTAGCCGCGCCCGGTCGCGTGGCGCAGCCGGTCCTCGTCGCCCGTGAAGACGTTCTCCTCCCCGGCCGCCTCGACCAGCTTCCGCGGCAGCGGTTCAGCCCGCGGCAGCTCGAACTCCTCGAGCTGCCGCGCCAGCGGCCACGGCTCCAGACCCCCGATCCGCTCCCGGAGAACCCCAAGCGCCTCCCCGTCAAGAGCCGGCTCGACCGCGGGGTCGCCCCACCCCCACCACTTCGCGTCGCGTCGCGGGACGGTCATCGCGGACCCCGGGGCGACTTTGTCAACCATAGGCTCACTAAAGCGCCCCTTCGATCCCGTCGAGCGCTTCGTCGAGGATCGCGGCTCGGGCGCGGCGCATCAGCGGCGAGCCCAGCTTCGACATCCCCTTCAGCGACTGCTCCTCGGTCAGGCCGATCTCGGTGCTGCCGTCGCGCTCCCGCATTCGCACCTCGACCTGCAGGGCCTTCAGGTGCCGCTCGAACGGCGTCCCCGCCAGCTCCTGCTCCCAGACGTAGCGTTCGTTCTCAGCCGAGCTGACGCAGCGGAAGTCAGCTCGCACACCGCGGCCCTCCGCCGTCTGCAGCACCTTCGTCCAGCGGGTCCGCCGGCCGCCGCCCCCGGCGACGTTCTCGACCCTGCTCGTCCGCGGCCACCAGCGCGGCAAGCTGTAGGGGTCGGAGACCAGCTTCCAGACCTCGCCGACCGGCGCCTCGACGGTGCGCGTGCGGGTGACGCGGGCCACGGGCGCCGGCTATTCGCCGGCGAGGCGGCGCAGATCGCGCACCAGCAGCAGGTGCTTCAGGTGCGAGACGGTCGCCGCCAGGCTTTCCAGGCTTTCCAGCGCCTCCTTGCGGCGCTCGGGGTTGCGCGAGCGCAGCGAGGGGCCCAGCAGCGCTTCCAGCAGGTTGGCCTCGCGGTCGGCCGAGGAGCGGAAGACGCGCAGGTTGCGGGCCCCGACACCGACCCGCGAAAGCTCGTTGGCGGCGCGGATGATCTCACGGTCGGTCTCGTCGTAGACGACCTTCCCCTCGCGCTTCTCCGGCTGCACGATCCCGAAGTTCTCCAGCTCGGAGACCAGCTCCTCCCGCGCCCCGGTCTCCTCGATCACCTCGTCGAGGGAGAGGTAGGCGCGCGAGGTGTCGACGAGGATCGCCCGCCGCACCGCTCCTCCGGCCGGCTTGCGCTCGCCGTCGGCAAGCACGAGGTCGCCGCCTGAGGCAAGCTCCTGGCGGATCACCCGCAGCGGCAGGAACTCGTCGCGCTGCAGCCGCAGGATCGTCCGCAGCCGTTCGACGTCGGACTGGCTGTAGAGGCGGTAGCCCCCCGAGGTCCGCCGCGGGCTCAGCAGCTTCTGGTCCTCCAGGTAGCGGATCTTCGAGATCGAGACGTCGTCGAATTCGCCCTGGAGGATTTTGCAGACGGCGCCGATCGTCAGCGCCTTGCGCGGGCGGCTGCCCGCTTCCGCGGCCCGCGTCGGCTGTCCGGAGGAAACCGTCACCTCAGCGCTCCAGGTAGCTCAGCTTGTACTTCCCGACCTGGATCTCGTCGCCGTCGGCGAGCCGGTGGGACTCGATCCGGCGGCGGTTGACGTAGGTGCCGTTGAGCGAGCCGAGGTCGTCGATGTAGAGGCCGTCGCGGCGTCGCACCAGCAGCGCGTGGTTGCGGGAGACGGTGACGTCGTCGAGGAAGACGCCGGCGTCGGGGCTGCGGCCGATGCTGACCCGCTCCTCGCTGACGCTGAAGCTCTCGCCGGCGCGCCCGCCGCCGGAGCGGATCACCAGCGCGGCGCCGCTCTCGGAGACCACCTCCTCGATGTCGACCGGCGTCATCTCGCCGGTCTCGTCGACCCGGTAGGTCATCGTCGTCGGGTCCTCGCCACCCTCTTTCGGGCCGCCCAGGTAGGCGCCGCACTTCTGGCAGTAGTTCGCCCCCTCGGGGTTGGCGAACCCGCACTCGGGACAGTGGACGGCCATCGCGGCTCCCGCTCAGGCGGCGGGGTCGTCCTCCGTCGGCGGCTGCGCTTCCCCGGCGAGGATCTGGGTCAGCTGCTCGACGTCGGCGCCGGAGATCATCGACTCGCCGGCCTCGCGTTTCTGGCGCAGGCGGTTGACCAGCTCGGCCCTGAGGATGTCGATCTTCCCGTGCAGGACACGCCGCTTGTAGGAGATCTCGTTCTCCTCCGCCGTCAGGTTGTCGATCATGTCCTTCAGCTCCTTGTCGCTGAGGGATCCGAGATCGGGAAAGGTCTCCTCCATCGTGCTCCTAACTCGAGGAGGCGTCGCCTCCGGTTTGCGGGGCTGCCGATCATAGCTGCCTCCTCCACCAAGGTTCAACCCTAGGTTGAAGGTTCGGCTCGACCTGGGCGTCAGCTTGCGGACGGCGTGGCGCGAACCGCGCGGATGCCGGTCCGCGCGTAGAGCACGGTCGCCAGGATCGCCATCGCCAGCCCCCAGAGCAGCAGCGCCGTCGCCACCCAGCCGGGCGCCAGCAGGGCGAGGAAGATCCCGCCCATGATCGGAAAGACGGAGATGCGGCCGGGCCAGTTGACCTCGATGTCGACCCCGTGGCGAAGGCCGAACCAGGCGAGGAAGAGCATCGTCAGCTCGCGCAGCGCCAGCAGCGCCAGCGCCCAGCGGGGCAGCAGCTCGAAGCTCCAGCAGACGACGGCGCCGGCGAGGATCGTCAGCCGGTCGACGAGCGGGTCCAGCAGCGCGCCCATGCGGCTGTACTGGCCGGTGAGGCGGGCGAGGATGCCGTCGAGGTAGTCGCCGGCGGCGATCGCCCAGAAGACCATCGCCGAGAGCAGCGAGGTGCCGTCGTCGGTTCCGAAGGCGAGGACGAGGAAGACCGGCAGCGCCGCCAGGCGCAGGTAGCCGACGGCGTTGGGGATCGTCCAAGGATGCAGCGGCTCGCCCCTGCGGGTCGAGCGGGGCGGCGGCGCGCTGCGGTCGAGTCCGAAGAGGCGGCGCGTGCGGCCGCGGCCGAAGGGGTTGCGGCTAGCCATCGGCGCGGTCGAGGCCGTCCAGCAGCCCCAGCGCCTGCTCGGCCGCGCGATCGAGCGCCAGCTCGTGCTCGGCGCCCGAGGCCCGCTCGCTGGCCTCGACGACGCCGTTGGCGAGGCCGCGGCGGCCGGCGACGATCCGCAGCGGGCAGCCGAGCAGCTCGGCGTCGGTCAGCTTCTCCCCCGGTCCGGCGTCGCGATCGTCGTAGAGGACCTCGGTGCCCGCCGCCCGCAGCTGCTCGTAGAGCTTGTCGGCTGCCTCGCGCTCGGGCTCCCCCGCCTTCGCCAGCGAGACCAGGTGGACCTGCCAGGGGGCGAGCGACCGCGGCCAGGCGATCCCCCGCTCGTCGGCCCGCTGCTCGATCGAGGCGGCGACTATCCGCGCCGGTCCGATCCCGTAGCTGCCCATCACGACGGGGTGTTCCGCCCCGTTCTCGTCGAGGTAGGTGGCGCCGAGCGGCTCCGAGTAGCGGCTGCCGAGCTTGAAGATGTTGCCGACCTCGATCGCCGTCTCGATCTCGATCCTGCCGCCGCCGGGAGCGGTGTCGCCGGCCTCGACGGTGCGCACGTCCATCGCGTAGGCCTCGAAGTCGCGGCTCGGGTCGACGCCGCGAAGGTGGGTGTTCGGCTTGTTGGCGCCGGTCACGTAGCTGTTGCCGGTGAGGGCGGCGTCGAGGATGACCGGCAGGCCGCTGCCGACCGGGCCGAGATAGCCGACCGGGCCGAGCTGCTCCTCGATCTCCTCCACGCTCGCCTGGCGGAAGTCGGTTTTCATCCCGTTGCGCAGCTTGATCTCGTTCAGCCGGTGGTCGCCGCGGAGGAGGACGAGGACCATCCCCCGGCCCTCGACGACGATGGGCAGGGTCTTGATGAAAGCGCCCGGCGGCAGCCCCAGGTGCGCCGCGACCTCCTCGACCTTGGTCATGCCGGGGGTGTCGACCTCCTCCGGCGCGTCCAGCCGGGCCGGCAGCTCGACCGGCTGCGGCTCGGCCGCAGCCACCTCGACGTTGGCCGCGTACCCCGGTGCCAGCGCCACCTCGTTCTCGCCGGCCGGACAGGGAGCCATGTACTCGTCGGCGCCGGAGCCGCCCATCATCCCGACGTCGGACTCGACCCGGTACCAGCGCAGGCCGCAGCGGTCGAGGATCCGCTCGTAGGCGCCCGCCTGCAGGTCGTAGGAGCGCGCCAGCCCCTCCTCGTCGCGGTCGAAGGAGTAGGCGTCCTTCATCGTGAACTCGCGCGTGCGCAGCACCCCGGCCCGCGGCCGCGGCTCGTCGCGCTCCTTGGTCTGGATGTGGAAGACCATCAGCGGCAGATCGCGGTAGGAGCGCACCTCCCGCGCCACGTGGCAGGTGACCGCCTCCTCGTGGGTCATCGCCAGCACCAAGGGCGAGCCCTTGCGGTCCTCGAGCTTGAACAGCTCCTCGATCGCATAGCGCCCGGTCTTCTCCCAAGCTTCGGAGGGCTGCAGGACCGGCATCAGCATCTCCTGACACCCGATCGCCTCCATCTCCTCGCGGATGATCGCCTCGACCTTGCGCTGCACCCGCCACCCCGCCGGCAGATAGGTCCAAAGCCCCGCCCCGAGCTGCCGGATCAACCCCGCCCGCACCATCAGCTTGTGCGACAGCGCCTCCGCGTCCGCGGGCGGGTCCTTGAGCGTCGGGAGGAAGGTCCGGGAGAGGCGGCTCACGCAGGGCAATCTATCCCGGTCCCCCCGTAGCATCGCGTGCTACGGTTGGAGTATGGCAAGAGAGGTGTCCATACGGGAGCTGCGGAACTCCACTCCGAGCGTCATCGCGCACCTCGAAAGCGGCGAGCGATTGACGCTGACCGTCAATCGGCGTCCTGTGGCCGACATCGTCCCCCACGTTCAAGAGCGCGACCCTTGGTTACCTTCGTCCGAGTTCCGCCGCATCGTCGAAGAGGCTCCCGCCGACCCCGGCCTGCTCGAAGATCTCGCTGACGTCCGGCGAGCCGAGATCGACGAATGAGGAGAGCGGTCGCAGACACCTCCGTCTTCATTGCCCAAGAGGCTGGCCGACCGCTGGGTCCACTGCCCGAGAAGATCGCCGTGTCGGTCGTCACGATCGCCGAGCTGGAGCTGGGGGTCTTGCGAGCGAACGATCCAGAGGTTCGGGCCCGCCGTCTCTCGACCCTTTCTCGTGTTCAGGAAACCCATCCGCTGCTGCCGGTCGGGCCCGAGGTGGGAAGTTGGTTCGCCCGGCTCGCCGCCGCCGAGCGCGCCCGCGGTCGTCGCCTCCGTCGACACGACACCTGGATCGCCGCCACCGCGATGCGCCACGAAGCGGCGGTGCTTACCCAGGACGCTGACTTTTCGTCCTTCGAGGGCGTAGAAGTAATTCGCGTCTGACGCTCAGGCTCGGGTGAAGCGCCGGCCCGCGGTTGGCGAGGCCTCCTCGTCGAGGAGGACTTTGTCGGACTCGCCGCGCTCGACGGCTTCCTTCTCCATCGCGGCGATCTTCTCGGGGGTGAGGTCGCCGGCGTTTTCGCGCTCGATGCTGGCGACCCACTCGGCGCCCTCGCGGGACTCGGCCTCGTCGAACTCGACCTGGCCGCCGCGGTCGAGAGACTTGTCGATCTCCTCGAAGAGGGTGTCGACGAGCTTGGCCTGCGGGACCTTCCGCAGCGGCTTGCCGCCGGCGAAGATCAGGCCCTCGTTCTTGGCACCGGCGATGCCGAAGTCGGCGTGGCTGGCCTCGCCGATGCCGTTGACGGCGCAGCCGAGGACGGCGACCTCGACCGGCTCCTCGTAGGCCTCGAGGCGCTTCTCGATTTCGGCGACGACCGAGTCCATGTCGAACTGGAGGCGGCCGCAGGTCGGGCAGGCGATCAGAACCGGGCCGCGCTCGCGCAACTGCAGCGCCTTGAGGATCTCCCAGGCGACCTTGACCTCCTCCTCGGCGTGGAAGGTCGAGAGGCTGATCCGGATCGTGTCGCCGATTCCGTCGGCGAGCAGGGTCCCGAGCCCAACCGCGCTTTTCAGCGAGCCGCCCCATTTCGTCCCCGCCTCGGTGACCCCGAGGTGCAGCGGGTAGGGGATCTTCTCCGAGAGCAGCCGGTTGGCCGCGATCGTGTTCGGCACGTTGGTCGACTTGATCGAGACCTTGAAGTTCTCAAAGTCGAGCCCCTCCATCAGCTCGACGAACTCGACCGCGGCGGCGACCAGCGCCTCCACCGGCGAGGTGCGCTCGAGCTCGTGCAGGTGCTTGGGCAGCGAGCCGGAGTTGACCCCGATCCGCATCGGCACGCCCTTTGCGTTTGCCCTCTCGGCGACCTCGGCGACCTTCTCGCGGCCGCCGATATTGCCCGGGTTGAGGCGGATGCAGTGGGCGCCGGCGTCGATCGCTTTCAGCGCCAGCGTGTGGTTGAAGTGGATGTCGGCGATCACCGGGATCGGCGATTCGGAGACGATCGACTTCAGCGCCTCGGCGTCCTGCTCGCGCGGGACCGCGCAACGGACCAGGTCGGCACCGGCGTCGGCGACCTTGCGGATCTGCTCCATCGTCGCCGCCAGGTTGGCGGTCTCGGTCTTGGTCATCGTCTGCACGGCGACGGGCGCACCGCCGCCGATCGGCACGTTGCCGAGGAAGATTTGCCGTTTCGAAGCCATATTCGAAGCCTACTGAGGCGAGATCGCCCGCCGGCTGAACCCCGGCGGCCCGAGCGCCGTATCCCAGCCGATGGAAGGGCGAATCTTCGCATGGGCGCTGGCGGTTGCGACCGCCGCCGCGCTGGCCGTCGCCCCGGCCGCGGAGGCGACCTTTCACCTGATCAAGGTCCGCGAAGTCCACCCGAGCAGCGGCCAGGACAGCTATGTCGAGCTGCAGATGTTCGCCAGCTCGCAGACCTTCCTCGGCGGGCACGCGATGACGCTCTACGACGCATCCGGGGCGCTCGTCCACAGCTCGACCTTCAGCAGCGGCGTCGCCAACGGGCTCAATCAGGCGACGGTCTTGATCGGCGACAGCGGCGTCCAGAGCGCCTTCGGCGTCGCCCCGGACCTGGTCGACTCGGCGCTTGCGATCCCGGCGGCCGGCGGCGCGGTTTGCTGGAACGCCGGCGGCCTGCCGGCCGATTGCGTCGCCTGGGGCAACTTCAGCGGCGGCGCGGCCTTGCAGACGGCGACCGGCACGACCGTCGGCTCGCCCGTCTCCCCGGGCGGCGTCACCGCCGGGAAAGCGATTCGCCGCACGATCCAACCCGGCTGTCCGACCCTGCTCGAGGAATCCGACGACAGCAACCAGAGCGCCACCGACTTCGCCGAGGTGGCGCCGGCCCCGCGCAACAACGCCTCGGCGATCACCGAGACGACCTGCGCCGGGGCGCCGAACACCGCGATCGACGATCGCCCCCCGGCAGCCACCAACTCGACCAGCGCCAGCTTCACCTACGAAGCGCCGACCGCGACCAGCTACGAATGCGAGCTCGACGGCGCCGCCTTCACGGCCTGCGAAGCATCTGGCGTCGAATACAGCGGCTTGCCCGACGGCACCCACAGCTTCCAGGTGCGCGGTCGCAACGCCTCGGGTCCGGACCCGAGCCCGGCCAGCTACAGCTGGAAGGTCGACACGGTGCCGCCGACCACGACGATCGACCAGGAGCCCCCCGACCCGAGCCCGGGCGCCAACGTCGCCTTCAAATTCCACGCCAGCGAGACCAATGCCAAATTCGAGTGCAGCCTGGCGCCAGAAGGGCAACCGGACTCGTTCTCCTCCTGCACTTCGACGAAGTCCTACGGCGGACTTGCCGACGGCATTTACGCCTTCCGCGTCCGCGCCACCGACACCGCCGGGAACCTGCAGGCGACCCCCACCGCATATTCGTGGACGGTCGACAACTCCCTCGCCGACACGACGCCGCCGGAGACGACGATCACCGGCCATCCGGCCGATCCCAGCACCAGCTCCGAGGCCTCCTTCGGCTACGTCTCGAACGAGTCCGGCTCGAGCTTCGAATGCGCCCTCGACGGAGCTGCGTTCTCCGCCTGCCCCGCCGGCGGCGCCTCCTACTCGGCCCTCGCAGCCGGCCCTCACTCCTTCCAGGTGCGGGCGATCGACGCCAGCGCCAACGTTGACCCGACTCCGGCCGGGTTCAGCTTCCAGGTCGTCCTGGCTCCTCCGGCGCCCCTGGGCGCATCGCCTCTTTCCCTGCCGTCCCCACCGCAGACGCTGCTCGGCAAGAAGCCCGGTGCCGCCACCCGCGACCGCACCCCGACCTTCCGCTTCCGCTCCGACAGCGCCGGCGCCAGGTTCCAGTGCGCAGTCGACAAGGGCCCCTTCAAGAGCTGCCGCTCGCCCTTCACGACGAGCCCATTGAGCTTCGGCCGCCATACCTTCGCCGTGCGGGCGCTGCTCGGCCCGACCGCCGACGCAACTCCGGCCAGGGTCCGCTTCAAGGTGATCGGGGGAAAGCGATGAGCCGACGGGTCCCCGCAGCCGTCCTGCTCGCGCTCTCCCTGCTTTGCCTGCACGTGCCTGCGGCGGCCGCGACCTTCCACCTGATGCAGGTCCGGGAGGTCTATCCCGGTTCGGTGGCGAGCCCGGACGCCGAGTACGTCGAGCTGCAGATGTGGAGCAGCGGCCAGAACCACGTCGGCGGCCACTTCCTGCGCAGCTACGACGCCGCCGGCGCCGTCGTCGCCACCAGCGCCTTCCCCGGCGACGTCGCCAACGGCGCCAACCAGAGCACCCTGCTGCTGGCCACCCCCGAGGCAGAAGCCGAGTTCGGCGTTGCCGCCGATGCTCCGCTGGCTCCGGCGGGCCAGCTCTCGCCTGCGGGCGGCGCGGTCTGCTGGGAGACGATCGACTGCGTCGCCTGGGGCAACTTCAGCGGCAGCCTGCCGAGTCCGGCGGGCGCGCCGGCTGCGGCCTCCGGGATCCCGGACGGTATGGCCCTCCGGCGCTCGATCGACCGAGGCTGCCCGACCGCCCTCGATATCGAAGACGACAGCAACAGCGGATCTGACTTCGAAGCCGTCTTCCCGGCGCCCCGCCCGAACGCCACCGCGCCCAGCGAGCGCCTCTGCGGAGCCTCCGGCGGCGGCTCGGGCTCCCCCGTCCCCTCCGGGCGATCGCCGCAGACCCAGCTGCGGCGCAAGCCTCCGAAGCGAACCACCGACCGCACGCCGAGCTTCCGCTTCACCGCCGGCGACGCCAGCGCGACCTTCCAGTGCCGGCTCGACCGCAAGCGCTTCCGGCGCTGCCGGTCCCCCTTCACGAGCAGGCGGCTCTCCTTCGGCCCCCATCGCTTCCAGGTGCGCGCCGTCGATTCGGACGGCGAGATCGATCCATCGCCTGCGTCCTATCGCTTCCGAGTCGTCCGGCCCGGTTAGCGGACTTCGAAGCCTTCGCCGGTGATCCGGCCGATGTCGTTCGAAAGGCCGATGAACATCAACATCAGGACGAGGGCGACGCCGACCACGGTGGCGCGCTCGATCACCCGCAGCGAGACCGGCCGCCCTCGCAGCTTCTCGATCACCGCCCAGAAGATGTGGCCGCCGTCGAGGGGCAGGATCGGCAGCAGGTTGATCAGGCCCAGCGAGAGGCTGACCAGGGCGAGGAGGAGGAGTGACTGCTGCAGGCCGGTTTCGACCACCTGGTGCCCGACGTCGCTGATTCCCACCACGCCCGAGACCTGCTTGCGCTGCTGCGATTCGAAGATGTGGGTGATCAGATGGCCGGTCCGCGAGGTGACTTCCCAGATCGCATCCGATGCCTGGCCGACTGCTTCGCCGGGAGTGAGGGTGTAGGGCCGGCCGGCGAAGCCGAAGCCCACCAGCGTCTGTTCGGCGGCGGTGTCGTACCGGGGCCTGATCGCCAAGGTAAGGGTCTTGCCGTCGCGCTCGACCGTGAGCTTCACCGGCGTTTCGGCAACACAGCCCTTTTTCTGTTCGCCGGCGCATTCATGCGAACCGATTTCCTCACGGAACTTTTCGATTCGATCTTTCGTGCCCAGGTTGCGGTAACGGCTGCCGTCGACGGCGACGATCTTGTCGCCGGCTTTGAGCACGCCCGACGCGGGAGCCTTCGGCATCACCCGGCCCACGACCTGGGTCCCTTCTTCGAGGGTGGCGAAGGAATAGACCCCGACCAGGATCACGAAGGCGAGGACGATGTTCACCGCCGGCCCGGCCGCGACGACGACGATCCGCTTCCAGACCGGCTTGCGGAAGTAGGCGTTGGCTTCGTGCTCCGGAGGAACGTCCTCCTCCGGGTTCATGCCGGTGATTTTCACGTAGCCGCCGAGCGGGATCGCTTTCACCCCGTACTCGGTTTCCCCCCGCCTGACCGACCAGATCGTCGGCCCAAAGAAGAGGAAGAAGCGCTCTACTCGCATGCCGACAGCCTTCGCCGCGGCAAAGTGGCCCGCCTCGTGGATGACGATCAGGAAGCAGAAGCCGAGGAAGACGAGGAACCAGCTCATGCGGGGGTCAGCTCCCGCACCTGCTGTTGGCTGCGTTCGCGCGCCTCGGCGTCGGCGGCGAAGAGATCGTCGAAGTGGCTCACGCCCGCGGCGGGCATCGCCTCCAGAACCCCCGCGATCACCGCGGGTATCGCCGTGAACGGGATTCGCTCCTCGAGGAAGGCGGCGACCGCGACCTCGTCGGCGGCGTTGAGGACGGTGGGCGCGGTCCCTCCCGCCGCTCCCGCCTCCAGCGCCAGCCGCAGGCAGGCGAAGGTCTCCAAATCGGGCCGCTCGAAGGTGAGGGAGCCGACCGCGGCGAGATCCAGCTGCGGCACGTCGACGTCGACCCGCTCGGGGTGGTTGAGCGCGTAGGAGATCGGCACCCGCATGTCGGGATAGCCGAGGTGGGCGAGCGAGGAGCCGTCGACGAGGTGGATCAGCGAGTGGATCAGCGACTGCGGGTGGACGACGACGTCGATCCGCTCGTAGGGGACGGCGAAGAGGTGATGCGCCTCGATCGCCTCGAAGCCCTTGTTCATCAGCGTCGCCGAGTCGATCGTGATCCTCCCTCCCATCCGCCAGGTGGGATGGGCGAGGGCGTCGGCGACGCTGACGCCCGAGAGGTCGTCGCGGCCGCGAAAGGGCCCGCCGGAAGCGGTCAGGACCAGGCGCTCGACCGTCCCCGGCGCCTCACCGCCGATCAGCTGGAACAGCGCCGAATGCTCGGAGTCGACCGGGAGGAGCCGCGCCCCCGTCGCCTCGGCCAGCGCCATCACCAGCTCGCCGCCCAGCACCAGGCTCTCCTTGTTGGCGAGGGCGACGTCGATGCCCTCGCTGAGGGCGACGATCGTCGAGCTCAGCCCGGCGGCGCCGACGATCGCGTTGAGGACCAAATCCGGCTCGGTCGTCCCGATCAGCTCCCGCACCCCCTCCTCGCCGGTCAAGACCCGGCCGCTCCAGGCGCCGCGAGCCCGCGTGGCCGCATCGGCGTCGGCGAGGGCGATCACCGGGGCCCCGTGCTCTCGCGCCTGCTCGACGGTCACCTCCCAGGCCGAGCCGGCCGCCAGCCCCACGGTCTGCAGCTCCTCAGAGGCGCCGATCACCTCCAGCGCCTGCGTTCCGATGGACCCGGTCGACCCGAGTACGAGGACCCTCTTCATGCCCGACAGAGGATACGGAGGGGACAAGCTCGCCGAGTCCGCGCCAGCCGTCGCATATCGACGCCTGGCGCGGACTCGCCATCAGTAGACGACCGCTACCGAGAGGTAGTAGCCGACGACGACGGTGAAGAAGACGGCGTCGAGGCGGTCGAGAAGGCCGCCGTGGGGGCCGAAGAGGGTGCCGGTGTCCTTGGTGCCGAGGTCGCGCTTCAGCATCGACTCGAAGAGGTCGCCGATCGGGGCGACGGCTGCCACGGCGGCGCCGATCATCAGGGCATCCACTCCGGAGAGCCAGTCCTGGTAGAGGCCGGCGAACCAGAAGCCCATGGTGCCGATGAGGAAACCGCCGACGAGGCCCTCGACGGTCTTGTTCGGGGAGAGGTTGGGGGCGATTTTGTGGCTGCCGAACATGCGGCCGGTGGCGTAGGCGGCGGTGTCGGCGACGAAGGTGCCGACGAGGACGTCGATCAGCAGGGCGGCGCCGTGGTCGGGCAGCTCTCGCAGCAGGACCGCGTGAACGAGCGGGAGCCCGATCCAGACGACACCCAACAGCGTCACCCCCATCGAGACGGTGGCGCCCTCACCGTGCTGCGCCCTGGCAGCGAAGGCGAAGAGCAGCGCGAAAGCTCCGGCGAGGACGTAAAGGACGTTGAAGGCGGTGCCGAACTCGGCGGCGATGACGAGCGCCGCAACGCTGACGCAGGCGGGGATGAGCAGCGGCCGGTGGCGCTTGGCGATCCCCGCGAACTCGCGAATGGCGACGATGCCGATCGCGATCATCGCCAGGGCGAAGACGATGCCGCCGGCAACCGTGATCGCGATAGCGAAGACGATCCACGGCAGCGCCACCAAAACCCGCTTCGCCGTCTCGCCGCCGCCGCGCCGCCGCCGCCGTTGGCGGGGCTGGCGCGGTGGCCGCCGCCGCTGCGGTTTCGCCGGCTCGGACTCGAACAGCTCGTCGTCGTCGAAGAGGTCGATTTTCACGCTCGGCTCCCGAAGCGACGCTGCCGCGTCTCGTACTCGCGCAGGCACGCCTCCAGCGCGCCGCGGTCGAAGTCCGGCCAGAGCTCGTCGCGGAAGACGAGCTCGGAGTAGGCACACTGCCAGAGCAGGTAGTTGGAGAGGCGCTGCTCGCCGCTGGTCCGGATCAGGAGGTCGGGATCGTGCATCTCCGGCGCGTAAAGCAGCCGCTGGAACTGCTGCTCGCTCTCACCCTCGAACCTGCGCGCCGCGTCGAGTATCTCCGCCCGGCCGCCGTAGTTGAAGGCGACGTAGAGGACGATCCTGTCGTTGGCGGCGGTCTCCTCTTCCGACCAGTGCATCCGCTCGACCAGCGCCGGGTCGAGACCCTCGCGGCGGCCGATGTAGCGCATGCGCACGCCTTCGGCCTTCAGCTCGGGCGTTTCGGAGCCGATCCGATCGCCCATCATCTCCAGCAGTCCCCGCACCTCGTCCTCGGGCCGGCTCCAGTTCTCGGTCGAGAACGAGTAGACGGTGAGCTCCTCGATCCCCAGCTCGGCGGCGTCGCGCAGCCGCGCCTTCAGGGTGTCGGCGCCGGCCCGGTGACCGTCGACCGTCGGCAGGCCCCGCTGGTTCGCCCAGCGGCCGTTGCCGTCGGTGATGATCGCTACGTACTTGGCTGCGGTCATGAGATTCCTTGTGAGACCGTGAAAACCAAGCAGGTCGGGGGACGCAGGGAGGAAGGCGCAGGGAGCGCACTGTTGTGCGTGACCAAGCCGACCGACCGAGGACTCCGAGATGCGCCGGTTTGCAGCGGTCTCACACTTCGAGGATCTCGGCTTCCTTGCCTTTGAGCAGGCCGTCGATCTCGGCGATCGCCTCGTCGGTCTGTTTCTGCAGCGCGGCCTCGGCGCGGCGCTCGTCGTCCTCGCCGGCTTCGCCCTCCTTCTTCAGCTCGCGCAGGTCGCTCATGATGTCGCGGCGGACGTTGCGGATCGCCACCCGGCCCTCCTCGGCGACGCCGTGGACGACCTTGACCATCTCCCGGCGTCGCTCCTCGGTCATCTCGGGGATCTGCAGCCGGATCACGTTGCCGTCGTTGCTCGGGGTGAGGCCGACGTCGGACTCCTGGATCGACTTCTCGATCGCCCCCAGAGCGCTCTTGTCGAACGGCGTCACCGTCAGCAGGCGGGCGTCGGAGGCGGCGACGTTGGCCAGCTGCTTCAGCGGCGTCGGGTTGCCGTAGTAGTCGACCATGATCCGGTCGAGCAGGTGGGGAGAGGCGCGACCGGTGCGGACGGTGGCGAGCTCGCCGCGGCTGGATTCGACCGATTTGGCCATCCGCTCCCTGGCATCCGCAAGCAGTTCGTCGATCAGCTCCACAGGTTCCCGTCCTCGTCACTCGGCGGGGGAGCTCGAGACCAGCGTCCCCACTTTTTCGCCGCAAACGATCCTATCTATGTTGCCCTCGTCGCCCATGTTGAAGACGTAGATCGGCAGGTCGTTGTCCATGCAGAGCGAGAGCGCGGTCGAGTCCATCACCCGCAGGCCGCGCTCGATCGCCTCCCGGTGGGTGATCGCGGGGATGAACTTCGCCTCCGGGTTGGTCGCCGGGTCGGAGTCGAAGACACCCTCGACTCCGTTCTTGGCCATCAGGATCGCCGCCGCGTGGATCTCCAGCGCCCGCAGCGCCGCCGCCGTGTCGGTGGTGAAGAACGGGTTGCCGGTGCCGGCGGCGAAGATCACGATCCGGCCCTTCTCCAGGTGCCGCATCGCCCGGCGGCGGATGTAGGGCTCGGCGACCTCCTGCACTTCGATCGCCGACATCACCCGCGTGTGCTGCTGCAGCCGCTCCAGCGCGTCCTGCAGGGTGAGCGCGTTCAGCACCGTCGCCAGCATCCCCATGTAGTCGCCGGTGGCGCGGTCCATCCCGCTCGCCGCCCCGTCGAGGCCACGGTAGATGTTGCCGGCGCCGACCACGATCGCCACCTCCACCCCGCGCTCCCGGACCGCCGCCACCTGCCTGGCTATGCGGTCCACCTCGGCGGCGTCGGTGCCGAACTCCTGGCTGCCCATCAGGGCCTCGCCGGAGAGCTTCAGCAGTATGCGCCCGAAACGAGGTTCGGCGGGATCGGTCACTGCAGGTGACTCTATTCGCCGACGCGGAAGTAGGAGAAGCGGGCGATCTGGATGTTCTCGCCGGTTTTCGCCGCCAGCTCCTGACGCAGCTCCTCGATCGTCTTGCCCTCGTGCTTCTCGGCGTTGACGTGAGCCTGGTCGAGCAGCGCGACTTCGCTCGCCCACTTGTTCAGCTGGCCCTCGACGATCTTCTCGACGACGTTGTCGGGCTTGCCTTCTTCGCGCGCCTTCTCTTCGAAGACCTTCCGTTCGGCCTCGCGCTCGGACTCGTCGATTTCGCTGGTGGAGACGTACTGCGGCGCCGTCGCCGCCGCGTGCAGGGCGACCTGATAGGCGAAGACCCGGAACTCCTCGTTGCGGGCCACGAAATCGGTCTCGCACTGGACTTCGACCATCGCCCCCACCTTGTCGTTGGCGTGGATGTAGGAGGCGACGACGCCCTCGTTGGTGCCGCGGCCTTCCCGCTTGGCGGCGGAGGCCTGCCCCTTCACCCGCAGCAGCTCGACGGCGCGCTCGACGTCGCCGTCGGCCTCGACCAGCGCCGTTTTGGCGTCCATCATCGCCGCCCCGGTCCGATCCCGCAGCGCCTTCACGTCAGCAGCGGTAACGCTCATTTCGACTCTCCCTCAGTCTCAGCTTTCTCACCCTCGGTGCTCTCGGCGGCCTCAGCGCTCTCAGCGGGCGGCGCCGGCGGCTGCTCCTCGGAAGGCTGCGCGTCCTCGGCAGCGGGCTGCTCACCCGCAACCGTGGGAGCAGGTTTCTCCTCAGACGCCTCTGCCGCGGGTGGCGACGATGCGGGACCGTCGCCGGTCGGCGACGGGGTCGTATCGGAGACAGGACCCGCGGCCCCCGGCGACTGCGGCTGAGGCTGTTTTGCCTGCTGGGCTTTCTGCTGCGCCGCCGCCGTGGCCTGAGCCGCTTTCTCGGCCTCCTCGGCTGCTTTTTTCGCTTCCTCGGCTTCGACGCGGGCTTTCTCTTCCTCCTCGCGCTTCTTCCGCTCTTCCTCCTCGCGTTTGCGGCGCTCCATCTCTTCGGCGATCCGTTTCTCCTCCTGGACGCGCCAGGAGCTGGAGCCGTCCTCGACGGCTTTGCCGATCGTGCCGATCACCAGCTGACAGGAGCGGATCGCGTCGTCGTTGCCCGGGACGACATAGTCGACCGGGGACGGGTCGCAGTTGGTGTCGACCAGGCCGATGATCGGGATCCGCAGCCGGGCCGCCTCGTTGACCGCGATCTCCTCGGTCTTGAGGTCGGCGACGAAGACGGCGTCGGGCAGGCGGTCCATATCGCGGACGCCGCCGAGGTTGAACTCGAGCTTGGCGAGTTCGGCCTCCATCCCCATCCGCTCCTTGGTCGGCAGGAGGTCGAGTTTGCCCTCCTCCTTCCAGCCGTTGAGCTCGTGCAGGCGGGCGATCCGGCCCGACATCGTGTTGAAGTTGGTCAGCAGACCGCCGAGCCAGCGTTTGTTGACGTAGGGCATCTGGCATTTATCGGCCCATTCCTGGATCGTGTCGCGGGCCTGCTTCTTGGTGCCGACGAAGAGCACGGTGCCCCCGCCGGTCGCCAGCTCGCCGGCGAATTTGCGGGCGTTCTCCAGCAGCGCCTCGGTCTGCAGCAGATCGATGATGTGGATCCCGTCCAGCTCGCCGAAGATGAAGCGGCGCATGTTCGGGTTCCAGCGGCGCGTCTGATGGCCGAAGTGGACTCCGGCCTCGAGCAGCTCTTTGAGTTCTGCCTCAGGCATTGGTTCTCCTTATTTGGCGAAGCTCCCCGCCCGCTCCCCGGGACCTGGTGGTGGCCAGGCAGGATCCGGTTACGCCAATCGACGAGGGTTGAATTTCCAGCGAGGATTGTAGAGGGGAGGCGCTACTCGGCGTGGGCCGCCTCCAGCGCCGCCTCCAGGTCCTCCGGCAGCGGCGAGGTGAAGCTCAGCCGCTCGCCGCTGCCGGGGTGCCGGAAGGAGAGTCGGTGGGCGTGGAGGAACTGGCGCTGGAGGCCGTAGCGCTCGGCGCCGCCGTAGGTCGCGTCACCGCTCAGCGGGTGGCCGATCGCCGCGAAGTGGGCGCGGATCTGGTGGGTGCGGCCGGTCTCCAGGCGCGCCTCTAGGTAGCTCTCCCGCGGCAGCAGCTCGAGGACGGTGAAGTGGGTCCGCGCCTGGCGGGCGGCGGCGCCGGAGACCGCCATCCGGGTGCGCTGGCGGGAGGCGCGGCCGATCGGCGCGTCGATCGTGCCGGTGCGGGAGGCGAGGCGACCGCCGGCGAGCGCCAGGTAGACCCGCTCGACCTCGCGGTCGCGGACCTGCAGCTGCAGCGCCGCGTGGGTCTCGTCGTCGCGGGCGACGACCAGCAGGCCGCTGGTGCCCTTGTCGAGCCGGTGGACGATTCCCGGCCGCTCGGGGTCGGCGCCGCCGCCGAGGACCTGGGCCAGCTCGTCGACCAGGGTCGGGCCGCGGTGCGAGGGCGCCGGGTGGACGACCAGGCCGGCGGGCTTGTCGACGACCGCCAGCGCCTCGTCGATGTGGACGATCCGCAGCTCCGGATCAGCCATCGCCGTCCTCGGCCTCGAGGTCGCGCAGGTAGAGGAGGACGAGCAGCACGACCCCGCAGGTGATCGCGACGTCGGCGAGGTTGAACGGCGGCCAGGCGCCGACGTGGATGAAGTCGGTGACGGCGTCGGCGCGGATCCGGTCGAGGAGGTTGCCCAGTGCGCCGCCGGCGAGCAGTCCCACCGCGACCCACATCCCCGGGCGCTCCGGTTTGCGGCTGAAGAGGTAGCCGATCAGGACCAGCGCCCCCGCGGTCACCAGCACCAGACCGGCGCCGGCGCCGCCGGCGAGCCCGAAGGCGACGCCGGCGTTGTGGGCGAGGGTCAGCTTCAGCGGCCCGAGCACGTCGACCTCGTCGCCTGGGAACAAGCTCGCTTCGATCCTCGCCTTCGCAGCCTGGTCGCAGGCGACGACCACGGCACAGAGGATGCCGGCGAGGCTCCAGGCGCGGGCGGCGGCGCTCACCCGGCGATCAGGTTGACGACCAGCCGCTGGGCGACGAAGAGGACGATCAGCCCGATCATCGGGCTGAGGTCGAGCGCGAAGCCCCCGCCCCCCATCGGCGGGATGAAGCGACGGAAGAAGTTGAGGTAGGGGTCGGTGACCTCGACCGCGAAGTCGAGCACCGCCCGCAGGTAGGGGTTGTAGGGCATGCGGGGGACGAAGGAGGCGACGATGCGGATGAAGATCAGGATCACGTAGACGACGAAGAGGGCGCCGACGTAGTCGGCGACGTCGCTGCGGGTCAGTGCCAGGGGAATCATTCGCGCATCCGCTCCAGTGAGGCCGCCACCGCCGCTTCGAAGGCCTCGCGGGCGCCATCTCGCTCGAGCGCCTCCAGTCCCCGCTCGGTGCTGCCGCCCGGCGAGGCGACGGCCTTGCGAACAGTGGCGGCGTCGTGCCGGCGCAGCAGCGCCGCGGTGCCGGCCGCGGTCTCGACGACGAGCCGGCGCGAGAGTTCGGGATCGAGCCCGTCGGCGGCGCCCGCCTCGGCGATCGCCTCGGCGACCAATGCGAAGTAGGCGGGCGAGCAGCCCATCACCGCCGTCGCCGCGTCGAAGTCCGCCTCGGCGATCTCGACCACCTGCCCAAGCAGGGTCAGCTTGTCGCGCGTGATCTCGTCGGCCTCGCCAGCGACGCAGAGTACGCCCTCGCCGACCTCGACGCCTACGTTCGGCATCACCCTCAGGATCTGGGTTTCCGGCAGGGCGGCGCCGAGGCGCTCGAGGCTGGTCGCGGCAAGCACGGAGACGACCGCGCCCGCGCCCGTGAGCTGCGGCGCCACCTCCTCGAGCCTGTTCGGCTTCACCGCCAGCAGCACCAGGTCGGCGCGGCGGGCGACCTCCTCGTTGGAGACCGCCTCTCCCTCCAGCTCCTCGGCCAGGGCCAGCGCGCGCCCGGAGCCGCTGTCGGAGAACAGCATCCCCTCGAACTCGCCGGCCCAGCCGCGGGCCATCGCCGCGGCCATGCTGCCGGAACCCACGAAACCGATGATCATGGCCCGGGAGACTAACCGCCCCCCGGGCCATGACCCGCCCAGCTAGGGCTTGTTCGCCAGGACTTCCCAGGTGAAGTTGTCGCCGTGCTGCTGGGTGTAGAACCAGTGCCACCGCGGAGTCCCGAGCGCCGGTACCCGCGCTCCGAGGATCCCCTGCGGGCTGGGGTCTCCGTCGGAGACGAGGACCCCGGTGATCTCGTTGTCGCCCTCGTTGGAGCCGAAGCCGCCGTTGTCGGCGTCGAGCGTGGCGGAGGGGTCGCGGCCCTCGGCGAGCCAGCGAACGGGCTGGTTCGCGGAGCTGGAGTAGTCGCCGTTGACGTCGAAGACCCAGCCCGAGTCGAGCGCGTTGCGCTGACCGTGCAGGGTGTCGCCAGCGTCTTCGACGAAGGTGAACTCGCTCTTGGAAAGGAACGTGACGTTGTCGAAGCTGGCGTGTTCCTCGTCCCCGTTGTAGAAGACGTGGATCCTGCCGCTGTTGGCGCTCGGGCTGCTCTGGTTGAGCTCGAAAATCGAACCCCAGCCGCCCGCTTCGGCGTTCTCGGGACTGGTCGCGTTGGTGTCGCCCGTCTCGTCGAAGAAGTAGCTCTTGAACCCGGAGCCCGGCTGGAAGACGCCGTTCTCCGGACGCTTGAACGGGGTCGCCTTCGCTGCGCGAGCCAACGGCAGGGCCGCGAACGGCGCGTTCCCGTCGGTGGCGGTGTTATGGATCGTCACCCAGCGGGTCTTGAACGAGCTCCCGTAGGTGTGGAGGGAGATCTGATCGGGGCTATTGAGCGCTTCCTGGCTCTCGTAGGTGATCGGTTCGCCGCTTTCGTTCATCACCTGCAGCGCCTGCAACTTGCCGTGCTGGAGATCGCCCGGACTCTTCGGGACGTAGCGGTAGATGTAGCTGTTCGGGTGCTTCGCCTTCGTGCCTGCCTTGCCCGAACCGCCGATGTCCTCGTCGATCCAGATGTTGCCGTCAGAGTCGTTCTGGATGCCCTCGTAGCCGCCACGACCGATCGCCCCGGAGACGTCGGTGACGACGGACGGGTAGTCGGGGGTCGCCGCATAGGTAGGGGCGCCCGAGTTCTCGGTGGTCAGCAGCAGGCGCTTCGCCCACGGGTCCCAGGTCGAACCGTCGATCGTCGCCAGCGGGTTGCCTTCGCTGTCGTGATCGGCGAGCAGGGTGACCCGGTGGGTGCTGTTGGCGTCGAGATTGACGCGGGTGAGCGCACCCTGGCCTCCGGCGCCACCCTCATGGCCCTGGAAAAGGAAGTGGGTACCGTAGTCGTAGTTCGAGTCGACGCCCGCAAGGCCCTTTTTGAAGACCAGGTAGGTGTTCTTGTCGGGCTCGGTCTTGTGGGACTCTTTGCCGCCGCTGGCGGGGGTCGGGGCCATCACCGGCTGACCGGCGCTGTTCAGCACGTCGTTGTCGTAGCCGTAGTAGGAGGTAAGCGCCGAGGGGTTCTCGAGCCGGGTTGAGCCCTGGGCGACGGCGGTCTGCCGTAGCTCCGGCGAGAGGACGTCGGCGGGCGCAAAGCCTTCCGAGCGCGTGTTGGCAGCCGGGACGCTGGTCAGCGCCGGACCGCTCGGGGGCGTCGCCAGAGCCGCAGCCGCGAGAAAGGCGGCGATCAGCGACAGTGCCGCGCCAAGGAGCGAAGCAAGCTTGGTGGGTCTCACCATGTTCGGGTTCCTTTCGGGATTAGCTAGATCTGATCCCGCGGGAACCTAGGAGCGCCTGGTCGGCGGACGGTTAAGAAGCTGCGGCCGGATCGTGTCGATCCGGTGAACGCGAGCGACCGAGGCTACGACTGGTTGAAGAAGCCCTTGTCGATCAGCCTCGCCTTTTCCTCGGCGGAGACCTCGACGTTGCGCGGCGTCAGCAGGAACATCTTCTCGGCGATCCGCTGCATGCCGCCGTCGAGGGCGTAGGTGAGGCCGGAGCAGAAGTCGATCATTCGCTTCGAGAGCTCGTGGTCGGCGGTCTGCAGGTTGAGGATCACCGGCACCGACCGTTTGAACTGGTCGGCGACCTGCTGGGCGTCGTTGAAGTTGCGGGGGATGACGAGGTGGACCTGGATGTCGCCGCCGTTGTCGACCGGGCGCAGGGTCCGGGTGCGGCTGGCCGCGATCGGCTCGTCGTCGGCGAAGATGTCGTCGATCTCGTCGCGACGCGGGCGCCGCGAGGTCGGCAGGCGCCGCACCGAGGAACCGCCTTCCCCTCTTTCGCGACGACCTTCGAAGACTTCCTCGGTCCCCGTCTCGGGCTCGAAGTCTTCCTCGTATTCGGGGCCGTAGTCGTGATCCTCGGCCAGGCCGAAATAGACGAGCGCGCGGTGCCAGGTGTCTTTGAGAGCCATATCTGCAGCGTGTTTCGGCCTCCGGCGGCCGACTCCTTTACGCATTATTCCCAGATTTCGCGCGAAATCACACGAAGAGGGCGTGGCCGAGGCGGACGATCGTCGCGCCCTCCTCGACTGCGACCCGCCAATCCTGGGAGGTGCCCATCGAAAGCCGCTGCAGCCCGTGGGCAGCCGCCAGCTCCGCTAGCCGCGCGAAATAGGGCCGCGAATGCTCCGGATCGGCGCTGAACGGGGGCATCGTCATCAATCCCGCGACCGTGACGGGGCAGCGGGCGATGAAGTCCGTCAGCGCCGCCGGCTCCACCCCACCCTTGCCCTCCTCGCCGGAGAGGTTGACCTCGACCAGGACCTCGGTCCCCGGCTCGGCGTGCTTCTCGAGCTGGGCGAGGACGGAATCGGTGGCGACGGAGTGGATCAGCCGGCAGAGCGGCAGCACCTGCTTGAGCTTGCGGCTCTGCAGGTTGCCGATGAAGTCCCAGATGAAGGCGTCTCCCCAACGCTCGTGCTTGGCGGCGAGGTCCTGCTGGCGGTTCTCGCCGACCAGCTCGACTCCCGCCCCGGCCAGCTTCCCCATCTCCTCCAGCGGCACGTACTTGGTGGCGACGAGGATCTCCACCCCGGCGCCTGCAAACTGCTTCGCCGCCTCCAGGTTCTCCCTCACCCTGGCGGTGTCGATGTCGTGGATCAGCTCCGCCACTTCAGGTCTCGATCCAGGCAAGCCCGCCCTGCCGACCCGTCCGCCCCCGGTCGCGGCGGTGGGAGAAGAAGAGCTCCTCCTCGCAGCTGGTGCAGAGACCGGCCGACTCGACCCGCTCCACCCCGGCCCGAGCCAGCAGTCGCCGCGCCGCCTCCGGCAGGTCCAACATCCGGCCCGTCGAGACGCCGTCGCCGAGCTCGGAGAAGGCGTCCAGCACCTCGGCACCGACTTCGTAACAGCAGGGACCGATCCCTGGACCGATCGCCGCCGAGGTCGCTTCCACGGCCGCTGCGCCCTCGGCGAGGATGCCGCCGGCGAGCCCGCGCCAGCCGGCATGCACCACCGCCGCCCCCCGCGGCCCCGCTAGCGCTACCGGCAGGCAGTCGGCGACGAAGACGAGTGCGGCGGCTCCTGGCTCGTGGAGCACGTGTCCGTCCCCCTCGCGGCTCGTCTCCGAACTTTTGGCCCCCCCAGGGACCCAAATCTCGGAAACGCCCTCGGGGTGATGATTGATCAGCTCGGTTCCGTGCACCTGGCGGGCGAAGGCGACTTGCTCGGGCTTGAAGCCGAGGGCCGCCGCGAGGCGGCGGCGGTTCTCCCGCACCGCCTCGCCGTGGTCGGCGGTCAGCAGGCCGAGGTTGAGGCTGCCGAAGGGCGGGTCGCTGACACCGCCGAGGCGGGTCGAGAAGGCAGCCCCGGCGCCATCCAGCTCCGCCTGCAGCCACCGCACTCCATCGCGTTCGCGCCACTCCATTGCCGGTAACAAAGCAGACGCAGGGGCTACTCGGCCCGCGCCGCCGCCAGGGCCGCCGCCAGCTCCTCCTCGAAACCGGAGACTTCGCCTTCCAGCTTCTTGATCCGGGCGGCGCGCAGCCCGCGCCCGATCGCCGGCCCCCGCGGCACACCGGCGGCGAGCAGGTCCTCGCCGCCGATCTCGAGCTGGAGGTCGCGCCAGACGGTCAGGTAGCGATCGAGCCAGGAAGCCCCCATCGCCCGCGCCAGGATCAGCTCGACCGGGTCGCGCCGCTCGGCCACCTCGACGGCCTCGGCCGGCTTCGGCGGCCACATCGAGGCGAGCACGTCCTCTGACCCTTCCGGGCCAAGCGCCGCCGCGATCAGCGCCTGCTCACGCGGCACGAGCTCGCCCCAATGGGAGACCCGGAGCAGGTCCTCGACCGCCTGCATCAGCTCGACCCCGTTGGGGCGGAGGTCGATCAGCCCCCAGCCGGCGAGCAGCCGGAGGCCGACCGCGCCGGCTGGTTCGGCGGCGAGGCGCTCCAGCTCGGCGCGGCGGCGGGCGGCGGAGACGGCTGTGAGGTCGGCGCGGCGCAGCAGCCGGTCGGTCTCGGCCTCGAGGCCGAAGCCATAGCGGGAGGCGTAGCGGGCGGCGCGGATCGCCCGCGTCGGGTCGTCGACGAAGGAAGCCGGGTGGAGGACGCGGAGCAGCCGCTGCCGCAGGTCCTCCTGGCCCGCGTGCGGATCGATCAGCCGCGCCTCGCCTTCGAGCGGGATCGCCATCGCGTTGACGGTGAAGTCGCGGCGGTCGAGGTCGGCCTCGATGCTCGCCGCCGGCGCCACCTCCGGCAGCGCCCCCGGCGCGGGGTAGGTCTCGGTCCGCGCCGTGGCGATGTCCACCTCGTGCCCCTCGATCTCGACCTTGGCGGTGCCGAAGCGGTCATGCTCGGCGCTGGCGCCGCCCAGCCGCGCCGCCAGCGCCGCCGCGTCGCCCTCGACCACGAGGTCGACGTCGGCACGCGGCTGGCCGAGCAGCAGGTCGCGGACCGCCCCGCCGACGAGGTAGACGGGCTCCTGGGCCTCGCGCCGGACCCGGTCCAGCTCCGGGTGGGCATGGTGCAGCGCTGCCGCCAGATCGGTCATCGACCGCCTACGATGACCGCTCTCGCGGATGGTCGGCAACTACCGAGAGGACGATGGACGGGCGCGCCCCGAGGAGCGCGCGCAGCGCCGGGCGATGGAGCGGCGGCGCCTGCGCCGCCAGCGCCTGCTCGCGCTCGGCGGCCTCCTCCTGTTGGCCGCGGCGACCGCGACGGCGGTCGCGGAGCTGCGCGGCGGCGGGCAGACCGACGCGAGCGGCTCGCGCTCCCGCCACCAGGCCCCGCCCACCGAACCCGCGACCCGCTCCCGCGCCGACTGGCGCCCGCACACCGGCCCGGTCCCGATCCTCGAGTACCACGTCCTCGGCCGCCCGCAGACCGAAGTCCCCTATCCCGACCTCTACGTGCCCCGAGCCAGCTTCCGCAAGCAGATGGACTGGCTGGAACAGCAGGGCTACGAAGCCGTCACCCTCGAACAGGTCGAGGAAGCCTGGTACCGGGGAGGCAAGCTGCCGCCACGGCCGCTGGTGATCAGCTTCGACGACGGCTACCGGCCCCAGTACACCTTCGCCCTGCCGCAGCTGAGCAAACGCGGCTGGCCGGGTGTCCTCAACCTCAAGGCCGAAGGCTCCGACCTCTACACCAGCAACGTCGAAGCAATGCTCGAAGCGGGCTGGGAGCTGGCGGCGCACACGATCAACCACTCCGACCTCACGACTCTGGAAGGCGAAGCCCTCGAAGAAGAAGTAGCCGGCTCCCGCAAGATCCTCCAGCGCGAATTCCACGTCCCGGTGAACAACTTCTGCTACCCCGCCGGCCGCTTCGACTCCACGGTCATCACTGCAGTCGAAGCCGCCGGCTACACCGGCGCCACCACCGAGATCCCGGGCTGGGCCACCAAGAACCACCCATACGAATTAGCCCGCATCGAGGTCCTGGGCAGCTGGACCCTCAGCGATCTAGCGGCGTCCCTACAAAGATGACCGGGTATCCCTCGAACTGGCGGATACTCAAAAAGCCGGCCTAATTAGGCCGGCTTTTGTCAGGGCGAGGGATACCCGGTCATCTACAACCTGACGGGTATGCCGTCCTTCGCCATCCGCTCCTTAGCCTCCCGCACCCGATAGCGCCCGTAATGGAAGATCGACGCGCAGAGCACGGCGTCGGCCCCGCCCCCGATGATCGCCTCGCTGAGGTGGGAGAGTCGGCCGGCGCCGCCGGAGGCGATTACCGGCACGCCGACCGCGTCGGCCACCGCCCGGGTCAGATCGAGGTCATAGCCGTCGTTGGTGCCGTCGCGATCCATGCTCGTCAGCAGCACCTCCCCCGCCCCGCGCTCGACCGCCTCTTCGGCCCAGCTCACCGCGTCGCGATCCTCGAACCGCTTGCGCCCGCCGTTGACGTAGACGCCCCAGGTTGCCGGAGCGCTGCATGGAGACGATGACACGGGAGGCCCCCCCTCCTGCTTGGCGTCGATCGCGATCACCACGCACTGGGCGCCGAAGTGGTCGGCCAGCTCGCCCAGCAACTCGGGCCGCGCCAGCGCCGCCGAGTTGACCGAGACCTTGTCGGCGCCTGCGTCAAGGACCGCCTGGGCGTCGGCGACCGAGCGGATGCCGCCGCCGATCGTGAAGGGGATGAAGACGTTGTCGGCAGTCCTCCGCGCCAGCTCGACGATCGTCTCCCGCTGCTCGTGCGAGGCGGTGATGTCGAGGAAGACGAGCTCGTCGGCGCCCTCGGCGTCGTAGCGCTCGGCCAGCTCGACCGGGTCGCCGGCGTCCCTGAGGCCGACGAAATTGGTCCCCTTGACCACGCGCCCGGCATTGACGTCGAGGCAGGGGATGACGCGCTTCAGTGCCATGCCCTCAGGTTAGGGCGGCGATGCCCTCGGCGACGGTGAACCTGCGCTCGTAGAGGGCGCGGCCGACTATGGCGCCTTCGATGTTCGGGGCCGCTTGATCGGCGAGGGCCTCGAGGTGGGAGAGGTTGCCGACCCCGCCGGAGGCGATCACCTGGGCCGTGGTTGCGTCGGCAATCGCGTTCAGTTGGTCGATGGCTGGCCCCGCCATGGTTCCGTCCACCTCGATAGCGGTACAGAGAAAGCGGCGAGCGCCGAGATCGGTCAGGCCGTGAACCAGCTTCACGGCGGTCAGATCGCTGACCTCAGTCCAGCCGTGGACAGAGACCTTGCCGCCGCGGGTATCGAGGGACACCACGATTCGGTCCTCGTATTCCGCCAACGCTCGGGGAAGCAGACTGGGATCGTCCAGCACCGCGGACCCGATCACGACACGGGCCGCGCCGGCGCTGAGCACGGCGTCGATGGCGGCCATGTCGCGCAGCCCTCCCCCGGCCTGGATCGGACACTCGACTTCGTCGGCTATCCGACTGATCGCATCCAGGTTGCGAGGCTCGCCCGCCTTGGCGCCGTCGAGGTCGACGACGTGGAGGAACTCGGCCCCTTCCTCGGCCCAGCGCCTGGCCGCGTCGACAGGATCGGAGTCGTAGGCGGTCTCCCGCTCGTAGTCGCCCTGCAGCAGGCGCACGGCCTGACCGCTGCGGATGTCGATCGCCGGGTAGAGGATCACGCGCTCTTACGCTGCGGCGGGCGCCTTGGCGCAGATGCCGGCGAAGTTGGAGAGCAGGCGCAGCCCGGCGCTGCTCGACTTCTCCGGGTGGAACTGGACGCCGAAGACGTTCTCGCGCTCGGCGGCGCAGGCGAAGCGGCTGCCGTACTCGGCCGTGCCCAGGAGGTCCTCGGGGTTCGGGCGCGGCGCGAAGGAGTGGACGAAGTAAAAGGGCGTCCCCGAGGGCAGCCCCTCGGTCAGCCGCGACTCGCGCTCCCAGCGCACCGGCGACCAGCCGATGTGCGGGACCTTGAGGCCTTCGGCTTGCAGATCGTCTACCGGCCCTTCAAGCAGTCCGAGACCCTTGGAGCCGCCGAGCTCGGCGGTCGACTCGAAGAGCAGCTGCAGGCCGAGGCAGATGCCGAGGATCGGCACCCCCGCTTCGCGACGCTCGGCGATCAGCTCGTCCAGCCCGTACTCGCGGATCCGCTCCATCGCCCGCGGCATCGCCCCGACGCCAGGCAGGACGAGCCCATCGGCGGCCCCTGCCTCGGCCGGATCGCGGCTGATCGTGGCGGTGACGCCGACGTGCTCGAGCGCCTTCTCGACCGAGCGCAGGTTGCCCATCCCGTAGTCGAGAATCGCGATCCGCGCGCTCATTCGCTCAGCGTTCCCTTGGTCGAGGGGACGCCGCTCTCCTCGGGGTCGATCGAGACGGCGACCCGCAGGGCGCGGGCGAAGGCCTTGAACGAGGCCTCGATCATGTGATGGGCGTTGGTGCCGGAGCGGACCCAGATGTGCAGAGTCAGCTTGGCGCTGTTGGCGACGGCGCGGAAGAACTCCTCGGCCAGCTCCGAGTCGAAGCCGGCGATCGAGACCACCGGCAGATCGGCGGCGAAATCGCAGTAGGGGCGGCCGGAGATGTCGATCGCGCACTCGGCCAGTGACTCGTCCATCGGCACCAGCGCCGAGCCGTAGCGGCGGATCCCGGCGCGGTCGCCGAGCGCCTCGTCGAGTGCCTGCCCGAAGACGATGCCGACGTCCTCGACGGTGTGGTGGGCGCCGGTCTCCAGATCGCCGTTCGCCTCGACCTTCAACCCGAGGCGGCCGTGGCGCGCCAGCAGGTCGAGCATGTGGTCGAGGAAGCCGACGCCGGTCTCGGCGCTCGCCTCCCCCCCGTCGAGGTCGAGGGAGAGCCGGATCCGGGTCTCGGCGGTGCTGCGCTCTTTGCTCGCGGTTCTGCTCATCGCCTAATCATCGCCGACTCGCCGTGGACGGGGAAGCCCTCGGCGCGAGCGAGGGCGTTCACGTGCGGCGCCAGCTCGGCGGCGGCGCCGTCGATCTCGACGCTGGAGATGCGGCGGCGGAAGGCGCCGGGGCCGAGCGGCCCTGCGTGGCGACCGGCGCCACCGGTCGGCAGCACGTGGTTGGAGCCGGCGATGTAGTCGCCAAAGGCGGTGCCCCCATGGCGCCCGACGAAGACGCAGCCCGCGGTGGTGACCCGCTCGGCCAGCAGTTCCGCGTCGGTCTCCAGCAGCTCCAGGTGCTCGGGGGCGTAGGCGTTGGCGAGCGCGATCGCCGCCTCGGCGTCGGGCACCTGCACGAGCGCCAGCGGCGCTTCGCT
>Ga0207661_10000313_pt1 | contig 30951 bp, 19 predicted proteins | sample KBSC713LmetaG_FD_184337 | JGI IMG/M metagenome (GOLD analysis project Ga0207661, IMG submission 184337) | Corn rhizosphere microbial communities from Kellogg Biological Station, Michigan, USA - KBS C7.1-3L metaG (SPAdes) (version 2) | ecosystem: Host-associated > Plants > Roots > Rhizosphere ...
GCGACGCCGCTGCGCATTCACGAAGTCGAATCCGCGCGCGAAGCGGCCGTTCGTCCAGCGCGTGAGTGCGGCCATGCCTGTCGGATTCCCCGCGTCACCACGGCCGCCGCCACCGCCACTTCCGCCCCCCGGCGCGCCAGCGCCGCGCACGCCACCTGCGGCTGAATCGGCTCCGGCCGCGCCGCCACGTCCGCGACCCCCGCCCCCCCGCCCGGGCTGCGGCTCGGGAATCGTCGCCAGGTCGATGCCGAGCTCCTTCGACTTCCACTGTACGTACTCGTCGAACGCCGCCGCCGATTCGACGCCGAGACCACCACCACCGCCGCCTCCCTGCTGCGGACGCGCGGCGAGCTCACGAATGTTCGCACCGAGTGACTTGAGCGAATCGACGAATTCTTTCGGCGCGGTCGGATCTGCGGCGATGCGCACCGACGCCAGCTTGATGTTCGGATCGAAATGGAACGGTGTCGTCAGCGTGCCCGGATCCTTCGGGTCGACGCCGTGAATCACATTGAACACCATCGCCGCGTCCTGAATCGTGCGGCAGATCGGTCCAACACGGTCCTGCGACCAAGCGAGGACCATTCCGCCGTGGCGACTCACGCGGCCGAACGTCGGACGGAGCGAGCTCAGTCCGCACTCGCGTGAGGGTGAGACGATCGAGCCGGACGTCTCCGTGCCGATGCCGAACGAGACGCAACCCGCCGCGGTCGCGGATGAGGGACCGGCTGACGAGCCACTCGAGCCTCGGCGCAGATCCCACGGGTTGTTCGTGCGGCCGCGATACCACTGGTCGCCCTGCGCGAACAATCCAGTCGAAAGCTTCGCGATCAAGACAGCGCCGGCGTCGCGCAGGCGCCGAACGACTTCGGCGTCCTCGTCGATCACGCGGTTCTCGAAGTCCTTCGATCCCCACGTGGTGCGGACGCCCTTCGTCGCGAAGAGATCCTTGACGCCGTACGGAATGCCGTGCAGCGGGCCGCGGTATTTCCCTGATTTGAGCTCGGCGTCCATCTTCGCCGCCTCGCCGAGCGCTTGCTCCTCCATGATCGTCACGGCGCAGAGCAGCGTCGGATCGAATCGCTTGATCCGGTCGAGGTAGATCTTGGTGAGCTGCGTCGACGTGATGTGACGACCCTTGATCAGCGCCGCCTGCCGATGCGACGGGAGAAATGCGATCTCTTCTGCGTCGGTCGGCACCTTGCCCGTCCACGGCGCGACGGTGAAGGACGCACGTTGAAACACGTTGGCGCCGTGCTCGCGGACGAGCTTCTCCATCAGCGCGCCAATGCCGGCGGGATACGGCTGGAAGGTCCACGAGACCGGATCGCCATTGCCGAGCGGCGGCGGCGGCGCCTGAGGCACCTGCTGTGCGGCTCCTCCGCCGGGCGCCTGCGCCAAGGCGCGAGCACCAAAGCCGAAGGTCGTCGCGGCGGCGGCGGCGAGGGAAAAGAAGACAAACTCCCGGCGCCCAACGCCATAGAGCTCGAGCTCTCCGGCCAGCTCTTCAGCCTCGGCTTCCGCCTGGTCCAGCAGGTCCAGTTCGTCGTAGATCGTCATTCGCCGGTCCTCATTGATTGCGGGCGTGCCCGCGCTGACGTTTGAGGGAGAGGTGGGAGGCGCTCCAATGTCGGCTGCGAACCTTCAACAGGGAAGGCCGAGGAGCCGTTTATCTAACGTGAAGCTCCTTTGCGACTTCCACCCGGCGTAGCCGCGAGCCAATATTGCGCAGTCTGAGACTTGGAGGACAGGTGCGTCGCTATTTCTTGGCATGTCTCGTCATTCCCGCGCTTGCCGCGGCGCAGGATCCACACGCCGCGCACCAGCAGGCGGCTCCGTCCGCGCTGAGCAAGGACGAGGTCGTCACTTACGTCAGAGCAGACCTGGCGATCTCGGCCGCGCGCGATTCGATGCAGGCCCAGTATGCGATGGTGCGCAACAAGAAGGTTGAGGTCCTGAATTCACTGCGCGAGAAGCTCCGCCTGCAGATCGACTCGATCCTCAAGAAGGCGGGGATAACGCAAGCCGACTACGACAAGAGGACTTTCCTCGTCAGCACCGACAACGGCGCGCGCCATCTGTTCGACAGCGTCGTCGTCGCGCTCACGGGAGCGCCGCTCCCTGGATCGTTGCCGCCAGCTCCTGTTCGCGCCGTCGTAGCGGTTCCGGCTGGTCCGGTGGGAACGCACATCGGGCATGTGGTCAACGCGTTCGGCGACACGCCGATGACCAACGGGCTGCTGCCCACTGCTCTGGCTGAAGCCCGAACCGCGTCGCAACACGCCACCTTGGGCGCGCGCAATCCGGCGAACCTCGACGCGATGAAGCTGCACGCCGGCCACGTCATCAATGCACTCGATCCGACGATCGTCCCGATGGGACCCGGTCTCGGCTATGGCCTCAAGAAGGCTGCGCTCGGCGTCGCCAACCACATCGACCTGGCCGCCAAGGCGCAGGGCGCGTCGGTCAACGTGCAGACGCACGCGAATCACATTGCCACGTGCGCGCGCAACACCATCGTTCGCGCCGACACGATGATCGCGATCGCCAAACGCATTCAAGCCGCCACTGACGCGGCGGACGCCGCCAAGCTGATGAATCAGCTCGTCTCGCTCGGCAATCAGCTCGTCGCGGGATTCGACGCGAACGCGGACGGCCGGATCACCACGCAGGAAGGTGAGGGCGGGCTGCAGCAGGCCGAGGAACATGTCCAGCTGATGCTCGCTGGTGAGCCAAAACCCTGAAGCGCGATGCCGATTTTCGATTTTGAGTGCAAACAATGCGGGGAGCGGTTCGAGGCGCTCATTCTCAAGCGCACCGTCCCCGCTTGTCCGAAGTGCAAGAGCGAGGACCTCGAGAAGCTCTTGTCGCTGCCAGCCGTGAAGTCCGAGACGAGTCACGGCCTCGCCATGCGTGCCGCCAAGAAACGGGATAAGGCGCAGGGGACCGAGCGAGAATACACCCAGAGGCAGTACGAGCTTCATCACGACGACTAGGCGACGGGTGATGGGCGGTGGCAAATAGGCAAATAGGGTCAGACCCTATTTCGAAAACGCTAAATAGGGTCAGACCCCAAGAAGGAAAAGAAATCGCTGGAAATGAAAAGGGCGCCGTTTTCGGCGCCCTTCTTTTTTTTACCGCCCGTCGTCCGCCGCCAGACGCCCTAGCAGGACGCACATCGGTGCGTGTTCACGGCTCCCAACTTCTCGAGCAGCGCGATCGTCGACGGGATCGGCGTGATACGTGAGACCGGGCCGTTCGCCATGTCGACCGTGGTGCGGCCGGTGCGCGATACTGCTTTCACGTCCGCGCCCTTGGACACGAGATAGAGAATCATGTCGTTGTCGCCGCGTGCGGCGGCGTGGAACAGTGGCGTCATGCCCTGCGGATCACGCGCGTTCACGTCGGCGTGCAGCTCTTCGACGAGATACTTCATCGCCGGGAGCCAGCCGTCGGGCGCGTGGCGATGCGAGTTGCCCGCGTAGCCGTTGCCGTAGCCGACGCCGGCCGCGCAGTGAATCGGCAGGACGCCCGCACCAACCGGCGCGACCGCGGCGAGCGCCGCGATTTCCGGCGGAGGCGGAGGACCACCGCCTCGGCCGCCGCCACCCCCGCCACCACCACCAGCAGCTGCTGCGAACTGCGTTCCGCGGCCACCTGCCTGCGCGGAATCACCAGGCGCGCCGCCGGCACGCCCACCCGCTCTGCCTCCACGACCGCCGCCGCGACCACCACGACCGGCAGCGTCCGCGACCTGCATGCGCTGCGACGGAATGTTCGGGTCGGCATGGTACTTCACGAGGAGCTTCATCGCTTCGACGTCGACGCCGTACGCCGCGCGCCAGAACGCCGTCGTGCCTTCGATATTCTCGAGGCCACAGTTCGCGTTGCCGCAGTTGTTGTAGGCGAAATACCACGGCTGCTGCTGGAGCCGCGCGTTGGGATTCGCGCCCTTCTTGAGCAATGCCTCCATCACCTCGAGGTACGTCGCCTTCTGGTACTGGACTGCCTGCGGCTGCGGGTAGCGCGACCGCGGCGCCCACTGCGTGTTGATCGTGCCGTAGAGCGCGGTCATGCCGTGCGTCGTGGCGATGTTCGGATCCGCGCCGCGCTCGATGAGCTTCAGCGCGATGTCGAACTGGCCGTTGATCGTCGCCATGACGAGCGGTGTCGTGTGATCGACGACGCTCTGATCGTTGATATCCGCGCCACCATCGAGTAGCGCCACAACCGCGTCGAGATTGCCCTGGCGCACCGCGTGATGAAGCGCCGTGAAGCCGCCCATGCCGCCGACGGAGCCAAGGAAGCCGGCGATGCCGCCGTTCAGCGTATCGACTTCTTCAGTGACCGGCCCCTTGGCGAGCGACTGACTCAACATCACCGCGCGGCCCGAGTCGATCGCCGCCTGGAACTGCGCCGACGTGAACATGTTGTACGGCAGATTCATTCGCGGTCCGCCGCCACCACCGCCGCCGCCACGGAAACCGCCGGGGTTCTGCGCCGCCTGCGCTGCCGCGGCGGTCGAATCTTTCACGAAGACAGCGTGAATTGAATCGCGCGTCTTCTCGGGCAGGAACGACAATAAGACCGCCTGTCGCTTACGCGCCGCGGCTTGGTCGCGCGCCGTCTGGTCCGTGAGGTTCAGCGCGGTGGTGTGGCTCTTCACGTCCGCACCATGCTTGATCAGCGCGGTGACGGCGGCCGCTCGCCCCGCCTCGGCGGCGAACACCAGCGGCGTCTGGCCGTACTCCGGCTCGCGAACGTTCGGATCGGCGCCCTTTTCGAGGAGCGCATCCACGACATCGGCGTTGCCGCCCTGCGCCGCGAGATGCAGCACCGTCGCGCCGCTGGCCGAGACGGCCTTGGCATCGGCGCCGGCTTTCAGCAGCGACCGTACGACAGCCGCGCTTGCCCGCCGGCTCGCCAGGTGCAGAGGCGTGTAGCCCGCGTCACGCGTAGTTGCGCTGATGTTGGCGCGAGCCTTGAGCAGCAGCTCGGCCATGGCCGAGTCGCCACGATCGGCGGCCCAGTGCAGCGCCGTCATGCCATCGCCCTGAGCGATGTTCACGTCGGCGCCCTGCTGGACGGCTTTCCGAACGGCGGCGAGATCGCCTCTCATCGCCGCGTCGGCGACGACCGGCGCGCGCGACGACGCTTTCGGAAGTGGAAGAGACTTGGCGCGGGTGTCCTGCGCCGTCGCCCGCGCGGCGCTCAGGACGAGCGCCGCACAGAACAGGTGGGTGACCTTCATCGTGTGTTCCCTCGTGGGTCAGACCGAGAGTGCGAACTCGCCCGTGCTGTCACCAAACGTGGTGTTCTTCAGCCCGAACTTGTGCATGAGCGACAGGAAGACATTGGCCATCGGCGTGCCGTCGGGCGCCTTGAGGTGCATGTTGCCCTCGAGCATGCCGTTGCCGTGGCCGAGGAACAACAGCGGGCAACGACGATGGTTGTGCAGGTTCGGATCGCCCATCGGCGAGCCGAACGCGATCACCGTCTGCTCGAGCAGATCCTTATCACCGTCCATCGTGTTCTTCAGCTTGTCCAGGAAGTACGGGAGCATGCTGACGTGATAGCGATTGATCAGGTTGAAGTCGAGAATCGCCGGCTCACGTCCGCCATGGTGCGACGCCGGATGGAAGCCCTTGTTCGTTCCGCTTTCCGGATACGCACGGTTCGACGCGTCGCGGCCCGTCTTGAAGGCGATGACGCGCGTCGTGTCCGACGCCAGCGCCAGCACCTGAAGGTCGAACATCAGCTTCATGTGCTCTTCGAACGAATCCGGAACGCCGATCGGCGCTTCGGGAATGTCGCGCTGCTCGCCGCTCGAGTTGCGCTTCTCGACGGTCTGGATGCGACGCTCGAGCTCGCGCACGTCTTCGAGGTACTTGTCGATGCGCTCGCGGTCCGCGGCGCCGAGGTCGCGCTTCAGACCCTTCACCTCGCCCGTGATCCAGTCGAGGATGCTCGCGTTCTGCTTCCGGCGCGCTTCGCGGTCGGCGTTGTTGTTGCCGGCGCCGAACAGCAGATCGAAGGCGACACGCGGATTGCGAATCATCGGCAGCGGCTCATCCGGCCGCGCCCAGCAGATCGAATCCGTGTACGCGCAGGCGTAGTTGTAGTAGCAGCCGCCGGCTTGGTCGAGGTTCTCGATGCAGAGCTGCATCGACGGAAGGACCGTGTCGGCCGAGATCTTCCGCGCGATCAACTGATCCATCGAGACGCCGACGAACAGGTCGGAGCCGTTCGTCTGTTTCGGGTGCGACTGCGTGAGGAAGACCGCGCTCGACCGGAAATGGTCGCCACCGATCTCCGGCGCGTCGAACGCTTCGGCCATGCGAACGTCGGTATTGCTGACGATCGTCAGATACTTGCGCCATGGCTCGAGCGACGGGAGCGCGCCCTCGGCGATCAGCTCGAAGTCGCGCCCGACCTTGGCCGGAGTCCAGAGGTTCTTCGAGGCGCCCCAGTTGTTCGAGCCCGCCGCGCCGTGGACCAACTCGATGGCAACGAAGCGCGTCTTGTTCGTCGCCGCGGCCGATCCGGCACGCTTGCCGAATGCGCCGAGCGCAGGCGTCATCGCGTCGAGGTACGGCAGCGCAACCACGGCGCCCATACCGCGGAGGAACGTACGTCGCGGAAGGCTCTTCCCGCTGAGGATCTGCATGGTCGAATGTCTCCTCTGACCTGGGTTGTTCGCTGCTATTTCCCGCTGTCGTCAGTTGCCACGTCTGCACGCTTGCTGCGGAATGCCGTGCTGTTCACGATGCCAAGTACATACGACGAGATCTTGTTGCCCTTCGCCTCGGCGTTCTCCGTGATCACGCGAATGGCCGGCTGATCGAAGTCTTCGACCCGGCGACCCAGCGCGTACGCCATGAGATTCCCGGTGAACGCGCGCAGGAGCGGCGTCGGCATCTTGAGAAGCGCGTTCACCAGCTGCTGCGGATTCGAGACCGGCGTGCCGTCGTACAGGTTGCCGCGAGTGTCGAGCTCCACGGCATTCTCACGCCAGCGCCACTGACCGGTCACGTCGAAGTTGTCGAGCGAGAGGCCGATCGGATCCATGTACTGGTGGCAGGCGTTGCACGTCGGGTTCTTACGATGGATCTCCATCCGCTCGCGCGTCGTCAGCGGGCGGCCGTCCTTGCCGTCCTGCGTCTCGTCGAGCGTCGGCACGTTCGGTGGCGGCGGCGGTGGCGGCGAGTTGAGGAGCACTTCCATCACCCACTTGCCGCGAAGCACCGGCGACGTGCGGTTGGCGAGCGACGTCTGCACCAGAACGCTGCCCTGCCCGAGAATACCGCGGCGCGTCGAATCCGGATAATAGACGCGCTGGAAATCGGAGCCGGCGACGTTCGGAATGTCATAGTGCCGCGCCAACCGCTCGTTCACGAACGTGTAGTTGGCGTTGAACACGTCCAGCACGCTGCGGTCGTGCGACACGATGTCGTTGAAGAAGAGCTGCGTCTCCTTCCGCATGTCGTCGGCCAGCTGTTGGTCGTAGTCCGGGAAGAAGAATGCGTCCGGGCGCACCTTGTCGAGGTCCTGCAGACGCAGCCACTGATAAGCGAAACGCGACGACAGCGCTTCCGACCGCGGGTCGGCGAGCATGCGGCGCACTTCGCGCTCCATCGTTTTCGGCTCGGAGAGCTTCTTGGCGGTCGCGAGACGAATGAGCTCGTCGTCCGGGATGCTGCCCCAGAGGAAGAACGACAGCCGCGTCGCCAGCTCGAAATCATTGAGCTTGTAGTCCGTTCCATCGGCAATTCCGACGGGAGTCTTCTCGAACCGGAACACGAAGTACGGGCTCGAGAGCATCGCCTGGAGCGCATTGCGAACGCCTTCCTCGAATCCGCCCTTCGCGGCGCCACGAGTGTAGAAGCCCATCAGCGCTTCCTTGTCGTGCGCCGTGAGCGTGTGACGATAGGCGCGCGTGCCGAGGCGGTTGATGATCTGCTCGGCGCACGGCCGCTCTTCAGCCTTGGAGGCCGGACGGCAGGAGAAGATGATCTTGCGGCTCGGTGTTTCGGAAACGCCGGTCACTTTGGTCGGACCCATCACCGCGACGTCCATGATCGCCGGCGGCGTCGTCGTTCCCGCGCTCGCCGTGCCATTCGACGCCTTGGACCAATCGGTCGGGCGAATGAGATCTTCGTAGGGGCCTTCATACCGACGCACGAAGGCGACGGAGACCTTCTTCTGGCCGGCCTTCACGAAGATCGGCTCGCTCTTGATGATGTCGACGCCGAGCGGTTTGTCGGCGAACGACTGGGTCGGATTGATGCCCTTCTCGTAGTGCAGCAGCGACACGCGTTGGCCGTCGACGGACACATCGATGTCCTCGAGACGCGTGCCGATTCCGCCTTCGACGTCCATCTTGAACTCGTACATCCCGTCGGCCGGGAACGAGTGCACCGTGACGATCCCGCCGCGCGTTCCGTAAGGCGCACCGTCCACGTGATCCCACGGGTGCTGCGAGATGAACGGCGACGTCCGGTACAGCTGAATCGCCGTCGGCGCGCCGCGATCACCTACGGCGATGCGGCTTACGACGGCGGCGGCGTTGAGATAGGACTCGAGGAGCGTCGCCGAAATCGCCTGAACGTCCGCGATGTTGTCGAAGTTGGCGCTCTTCGTGTCGAGCGGCAGGAAATCTCCGGCGTTGATCTCGACGCCGAGGAGGTCACGGACGGAAGCCTCGTACTCGGGCCGGTTGAGCCGTTGGAACGGGCGGTTGCCCGGATTCGGCTTCGTGCCCTTGTCGACGATGTCTTCGATCGTGGCCGCGAGAACCTGGAGCGTGTCACCGCCGGGCTTCGGCGTACCGGGCATCGGCATCATTCGCGCGCGCAACTTCCGAATGATCTTCTCCGACGTCGCGATATCGGTTGCCGCCGAATCGACGTTGTAGTGCTCGAGCGAGAGATTGCCGCCAAGCGACTTTTCGCTGTGGCAGTCGATGCAATACGTCTCGATGATGTTATTGAGAACTTTCGTCGGAATCAGTCGCTCGGGTGAGCGACGCGCGAGCGATTCCTTATTCGCCGATCGCGGAGATGGCGAAAGCGAAGTGGAACGGGGCAAAAAGCGGGGTGCCCGACCACCGGTCGCGGTCCCAACGCTGAATGCAACCGCCGCTGTCACCAGCGCGGTCGTTGCAAACACCACCTTCATGGCCGACGACCCTCCCAGCGGGGATCCATATATAGTGGTGCCGTCCGGCCGGGGGCGCCACCCGGAACGGCTGTCCTGCCGCAGCCCATCCACTTGTCTACGCGCTTGGCCCGTCCCGCGTTAGGTCCTTGACATGTTGAGCAATGGACCGGTCACGACGGCTGCGAATAGGGTGCCGGTGAGGCAAGCTGGGCGATGGGCGATGGGCGATGGGCGATGGGCGATGGGCGATGGGCGATGGGCGATGGGCGATGACTGCGACGACGGGCGGCGGGTGACGAGCGCGACGCCTGTCATCCTGGGCGCAACGAAGGACCTACTCTCCCGTACCGGTAGCCGACTCGGTAGTGAAGCCACACCGCCCACCGCCCACCGCCCACCGCCCACCGCCCACCGCCCGTCGCCCGCCACCAGTCGCCCCTTTCGTAACTCTCTATCCCCGTGCATGTTGGAGCCATTCGCCCCTCGCGGAGCCACCATGAGAGTCGTCGCTAGCGCCCTTCCGCTCATCGTCATCGCAACCGCGCTCAGTGCCCAGAGTCCGCGGCCGATGACTTTCCTCGATGCTCAAAACATGCGGCAGGTGTCCGGCCAGGACATCAGCCCCAATGGGCGCATGATGCTCTATGCGTTGAGCACGCCCGACTGGAATCAGGCGCGGCGTCAAAGCGACATCTATCTCGTGAACGTCGATCAAGGCATGTCCTCGACGCGCCAGATCACGTTCACCAAGGACAAGAACGAGTCGAGCCCGCGTTGGTCGCACGACGGCAGCTTCATCGCCTTCCTCTCCGATCGCGACGCGACCACCCCGGCTGGCGGCGGTGGCGGTGCCGCGGGAGGCGCCGGTGGCGGACGTGGAGGCGCCGGTGGTGGTGGCGCGCGGAATCAGCTCTTCGTGCTCCGTCTCGACGGCGGCGAAGCGAAGCGCGTGACCGACGCGCGCGAAGGCGTGTCGAACTTCCAATTCACCAAGGACGGAAAGCAAGTCGTCTACACCACCGGCCGCGCCGGTGACGAGCAGCTCTTTGCGCTGAACGTGGCCGACCTGTGGAACGACGGGCGACCGACACAACTGACCCGTCACGCCACCGGCATCGGGAACTGGCAGTTCTCCCCGGATGGCCGGAAGGTGTACTTCGTCACGCCCGACTCGATCGACCGCGACGATCGCGCGCGTCAGGACAAGCAGTTCACCGCCCGCCCGCGCGAGCCGCAGTCGTCGCTCCAGAGCCTCTGGGTCTACGACCTCGACACGCGCCAGGAAAAGCGTGTCGTCAGCGACACCAACTACAGCGTCTCGAATCCGACGATCTCTCCCGACGGCAAGTGGATCGCGTACCACGGCATGTCGAAGAGCCGCTATGAGCGCGGCAATCTCGAGCAGAACGATTACGCGGATCTCTACCTGTACAACGTCGCGAGCGCGACGATCGAGCGGCTGACGAAGAACGACATCATCGGCGAGGGAGCCGTGAGCTTCTCGCCGGACAGCAAGACGATTGCCTTCGCCGCGCCCGACGATTTCAAGTTCATGCACAACGAGAAGATCTATGTTCGCCCGGTCGACCAGCCGAACGCGCAATGGAAAAAGATCGGCGGCAAGCTCGATCTGGACGTACGCGTCGGCGGCCGCGGTGGTGGCGGCGGCGAAGGCGGCACCGAAGCCTCGTTCTGGTCGCAGAAGGGCGACACGATCTACTTCGGCACCGGCAAGCGCGCCACGACGCAATTCTTCGCCGTGAGCACGGCCACCGGTGAAGCAAAGCAGCTCACGGAGGTACAGGGCACGATCTCGGTGTTACGTGATGAGCAGGCCGGCAAATTCCTCATCAATTACTCCGACCCCAAGACGCCGCCCGCCACGTATGTCGTCTCGTCGCTCGCCGACGTCGGCAACCGCGCGAAGTGGACGCAGCTCACCGATCCCAACGCCTGGGTAAAGCGCGACGTCGCGCTCGGCGACGAAGAAGAGGTCACCTGGAAGTCGACCGACGGCACGATGGTCGGCGGCGTTCTCCTCAAGCCGGTCGGTTATCAAGCGGGCAAGAAGTATCCGCTCATCGTCGCCATCCACGGCGGACCAGCGGCAGCGGACCAGCTCGGCTTCAACGGCGGTTACAACTCACAGGTCTACGCGGGCGCCGGCTACATGGTGCTCATGCCGAACTACCGCGCGTCGACGAACTACGGTGACAAGTTCAAGACCGAAACCGCCGGCGACTATTTCACAAAGGGCTATCAGGACATCATGACCGGCGTCGATTACCTGATCGCCAAGGGCATGGTGGACAGCACGCAGATGGGCGCGCTCGGCTGGAGCGCCGGCGGCCACTACTCGAACTGGATCGAGACGCACACCAATCGCTTCAAGGCGATCAGCTCGGGCGCCGGTGTGGCGAACTGGATTTCGATGTGGTCGCAGAGCGACACGCAGCGGCTTCGCCAGTGGTACGTCGGCGACAAGATGTACTGGGAGACGCCGACTGAATATCAGAATTGGTGGAAGCAGTCGCCGATCGCGACGGTGAAGAATGCGAAGACGCCGATGTTCATTCACGTCGTCGACGGCGACCCGCGCGTGCCGCGCCCACAGAGCGAAGAGATGCACATGGCGCTCTCCAAGCTCGGCGTGCCGAACGAATTCTGGGTGTACCCGGGTCAGTCGCACGGCATCCCCGACGTGCGCAATCAATATCTCAAGGCCGTCGCCGAGATGGAGTGGATGGATTACTACGTGCGCGGCAGCGGAAAGAAGTTCGCCTGGCGTGATGTGTTGAACTCCGTACAGGCGAACGGACCACAGCTGGCCGGAGAAGCGACGCCGCAGCCGTAAGGCGGCAGCTCGGCAGCTCGGCAGCTCGGTTCGTTTGTTCTCCGCCGAGCCGCCGAGCCGCCGAGCCGCCGAGCCGCCGAGCCGCCGAGCCGCCGAGCCGCCGAGCCGCCGAGCCGCCGAGTAGCCGAGCCGCCGAGTGGCCGAGTAGCTTCTCAGGAGCGCGCTTTGGGGCGCCTCCTGTCCGCGGCAAGGGAGTTCACTCCCACCCATGCTGTCTCGTTGTACGAAGCAGGCCCCTTTCTCCTGCCTGTGCTCAGCGGACTTCAGGCGCGTTCGAGGAGGAAGGTCTCATGAGCAGGAAACTCACGCCCCAGAGCTCCCTCGAGAACCTCAAGAGGGAAGCGAAGCGATGGCTCAAGGCCATCCAGTCCGGCGACGATGCGGCGCGCGCTCGATTCGCTAAGGCACTGCCGAATCACTCGGCCCCGCCAACACTCCGCGACGTGCAACACGCACTCGCCGTCGAGCACGGCGTCGCCGGCTGGACTGATCTCAAGGATGCGCTGAAGCGCCGGCCCGCCCGCGAGGAGTCCGCTCGCGACGACGCAGTGCAGGAACTTCTCTCCGCCGCTGATCGCGGCGACGTCGAACGTGTGAGCGCCGTGCTGGACGCTCACCCGGACATCGTCAATGAGCGCGCGGTGCTTCCCGGGCACACCGGCCGTCGCTCGGCGCTGCACTTCGCGATGAACAGCGAGAGCTGGGACGTTGCCAACACGCTGCTCTTACGCGGCGCCGACCCAAACCTGCGTGACGACGGCGACAATGCGATGCCGCTTCACTTCGCGGCAGAAAAGGGAAACCTCGGCATCGTCGAGCTCCTCATCGAGCACGGCGCCGATCCGATTGGCGCGGGTGACACGCACGAGTTGGAGGTCATTGGCTGGGCGACTTCCTTCGACGGTGTGTTCAAACCGAAGGTCGCCGAGTATCTGCTCGCCCATGGCGCGCGTCACAACATCTTCTCCGCGGTGTCGATGGGAGACGTCGCCGCCATTCGTGCGATCGTCGCGCGCTCGCGCGCCGAGCTCGATCGGGCGATGGATGGGACTAATCATCGCCGTCACCCGGTGCATCTCGCCGTCGTGAAGCAGCGGCCCGAATCGCTCGCGGCGCTACTCGAGCTCGGGCCGGATCTCGAGGCACGTGACGCCGCCGGGCTGACGGCGCTCGACCAGGCGGCGCTGAATAGTGAGGCCGAAATGGCCCGTACGCTGATAGAAGGCGGTGCCCATGTCGAGCTCCCCGCCGCCATCGCGCTCGGCCGCACGGCGGACATTCAGCGGCTGATGCGTGAAAACCCGGACGCATTGAAGCCGGGCGAGCGTTGGGGCTCACTCATCCTGCGCGCGGCAGGGCGTGCCAACGGCGCGGTGATCGATGCGCTCGTGAGTCACGGTGCCTCCGTGAATGTCGAAGACGATCCCACGACTGCAGTTGACAGTACGCACGGATACACGCCGCTCCACGAGGCGGCGTTCCGCGGCAATTGGTCCGCGGCCACCGCGCTGCTTGCCCGCGGCGCGAGCGCGACGACGCGCGACAGCAAGTACGCGTCGACGCCGGCGGGGTGGGCGAACTACGCTCGTCATCAAGAGCTTCGCGACGCGATTCTCAAGGGTCCGATCGACATGTTCGATGCGATTGCGTTCGACCTGCCGCACCGCATTCGCGAAGTCTTCGATCGCGATCCGGCCGCGATCAATCGACCGTTCGGTCGCTATCTGTCCGCGCCGCTCCCGGCGGAGCATTGGTGGAAGGCCTGGTGGACGCCGCTCGCCTATGCGGCGGTCAACGACAAATACGACGCGGCCCGAGCCCTGCTCGATCTCGGCGCCGAGACCACCGTTCGCGATCCCGAGAATCGTTCGCTGATCGACATCGCTCGTGACGCGGGGCATGATCGCATCGTGCGCCTGCTCGAGTCATATGAAGGCGGCTCGAGTGACGACACCGCTGCCGACTCGCATGCCTCCGAACATGCCAAGCTGATCGCGCGCTTTCTCTCCAACGCTTGCCCGGATCACCACGTTCGCGGCCGGCCCGCGCATTCGATCGCGAAGTTCACCGCCGATCGCCTGCTCGAGACGCATCCCGAAATCGCCCGCGACAGCATCTACACGGCAGTCGTCTGTGGCGATCTCGAGACGGTAAGACGACTGCTCGCCGCGCGTCCGGAGCTGGCGCGCGAGAAGGGAGGACCCAAAGGCTCGGCAGGTGGCCAGGGATGGTCGTTCGTTCTCGACACCACGGCCGCTTCGCATCCGAAGTGGGAGCCTCTTCTCTATTTGTGCTTCACGCGGTTGTCGTCGCCGGCGGTCGAGCGGAACGCCATCGAGATCGCGCGCCTGCTGCTCGACAACGGCGCCGACCCCAACGCGTACTTCATGGCCGGCGACAGCCGCTATTCGCCGATGACGGGAGTCGTCGGCGAAGGCGAGGAAAATCGTCCTCCGCATCCGAAGCGCAACGAGCTCGTGCGCCTCCTGCTCGATCGCGGAGCAAATCCGTACGACATCCAGGTCTTCTACAACATTCACTTTCACGGCCACGTCCTCTGGTTTCTCGAGATACTCTACGAGCACACCGTGAAGGCGGGCCGCGGCGGTGACTGGAAGGATCCGCAGTGGTCGATGATCAACATGGGCGGCTACGGGCTTGGCGCGCGCTACTGCCTTATGATCGCCGTCAATCACAACGACCTGACGTTGGCGAAATGGATTCTCGATCACGGTGCCGATCCAAACGCCGAGCTGCCCGCGCGCACACGGCTCCCGAAAGTCAGCCTCCACGAGGCGGCGCTCCGCCGAGGCTTCAAAGACATGGCCGACCTGCTCGAGCAGTATGGCGCGAAAGCGACTGCGTACGTTCCGGTCGGTGAAGAGGCTTTCGTCGACGCGTCGCTTCGTCTGGACCGACCGGCGATGCAGCGCATCCTCGCCGAGCATCCGGAGTACCTGACGTCCACCAAGGCACTGTTCGAGGCGGCACGTCGTGATCGCGCGGATATCGTGGGGCTGCTTCTCGATCTTGGAACTCCGATCGAGGTCGAGAGTCCGCAACACGGCCGAGCGCTCCACGAGGCGGCGTATCACAATTCGCTCAACGTGGCGAAACTGCTGATCGAACGCGGCGCCGAGATCGACCCGGTTGAGGACAATTATGGCAATTCGCCGATGGACTTCGCCCGTTACGCCGGCAACAGCGAGATGATCGACATTCTCGCGCCGCACAGCCGCGACCTGTGGAGTCTGGCGTTCGCCGGAAAGGTCGATCGTCTCCGTGAGCTGTTGAGCGAAGAGCCACAGCTCGCGCGAGCGGTATGGTCCAACAATACGACGCCGCTCATGCGCCTGCCGAACGATGGTACGTCGGCGCTCGAGATCGTCGAGCTATTTCTGCATCACGGCGCCGATCCGACGATTCGCAACTCCGACGGCTTTACCGCGGCGGATCTCGCCGAGCGGCGCGGCCTCGACGAGGCTGCCGCCGCGCTCAGAGGTCTTTGAGACGAACGAACAAACCTTGAAACGAGAAGAGCGAACAAACCTTGAAACACAGAGAACACCGAGAACACAGAGAACAGCACCGCAAAAACAGGTTCAATCCGAACGAGCTGGAACGATGCTTTGAAATACCGTTCCTGAAGTTGTTGGTGGCTCTTCCTCTGTGAACTCTGTGATCTCTGTGTTTAAAAGCAGTTTTATAACTGGCAGCGATGCCGACTGAGCCGAATCAAGCGAGGAGCTTCACCAAGAACACCTCATCGCGCCACTCGCCAAACTTCCACCCCGCCTCCGGCAGACGTCCTCGCTCGACGTAACCGAAGCGTTCGAACAGTCCGACGCTGGCGCTGTGCTCCGCGTCGATGACCGCGATCAACGCGTGGAGTCCGCGCGCCACCGCGGCCGATTCGACTGCACGGACGAGCCGCAACGCAACTCCGCGGCGTTGCGCGCGCGGGTGGACGTACACGCTCACTTCCGCGCTGTAGCGATAGCCATCACGTGGCCGAAACTGCGTGAGTGAGCTCCAGCCGACGACGGAACCGTCGGCGTCGACCGCCACGAAGACCGGATGTCCGGTTTCGCGATGCTCGGCGAGCCAGCGAGTACGAACATCGAGCGTCGTCGGCGTGTCGGACCAGACGTACGGCAATGAGACGATTGCCAGATTCACAATTTCGACGATGAAAGGAAGATCGGCATCCGTAGCCTCACGAATGCCGATCATCGTCTTCGTCGCGTCCCGCGAAACGGCCATGCTCAGACCGGGAAGAGCATCTCGCGGTACTTCGGCAGCGGCCAGCAGTCGTCGCTCACCGCGAGCTCGATCGCGTCGCAGCATTTGCGCACTTCGGCCATCGCGTCGGCGCCGGCGGCTGTCAGCAACTCCGCCTGCTTCACGAGGTCGTGATGCATCCCTTCGGCCTTGTCGATCACCTTGCCGAGCGTGGTGCGGTGCTTCTGGAGATCCGTGATGAGCGCGCCGAGCTCGTTCGCCGCGGTTATCTGCGGAATGAGCTTGATGCCCGCCGACTTGGCCTGGGCCGCCGACTCGGCGAGTCCGCCGGCGTAATCGAACGCGGCCGGGAGCACCATGGTGTCCACGATCTCGCGCAGCGTGTGCAGCTCGATGAGCATGTCCTTGATGTAGCGCTCGAGTCGAACGTGATAGCGCGAATCCAGCTCCTCGTCGCTTAGAATGTTGAGCGACGTGAGCAGCTTGCGCGACTGCTTCGTCACCATCTGCGCGAGTGATTCCGGCGTGCGACGATAGTTCGGCAGGCCGCGCTTCGCCGCTTCCTTCACCCATTCCTCGGAGTAGTTGTTCCCCTCGAAGCGGACCGGTGTCGTCTCCTTGAAAATCGGACGCACGACCTTGAGAACGGCGTCGTCGACCTTCTTGGTCTTCTTCAACTCCGCTCTGAGCGCCGTCGTGATCTCGGCGATCGACTCGGCCACCGCGGCGTTGAGGAGCACGATCGGGAAGGCGATCGACTGCGACGAGCCGACGGCGCGGAACTCGAACTTGTTGCCCGTAAACGCGAACGGCGACGTGCGGTTGCGGTCCGTGTTGTCCTTCTCGATCTCGGGCAGCCGCGCGACACCGAGTTTGATCATCGCCTGCTCGGCGTTTGGCGACGTCTTGCTGGCGGCGATGTCCTCGATGACGCGCGTTAACATCTGCCCCATGAACACCGAGATGATCGCCGGCGGGGCTTCGTTGGCGCCGAGGCGGTGCTCGTTGCCCGACGTGCCGATGCCGGCGCGCAATAGCCCCGCGTGCTTGTGCACGGCGCGGAGCACGGCGGCGAGGAAGACGATGAATCGGATGTTCTGGTGCGGCGTCTGTCCGGGCTTGAGCAGGTTGTAGCCGTCGAGCTCCGGATTATCGGCCGCGATCGACATCGACCAATTGCAGTGTTTCCCTGACCCATTGATACCGGCAAACGGCTTCTCGTGCAGCAACGCCTGCAAGCCGTGACGCAGCGCCACCCGGCGCAGCGTCGCCATCACGAGTTGGTTGTGATCGACGGCGACGTCCGTCTCCTCGAAGCGCGGCGCCATCTCGAACTGGGATGGTGCCACTTCATTGTGCCGCGTGACTATAGGAACTCCGAGTTTATAGAGCTCGTATTCGACGTCGGCGATGCACGCCTGGATGCGCTCGGGGATTCCTCCGAAGTAGTGATCCTCGAGCTGCTGGCCGCGCGGCGGGGCCGCGCCGATCAGTGTACGGCCGGCCATCACGAGGTCCGGCCGCAGCGCGAAGTGCGCGCGGTCGATGAGGAAATACTCCTGCTCCGGTCCCATCGTCGTGTAGACGCGATACACGCCCGTGTCACCGAGCAGCTCGAGAAGGTCCATGGCTTTGTCGGACAGCGCGTCCGAGCTACGCAGCAAGGGCGTCATCTCGTCGAGTGCTTCGCCGTTGTAGCCGACGAACACCGACGGGATGCACAACGTCTTCACGCCCGCCCACTCGGCGATGAATACCGGGCTTGCCGGATTCCAGGCCGTGTAGCCGCGCGCTTCCCACGTGGCGCGAAGGCCGCCGCTCGGGAAGCTCGACGCGTCAGGCTCCGACTGAATCAGCTGGGAGGCGCCGAACGCCTCCATCGGCTGGCCGTCGTCGAACGACAGAAAGGCATCGTGCTTCTCGGCAGTGAGTCCCGTCTGCGGCTGGAACCAGTGCGTGTAGTGCGTCGCGCCCTTGCCGATCGCCCACTCCTTGATTGCTTGCGCGACACGCGGCGCGATGTCCACGTCCAACTTCTTTCCGTGGCGGACCGCGGCGAGGAGCTTGGCGTACGTATCGCGCGACAGCTTGTCGCGCATCTGCCGGACGCCGAAGGTGTTCTCCCCGAAGTACTCGGACGTGCGCGGATGCGCACCATTTTCGTCGAGCGCCGCGGGCATATGGACCTCGCGCTCGGTGATCTCGCGGATGACTTCCTTCCGGGGGGACAGCGATGACGCGGGCATGAAGAACAGGCCTCCAGCTTGGGGCGGTTGGACGGGCTTCGGAACGCACAATGTAGTCCAGATCGTGCAAAAAATGCAAATCCTGGATAACACTTAGGCAGTAAGCCGCCAGAACTGTCAAAAAACTTCCCCGAACATTGCCCAAACCGCAGATCCGGCACGTCGCTTGGGGTCAGACCCCGTGCCTGTAAGTGGGGTCAGACCCCATTTTCCAAGACGGGGTCTGACCCCAAATGACGCGTTTTGCGCTGGTGGGCGGCGATTAGGCCCGGATGGCCAGGCTCGGGTCGACGCGCGCGGCGCGACGGGCGGGGATGAGGCACGCCACGGCGGTCGCGACGGCGAGGGTGCTCAGGGCGATCACCTGAGTCGACAGATCGGAGGCCTGGACCCCAAAGAGCAGGCTGGCCACCGCGCGGTTGGCCCACCAGATCCCGACGAACGCGAAGGGCAGCGCGAGCACGAAGAGTCCCATGCCATCGCGAATCACCATCGCGACGACTTCACCCCGCTGCGCGCCGAGCGCCATGCGCACACCGATCTCGCGCGTCCGGTCCGCGACGCCATAGGCAATCACCGCATAGGTGCCGAGCGCGGCGAGCACGAGCGCCAGGAGCGCGAACGCCGACAGCAATGTCGTCGTGAACCGGTCGCCCGCCGCCGCTTTCGCCAGCACCTCCTCGATCGACTGGACGTCGTACACCGGCAGCGTCTTGTCGAGCGACGCGACGATCCGCCGAACTCCCGCCAGCACCGGGCCCGGCGCGCCATCGTACGAGATCACGATCGACCCGGCCGTCGCCAGGCCCTGCCGCGTCGAGATGAACGCCACGGGCGGCGCCGATTCGCGCAGCGAGATCTCTCGAACGTCGCCCACCACACCGACCACGGTGAAGAGCGGCGTCTGCGAACCGCCGAGTCGCAACCGCTTGCCGACGGCGTTCGGCGTTCCGAAGTATTTGATCGCCGCCGTCCGGTTGACGACAGCAACGAGCTGCGACGTCGAGTCGGCGGTGTCCGTTGGACGAAACGGCCGACCGGCGATGACCGGAATGTCCATCGTCTCGAAGTAACGTGCGCTCGCTTTGCGATACTCGGCATCCGGCAGCAGGTCGCTCGCCGCCTCCGACATGCCCTCGGGCATGACGGCGCTCGTCAGGTGGCCGTCGTGCAACGGGAAACGAGAAACCATTGCGGCCGACCGAACGCCGGGCAACGCGCCGACATCGCGCAGCAACGTCTCGAAGAACTGATCGCTCTGCGCGCCGCGACGATACTTCACGTCCGGCAGCTCGAGCTTCATCCGGAGCACGCCGTGTGTCCGAAATCCCGGATTGATCGCGGTGAGATGCGTCAAGCTGTTGATCAGCAGCCCCGCCGACACGACGAGCATCATTGCCAGCGCGAGCTCAGTGACGACCAGCGCCGAGTGAATACGCCGCGCCGCTCGACTGCGGGACGCACCTCGGGCAGCGTCGGGAAGTGTACGATCGTTGGCGTTCCTCGCGCCGCGCAACGCCGGCACCGCGCCGCAGATCAGCGCGACGACGACACAGACGACGACGGTGAACGTGAGCACGCGCGCGTCGAGGCGAACGACGCCGATGCGAGCGATCGATTGAGGGAGCGCGGCCGCGGCGGCTTTCGTCGCGCCGAAGGCGATTCCGACGCCGAGGACCCCAGCGACGACGGCGATCAGCGCGCTCTCCGTCAACAGTTGTCGCGCAATGGCGCCCGGCGGCGCGCCCATCGCCGTGCGGACCGAGAGCTCTTGTTGTCGCGACATGACACGCGAGAGCATGAGGTTCGCCACGTTCGCGCACCCGATGAGCAGGACGGCAAACACCGCGGCGAACAACACGAGGATGGGCCGGCGGACGTCTCCGAGCAAATCAGCGGCGAGCGGTCGGACGGTGCTGGTGAGGCCCGCGTCTTCCTTCGGATGTTCAGTGCGGAGCTGCGCGGCGATCGATTCCATCTCGCCGTGGGCGCTCTCGATGGTTACACCGGCGCGGAGGCGGCCGATGACCGAAAGCATGTGGACCCCGCGCCGATCGAAATAACTCCCCAGAATGGGCAGCGGCACGATCACGTCCACCCTGTTCTGTGGGAACGTGAACGCCGGACTCATGACGCCGATGACCGTGTACGGCTTGCCATCGAGAAGAATGGACTTGCCGATCGCCGCCGGATCCTGCTGGAAGAAACGCGTCCACATCGCGTGCGCGAGGATGGCAACTCCGGGAGCGCCGCGTTTGTCCTCGCCCTCGGCGAAGTCGCGTCCCAACTGCGGGCGGACGCCGAGTGTGCGCAGAAGGTTCGCCGACGCCGCGCCGACGGAAAGGCGCTCGGCGACGTCGGGAGCCGTGTACGCCGCGGTCCAAATCGGGAAAAAGCCGGCGAGCTGCTCGAATGAGCGCGATCGATCGCGCCAGTCGAAGTAGTCGCCGATGGAGGCCTGATAGTGGTCGTTCGATTCCTTCGCGTTGTTGGACCAGACGGCGACGAGTCGATTCAGATCACGGTAGTCGAGTCCGCGCAACAACACGGATTCGACGACGCTGAACACCGACGACGTCGCACCGATGCAGAGTGCCAAAGTTCCGACGACGACAAGCGAGAACGCCGGTCGTCGCGCCAGCGAACGCGCGGCGTACCGCACGTCGTGTCCGAAACGCGTCGAGTCGAGCCGCGCCCAACTGCTGTGGTGTCGCGCGAGCCAGAGTGCGTCGACGATCGCTCCCAGCGCGCGAAGGCGCAGTCGCCACGGGGGAAGTGGCGAGTGGGAGAGCTCGCCGATCCATTCATCGCGCCAACTCTCCCGATGCGCCCTCGGGATGATTCGGGCCAGTTGGCGGATAAGCCAAGAGCCAGGAGGGCGACCGCCGATTGGTGCGTTCATGTGGGCGAAGGGGCAGCCGGAGGACGCACGCCGGCCAGCGCAGGGAAGCGCGCCATCGCGTCGCGTACGGCTTGTCGCCCGGCGCCGGTGATCTGGTAGTAGCGTCGTGGCGGGCGTTGCTCGTCGTGCGCGTCCGCGGCGCGTTCCCACCGCGCCGAGAGCATCCCGGCTTCCTCGAGGCGGCGGAGAATGGGATACACCGTCCCGCTGGCGAGTCCGGTCGCGTCCATGATCTCGAAGCCGTAGCGACAGCCTTGGCTCAGCGCCGCGAGAACGACAGCGGTCGGGAAAGTGATACGGGTTGGAGGCACGCCGTATCTATATCGATCTCTACATAGCGGTCAAGAGGCGCGCCCGTAATAGTTCTGTAAGCCTCACTACGGACGACGTCGCGGCGTCGGCGCCCAGGCCGCAGTGTCCGCGGCGCTCGCCGGGCCGATCTTTCCTTCGACAGATTTCATGAGCGCCTCGGGATCGTAGACGCGGCCGGCCTTGACGACGAGCCGCGGCAGTCGCACGCGACGGATGTCTTGAATCGGGTTCCCGCGCACGATGACCAGGTCCGCCCATTTTCCCGGCTCGATCGAACCGAGCCGATCGCCGAGTCCCATCGCCCGCGCGCTATTGATCGTCGCGATACGAAGCACGGCGGCGTTCGGAATTCCGGAGAGTGACAGCGACAACAGCTCGCGATTCACCGAAAACGGCGTCAGATACTCGCCCCAGCTCGGATGGTCTGTGCCGAGTGTGATGAGATCTCCACCGCCCGCGTCGAAGAACGCTTTCACTTCCTTCCGCTTCGTCCAGTAAATGTTCTCGAACTGCTGGTTCACCGTGCGCGGCGCCCGGGCATCGATCACGCCGCGCATATACGGCGTGAGAAATCGTTTTTCTTCCGTGAAGTACGCGAAGACCGCCGGATCCTTCTTTCCATAGTACCCGTAGGCGCTGAGCGTCGCGTCGAAGTAGACGTGCTGCGTCTTGTACAAGTCGGCGATACGAGTGAACGCGGGCGTGTTGAACGCCATGTGCTCGTACGATTCGTATGCGCTGCGCTCGGCGACGAACGCGTCACCGCCCATGAAGTGCTCGATGCGGTCTATACCCATCAGTATGGCATCTCTCGGGTTGACGCTGTTCCGGTTTCCCGAGTCGAGGTGCCCGGTCACGGTGAGCCCGTGGAAATGCGCCCGCTCGATCAGTGCGCGCAGCTCGTCGGGGGTGATGCCCTTCGCCTTGAATCCCTTGGCGCCGCGTTCCACCCAATAGTCGACCTCGGAATCGATTTGCTGTCGCGTGATCTGACGATTCCACCCCGGACGCGCCGTGCCGAAGTACGGCCCGGAGTTCAACAACCGCGGGCCCGGCTGTTCTCCATTCTCGACGCGTACTCGCAGCGCGCGCATCGCGTCGGGATCCATCTCGCCGGCGGGGAACGTCGACGTGACGCCGTTCGCGAGAAAGAGCGCCGGATACGCGACGGTCTCGTCCTTTCGGCCGGAGCCGAACAGCTCCATCGCGTAATGCGCGTGAAGATCGAAAAGTCCGGGAATCACCGTCTCGGAATCGGCGAGCTGAATCCGATCGGCGTCCGCGGCGGCGACGGAGATGTCTCCGACGCGCAGGATCTTTCCCGCACGCACCAGCAGGCCGGGATTGCGAACGCGATCGTTTCCGACGGAGGAAAACATCCAGCCGCCAGTGATCACGACGTCCTTCTCCGGTGCGGGCGCCGGGCGCTGTGCGAAGACGGACGAAGCTAGCCCGACGACAAACAAAAGAGCGGCGCGCTTCACGAGCTGACCTCTATGTTGACGGACAACCTGAAACTATGCGCCGGACAGGCGCTCGCGTCAGGCCGCGTTCGGCCGAACCTCCGCCGGCACCACTTCGTCGATCCGGCCAAGCCGGCGGAGCCGCGGCACCACTGCCCCGATCACCAACACGACGGACAATGACGCGAGCCCTCCGAGCACCACCGACGGCACCGTACCAAGGAAGCGTGCCGCGACGCCCGACTCGAACGCGCCCAGCTCGTTCGACGATCCGACGAAGATGGCGTTCACCGACGACACGCGTCCGAGCAGATGCTCCGGCGTCAGCACCTGGAGAAGGGTGGATCGTATGAGAACGCTCACATTGTCGGCCATACCGCTCACCGCAAGCAGCACGAGCGACAGGAAAAAGCTTCGCGACAGCCCGAAGCCGACGATGCAAAGAGCGAACGTGGCGACGGAATAGAGCAGGGTCCGGCCCGTCTGCCTGAACGGCGGCCGGTGCGCCAGATACACCGACGCCACCACCGCGCCGGCCGCCGGCGCCGCGCGTAGAATGCCGAGCCCTTGCGGTCCGACGTGCAGGATCTGATCGGCGAAAACCGGGAGCAGCGCTTCCGCGCCGCCGAGAAGCACTGAGAAGAGATCGAGCGTCAGCGCCGAGAGCAGGACCGACTCGCGAAAAACGAATCGCAGACCTGAGCCGAGACTCTCCCCGATCGTTTCTTCGTTGGTCGTCGGCTGGTGCGCGTCGTACTCGATGATCCAGAAAGTGACCAGCGCCACACACATCATGATCGCGTCGGCGACGTAAGCGACGCGCGGGGAGGTGAATCCATAGATCAAGCCGCCGAGAGCCGGCCCGAGCACGGCAGCCGATTGCCAGGTCGAGCTTCGCCACGCGACGGCGTTCGCGTACAGCGAGCGATCCACGATTTGCGCGCCGAGCGCGTTACGCGCCGGTTGCAAAAAGCTCCGCGCGATGCCGCTCACGAAGATCACGGCGTAGAACGGGATCGCGCCGTAGTGGTGAAGGAAGCCCGGGACGAGGTTGAACGCGAGCAGCGCCAGCGAACAGGCGAGCAAAACGCCGAGCGCTCCGATCGATACGACATGCCGGTTGAGCCGATCCGCCACGTGACCCGCGTACAGCGCTACACCAATGAAAGGCAGCGCCTCGGCCAGCCCCATGAGGCCGAGCGACAGCGGGTCGTGCGTGATGTCGTAGATCTGCCACGCAACCACCACCGCCTGGATCTGCGACGAGATGGTCATCGTCAACAACGAGACGATGAACCAGCGGTAGTTTCTGACGCGGAGCGCGGCGTAGGGGTCGTGAACCACGGCGTCAGAAATCTAAATCGCTTCCCCTTAGCTGGAGCGCATCGCCTCGGTCGGCTGGATGGCGAGTGCGCGACGCGCGGCGAGCGACGTCGCGACGAGCGATACGAAAATCGTAACGCCGAGTACCGTCGCGATGAGCCCCGGCTCGGCCGTGCCCACACCGTACACCGACGAGGCAAGCCAGCGCGCCCCACCGAGCCCGCCGAGCAGACCAACGACCACACCGATCAATGCAGGCTGCGCGCCTTGTCGCGACACCGCCGTCAAGATGTTCAACGACGACGCGCCGAGTGCCATGCGCACCCCCAGCTCCGGCCGGCGGTCGCTGACGCTGTGCGCGATCATCGCGAAGATTCCCGTCGCGGCGAGAAGAAGTGCGGCAAGGGCGAACGTGCCGAACAAACGGATCTGGTATGCCAGCCGTCCCCACAACATGTGGATCTGCTCGTCGAGCGGGCGCACGTCGAACAACGCGAGATCAGGGTCGACGCGGGCGAGCGCGCGGCGGATCGGCTCGACCGCTGCCTCCGGTGCGGCGCGTGTCCGCACCAGCACCGCGCGACTGGAATAGGTGAATTGCTTGTACGGCGTGTAGAAGTCGGGTTGGAACGGATTGTCGGTGAGTGGCTGGTTCGCCACGTCGCCGACGATACCGACGATCTCGGCACTCGAGTCGGGCGAATTGAAGTTGCTCCCGCCGCCGAACCACACGCGCTGGCCGATCGGATCCTCGCCCGGCCAGAACCGACGAGCGGCCATGAGGCTGATGACTGCGACGCGCGGGCTTCCGGCGCGATCCGAGGGTTCGAAGACGCGGCCGCGCAGCAACGGCACGCCGAGCGTACGAAAGTGGTCCGGCGCCACATAGTGCCGGAGAACGCCAGGCGCTTCACCGGGCTTCGGGATTGGCCGGCCCATGACGTACAGCGTGCTGCTCGCGCATCCGGTGTAGACCGGGGCGCAGCCGTCCACCGTCACACCTTCTACCTCGGGCAGGGCGCGAATCTCCTCGAGTACACGGTCGATGAGCGCCGGCGCCTGTGAGACGGGATACCGAACTTCGGACGGCCGGATCCAGAACGTGAGCAAGCGTGACCGATCGAAGCCGACGTCAGTATTCTCTAAACGGTCCCAGCTCAGCGCAAGCAACCCGCCGGCGAACAGCAGGATAGTCGCGATCGTCGTCTCCAGTCCAACGAGCAACTGTCGCGCGATAGACTTGCCCGACGATCCACGACCACCGTCCTTCAAATCGCTCACGAGGTCCACGCGCGAAGCGCGCCGCGCGGGGAAAACCCCGGCGACGACCGTCGCCGCCACGCACAGCCCGGTGCAGAATGCGACGACACGCCAATCGACGTGCGGTGTCGCAAACTCGCCGATCGCGCCGTAGAAATTGCGCCCTCGCGCCGCGGACGCGGGCAACCTCAGCCGGCCGGCGACGAGGGCCGCCAATCCGACGCCGAGCGCACCGCCAACCATGGCGAGAAGCGCTGACTCCAATAGTTGCTCGCCGATGATCCGCCGCGCGGACGCTCCCGTCGCGACGCGAATCGCAATCTCACGGCGGCGTGCCAGCGCGCGGCCGATCAGCAGTCCGGCCACGTTGAAGCACGCGAGGAGCAGCAGGCACACTGCCGCGCCGAGCAGAAGCAGCATTGGTTGCCGGGTGGACGGATCGATGCGTGCGTCGGCCAGTGAGCCCGCCGTCGCCGCAAAGCGGTTTTCGGCGATGGTCGTCGGGACTGGTATGCGCCGCTGAATCTCCACGCCGAGCAGCGCGAGCTCCTGTTGCGCCGTCTGGAGCGAAACGCCGTCCCGCAGCCGCCCCACGACGCTGATGAAGTTCTGGTTTGTGACGAGATAGTCCGGATAGGTCAGCCGCGGCGCCATCGTCGCCGGTATCCAGAGCTGCGCGCGCCCCGTCAGACCGTCGAAGCCGGCCGGCGCGACGCCGACAACGGTGAGCGGAACGCCATTCACCGCGACCCGCGTTCCTACTATCGATGGCGACGCGCCGAATCGTCTGCGCCACAACACGTCGCTGAGAATCACGAACGGCGCAACACCGGCCGCCGCGTCCGCGTTTGCCGGAAACGGGCCACCGATCGCCGGGTTGATCCGCACCACCCGCCAATAGGCCGACGAAACGAATTCCGCGTTCGCCGGCTCGGATCGTTCACCGGTCAGCGCGAGTACCGACGGTGTGAAGCTGGCGACACCGGTGAACGACCGCGCGCCCTCGAGCAGCCGGAACCGCGGCCATGACCATCGTTCCTTCCCGGCCGGCGCGTTGCCTCGTTGTCGTGTCGTGTAGATGATCGCGAGGCGGTGCGCGTCGGGAAACGGCGGCGGTCGAAACAACGCGGCGTCGACGACGCTGAAGACGGCGGTCGTCGCGGCGATGCCCACCGACATCGAGAGGACAGCAGCGCCGGTGAGGATCGGCGTCCGTACGAGGCTTCGGCTCGCGAAGCGAATGTCGCGAAAGAGCGTCGCGATCACTGGGTCGCACGCGGATCGGTGCCCTTGAACGTGCGGACGCTGACGTGCGCGTCGCCGTCGCCGAGGTTGAAGCGCAGCGTCCGCGGCGGTGAGGCGATCGGCCGGATGCGGGTGAATCCGTTCTCGATCGAACCGCTGACGCTGGACAACGAAAGCGCGGCGGAGGCCGTCGATGGCAGCGCCAGCTCCACGGCGCCGCTGTGATTCGAGAAGTCGAATACCGCACCGCGAGCCGGCGATCCGATCCAGTGAATGTCGCCGGAGACGGAAACGAATTGGCCGCGAGCCACCTTCGGTGCGATCACGTCCAACGTTCCGCCGATCGTCGACGCGTCCACGTCCTGCGGCGAGCCGCGGATGAGGAGATGGCCGTCGCCGGTTCGCGCGCGCAACCAGGGCGTCGTCAGATCGAGGTCGAGGCTTCCATTCACCGATTCCGCCTCGGCGGACGACACGACGCCGCTCAGTCGGATGTTGCCCGACGAAGAGGTGAAATCGCCGGAGACGCCTTCACCGACGATGCTGGCGCTGGCTGTCCTCACCGACGCGCGTCCGCGGCGCGGCATGTAGATCACGAGGGTCGACGGCTCCGAGTCGCCGCTCGAAGCGCTCTCCACGCCCATCTTGACGCCGCGACGCGTTGCGCCGAAGAACAACTGAGCGTTCTTCGCCTTCTCGCCGCGGACGACCAGCGAGTCGCGGTCCCACGCGACGAGTCGAACCGACCCAGCCGGAACGTAGAGATTAATCGATCCGGTGGAATCGAGGCCGTGTGCCTGGAGGACCGGCCCGTCAGCGGCGCTTTGGGCCAGCGCCGAGCGAGCGACAAGAGCCGTCACAATGAGCAGTCTTTTCATATCAACTCGCATTCGCGCGCTTGAGCAACTCGACCTTTTGACGATACGACGTCGCCAGAAGCTGACGCAACGCCGGGTTGTTCGGGTCGCGCGCAATGGCGTCCTTGAGCTCGGCGATCGCGACGTCCACCGTGTGAAGGTTTCGGTCGATCGCCGCTCTGGCTTCTGGTCGCATCGTGGCGCGCTGGATCTCGAGACGGTCGAGCAGGATCTGCGCTTCGGCCTCGTACGCCCTGGTTGAATCCGCGACGGCGCGGAGCACGGAGGTGTCCGATGCCACCTGGACGACGGCGTTGTTCGATTGCTCGCCAGGACGTGTCCGAAGCACGAGCGTCGTGAGCAGCATCGCGGCAGCGACGCCGGCCGCGACCAGCCAGATGAACGGCCGCGTGCTCGCCGAAGCGGCGGCCGGCGGTGGACCGAGCGCGACCACCTTGCTCGCCTCGATCCGGGCGCGAATCGGCGGCCAGAGATCATCGAGTGCCGTCGCCGCGGCGGACGACATTGGTTCCCGTGTGCTTTTCATGAACTCGGCGATGCGCGCGACGTCCGCCGCGCACGCGTCGCATACGGCGAGGTGCGCGTCCACGTAGGCGCGACGCTCGGCCGGCAGCGTGCCGTCGGCGGCGGTCTGCCGCTCGTCCTCGGTGAGGTGGGTGTCGGTCGTGTAGTCAGTCATACGTCGAGCATTCCCATGAGCGCTCGGCGAGCGCGCCAGAGTTGCGCGCGTGATGTTCCGGGCGCGATTCCAGTCATCTGCGCGATCTCGTCGTGCGAGTAGCCCTCCATGTCGAGCAAAAAAACCGTGCGTGCACCTGCAGGGAGCCGGGCAAGCGCTTTGTCGAGATCCATTCGCGTCTCGAGGCGCTCGGCCGGCGAACCAGGGCCGGCCAGCCACTCGTCCGCTTCGACGTGACGTGCGTCGTCGCGCTTGCGAGAGCGGAGATGCTCGAGCACGACGTTGACGCCGAGCCGGTGCAGCCACGTGCCGAACGCGCTCTGTTCGCGGAACGTGATCAGCCGTTCCCACGCGCGAACGAAGACGTCCTGCACGAGATCACGTGCCTGCATGTCGTCGCCGACCATGCGTCGGCACAGCGCGTAGATCCGCGCGGCGTGCGTTCGGTACACGATCTCGAACGCTTCGACATCGCCCTGGCGCGCGCGTCGGACGGCGTCGTCGATCCCCGCGGATTCCGACTCCGGTGGCGCAACCCGATTGGACTCTGACGCGCGGGCGTTCATCGATCGTCTCTTTGCCTCCTCGACTATTGGATGATGGGAGCGCTCATTCCGCTTACGCTACCTCCGGGGCGCGTGGCGGACAGCCTGGGGCCGCCGTACATTCGCCTTCCGATGAATCCGGGCCCCCAATCCCAGCCGTACCCTTCGGTGGTGGACGGTTCGACGCAAGGCGCGAGGGCGCCAACAGGCGCCCCTCACGGGCCCACGAACGGGAGTGGCGCCGACGCCGATCTGGAGCTCGTTCGTCGCATGCAGGCGGGCGACGAGCAGGCACTTGGTGCGTTCTACGACCGGTGGTTTCCGGTCGTGAGCGGCGTCGTCGCGCGGATTCTGAGATCGGATGGCGACGTGGAGGACGTGATCGAGGAGACGTTCTGGCAGGCTTGGCGACAAGCCGACCGGTTCGTCGAGGGCCGAGGGTCGGTGCAAACGTGGCTGCTTACGATCGCCCGCAGTCGCGCCCTCGATCGCCTTCGCGCCGCCAAGCGGCGGCGCGAGGAGTCACTGGATGAACCGGGCGCGCTGGACGCGGTGTCGGCGGCGCCGGACGATCTGCCGCCGAGTAGTGCGAGCGATCCGTCGCTTGGGGTGGAGCGTGCCGAACGCCGTCGCCTGGTGTTAGCGGCGCTGGCTGATTTGCCGGGCGAGCAGCGACAGGCGCTGGAGCTGGGCTACTTCGGAGGGCTGAGTCAGACGGAGATCGCAGAACAGACCGGGCAACCGCTGGGTACGGTGAAAACGCGAATGCGATTGGCGATGCAGAAGCTGCGCGAGCGGTTAGCCGTCTTGCGGGAGGACACGCGATGACTCGAGAGATGAGTCACGACGAAGCGTTCGCCGCTCTGGGTGCGCTGGCAATCGACGCGCTTGACCCCGACGAACGAGCGGCCGTCCTGGCGCACGCGTCAACGTGTTTGACGTGCCGCCAGGAGCTCGCCGAGTTGCGCGAAGCGGCCTCGAGTCTGGCGTACTCCGCACCGGCCGTGGTTGGCGACGACACGCGCGACCGCATCCGCGGGCGTCTGCTTGCACGCGCGGCCGCGGACGACCGGCGGCCGAGCGCCCAAGCGTCGCGAGAGCACACGGAGATGGTACCGATCACCATCCATTGGGGCAGGGCAGGCCTGTTCGCCGCGGCGGCGAGCATTCTGCTCGTGGTCAGTCTCGCGGTTCTCGGTTACGTGCTCCGCGATCGCGCGCGATTGCGCGATGCCGCGACGGTGCAGACCGCTCAAGCGGCGCGCGAGCGGACGACGAACGACTCGCTGCGCGCCGCGGTGCTGTCGCGCGATAGCCTGCTCGCCGGAATCACCGGGCGCGATGTCGCTGTCATGACGCTGACGACGGCTGGAACGAAGGCGCCGTTCGCCTACATGTTCTGGGACCGTCGGGCCAACACGTGGACGATGGTCGCGCACAACATGCCTGAGCTCAAGCCGGGGCGGACGTATCAGCTCTGGCTAGTGACTGCGTCGTCGAAGATCAGCGCGGGAACGTTCCAGCCACAGAACGGCGACGCGCTCGTTCGCGCGACCTACGCGCTCCCGGCGGCAGATCTGAAAATGCTGGCGGTGACGGAAGAGCCGGCCGGCGGCGTTCCGCAACCGACGGGCGCAATGATCATGGCGGTCACCGCAGGATCGCACTGAGAATCGGGCGGCGGGCGACGGGGGCGGGCGACTGGCGGCCGTTGTTCAGATCGCGACCACGATGTATCGTCGCGCGGAGGACGCTTGGTACAATTGGATACGGGACACAGCGACAGGATTAGACGGACGACCTACAGGATTAACTGCCATTGAAGGGAACGTCGCGAGAGAGT
>Ga0207661_10000316_pt1 | contig 30845 bp, 30 predicted proteins | sample KBSC713LmetaG_FD_184337 | JGI IMG/M metagenome (GOLD analysis project Ga0207661, IMG submission 184337) | Corn rhizosphere microbial communities from Kellogg Biological Station, Michigan, USA - KBS C7.1-3L metaG (SPAdes) (version 2) | ecosystem: Host-associated > Plants > Roots > Rhizosphere ...
TCTCCAGGCAAAGCTGCTATCCTCTTTTTTAGCATTCATTCCTTCAATAAATAAATTTATGGAACCAGAACAAGAAAGCTCTTTGTTTGAAATACGGGTAAACGAAAACGGGCAAAATTGTATACGGAAATTTTGGAGACTTCTAGTTCCTGGCTTGATCTTTTTTTTATTAGTTTTTCTAATTAGCCTAGGCGTGTCTGTGAAAAATATCCTCTTAAGCTATTCTAACACAGACCTGGTTAAAATTCCAATGACCGCGAGGGTGACCTATTATTTTTCACTCTTGACTGCTATAATAAATTCCTGGCTATAATATTTTATATCCGATTTGCCAGTTCGTTGAAGCAAGGCCTGGCAAAGAATGACGAACAAATGTTCAATACATCATTCCGGTATCTTTCCCACAACGCACTACTATTTCTTGTTACAATGATCATGACTCTTTTAACCTGGTCCTGGTCTTTAGCAGGAGGCTGGCTATTAGACAATTTTAGAATCTTTCGGCTACCATTGAAAGATCGGTTTCTGGCGAGTAAAACGAAACCAACTTTCTTATCACGCCTTCTACTAAGGCATCAGGACACGATGCTCCGCTGGTTAAAACAATTTTTACAGGTTGGGTTACCGGAAGATAATTATTAGTGAGGATCTCTTGCTTCGTATGAAAATTATAATGCAGTATTTCCGTTTGCGAAAGTATTTTCTCCTCGTTATTTATAAAATAGGTTGGTAACCTTTCTTCGCAGAGTTCGACAAGATGGGAAGTATTTGAGGAATTATAGCCGCCGACTACGATCGCCAGGTCGGCATCTGTAGCAAGCATAGCAATAACGGCGTTCTGATTATCATTGGTGGCATAACAAAGCGTATCTCTTGTATCAGCAAAATGTTCTTCGCTATTTTCAGTTGACCCGTATTTTTTGATCATTGTTTGCTTCAGAAAATCGGCAATCGCCTGCGTATCGCTGGCAAGCATCGTCGTTTGGTTGACAACCCCAATTCTTTCTAGATCTTTTTCTACATCAAAGTTATTGGAATATTGATCCTCAAATTCTTTATAAAAGGATGATGAGGCTTTTTCACCTGTAATATATTTTGCCAATTCCTGTGCTTGCTCCATATCCTTTACAATAACTGAGGGAGAATGCACTGCAGCGTGTGAAAAAGTAGCTCGGGTTTCTTCATGTTTTGGTTTGCCATGAATGATGATCGTGTACTTATCCCTGGCAATCGCTACGGAACGATTCCAGACTTTTTCAACAAAAGGACAAGTTGTGTTGTACTCTTCAATTTGGATCCCGATGTTGCGCAAGTTGTTCTCGATCTCCAAAGTTGTTCCAAATGCGGGAATCAAAACGATGTCATCAGGTTTTAACTCGTCGAATGGAATTAAAGTGGTACCGTGAGTGTCCTGTAAAAATCTTACTCCATGCGCCTGCAAGTCTGCGTTCACCTGTGGATTGTGGATCATCTCGCTTAACAAAAAAATTCTCTTGCCGGTCCCGCTCCTACGGGATTCTTCAATAGTTCTGAATGCTATCTCAATGGCATTTTCTACCCCGTAACAAAATCCGAAATGGCGCGCCAGGTATATGTGCAGTGAGCCCAGGTCGAGAAGAGTAGGACTGAGATCCCTGCCTGACGGCGAGACAGGTTTTTTCATCTTATCCATTTCCTTCCGCCCTTTCTTGATTGCAGTGATCAGAGGACTACGGTAAATAATGGGAACCTCAAATTGCTTCATTCAGAACTACAAATTTATTTCGCAAGTTACGCAATGATGAACGGAAGATAAAGTGAAGGTTGTTAAAACATATTTTCTTATCATTGTTTAATGAGCTATGATTTCAAACCGCTGGACTGGACGCATAACACGAATATTTATGAAGTTAATATTCGCCAATATACACAGGAGGGCACTTTCAAAGCTTTTACTAAGGAATTGGTTCGTTTAAAGGATATGGGAGTTAAAACACTTTGGTTCATGCCCATTACTCCCATTTCCCAAAAGAATAAAAAAGGGGTGCTGGGAAGCTACTACGCTGCATCTGATTATACTTCGATCAATCCCGAATTTGGCACACTTGACGATTTCCGTGTATTGACAAGAGAAGCTCATGATCTTGGTTTCAAAGTGATCATTGACTGGGTGGCTAATCATACCGGCTGGGATCATAAATGGACGAGAGAACATCCGGAGTATTATGAGAAAGATGATACCACAGGAGATTTCAAAATTGCTTCGGGGATGGACGATATTATCGAATTGAACTTCCATAACCCGGACGTAGTGCAGGCCATGATCGACGCCATGAAGTTTTGGATCAGCGAGTGTGATATAGATGGTTTTCGATGTGACCTTGCTTTTTGGGTAGAGCTTGAATTTTGGAGAGAAGCGAGAAAAGAGTTGGATGCCGTGAAACCTTTATTTTGGCTCGGTGAGCTGGATCCAATCGAACATCCCGAGTACATGGGCACGTTTGATGCTGCATACACGTGGACATGGATGCATAAGACGGAGGATTTTTACAAAAAGCATCTCCCTTTTGGTGTTCTCGATACAGTTTTGAAAGAATACGATACAATTGGAGATGCGTCCATGCGAACGTGGTTCACGAGTAATCATGATGAGAATAGCTGGAACGGCAGTGAATATGAAAAATATGGGGATATGGCAAAGACCCTTGCAGTATTTAGTTGTACGTGGAATGGAATTCCTTTGATTTACAGCGGGCAGGAATTGCCCAACCTCAAGCGATTAAAATTTTTCGAGAAAGATGCCATTGACTGGACAGGGAAAAATGAACTGCATGATTTTTATAAAACCCTCTTGAATTTACACGCAAGTAATCCGGCTTTGCGTGCCGGTGACGCGGCTGCAACAACGGAAAGACTCAAAGCCCCTGAAAATCTTTCCATACTTGCCTTCCTTAGAAGAAGGGGAAAGAAAGAAGTATTGGTGATCCTAAATTTTTCAAAAGACAAAGCAAGTTTTTCCCTGGGTGCCGTAAATGCAAAATTTAAAGAGATATTTACTTGCAGACAAAGAGACCTTTCAACTGAGAAAGACTTTGAGATGAATCCGTGGGAATACCTTGTCTTTGAAAAACATGAATAACTAAGCTGCTACCATCGACAAAAAAACCGTCCCAAAATTGAGACGGTTTTTTATATACTAAAAGTTTTTATTCATTTAGATTGAGAGGATAAGTGTACATATCAGAGCCTGGATACATTCCTTCCACTTTTACTGTTCCCCTTGCATTGTAGAGTGCCTTTCCTAACTCATCCACATTTCTTACATCAACACCATTCACACTGGTAATGATGAAGCCTTCTTCCATTCTTGTTTTGCTCACAGGACCACCCTTCTTGATGCTTTTTACAACGACACCACCTTCGATGCCATATTGCTCAGCTTTCTTCGAATCAAGAGTTTCAAGTTCAGCACCCACTTCTTCCTCGATATTGTCGGTTACCACTTTGTCATAATTGCCCGGAGATTTCTTTAATACTACTGCCGTATTGAACTCTGATCCCTTGCGTTTGTAGGTCACATCAACTTTATCACCTGGTTTAAAGTTTGCAAGGATCGAACTCATTTCGAGACCACTTGTAACTTCTACTCCATTTATCTTAGTGATCAGGTCACCCCTCTTTATGCCCGCAGCCTGTGCGGCACCGTCGGGAGCTACCGCATTCACATAAACACCTTCCTCATTTTCTTTCACTCCAAGCTGTTTCAATTGTTCCTCACTTAGATCCTGCGTCGGATAGCTAACACCCAAATAACCTCTCTGTACATTTCCGTATTGGATGATGTCGCCGACTACTTTTTTTACAAGATTTACAGGAATTGCAAATGAATAACCGGCATAAGTTCCGGAGGGTGCAAGAATTGCCGAATTGATCCCGATGAGTAGTCCGTTTGTGTTTACCAATGCCCCGCCACTATTACCCTGGTTGACGGCTGCATCTGTTTGAATAAATGATTCAACAGGGGCCTGACCCTGGCGACTGTTAATACCGATCGTTCTTCCCTTTGCACTTACGATACCTGCGGTAACAGTTGTTTCCAGGGAGAGCGGATAGCCTACGGCAAGAACCCACTGACCCAACTGAACATCATCTGAGTTGCCATACAGCATGAATGGTAAATTATTTCCATCAATCTTTAAAACAGCAAGATCATAGTTAGGATCGCTACCTATTACCCTTGCCTTATAAGTTTTTCTGTTGTGGAGAGTAACGGTGATCTCCGAGGCGATTCCTTTGTCGCCATCAGAAATAACGTGATTGTTTGTGACAATGTAACCATCTTCACTGATTATAACTCCACTCCCTGACGCTCTTTGTTCCGGGATAATGGTCGGGCCAAAATCAAAGAATTGATTGAACCAATCGTCGAGATTTCCGCGGCTACGAGGAAGATCGTTACTTACTTTCTTAGCCGGGATCTTTGTCTTGATATGAACGACTGACTGAACTGAAGCATTGGCAGCTTTTGAAAAATCGACAGGGTCACCAGACGTGCCTTTGTCAAAAAAGCCTGCATAGTTTACAGGCAAACCACCCTGGGTCTGCACAAAAGAGGCCTGGTGGTGTGTGAATTGATTATAGCCCCACACACTGGCTATAGCTGATCCAGCGCTTATAGTAACGATCAGCAATAGTTGTTTCAACTTCATGGCGTATTAGAATTTTTAGTTTTTTTAATTTTTACCGATTGTTATCAGGCAAAGTCTATGCCCTGACTTCAAAATTAATAACGAGCAGCGGGTATAAACAAACCACTCGCTTAGTTTAACAAGATATTTACTAAGACCTTCGTACTTCATCGCTTTACAAATTTAAAAACAAATAACAATATATGGAACTGGTAAGTTTTAAAGAGATTGTAAAAACTCCATCGTATCCACCTTGTCTGCATAATCAAATAAACCAGGACATTGGGCATGGCCAAAAGAGATATGACTTTTCTCAATGATGCCCTGGATGTCCGGGTTATTATACAAAGACGACAAGAGTTCCGACTGGCTTGCGTAGTATTCATAATTTAACTGGCTAATAGGCGAGAAAATGGAATTGTCCTCTACTAACAGGATCGAGCCATTGGTCATGTAGAATTTATTATTCAACACGTGGAGAGCAAGATTATAATCGTAGTTGTTTTTGTACTTGTGATGATCAGCCAGGTAGTCATATTTTTTAAAGACTGCAAGGAGCGGCTCGAAATCATAACCTGCAGGCACGTATAACTTAGTGACATTGCGACAACCCAATCCGAAAAACTGGTAAACATCATTGGCGAGTCCGTCAAGTTCAGCTTGTGTTTCGTCGCCACCCAGAACGGATACTGAAGTTTTATTGCGACGAATAATATGAGGGTATTTACCAAAATAATATTCAAAATACCTCGAGGTGTTATTGCTCCCGGTGGCTATATACGCATCACAGTCTTTCAACATATCAGAAAACTGGATCAGATCATTTACCTGCGGCTCCCAATTTTTTAAAACATCGGCAAGCTCTTTTATTAAAACCTCGTCTTTCGAAGAGGGTTTTATTGTTGCTTTATGACCACTGATAAAAACAGATAAAAGGTCATGAAACCCCACCAGCGGCATGTTACCGGCCATGACTATACCGACGTTCGCGGGTTTATTCATTAATTGTTGGACGTGATAAGCCCCGGCCCAATCAACAAGCTCGCTTTCGCTAAGAAATTTTTTTGCAATGTTCTTTGTTGCAAGTTCAACAAACTCGGGAATGAACCAGCCATTTTGAAGAGAGGCATTTTTTTTAGCTTGCTTCCAGTTCGGGTTATCGCTCAGCATATAATTTCCCAACCTGCTCAACAGACCGATTCTGTCTTGTAAAATCATTTGCAAAAGAATTATATGAGTTTATATTTGCAATAAAGAAAATTTAATTTCAGAAATCCAAATTTAAACTTATGGCAATCAAGATCACGGAAGAATGTATTAATTGTGGCGCTTGTGAACCGGAGTGCCCCAATAATGCAATTTATGAAGGTGGAGTTGAATGGGCTATGGCGGATGGCACCACGGTAAAAGGCTCTTATACTTTAATGGATGGGACAGTCGTCGATGCGGATCAGAAAAATGCACCAATTGCAACCGATATTTATTACATAACTCCCAATAAATGCACAGAATGCCAGGGCTTTCATGAAGAACCGCAATGTGCGGCCGTATGCCCGGTCGATTGCTGCGTACCCGATGAAATGTATCGTGAAACCGTAGACGAACTGATGGCCAAAAAAGAAAAATTGCACATCTGATAGTGTGGATAAAAATCGTAGCCGATTGCTCTCTTAAAAGAGATTTTTTTTTAACTTACCAACAATAGTATAAGCAGATTCCATGCTGCAATTGAGTGACGGGTGATATTTCCTGTCGTAAAAAGGTGAAGGCAATGCATCCTTCACCTTTCTTATTTAATGGCATTAGCTTTTGACATAATTTTATTTCCAATAAAACAATTTTTCCTCAATATTTGCGCTGTAATTTAAATCATGAAAAAAAATATTGCTCTTGTTACCGGCGGATTTTCAGGTGAAGCGGTCATTTCGTATAAGAGTGCTACAACTATTGATCGCAACCTCGACCGGGAAAGGTTCAATGTTTATAAGATCGATATTAACCCCAAAGGATGGTTTTATGAGCCGGCAGCAGGCCAGAAAACGGAGATCGATAAAAATGACTTTTCGCTGCAAATAGAAGGGCAAAAGATAAAATTTGACGCTGTTTTCATCGGCATGCACGGAACTCCCGGCGAAGACGGAAAACTCCAGGGATACTTCGATACATTGAAGATCCCCTACACGTCATGCGACGCGGCAACCTCGGCTCTTACTTTCAACAAACGTTTTACTGTTGCGGTAGCTGCCGCGTCAGGGATATCGGTTGCCAACTCTGAGGTATTGATCAAACACAATTTTCAAAGTCCCGATGAAGTTGCCCGCAAATTGAAATTCCCGGTTTTTGTAAAACCGAATAACGGTGGCTCAAGCATTGGTATGTCAAAAGTGAATAAGCTGTCTGATGAATTTGGTTCCGCGATAGAAAAAGCATTTAAAGAAGATGACCAGGTATTGATCGAGGAATTTATTGAAGGCAGGGAATTTACAGTGGGTGTATTTAAAACAAAAGGAAATATCATCGTTTTGCCAATTACTGAGGTGATCAGTAAAAAAGACTTTTTTGATTACGAAGCAAAATATGAAGGTGCTTCATCAGAAGTGACGCCAGCTAAAATTGATGAAGCGGTAGCAGATAAGATCCGCGACGCGGCAAAAAAAATTTACCAGGTATTTAATTGCCGTGGAGTGGTAAGAATAGATTTTATCTACAGTGAGAAAGCAAAGCAGCCATACATGCTGGAGATAAATAGTATTCCCGGGCAAAGTGAGTTAAGCATTGTTCCCCAGCAAGTGCAGGTGATGGGTTGGAGTCTGAAGGAATTTTATACGAAGCTGGTCGAAGAAGTTTTAGATATTTAGTTCGGTTTGAATTGCGGATCAACCGCAATCAAAATTTGTAATTCGCAATTCAAAATATACATAAGTGCTCAAATTTATCACGCATCGTCCTTTATGGCTGAATTTTATTACCGCTGTTGTGTTGGCTGTTGCTCTTTTTGCTGCGTTTATACTTTCCCTTAATTTCCTGACCCATCACGGACGGTCCCGTACGGTCCCACAGCTTGTTGGAAAAACCCTTGCTGAAGCGGAAAAAATTTTAGACAAAGAAGGTTTTGACATTGTGATACAGGATTCGGTTTATATCGATTCCCTTCCTCCGCTGGCTGTCATTAAACAGGTGCCCGAAAGTGATGCCGTGGTAAAAGTAAACCGAACCGTATACTTAACCCTCAACAGGTCTGTTGCGCCCATGATAGAGATGCCCAATTTAATTGGGTTCAGCTATCGCAATGCGATCATGAATTTATCAAGCGTGGGATTATCGGCCGATACCACTTACAAAGCAGATTTTGCGAAGAACTCAGTTTTGGAACAGTTGTATAAAGATGAAGCGATCGCCCCGGGGGCAAAAATAAGAATGGGTTCTCGTGTAACCCTTGTACTTGGAACCGGTGTGGGCGAAATGTTTTATGGTGTTCCTAACTTAGTGGGCAGGACTTATGCCGAGGGGAAAGCTTTACTAGAGGCGAACGGTGTTAACCTGCTTGTGTTATCAGCACAAGGGGTGACTGATACTTTGAATGCTTATATTATTGACCAGAACCCGAAAAGATATAATGAGGAAGGGGAGCCTTTGAGAATACGCAGTGGCCAGTTTATTAACGTAAAACTATCCACGGAGAAACCTGTGATCGTTGACAGCACAATAAATAATCAACCCTTACAATAAATTTTATGGAGACAATTACTGTTGATGAAGTAAAAAGGAGAATGGACGCTGGCGAAGAACTTCATCTTGTAGATGTGAGAGAGCCGTTTGAAAATGCAGAGTTTAATATTGGCGGTGTTTTATTACCGTTGGGAATGATACGAGCCATGCAGACCGATGAAATAGATGATCTGAAAGATGAGGAGGTCATTCTATATTGTCGCAGTGGAAATCGCAGCGGACAAGCGGCCATGTTTTTAGAGTCAATGGGATTCACCAATACAAAAAATCTTTCCGGCGGAATGCTCAAGTGGCTGGAGAAGTTTGGGAAGTAGAACACGATTTATGATTGACGATTTCGGATTTTAGATTTTCAGAAGATGACATAAATCCAAAATCGCCAATCCAAAATCCAAAATCAAAATTTAACGTTTAGAGCGATCATGAAGTTCCTCCCCGCCATTGGGAAATAATAATTGTTTACGATTAATTGTCCCCCCGAAATGTAATTATAGGTGTAGCCGTTGGGCTCATATTTTTCATTAAAGATGTTATTGACCTGCAGGATCATGTTGACTTCCTTTAGAAAAGTCTTATGAAACGTATAAATGACGCGGGCATCCTGCACATAGTAAGGATCCAACTTTCGTCCCTCATCTTCCGTATTGTCAAGATATTGCTTACCTACATATTTGCTCAGCAGGTTGATCTCAAAATTTTTTGCAGGGAAAAAACTTATTGTCGCGGCGCCAGTAATGCTGGGCGACAATGCGATGTCCGTCGAGGAATAGTTATTTAACTTCTGACCTCCATTATCATAGTCATCAATAAATTCAGTGAAATGTTGAACCTTATTCCTGCTTAATGTAAGATTTGCACCGGCTTTAAACCATGTAGCGGGCTGGATGCCCCCCTGTAGCTCTATTCCCATTCGATAACTGTCCGGTATGTTGGTCCTGGTATACGCACCCACGTCGTTGATCTTGCCTGTCAGAATTAATTGATCTTTGTATTTCATATAATAGAACGTCGCACCCCAGCTGTATGTGGACGATTTTCTTTCGATTCCAAGTTCTATATCATTTAAATGTTCGGGTTTAGGTTGCTGGTTTTTCCCGGCTTCAAAATCATCCCGGTTGGGCTCCTTATTTGCTATGCTGTAGGAAAAATAACCATTCCATTTTTTGTTTGTATAGTTGAGACCAATTTTTGGGTTGAGAAAATCATAGCTGTTTTTTATCAGCAGACCAGGATTGTCTTCAAACCCGTTGATATCGTATTTAACATGGCGATATTGCAGATCAACATAAGTCCGCCAGTTAATTGAGAATTTATGAAGCAACTTCGCATAGCTGTTGAAATCGTTTTTAGAGGCATCATGATCGTAATAAATGTCAGGGCCTGTTATTCCATGCTCTGCCCAAATCAATTTTCCGTAATGATCTCCTTCATACCGGGTATATGCACCACCAACAGTGAATTCTGTTTTCGCATTGTGATATTGCAATGAAAAAATGTCTCCGTAAAAATTATTGTTCAACCATAATTGTCGAATAAAGTCCGACGCATAAATTGTATCTGTTCCAACGATCGGGTTTGGAAGATGATAACTGTCGTAAGATTGGTCAGCCCGGTATTCCTCGTAGTATCCTTTTCCTTTGGTGAAAAATAATGCCGTATTAAAATCAAGATGAGAATTGAAGTGATGTGTGTAAAACAACTGGTAGTGGTCCTGCCAATAGTTATCCGTTTCATTATCGTAAGGTTCCCCGGGTTTTTCAGTACCGGCGTAATTTATTGTGCGATTGCCTGCTTTCAGATCGGCCACTGAAACCCCATACCACGCCTGGTATGTTTTTTCATATCCTTTAATAATATTGAACCGAAGAGTATTTGAGTTATCAATATAAGCGGTTGAAAAATATAATGATCTTAATCTTGAACTGGCCCGATCAATATATCCATCGCTGGTGACACTTGACAAACGAATGTCAGCGGTAAAGTGATTTCCTATTAATCCACTTCCTGCCTTCAATGTGTTTTTCCAGGTATTGAAGGAACCGAAACTATTGTTCAATTCGGCATAAGCTTTAGGAATGATCTCATTGGTACTGAAATTGATCGTGGCTCCAAAAGCTCCTGCACCATTTGATGAACTGCCGACACCGCGCTGAATTTGTATGCTGCTGAGCGAAGAAGCGACGTCGGGAAGATCCACGAAAAACGTTTGCTGGCTCTCAGCATCATTATAAGGAATGCCATTGAGTGTAACATTAATGCGGCTTGCATCCGTTCCACGAATCCGAATACCAGTGTACCCGACGCCATTGCCGGCATCAGAATTTATGACTACCGAGGGAGTTTGATTTAACAGGAATGGAAGATCCTGTCCCAGGTTTTGCTTCTGAATTTCCTTTTTTGAAATGTTTGTCTTTGTTACCGGGGCGTGCTCAGCAGCCCTCACGGCTCTGACCTCCACTGGGGATAAATTGTAAAAGCTGTCTTTCGCAGCTAGCGGGTCCGTAGTGTCCTTCTGGCCAAACAAAAAATAAGCAGTGACCATCCAGAGGGATGTAATACAAATCCTCTTCATTTTTTAAAATTTGATGAATCATAACTTGATCGTTCATGACCCAGATTTATAAATGAGAGGGAATGCAGAGAAAAGGGGGAGTTATTGTCACCTTCCTTCGCAGGCATTACCCTGATCAGGTTCTACGGGTATGATCTCAGTCCCGACTGTTAGCGTCGGGGCACCCCGGGAACTTTGTTGACACAAAATTAGGGAAGAAAGTCTCAAAGACTGTAACATTTCGCTACCCAGTTTCGTACTACAGCAAATTCAACTATTATGAGGAAAATATCCATAACCATCTTGGCCGCATCCTTTGCAATGGCAGCGTTTAGCCAAAAGACGATCAATGACCCGAACGCTCAAAAGCGGCAAGTGCCCTCATTCACCGGAATTGAGGTGGGTGGAGGTATTGACCTGTATCTTAGCCAGGGGACGGAAGCAGTTGCGGTGAGTGCTTCAGAGATCAAATACCGCGACAATATAAAAACCGAAGTAAAAAACGGTGTTCTCCATATTTATTATGACGCCAATTCCAATTTCCATGTTGAGTGGGGGAATAGAAAATTGAAGGCTTATGTGTCGTTCAAAAACCTTGATCAGTTAGAAGGAAGCGGAGGATCGGATATAAAGGTTGACGGAACGATCACAGTTCCCACACTTTCACTACACGTATCGGGCGGCTCTGATTTTGACGGCAAAGTGAATATTAACGACTTGAAGGTCGATGCCTCAGGAGGGTCCGACGTTGATATTTCGGGAACAGCAAAAGAACTCAATGTAGAAGCCAGTGGAGGCAGTGATTTTAAAGGTTATGAATTGATCACTGATAACACTACTGTTGATGCGAGTGGCGGAAGTGACATATACATTACTGTTAACAAGGAGCTGAATGCTACATCAAGTGGCGGAAGCGACATACATTATAAGGGCAATGGTTTGATCAGGAATATAAATGGCAGCAGCTCTAACATAAAAAAAGTTAGTAAATAATCACTAAAAAAAGCAACATGAAAAAGGAAGGTTTACTGTTAATGGTACTCGCCCTCTGTACAATATTAAATGCTCAGAAAACAGTTAATGATCCAAATGCCCAGGTGAGATCAGTTTCCGGTTTTCATGGCGTTTCTGTTTCAGGTAGCATCGAATTATTTTTGACACAGGGTAAGGAAGAAAGTGTCGTGATCAGCGCCGATGACACGAACATACGCGACAAAGTCATTACTGAAGTTGACGGTGGAATTCTGCGTATTTATTTAGAGCGCAAAAACAAGATCCAGATCGATTGGCCAAATAAAAATAGGATCAGGGCCTATGTTTCTGTGAAAGATATTGATTACTTATCCTCTTCAGGTTCCGGCAAATTGCATGTAGAAGGAAATATTAAAGCAGACAAATTAAAGGTCGATATGTCAGGTTCTGGCAATCTGGAAGGCGCCTTCACAATGAAAGAATTTTCGCTCGGCATAAGCGGATCTGCCGATGCAGACATTAAAGGAACTGCAGAGAAATCAGAGTTTCACATCAGTGGTTCAGGCAATATCAAGAGCTATGACTTTAGTACCGAATATTGCAATGCCTCTATCAGTGGATCAGGAAATGTGAGAGTTACAGTCACCAAGGAATTATCTGCACACATCAGTGGTTCAGGAAGTGTATTCATTAAAGGTGATGGTTTGATAAGGGATTACAGTGCATCTGGCTCCGGAAAATTCAAGAGAGTAAATTAATCTAAACTAAACATATGAAGAAGCTACTTTTTATAATGTCTGTACTTGTCCTTAATACAGCTCTGCATGCGCAGCTGACTATCAACGATCCCAATGCTGAAGTAAGGGAAGCAAAAAACTTTCACGCTATTTCAGTTTCGAATGCCTTCGATGTATTTATATCACAGGGCAATGAGGAGGCAGTGGCGGTAAGTGCATCAGAACAGAAATACAAGGACGAAATAAAAGTGGAAGTGGCCGACGGTGTGCTAAAGGTCGGTTTAAAAGATGAAGGTAAATTTTGGAAAGGATGGAATGGCGATAAGATGAAACTAAAGGCATACATCTCTTTCAAAAACATTGATAAACTCACAGCTTCCGGCGCGTGCGATGTTAGGGTGCAGGGAACGATTAATGCCGAGAATTTGGAGATCCGCCTCTCAGGTGCAAGTGATCTTAAAGAAGGAAAATTCAATGCAAAGAGCTTAGACGTTGACATCAGCGGAGCTTCTGACGTGTCAATATCTGGAACGGCCGGGCAATTAAAAGTAGACGCCAGTGGCGCGAGTGATATTAAAGGATTCGACCTGGTAGTTGATTATTGTGAAGTTCATGCCAGTGGCGCCAGCAGCATTTCAATAACTGTAAATAAAGAATTGTCGGCGCATGCTACCGGTGCCAGTGACATTCACTACAAAGGCGATGGTCTTATCCGCGAGATCAAGACCAGTGGTGCAAGCAATATTTCAAAGCGGTCGTGACCAAAAACAAATTTGTTTCTTAAAAATAGATGCCTAATTTTGAACCCATGACAACTACAAATGCATATCGCTGGTTTTATTTTTACTACTTCTTTAGTAAGAAGCCGGGAGTGCTTTTGTTGAGAATCCATTAACAGTACAAAAATCAACATAAAGAATCCCGGTTAAAAGCCGGGATTTCTTTTTAGAACATGGCATCCAGAGTTTCAATACAAGGTTACGAAGGTAGCTTCCATCAAATGGCCGCACAGCAGTTCTTCGGAAAGAATATAGGCGTCATTCCCTGCGCTACATTCCGCGATGTAGTTAAACTTGCCTCAAATAAAAAAGAAAGCGATGGGGGAGTGATGGCGATTGAAAATTCTATAGCAGGCAGTATCCTTGCAAATTATAATTTGCTTCAACGGAGTGCCCTGGTAATAACAGGTGAAGTTTATCTGCAGATCAGGCAAAATTTATTGGTAAATCCTGATGTAATAATCGATGACATACGAGAAGTGCATTCTCACCCGATGGCGATACAGCAGTGCTTTGATTTTTTAGACAAACACGATTGGAAACTTGTAGAGACAGAGGACACGGCACTAAGTGCAAAACATATTCACCAGCATAAGAGTAAGCATATAGCGGCAATCGCCAGCAAACTAGCCGCGGAATTGTTTCATCTCGATGTCATTGCTCCCAATATTCATACCCTGAAAAATAACTACACAAGATTTTTGATTCTTAAAAGAGAAGAGGCTGCGCCAACAATAAATGGGGCTGATAAAGCGTCAGTGAGCTTTCATACCGATCACTCAAGGGGAAGTCTCGCCAAAGTGTTGGCAAAAATTGCAGAAGACGGTATCAACCTCAGTAAGCTTCAAAGCTTTCCAATTCCCGACACAGATTTCAAATACAGTTTTCATGCGGATATGGAATTTGAACACGTTGCCCAGTTCGAAAAAGTAATCCAGGATATAAAGCCACTTACCGAATATGTAAAGATATATGGAGTGTACAAACGGGGAGAATGGAAGTGATGTTTTGGGATTTGATATTTGAGATTTTAAAACGAAAAGTTTATGCAGCTCGCTGAACGGCTTAATGGGATCGGAGAATACTATTTTTCTCAAAAGTTGAGAGAGATAGATGGACTCAATAAACAAGGAAACGACATCATAAATCTCGGTATCGGCAGTCCTGACCTTCCCCCTCATCCTGATGTGATAAAAACCTTGCAGGAAGAAGCTGCAAAACCGAATGTGCATGCTTATCAGTCTTATAAAGGATCACCCGTATTGCGGAAAGCAATTAGCGAATGGTATAAGAGATGGTATACCGTTGAACTAGATCCCGACTCCGAAATTTTACCACTGATTGGAAGTAAGGAAGGCATTATGCATCTATGCATGACGTATTTCCAGCATGGTATCGGGGTTTTGATTCCAAATCCTGGTTATCCTACTTACTCCAGCGCCGTTAAATTATCTGGCGCCGTACCGATTTATTATGACCTTCTCGAGGAAAATAATTATGAGCCAGATTTTAGTGAATTGGAAAAGGTTGTTCAATCTTCTACCACAGATATCAGGGGACTCTTCGTGAATTATCCCCAGATGCCCACTGGGCAGTTGCCCACGAGAGAATTGTTTGATAAACTGATCTCATTCGCAAGGAGAAATAATGTCCTCATCATTCATGACAATCCTTACAGTTTTATTTTGAATGATAACCCAATGAGTATTCTCGCCAGTGACGATGCAAAGGATTGTGCCATTGAATTGAACTCATTAAGTAAATCTCATAACATGGCGGGCTGGCGTGTGGGCATGCTTTGCAGTGCAAAAGAAAGGATTGACGAAGTGCTCCGGTTTAAGAGTAACATGGATAGCGGAATGTTTTTGCCTGTGCAAATGGCAGCTGCAAGAGCTTTATCACTGGATGGAAGCTGGTACGAGCAGGTAAATACGGTTTACAAAAAAAGGCGGGACAGAGTTTTTCAATTGCTCGACGTGTTGAAATGTAATTATTCAAAAAAACAAGCCGGCCTATTTGTGTGGGCAAAGGTTAATGAGAGGTTTAAAGATTGTTATGATTGCTCTGACTTTGTTCTTCATAATTCTTATGTATTTATTACGCCCGGAGGCATTTTTGGAAACGCAGGAGAAAAATATATAAGGGTAAGCCTGTGCGCGACCGAAGAAAAAATAGATGAAGCGATCAAAAGGGTCAAAAATTTAACCGCATAATATCAGTTCAATGGACCGAAAAAGAATAACAATCGTAGGAGTGGGGCTCATTGGCGGTTCGCTCGCCTTACAGCTTCACGAGAAAAAAATTTCGTCACGATTGATCGGCGTCGAGAACAATACATCACATGCTCAGCAAGCATTGGAATTAGAATTGGTGGATGAGATGTTGCCTCTTGACGATGCTATCCAACAATCGCAGGTGATCATTCTTGCTACACCAGTCGATAGTATGGTGACATTGTTGCCTGAAGTATTGAACAAGGTTCACGATCAAATTGTAGTTGACCTTGGCTCCACAAAATATTTGCTCATTGAAGCGGTTAAGGACCATCCGAAGCGCGGGCGTTATGTTGCCGCGCATCCGATGTGGGGGACAGAATATAACGGTCCGCAGGCAGCAGTTAGAGGCGCTTTTGAAAAAGTGGCTGTTGCTATTTGCAATGCAGGAGAATCAGACGATGACGCAGTGGAATGGACGCGGTACATGTTTGAAAAGATAGGAATGAGGTTACTTGAAATGGATGCATATGCCCACGATCTTCATGCAGCCTATGTAAGCCATATTTCACATATTACTTCATTTGCACTGGCAAATACTGTACTTGAGAAGGAAAAAGCAGAAGGTGCCATTTTTGATTTGGCGAGTGCCGGTTTTGAAAGTACTGTGCGCTTAGCGAAAAGTAACCCTGCGATGTGGGTTCCCATCTTTAAGCAAAATAGGGAAAATGTTCTTGATGTTTTGAATGAACATATCTCTCAATTGCGTAAATTCAAGAGCTGTCTTGAAAAAGAAAATTATGATTACCTGCTTGAGCTGATCCAGGAAGCGAATAAAATAAAAGGAATTATTAAATGAGGGTTGGAAAAGTTATGATCGACAACTTTGTGTTCTTTGTGCCGACTTTGTGGACTTTGTGACCATAGGTCACGCAGAACACGATGGAAACACGAAGGACACAATGACCATCGCACGCAAAATAATTTCTATTTTTCAGGTGGGACTCATCGGCAAAGGAAGATGAAATGTAATCCATGAATAGACTTCTATTAATTATCATGGCATCTTCATACATTTTTTTTCTTGCAACCCTAAAAGCTATTGCTTCTTCAATGCAAAGGAGAGACTGTTTTATATTTTGGAAAAGAAGGATTATCGGATTAAATGCATAAGTGTCGCCCGCACGGATTCGATCCAGGGATTTAAGGGAAATTTTGAATTAGACCCGGTAGTGAAATCATATAAAATTGTTGACGACAGTGTTATTAATCAAGACGTCTACATATTTATTTGGACAAACGATAATGCAACATATTCGCTGAAACTGAAAAAAAAGGACTGGTCAAAAGACACAGTATTTAAATGCCGTCACTTGGTTAACAATAGCTCAATTTTATTAGACGCGGTTTGTTTATGTCACAATTTTTCACTCAGCTCATCGATCAGTTTTCTTCCTGTTTCAATATCTGCCTTCAACTTTTCCTCATTAAATTCTTTCTCTTCATTTAATGTTTCAAGATGTGCGTTCAATGTGGCCATGAGATCCTTGACTTGCTTGGAAGTTGACTTTGCGGCAAGTTTTCTCAGGATCATGATCTTTTCATAATCGACAATTCCTTCGCGCAATTTTTCAAAACGAATGCCGCTGTTCTCGCCAGGGTATATAAGAAAGCAGTCACCAGCGGGCCAGGAACCAAAACGACCATCACGCATCGGGTCAGCAGGCCAGGCATCATAGGCCCATCGCAAGAAGCCATTGTATCCGTGAGCTGCGGAATACCAGCTGATCCATCTTCCTTCAACAGGAGGTGAAAACAAAAAATTATTTGGATAAGAAGGTGTGCAACAAACATAAAATGTGGTGGTCATGCCTTTCGCCGCTCTTGCCTTGACGGTTTGCACATTAGCTTCCTTGCCATGTACGAAACAATAGTCATTTAGTAAACTGTCAAGTTCCGGGTGCCAATCACCGGCATAAGTGATCTTCCAATCTTTCGAATGTTCTTTGATCACTTTAATGGCTGACAAAGTTTGTTCCATCGCATTTTCATTAATACCGAGATAAGTTTTATTAAGCCATCCTTTCTTTTGAAGATGCGATCTTAAATCTGTTAAAAAAACATCCCAGTTCTTTTTAAATTCTAAAGAAGTTGACAACCATTGTTCATATACATAATTGCCCGTCGCTTCGTTCATGTAACGAAACCTTTCACCCCAGGGCAGGGGCGTATAAATTGTGATGGCTTTATCGATGCCAACACTCGTGGCCAATTCAACATACTGATCAAAAATATTGTAATCAAACTTCCACGAACCGTCTTTGCGTTTTATCCATTCTATCATTCCTCCTTCGATCGCATACTCGTTGTCTCCCCAGGGTGAATGCACACCATAGGTAGTAATATACGTTCCTCCTGCGTCTGCATATAGTTGCAAATGTTTTTTTAGAAGCGACTTGTGTTCCTCACTCCAGGGTTTTACATGGTAATAGTCTGCGATCACCCAGGGATTCTGCCAGAGATCAAGTCTATAAGTCCAATCATGAGGTTTAGGCAAAGTTTGATGTTGTACTTTGATGACGATATTGAGAACTGAATTCCCATTTTTTGAATTTACTTCGATCGTGCCGCTGTATGTTCCCGGTTCAGCTGTCGCAGGGATATTGCAAGAAACCCACACGGGTCTTACGGTTTTACCCGGCACATCAAATCGATCGAATGATTCAAATCTGTCAGGCATTAAATAACCATTTTTGTAGGGGGTCGCACCGCAGTTACCTTCTCTTGACCCGTAAGGATAATTTGCGACCACATAACAAACTTTGTTGAGCTTAATATTCTGTTTCCCTATGACACTTCCATTTCTATTTTTCAAATCACTTATTCTAAATCGAACTTGTTGCAGCGTGTCGGGTGACCATACAACGATCTGCGTATTCAAACGTTCACCTTTCCATCCCGTCGCCTGCCATGAACTTTCAGTTTTTATTTCCGGAACTTCCGTCCTAAAATACAGCTTTTCGCCCGAGCCAAAGCCAACATGCATGCCTGATCTTTCATTTAACCAGGAATTTTCATCAACTGGCTTATCGAAATCATATTCAGGATGATAGTGTGGTCCTGAGATGGGAAGGAATGATGAATCAATTTCCCCTTTGCTCTGTGCAAAGACAAGAATCCCCAGAAACAGGCTGGATGACAGCAAGCACAACTTTTTCATCACTGGTCGGATTTGTTGAGAGTTTTTAATTTATCAATTATACCGGTAGTTGAATACCCATCAATGAGGGAATTGATGACAACCCGTCCTCCATTTAATTTCACTTCGTTCGCGCCAACAATTTCTTCAACAGTATAATCACCACCTTTTACGAGGACGTCAGGTTTTATTGAATTGATCAGTTCAAGGGGAGTGTCTTCTTCAAAGATCACAACGCCATCTACCATTAGCAGGGAGGCAAGAATTAGTGCCCGTGAGTCCTGGTCATTGACAGGCCTTGCCTTGCCCTTTAACCTTTTCACTGAATCATCCGCGTTTACTCCAACGATCAAAAAATCTGCTTCCCTTGCGGCTTGTGATAACGAGAAAATATGACCCGGATGGAGAATATCAAACACGCCATTTGTAAACGCGATCGATTTGCCCAAAAACTTCCATTGTGCAATCTTTGAAACCAGTTGTGGTAGTGAGTAAATCTTTTGTGATATGATATCAGGTCGCTTCAGACGCTATTTTTCTTTTATTGATATAAGGAATCGCTACAAAGCTAAATATTCCTCCAATCAATATGGCAAAGGTTTGAACCAGCCAAAGTATCCAGCCAAATGCCAGGGCAATTCCCTCCTCCAGTCCGTATACTTCCATTGTTTTTTTAATGAGCAGTGCATATGCCCCGATTCCACCCGGAGTAATAATTACACCAACGCTGCCGGCGGATAGGATAGCAAAGGTTTCCTTCATTCCATATTGCTGGGTTTCCTGCAATGCAAAAAAACCCACATAGGTGCTAAAAAAATAGCAGGCCCAGACAATGAGCGTATAAAAAAGAAATAACCCTCTTTTTTTTAAGTGTTGTACCGCGCTGACTCCCTGCCACACACTCTTGCCTATTTTTTTAAACAAGCCGATTACATCATTAAATGTCTTTTTCTTAATGAGCATCCACAGGACCATGCATATAACTATGATGCCGACGAGAATGCCTGCTATTAAAAAACCAGGGATCTTTTTCTTTTGAGGATCATGCGGCGAATGAAAAAAAGCATTGATCAGATCAGTATAGATGCCAGGTTGAATAGCCAACGTGATAGCAAAAACAATCAGCAAAGAGATAGCATCAATGATCCTTTCAAGAATAATGGTCCCAATAAGTTTATCGGCTGGAATTTTTTCATACCGTGCAAGCATGGTACATTTCAATATTTCACCAAGACGGGGAATGGCAAGGTTTGTCAGGTAACCTATCATGACAGCGAAAAAAGCGTTGTCTGTCCGCGCCTGGTATCCCAGGGAACTAATAAGCAATTTCCATCGCACCGCTCTCACCAGGTGACTAAGGAACAGGATTGCAAAAACGGGAATGATCAGCCAATATCGTGCATGACTCAGCGCTATTTTTATCTGGTCTTTTTCTTCACGATTGAGATCCTTCAGCGACCACCATGCCAAAAAAATCCCCAGGCCAAGAAAGACTACATATTGAAGTATGGTAAATAACTTTTTTTTCATTGATACCGAAAATAAACCTACATGCTCAATTCTCAAAGCAAATCCAAAAAAGTAAAGTTATCTTAAGGATCGCACAAATGAGCTGATGGACTCCTTCATCTTAATTAAGCATCATGTTATCTATCAAACGAACCTCGTCGATGTAAGCAGCTACCAGTCCAAGAATATTTGTCCGTGCATCCCATTCATTGATCGGTTTTAAGGTTTTCGCATTTGCAATTTCAACATAGTCAGTTTTGAACCCTTTTTTCTGAAGACGATCTGTGGCTTCTTTTTTTAGATCTCTAAGGGAACCGTTGCAAATATTTTGTTTCAGATCGATCAGCGTTTCATAAAGACCGGTAGCTTTTGCCCGTTGTTCTTTACTAAGACGCATATTTCGGCTACTCATGGCAAGACCATCTTTCTCACGAAGAATAGGACAGATCCGGACAGCAACTTTTTCATCCAATCCCATTAATTGGATCAGTTTCGTTATGATCATGCATTGCTGGTAATCTTTCTGACCCAGGTATAGTTTGTCAGGTTCTACGATCATCAAGAGTTTTTCAACGGCCATGCATACTCCCTGGAAATGGCCGGGCCTGAATTCGCCTTCCAGTATGGTGTCAAGATAACCAAGATCATATTCCTTTTTCAGCTTAAAACTATCGGGGTAGACCTCCTCAACAGCAGGCAGAAATAAGATATCGCAGCCCGTTGTCTCTAATTTAATAATATCATCAGTGATAGTGGAAGGATATTTTTCAAAATCAGTCGGGTCGTTGAACTGGGCAGGGTTGACAAATATGCTGCAAACACTCACTTTATTCTCGTTCAGCGAGGTTTTAACTAAAGAAAGATGACCATCATGAAGTGCACCCATTGTTGGCACAAAACCTATACCGTCATTTTTTTGCCTGCATTGATCCAGGTAGTCTTGCAGATCCTTCGTTTTTTTAAATGTTATCATTTCCCGTTATTATGGTCAAAATGCCATTTTCCCATCCCAGTTCGCAATAAAATGGCTAATTTTGCAACCTTTAAAAATACCTACTACTAAAAACACTCAAAATGTCAGCAAAGAAAAGAATTTTATTTATTGCTAACGAAATGTCCCCATATCTTGAACTTACGGAGTTCTCGGAGGTGGTGAATAAGCTGGCAATAAAGGCAAATGACAATGGTTTTGAAGTAAGGTGCATCATGCCCCGGTTCGGTATTATCAACGAACGCAGGCATCGTCTTCACGAGGTGGTCCGCTTATCGGGGATCAATGTTTCAATTGACAATGAGGATCATCCCCTGCAAATAAAGGTAGCATCACTGCCCAATGCAAGGCTCCAGGTTTATTTTTTAGATAATGAAGAGCTGTTCAAGCGTAAGTTCATTTTTCATGATGAACACGAAAAATGGTTCGAGGATAACGGGCTTCGTACCATTTTCTTTTGCAAGGGAGCTCTCGAGACCGTGAAAAAATTTGGCTGGCCGCCCGACGTGATTCACTGCAGTGGCTGGATGACGGGCCTCATACCGTTTTACCTGAAAACAGTTTATAAAAAGGAGCCAGTTTTCTCACACAGCAAAATACTTTTTACGATCGGTCAAAACACCTTCAAAGAAAAACTGGGAACTGATTTTATAAAAAAGGCACTTATTCATGCATCTCTAAAGGATAAGGACCTCGAGATCTACAAAGAAGCGAATAACGCAGCCATGTTTCGTGGTGGCGCCACTTATGCAGATGCTATAAGCTTCGGCGCGGAAAAGGTTGAAAAAAAATTGGTGGATGAATTTTCGAAAGTGAAAGGCAAAAAAACTTTACCCTATAATGCAGAGTCAGATTTAACAGACTATTTACAACTCTATAGCGATCTTGCGACCAAATAAAAATTGACTGGCGAAGAAGATCAGCAAACGAAAACTAATTTTATATTCCTAATTAAATCTATTGTGAAGAGCAGAATTTTAGTCGTTTCTATCAGTTCGATTTTCTTATGTTCTCTCACTTTTTTATCCTGCAAAAAGATTAATGAGGCCACTACGCTGGGAGATGACCTTGTGCCTGCTGTTGACAATATACATACGTTCGAAGTTGCCCTAAATACAGTTACCAACAACTTGTTGTTTAACGATACAACACTCGTAGGTTATTACGATTTCGTTGCCTTTGGTGATTTCAATGATCCGGAATTTGGACACACGCACGCAAACTCTTGTTTTAGTATCAGTCCTTCTTCATTTGGTAGATATCCCTTCGTTAAGAATGATTCCAAACTCAAAATAGATTCCGTCGTTCTGTCTTTATCTTATCATGACACTTATGGTGATACGCTAAATGACGGTATTCAAACACTTCGGGTGTACGAAGTTGATCCGAACTCTGGCTTTAATGATACAAGTTACTACCGAACGTATTATCGTTTTTCAGATCCGGCCTCCGATTTTGCCACAACAGGATCCGAATTGGGGTCGGCGACGTTTTCAATAAAAAATTTAAAAGACTCCATCGATGTAGTAAGGCCGGGGGATACTTCAAAGGTGACCAATGTGGTAAGGATCAGGCTCGACAATTCATTAGGGAACCGGTTTGCACAATATGACACAATCAATGGCTCTAATGGAGGATTTTATAGTGATTCAATATTCAGATCTCTCTTTCGCGGATTTTCAGTGAAAGCAGATCCTACCGGGAACGCCCTAAGCTATTTTTCATTGTCCGATATTACCAATACCAAGTTAACTGTTTATTACACTTATGACACTACGGCATTGTCCTTTGATTTTTATCATGCAGCGAATGGTCAATCAAATTATATAAACAGAGAGAACGGAGGAAATTACCTTGCCTATCTCAACAACGGAGCAACTGATAAAGTCTATTTGCAATCGGCGCCTGGTTCCTATGTAAATATCACTATCCCTTCACTGAGCACATTTAGTAATAAGACAATACACCGTGCTGAGTTGGTAGCCGACAAGATTCCTTCAGCAGCGGATAATATTTTCATTGCCCCGGACCAATTGATGCTGGACCGAAAAAATAGTAATACTCCGGACACCATTTTTTTGTTGGATAAAGACCTTTTGATAGATGCCTCTGGTATTCCCCAGTTCTCTTCATTTGGTGGCAAACTGCGACCTGATAATACAGTGAGGTTTGATATTTCAAGATATGTGCAAAGTGTTATTACAAAGCATATATCCAACGATACGCTAAGGATGTCCGCTCCCTTACGCACAAGAGCGTTCTATTCCCCTCTCAATATCTATCTTAATATCCCGGTCAATAGTGAAATGGCCAAAGGGAGGTTAGTTCTTGGCGGTGGAACCTATGCCGATTCAACAATGCGATTACGGTTGCGCATAATATATTCTGACCTCTGATTTATATTTGCATGCCATTAAAAAAAATAACTGCTGAATGATGGACAGAATGTACCTGAGTACCGGCAGGCAAGCAAGAGTGCGACGCAACGAAAGTTTAATAAGTAGTAATATTGCCGGGAACATCAAAAAATTCAGTGCCTAAAAATTTGTAAATCTGCTCCCGATAGCTATCGGGACTAAAACTTAAATATTATTATGTCCTATTTGTTTACTTCTGAAAGTGTCTCTGAGGGTCATCCTGATAAAGTAGCTGACCAAATATCCGATGCCCTGATCGATAATTTTCTTGCATTTGATCCCGAATCGAAAGTGGCTTGCGAAACTTTAGTTACAACTGGGCAGGTGGTGCTTGCCGGCGAAGTGAAATCAAAAGCATACCTGGACGTACAGGAAATTGCCCGTGGTGTTATTCGCGATATTGGTTATACAAAGAGCGAATATATGTTTGAGGCCCATTCCTGCGGAGTGCTTTCTGCGATCCATGAACAATCTTCTGATATCAACCAGGGCGTGGACAGAATAAAAAAAGAAGAGCAGGGCGCAGGCGACCAGGGAATGATGTTTGGGTATGCAACGAATGAAACAGAAGATTATATGCCTCTTGCGCTTGACCTGGCGCATAAACTGTTGCAGGAGCTGGCCGCTTTACGCAGGGAAAACAAAGAGATAAAATATTTACGTCCTGATGCAAAAAGCCAGGTAACTCTTGAATATGATGACAACAATCGCCCCACGCGGATCGACGCGATTGTTGTGTCGACACAGCATGATGATTTTGACACCGAAGAAAAAATGCAGGCGAAGATCAGGAAGGATATCATCGGTATTTTAATTCCGCGGGTACAAAATAAGTATAAGAAATATGCTCATTTCTTCAATAATAAAATAAAATATCACATTAATCCCACCGGCAAGTTCGTGATTGGCGGCCCTCATGGAGATACTGGATTGACCGGGAGAAAGATCATTGTTGACACTTATGGAGGTAAGGGAGCACACGGTGGGGGAGCGTTTAGTGGTAAAGATCCGAGTAAGGTTGACCGCAGCGCGGCTTATGCAACCCGTCATATTGCAAAGAACCTTGTGGCAGCAAGAATTTGCAACGAAGTGCTGGTGCAGGTTTCGTACGCCATTGGCGTAGCTGAACCAACCAGCATCAATGTCAATACATTTGGCACATCAAATGTCAAGCTAAGCGATAGCGAGATTGCAGAAAAAGTAAAAAGCGTTTTTGATATGCGCCCTTACTTTATCGAGCAGCGATTGAAATTGCGCAATCCCATTTACAGTGAGACTGCAGCTTACGGCCATATGGGTCGGAAACCTGAGATCATCGAAAAGACTTTTGTTTCTCCGGAAGGAAAGCAAGTAAAGAGAAAGGTTGAGTTGTTTACGTGGGAGAAGTTGGATTATGTGCCTAAATTGAAAAAAGCTTTTGGGCTGAAATAGTGACAATAATTTTGTGTCAAAATATTTCGAAACTCTGTGCTGATTGTACAGAGTTTTTTGTTTGATCGAAGTAAGCATATTTTTGAAGAGTGAAAAATTTTCGCAAGCAACATCGACCTAAAAAGAACTCTCTTATCATTGGCAGGGATGCCGTGAAGCAAGCCATTGAATCGGGCGAGCAACTCGATCGGATCTATCTTCAAAACAACCTGGGCGGAAGGATGATCGAAGAAATAAAATCACTGGCCGTGCAACATAATATCCCGGTCAATAAAGTGCCCGTCGAAAAACTCAATGGATTTAATGTTGTCGATCATGGGGGTATTGTTGCGCAAATTGCCAGGGTTCAATATCAAAATTTGCAGGAGGTTATTTCTTTTGTTGTTGAGAAAGCAGAGACGCCCTTGTTTTTAATACTTGATGGAATAACGGACATACGCAACATTGGTGGTATTGCCAGAACAGCTTATTGTTGTGGCGTTCACGCTTTGATCATTCCCGACAAAGGAGTCGGTGCTTTGAACGAGGACGCTATCCTGACTTCCGCTGGTGCGCTGGAAAAGATCTCGATATGCAGGGTCAATAGTTTAATGAAAGCAGTTGACGAACTCCATTTGAATGGAATAAAAGTTTTTGCCAGTGACATGACTGCAAATAGAAATGTTTTTGACTGTGATTTCAAAGAACCATGTGCTATCGTAATGGGCAGCGAAGAAAAAGGAATTTATCCTGCGCTTATCAAGGTCTGTGATGAAAAATTCAAAATTCCCATGACCGGAGATTTTGAATCGTTGAATGTTGGAGTGGCGACGGGGATGATACTTTACGAAGTACTGCGACAAAGGAATTTCATAAAAAAATCCCCATGACTGGGGATTTGAACGGAACCGGCTCAGTGGTTGAATCCTTTCAATTACATGCTGGCAATGGAGAGGGATAACTGCTGGTATAGATATTGTTGGCCCAGCAATTATTTGCACCAGTCCCATCCCATAGGAAATCAACGCCTGGTAACGGAATCGGAAGTGGTGGCGGATTGCTTCCATTTTTCTTGACAAAGTTGCCGGTGATCTTTGCATTGTCCGCGTTAGGATCAATATCACCAAATGCCTCAGGAGGAAGACCGGCGAGACTTCCAAGCACGAGAGTGCTGAAAACTGTGACGCCCGCAAATTCGTTGCCTGTAACGATGTTCCTTTCGATACTTACGTTGTCCGCACCAAGAACAAGAATTCCGAGTCCCTTTGGCACAACTGATTCTAAAGAGCCTGGCTCACCGAAGTTGACATGGTTGTTGTTAAATATATAGTTGCTCCTGACGATGATGTTTGAAGATGTCTTCACATCCTTTGCCGGCAACAGATCGATAAGTAATCCACAAACATTATCAAATGACTTGTTGCGGACAACTGATACGTTCGACGAATTCTCAACCTCAAGTCCGTTTACGTTCGCGAGAGCTGTGTTGAATTGCATAGTTATATCTGATGACTGTCCGACATACAGACCGGTATCAGAATGTCCTTTTACTATACAGAACTCAATAATGCCATGTGAACAATGTACCGGGAATATTCCGTATTCCCCGTTATTTGTCGCAGAAACATGCGAGATGGTGAAATTATCAACCCCCGTAAGGATGATTCCATTTTCTTCAAAGTTTTGAATAGCTACATTCTTTAGAACAAAACCATCTCCATTCTCATTTACAGTAATGCCATCTTCCTCATCGCCGGGGTTTTGAATGATGACGCCGGGCTTTAATCCGATTATTTGGATACCCGGTTTGTCTATCGCCACAGTCTCCGTATAAATGCCTGGTTCGATCAAAATAGTTGATCCGGCATCGGCGGTGTTTATGGCAGTTTGTATGGAGCTACCAGCATGCACAACTATCCGGTGCGCCGTTTCCGCCGTGGAAACTTCTTTTGTTTTTAAATTCAATGAATCATCACTTGGGGATGTTATTTCCTTTTTACACGCAGGCAAAAAGAAAATGGCAGGCACAATGAGACCCACGAAACATTTTGAAAATGCTTTCATTTTGTTCTCCTTTTTTAAAAGTGAATGAATATGTATCGCTTTCCAGGGTTCAGCAGTCAGAACAGAGAAAGATTGAGCCGGTCGTTAAAGATTTTTATAAATAATTCCCACGAAAAACATATTGCTGTCATGTGAAGGGTTCCGCTGTATACCCTTAGTGTTTCCATTTGATAAGTGGAAATGTCTTATCCCGGTTTCGAAAGAAAATTTCTTTTTTAAATGAACTTCCATTCCCATCCCATACTTAGATAAGAAATTAAATTGGGTCCCTGTTCTCGCGGTATCAACTCCCCAGCCCGTGCCGGTAAGTGGAAACCGCTCGAAACTGTAAGAAACACCGGCACCGTATTGAAAGAAAAGGCCTATTGGTTTGCTTTTATACAAATACCATCTTGCAAATGGCATGGCGCCCACAGTCCAGGTGTTATTGACGTCATCGTTAAAATGGGAAAGGTTCAAGCAAACACCCAATGACATCCAATTTCTCACTGCGTACAATATCCCAATATCGTTTTGGAGTACGTTGGTATAGGGAGGTTTGTAACCAACGCCATATCCCCCTTCCCAATACGGAGACAATTTCTTCTTAAATGCAGAATCATTCTTACTGAAAAGAAGGCAGGCTGCGGCGGTGACGGAGCCGCATACAAAACCAAAGGCTGTCGATAGTTGTACCGGTTTTAATCCCAGGGGATCTTGGTACCATTTTGTAAAAGGAGGATATATGCGCGAGGTCTGTCCACTTGCGTGTGAGATTGTAACGATAGAGAAAAACAGCAGCAAGACAAGCCTGGTCATTTTATGTCTTTTCCTGCGCATAGTTAATTGTGTTTGATTTCAGAAGCCGGGCTCGTTATTTTGTTTTTTTAGAAGTATTAAAGCGCAGGGCGCCCCCTATCGAGAAATTATCTGTTACCCGGTTAAGAACGGAATTTGTGAGATCTGTGGATAGCGAATAACTCGTATGAAATAGGAAGTTCTTCCAGCCAACGCGAAAGGTAAGGCCAGGTTCCCACATAATATGGAAGGGTTGATCATGTATCGCTATTATTTGGCTTGTGCTGTAAGGCTCTTTTGCGTTGTCAAATGCGCTATCAGCCTTGAAGTTGACACCTGAGAACTTCGATACGATGCCGAATTGAATTGTCTTCTTTTTGCTACTGACAGCAAAACCCGGCTGTATAAAAAAATCAGTAAGATGAATTGCAGAACTTCCTGTCGCATGTATATTATCGATCTTGCCCGTACCCATTCCTCCATACGTTTCAAAGTGCCATGCTTTTGAAACGGAAGTAACGTAGCCAACGCCTGCTTCAAATTTGTGGAATCTCATGTAGGTTTCGGATTCTTCATTTTTACCGGATGAGTATCCTGCTATGAGGCCGATGTGTTTGGCTGGCAGATAAGAAGCCTGTGTTTCGACTCCGGAAAATTGTGAACTGGCGGAGGCGACAAGACTAAAACCAATATCATTTTTTTCGGAAAGTAATTGCGTATTAGGGGTTGATGGGACGTAATAAATATTTTCTTTCTGTCGCCACTCAGGTACAACATCAGGAGATCCGGTCGGATACGGATAACAGGAATATAAAACAATAGCACATGCTACTATTGCGACCAGAGGCACTAATAAATTCTTTTTCATAATTTTTGATTTTGGTTATAATGGATTCTAACAAGTTTCAAAAAACATCCTTCGGCTCAGCTTACGATTTAAAATCCCGGTAGTGGGGATTTTAAATCATTAGACATGAGCTGTCAAAGAATGGAAATACATGGAGCTATGATGATGGATAAGGAATGAGATCATTTGTTTACCAGTTTCATCATGATCTCTCCCTGCAGATCATGAAATTTTTCTTTCTTACCGCCGATAGTAAATTTCTTTTTTGCCACCGCGCCGATAATCGTTCCAACAATGGCGCCCGTTGCTCCAAGACCAAGCCCGCCGGCAACCGCTTTTTCACCCGCCGTCATTGCAAATGCATTGTTCATGGCTACTACCATAGTACCAAGGCCAAAAGGATCTTCATTTGCATTTGGATAAGACATTTTGGGATCATCGCCACTCGCAAGGCCGATGATAATACCCGCCGCTGCGCCAATTCCAAAACCTATCAATGCACCTCTGCGCACGCTGTGTTTTCTTTTTAAAGTAAAGGACTTCAGATTCTCTGCGGGAACACTCAGCTGTGTATGGTTGGCTTTCAAAATAAGCTGCGTATCATTAACCGCAGACAAAGATCCTTTGAGTGTTCTGCCATCCAATGTCGTAACAGACGCAATAAATTCTTTTTGCTTTTTTCCAACTGTTGAATCTGTCTGTGCCTTTAAGAAGCTGATGACTATCGTGCAGGTCGCGACCAGGAGTATCTTCTTCATTTTAGTAGAGTTTTGATGTGTTTAATTTGATGATTACGTTTAATGTGACAGAAAAGGTTTAATGGTTAATTGGTTTTCATAGCCCCCCACAAAAAGAGATAGGGATTAATTGAAGTTTGCTTTATGTTGGTCATTGAACAAATACCCAGGTTAATACATAAGAAGTTCACACCACTGGCGGTATTCCAGATGTAGTTATTTCGGTGTTGCGTGGGATCTCCGGCCAATTCAGGTAGCATGTCATACAGCATCCCATGCCAGCATGCTTTTTCAAGTTCCTCCATGGAGGAGTAATCATTATTGTCTTCATTGGCGTCTCTTCTTTTGCAAAACTGGCGATTGCAAAAGCTGTTCCCTGTGAAGAGGAGAACTTCCTGGTTGATCACTTTCGGTTCCATATTTTCAGTTTTTAGCGTTTATGTTTGATTGACAACACAAACATATTCTCCGGGAGAGGCGGTTTATAATTGAATTTTGCGGCTCATTAGTTTTCGTTTGCAGAAATTGCAAAAGAGGCTCTCGACAGGCCTGGTTTGTTGCATGTATTAAGACAACCTGCTGAACTCTGCGCGAAAGTGTTCCTGTTCTACGAATTTTTGTTGACGGTTTTTGGGTTTCCCGTAGACAAAATCATCTAAAAGGATTGAGTTAGTTGGCTAGTTAGTTGAGAGTGAGATTCAGAAGTTCTTCCTGGAAATCAAAAAACACCTGTTTTAACTCACTGTCTGCATCTGTCCCATAGTTGACGAAAAACACATGGATGACACCTTTGCTAGGGAAATAAAACAGGTTGGCAGAATATCCAAGGTCCCTTCCCTTATGACCAATTCCATAATCATTCCCATGATCGAGGAATGTCTTTTGAATACCATATCCATAATAATTAGGATCATCTTTCTTACCATAGGTCTGCATAATGGCGAGCGATTTTGAATTCAGAAATGTTTTTTCCACAAGAACCGCTTTGATAAATGTGAAAAGATCAAATACGTTACTATATAAACCTCCATAACCATTTCCGCTACCTGTTACCAGGTTCGATACGTTTACTATAGTGTTATTATTATACAGGTCAAAGTATCCCTGGGCAGTACTGTTGGGCAGTTCATCGTATGGTTGATAGTAAGTATGCTCTAACCCCAAAGGACGCAGTACGTACTGTTTCAGCAGGTCGGCGTGACTTTTACCTGTTGCTGCCTCAATCACCATCTTAATAAGGATCGTA
>Ga0207661_10000317_pt1 | contig 30719 bp, 24 predicted proteins | sample KBSC713LmetaG_FD_184337 | JGI IMG/M metagenome (GOLD analysis project Ga0207661, IMG submission 184337) | Corn rhizosphere microbial communities from Kellogg Biological Station, Michigan, USA - KBS C7.1-3L metaG (SPAdes) (version 2) | ecosystem: Host-associated > Plants > Roots > Rhizosphere ...
CACTCCCTGGGGCGAGCGCCACGCATACGCGCTCTCGCGTTCGACCGGTGACGCGCGGGTGCTCACCGGCCGCTCCGAGAAGGTCCTGCACGTGTCTCCCTTCATGGGCATGGATCACGAGTACGAATGGCGAGTGGGGGTTCCGGGCAGCCGTCTGAGCGTGCACATTGAGAGCCAGCGCCAGGGCCGGCCGGCGTTCGACGCGACGCTCAATCTGGCGCGCCGCGAGCTCACCCGCCGCTCGCTCGCGAGTGCAACCGCGCGCCATCCGATGAACACTGTGCACGTGCTCGCACGGATCTACGCTCAGGCGCTCAGGCTCAAGCTCCGCGGCGTGCCCGTATATCCGCACCCGAACGCGCGAGGCGGATGAACAGGGAAGCCCTCGGACGCAAGCTGATCGGGGCGATCCTGGACCACTTGCGCGTGGGCAGCGTCACGATCACCGAGGACGGCGTCGCCCGGAGCTTTGGCAGCGGCGAGCCGCACGCGCTGGCGGAGATCCACTCGCCGCGCGTGTGGGGCGAGCTTCTGCACGGCAGCCGCGGCCTGGCCCTCTCGTACGCCAACGGCCTCTGGGACTCGCCCGACCCGGCCGACGTGATCCGCCTTTGCGCGCTCAACATCCGACCGTTTGACCGCGCCCGTCGCGTGCTCGCCCCACTGCGCGCTCCGGTCCGCCGGGCAAGCGGGGTCGGCAGGCGCAATACCCGCGACCGCGCCCGCGCGGCCATCGCCGCCCACTACGACCGCGGCAACGAGCTGTTCGAGCTGATGCTCGACCGGACGATGACCTACTCGTGCGGCTTCTTCGAGTCGCCCGGCGCGACCCTCGAGGAGGCCTCGGTGGCCAAGCTCGAGCGCGTCTGCCGCAAGCTCGGCCTCGGCCCGGACGACCACCTGCTCGAGATCGGCACGGGCTGGGGCAGCCTCGCGGTCCATGCCGCGCGCGAGTACGGCTGCCGCGTCACCACCACGACCCTCTCCCGGCAGCAATTCGACTACACCCGCCGCCTGATCGAGCGCGAGGGCCTGGGCGACCGCATCACCCTGCTGCTCGAGGACTACCGCGACCTCGGCGGGCGCTACGACAAGCTCGTGTCGATCGAGATGATCGAGGCCGTCGGCTGGAAGGACTTCCCCACCTTCTTCGAGCGCTGCTCGTCACTGCTCGAGCCGGACGGCACGATGCTGCTCCAGGCGATCGCGATCGACGACCGCGCCTACGAGGTCGAGAAGCGCTCGGCGAGCTTCATCCGCCAGATGATCTTCCCGGACGCCTGCCTGCCCTCGCTCGAGGTCATCTCGAACTGCGTGGCCGGCCAGACGGACATGCGCTTCATCGGGCTCGAGGACATCACCGCCCACTACGTGCCGACCCTGCGCGCCTGGCGGAGCAACCTCGAACAGAACGCCGAGGAACTCGAGCGTCGGGGCTTCGAGGCCCAGTTTCAGCGGCTCTGGAAGTTCTACCTGGCGTATTGCGAGGCCGGCTTCGCCGAGCGGCGCATCAGGGATTTGCAGGTGCTTTTGGCGAAGCCGGAATTCCGGGAACAGCTTGGTATCGAGGATCGAGTATCGAGTATCGGGGACAGCCTCGATACCCGATACTCGAGACCCGATACTGGCAACTACTCCACCGTATGAACCTTGAACAGGTTCGTCCCGCCCGCTTTACCCGCGGGCAGCCCGGCCGTGATGCCGATCCGGTCGCCGGTTGAGACGACGCCCGCGTCCCGAGCCGCCTGGGAGCACTCCTCGAGCAGGTCGAACGTCTCGCTCGGCTCCTCGTTGAGCATCGCGATCACGCCCCAGTGCATCGACAGCCGCCGCACCACCTCGGGCCTCGGCGACAGCGCGAGCACCGGCACCTTTGGCCGATGTGCCGACATCAGCGCCGCCGTTCGGCCCGTGAGCGTGGGCACCACAAGCGCCTTCAGGTCGAGCTGGTACACGGCGCCCACAGCTCCGTAGGCGATCGTCGCGGACTCGTCGGCGCCGTTCTGGTGCCCGCGCTCCGCCAGCCAGCGACCGTACGGAAGCTCCCGCTCGGTGGTCTCCGCGATCGACGCCATCATCGCGACGGCCTCCACCGGGTAGCGCCCGATGGCCGTCTCCTGCGAAAGCATCACGGCGTCGGTGCCGTCGAAGATCGCGTTCGCCACGTCGGTCACCTCAGCGCGCGTGGGCCGGCTGGAGTGCACCATCGACTCGAGCATCTGCGTGGCGGTGATCGCCGGCGTGGCGAACTTGCCTGCCAGGTGGAGCAGCCGCTTCTGCACGAGCGGCACCTCCTCGATCCGCAGCTCGATGCCGAGATCGCCGCGCGCCACCATGATCCCGTCGGCCGCCTGCACGATCTCCTCGGCGTTGGCCGCGGCCTGCGGCTTCTCGATCTTCGCGATCACCGGGATGTCTCGCTTGTGCGCGCTCAGGCGCTCCTTCACGGGGTCGAGGTCCTCGCGCCGCCGCACGAAGGACAGCGCGAGCAGGTCCACGCCCATCTCCACGCCGGCGTCGATCAGGCGCAGGTCCTCCTCGCTCACTGCGGGCAGCGCCATCGTCACGTTCGGCAGGTTGAGCCCCTGCCGCGAGGCGAGCGTGCCGCCCACCTCCACCTCGGTCACGACCTCGCCGTCGCTCACCTCGGAGACCTTGAGGCGGATCGCCCCGTCTGCCAGATAGGCCACGTCGCCGGAGTGCATGATCTCGGACAGCCCGGGCCAAGCCACCGGCAGCCGCTCCGCCGTGCCCTCGATCTGCTCGCCCGTGAGCACGACTCTGGACCCGGTCACGAGCTCGGTCACACCGCCCTCCACCGGACCGATGCGCAGTTTCGGGCCCGGCACGTCCTGCAGGATCGCCACCTCCCGGCCCGCCCGCTCCGCGGCCTCGCGGATCATCGTGACCGTGCGCGCGTGCTCCTCCGGGGTCTCGTGCGCGAAGTTCAGCCGGCACACGTCCATGCCCGCGCGAATCATGCGCTCGAGTACCTCGTGCGAGCGCGAGGCAGGTCCGATGGTGGCGACGATCTTGGTCGAGCGCATTCGGGACTCCTATTGACAGTGTGACAATCCGGCCGGGTGAGCTTGTCCAGATTTGGACAAGAACGCGGGAAAACGAAAAGCCCGCTCTTAGCGAGTGGCCCACCCCAGCAGCGGTTGACCAAGTCGCGGAAGACATCGTAGGTTTTCCGGGTCGGTCACGGCCTCGCGGCCTACACAGGAGGAGGGACACGCCGGACTTCGAGAGGGAGTCCGCCCTGCTCGGGGCAAGTTGCTGCGAGGGCCGTGGAAACCAATAGTTGAAGTTCGCGGGGAGGTTTCATGGGCGACACCGCCACGGTCGATGCTGCGCCGCAACACTTGCGTGCGCTCGAGCAAGCAAACAAGGTTCGGCTAGCGCGGGCCGATCTGAAGCGCAGGGTTGCTTTGCAGCAGACCAGTGTCGTAGACGTGATTGTCGATTGCCCTTGGCAGGCGGAAAGCATGTCGATCAGTGATCTGTTGATGAGCCAGCGCCGGTGGGGTCGCGCCCGCTGTCGCCGTTTGCTGGTCTCACTCGGGATCCCAGAGAACAAGCAGATCGGGACGTTCACGGAGCGCCAGCGCAGCGCGATCGTGGCAGGGCTTCTGTCCCGTTGCGCCGACGATTTGCAGCCGCCCGCCTATGAGCGGGAGAGCCGCTTCGAGATGCACGCGGTGGCCAGCTGATTCTTCACTCTTCTCCGGGCCGGGCCTTAATCGGCTCGACCCGGAGAGCCTGAGGAACCGCCCCGCGACTAGCCGTAGCCCCGGAAGCTCACCCCGCCCGAGCGCCGCTTGAACGCCTCGCGCGCGAGGTGGAAGGTGATGCCGGCCACCACCAGCGCGATCAGGGCGACGATCCAGAGCTTGATCGGGTGGACGATCAGCGTGACCGCCACGATGGTCATGACGAAGGCCACTCCGGCGAAAATGGTGGTGTGGGAGCGGTAACCCGCGAAGTGCTCGCGGATGCTCACGTCGAGCCCGCCCAGGGAGCCCAGCACCAGGCCGGCTGCCAGCATCGTGCGGCCACGCTCGCCGCGTACGACGAAGGCCGCGATCAACAGGCCTATCGCCAGCAGCACCACCAGCTCGGTCAGCGGAAACGAACCCCACGGGGCGGGCAGGCGCTTGTCGTCGGCGTCGCGCCTGCCTCGCCGAGTGCGCTCCGAGCGGGCCTGCCGCGCCCGCGCACGGCGCGCCTCATCCCGCTCGGCGCGCGTGGTGTCGCTCGGTGCGACCGCCACCGAGTCGTCGGTCATCCGCTTGCGGCTACGCCGTCCCATTTCAGTGAGAGCTCAGGGGTCGCGGCCCGCCGCCGCGCCCCACGGCTAACGGACAGCCGGAGGAGATGCAGACGCGCCACCAGTTCATCAGCATGCCAATCAGGCCGTAGCGCGGTCGCACGTGCCAGTGCTTGCAGCCGGGCTCGCCGATGTCGCGGTTGCCGACGCGCACCCAGCGGTGCTTCTCGGGCTCGAGCAGCATCTCCTCGATCAGCCGGCGGTTCTGCTCCTCCGTGAGGGTCCGCTCCGACAGTTGCCGGCGGTTCTGCTCGAGCCGCTCGGCAAGCTCGTCGCGCAGTCGCTCCAACTCGCCGAGGCTGAGGATCCGGGGGCCGCCGCGCGAGGACACGCGCCACTCGAACCCTTGCCTGGGATAGCTGCTGCAGAAGAGGCTCGCCAGCTCAGTTTCGAGCTTGGCGATCTGGTCGAGCAGTGAACGCCGTGCCGCTCGCTCGTCTACTCGGACCGGGGCGGCGCCGTGCGCCCTCAGTGCGACTAGCTCCCCGATGGGGTGATCGTACCACCGGCCTAACCTGCCTCCGCAAGGGTCTCCGCAGCTATCCAGAGCGCCTCCTCCAAGCTCACCTCCGGCACCCCCTTCACCCTCACGGCCGCCAGGAGCAGCTCCTCGGTCTCCGGATGGACGCCGCGGCCCTCCGCCGTATCGCCGAACAGCACCGCCACCGCGCAGGCCTCGTCGGCCACCACGATCTCGCCGCCGCGCAGGTTGCGCCCGCCGCCACCCAGGCGCTCGCCGGCCACCCCCAGGCGCAGCCCGATGGCGCCGTTCATGCGCGCGGCGTCGTAGGCCAGCAGCGCGACGCCCGTCTCCACCGTGGCGATCACGATGGCGTCGTCCAGCAGGTTCTGACTTGCGAACGTGCCGGCGCGCATGCGCTCCAGCGCGGCGGCCTCGGCCGGCGTGCGGGTGTGGTCCGGGTCGACGCCCACCTGGCGGAAGAACACCCGGTAGGCCCACGGCACCGGCTGCTGGCGCACCTGCACCGCCTTCGGTCCAGTGAAGCGGTCGCTCATCGCCTTCAGCCGCTCGCGCACCGCGGCCGGGCTGCGCCCCATGCGGGCCGGCACCGTCACGTGCACGAGCCCCAGCTCCGGGAACTCCGCGGCCAGTTCCTCCCCCACCCAGCCGCGGCGCAGCTCGAGCTCGCTGCTCACGCCCCGCCTACGGCGCGCAGCCCCGCGACCACCTGCGCCTCGTCGAGGGGCTTGATGGCGGTGCTCTGGACCTTGCCGCCCGGGAAGGCGAACACGGTGGTGGGGCAGACCGCCACGCGGTAGAGGTTGAAGACCGACAGGTCGCGGTCAACCGCCACCGGGAACCTCCAGCCGTGCTCGCGCGTGAGCTCGGCCACCTTGGCGTGCCCCGCGCCGCTGACCACCGCCGCGAACTGCGCGCGCGGATGTGCTGCTGCCATGCGCTGGAAGAGGTCGAGTTGTGCCTCGCACTTCCTGGCCCCGGGCACGATCACCGCCAGCACGAGCGGCTTGCGAGCCAGCGCGCAGGACGTGACGCTCCCGGGCAGGTGCACCTGGCAGGCGGGAACCCTGCCGAGCTGGTTTGACTGCTTCGCCGTCTGCTTCACGTTCGCGTCGCCGTCCAGGTTGCTCGTGGCCAGCGGCGCCGCGAACTGCGGGAGCGGCTTGCCCACCGCCGGCCCGCGCAGGCTGCCCCCGCTGTGGCGCAGCGCGTTCACGCCGGCCACGACCACCACGATCACGAACACGATTCCCACGACCCACATGTAGCGCCCGGCGGGCCGCGGGGGCGGACCTGCCGGCTTGGATTGCCGCTCCTGCTCCAGATCCAGCTCGTCGAGCGCGGCGAGCTGGTCAGCCGGAGATCCGCGCCGCTCGGGGCCGAGGTCGGCGAAGCGGTCTTCGGTCACTCGAGGTCCGGCCCCTCGGGCCGGGGCCGGCGCAGCCGCGGCCGCCGCCAGCGCAGACGCGCGAGCGCCCGCCGGGGATCGAGGTCGCGCAGCGAGAACTTGCCGTGCTGCTCGGCCCACATCAGCGCCGCCGGCAGCACGATCATCACGCCGAGCAGCGCCACCGTGAGGTCCACCACCGTGACGATGCCGAACTGGCGCAGCATGCGGATGTCGGACGCGATCAGCGCGGCGAAGCCGGCGATGGCGGTCGTGCCGGATGCGAGCACCGCAGAGCCGGTGGACGCGTAGGTAAGCTCGAGCGCGCGCGCCGGGCCCGCGCCCGCCCTGCGCTCCTCGCGGTAGCGCGCGGACAGCAGCACGCTGAACTCGGTGGAGATCGCGATCACGAGCGCGCCAAGCGCCGCCGACATCGGGTTGAGCGGGATCCGCAGCAGGAACAGCACGAGCGCCGACCAGCCGGTGGCGAACGCGATCGGGATCAGCGGCACCGCCGCGTCGCGCAGGCGCCGCCGGATCGCGAGCAGAACGAGGAACACGGCAGCGAGCCCGGCGAGCAGTGTCAGCGCGCGGCGGCCGGTGGAGGACAGCTCGGCGTTCGCCTCCGCCGCAAGCACCGGCAGGCCGACCACGTTGGCGGTCACGCCGGGCGGCGGCTTGAGCCTGCCGCGAATGTCGTCGATCAGCTTCTTCTGCTTGTCGAGCGGCATCAGCCTGATGCCGAATGCCAGGTTGGCGACCGTGTGGTCGTGCGAGATCACCGACTGCGAGAAGTACGGCGGCACGGCGCTCAGCAGCGAGCGGATGTTCTGCTGCGTGATCGCCTGGCCGCTCGTGCTGAACAGGTCGGGCAGCGACAGGGCCGGGCACAGCTCGGGCGCGTTCTTGGGCTGGCGACAGGTGTCGCCTGGCTTGTAGCCGTGCGCCGCCAGCACGCTTTGCTCGAACGACGTCATCCACTTGACCACGTTCGGATCGGTTAGGTCCTTGCCGCGCACGGTCACGTCCAGCTCGCCGGACACGCCCGTGGCCTTCTCGAGCTCGTGCACGTCCTTGAGCGCCTGCAGGTTCTGCGGCACGAGCTGGGTCACGTCCGAGATCACCTTTGTCTGGGTGTCGGCCGCCCAGCCGAGCACCGCCAGCAGCAGGCCGATGGCGAGCACGCGCCGCGGCCGTCCCACCGCCGTACCCAGCGCGCCGGATGCGATCCGCCCGAAGCGCTCGCGCGTGCGGGCGAAGGGCGGCGGCACGTCCGCCGGGCGCTCCTTCCACCAGCGTCGCGCCGGGCGCTCGCCGAACCGCGACAGCGCCGCGAAGCCCGCGGTGAGCGCGCAGCCGAACGCGAACACGATGCCCAGCACCAGCACGACGCCGAAGCCGCGCACCATCGGCACCGGCGAAAGCAGCAGCACGAGGAAGCCCACTCCGGTGGCGATGCCCGCGCTGGCGATCGTCGGGCCGCCGGCCGCCGCCGCGGTGGGTGCCGCGTCCGCGGGCGCGAGCCCGGCCGCGCGCCCCTCCTCGAAGCGCGCCTGGAACTGGATCGCGTAGTCCACCGCCAGGCCGATCAGCACCGGCAGAGCGGCCACGGAAGCCATCGTCAGCGAGCCGCCCACCAGCGCCACGGTGCCGAACGCCAGCGCCGCGGCGGCCAGAGCGAGCGCCAGAGGCAGCATCCGTAGCCGCGCCTTGAACACGAGAGCGAGCGTGGCGGCCATCACGATCAGAACCGCGATCAGCAGGACCACCACCGCGTGCTGAACCGACGTTGCCAGCGCGTCCGCCACCACCGGCACGCCGCTCACCACGTACTGCTGGCCGTTCTGCATGCGGAAGAACTTGTCCTTCGTGGCCTTCTCGATCAGGCCTATCGCGTGCCGGCGCTGGTTGTCTGAGAGGTCGGGCTTGAGCCTCACCTGCACCAGCGCGGCGTTCGGGCTCGGCGCCAGGAACGCGAAGCGCGCCTTCGGCACGTTCACGCCCTTGGTCGCGTCGAACCAGAGCTGCGACACGAACTCGGTGTTGTTGATGGCCGGCGCGCTCGTGAGCCCGTAGCGGAGCGCGAGGCGCATCGCCTGGTCGAGGAACTGCGCGGCCACGAGCTTGCGCGCGGCGGCGGCCAGCTGGTTCTGCTTGGCCTTCGAGTAGCCCTTCGCGGCCGCGGTGCGGCGCGCCGCCTCGGCCAGCTGGTCGGCCTTGGCCTGCTCCTGCGACGTCGCATCCCCCAGGCCCTGAGTGATCCGCTCGACGGCCGTGTTGGTGAAGGTGCCCGGGCCGAACACGACCTTGGCCGGCTTGGCCTCCGCGATCTGCGTGCACACGCGCGGCATCCGGTCGAGCCCCGCGGCCACCACCTTGCCCTTCTGCACGATGCTCTTGGCGGGGATGTTCCCGGACAGGCAGCCCTCGAGCTTGATCAGGGTGTCCAGGTCCGAGGTGAGCAGCGTGCGCTGGAGGTCGCCCTTCACGAGCACGACCACCGCGTCGTCGCCGAACTGGCGCTTGAACTGCTCGGTCGCCTTGAACGAACCGGATGACCGATTGACGAGCGTGTCGGTGGACGCGCTCGGCTCGAGCCGCAACGCAAAAACCGCTGCAAGCACCGCTAAAACGCCGACGATGGCCAGGACCGGGATAGGCCGCCGGGCAACGAAGCGCACCAAGCGCGCAAAGGTTGCCGCACCCCTCATACGCTCAGCTTAGTGAGGCCACGGGCCACAGGCGACAGGCCACAGAACGACCACCGCCCTGTGGCCTGTGGCCTGTGGCCTGTGGCCTAGAGCGCTCAGGGCGTGTCTGGCGCCGCCTGCACGTGCGGGAACTTCCCGCTTTGGCCGATCTGGCTGCCGAGCGGCGCCTGCTCACGGCAGGGCGGCGATGCGACGTTGGCCGGTGCTGCACCGCCGTACACGAACTGGTCGATCAGCTTGAAGGTCTCGGGTGAGAGCAGGTTGGTCAGGTCGCCGACGCCCGGGTTGAGCGGGTCGGTCGTCTGCACGACGGTCGGCACCGGGTTGGTGGTGCAGAGGTAGCTGCCGAACACCTTGAGCCCGGTCGGCAGGTCCTTGTAGCCGAGCGGCGCGAAGTACGGGTTGTTGCGGTTGCTGGCGATGCGCTTGGGATAGGCGGCCAGCGCCTCCGGGTTGACCGGGTTGGTGGTGCGCAGGTAGTGGACCTGCTTGGCGTTGTCGACCTGGCTGCAGCGCTGGGTCGGCTGGTCGCAGACGCCCTGCGAGGCCTGCGTGGACGCCACATCGTCCGCGAAGAACGCCGCCGCCTCGTGCTTGTACAGCCCGACCCAGTCGAGGAACGGGTTGAGGCTGCGCAGGAACGGATCCGCCTGCGCGAGCACGGGCCGTGTGGAGTCGAGCAGCGACGACACCGCCGGCAGCCCGCGCTTCGACGCCTGGACGAGCGGGTGGATGCTCTCGAACAGCGCCTTCAGGTTCGGTGCGAGCTGCGCCGCGCTCTTCAGCGTCGGCGAGAGCTGGCGCGCCGCCGGCCGCAGCTGCGTGATCAGCGGGTTGGCGTTGTTCGCGAACTTGGTCAGCCGCACCGAGATGGCACGCGACTGATCCTCGAAGGTCGGGAACGCGATGAACGCCTGGCGCAGCTCGTTGTCGCGCTGGGCGGTCGTCTGGAACACGCGGTTGGAGTTCGAGATCAGGTCGGTGAGCTGGCCGTCGCGCTCGCTCAGCGCGTCGAACACCACGCCCGTGTTGCGCACGAGCCGGGAGGTGGCCTGCTTCTGGCTGCGCAGGATCGCCAGCAGCTTGCCCAGGTCCTGCGCGAACGGCGTGAGGTTGCCGAGCGCGTCGTTCAGATCCTGGCCGCGACCGTCGAAGGCCGTGCCCTGCTGCTCCATCCAGGTCTGGAACGCGCGCCGCGTCTGCGGATCGAACGCGCGGAAGATCTCGTCGAGCTGCACCGTCTGCGCGACGTTGCCCTGCGGCAGCGTGCCGTTGTCGGCCACCATGTGCCCCTGGCGGTTGCCCGGCGTCAGCTCGACGTAGGTCTCACCGAGCAGCGTCTTCTGCCTCAGGATCGCGCGCGTGTTAACGGGGATCGGCGCGTACTTGTGGTTCAGCTCGATCGTCACCGCGGTAAGCGGCTCCACCTGCCCGTTCTGCACCACGACCTTCTTGCCCACCACCTTGCCCACGTTCACACCCGAGATCCGTACGTCGGCCTGGTCGGCCAGCGTGACGGCCTCCGGGAACTTCACGGTCACGCGGTAGCCCTTGGGGTGCAGCGGCACCGAGCCGCCGAAGGTGAGCCACAGGTAGAGCAGGATCGCCACGCACGAGAGCGAGAACGCCACCATCACGAAGATCCGCCCGATGCTCGGAGGCTGCTTCTGCATTACGGGTTCAACCCCCCGGGCGTGGCCGTGCCGCCGCAGACCTCTTGCTGAGTCGGCGCGTTGAGGAGGTCGATCAGGACCTTGAGCTGCGGGTTGACCGCCTGCACCGCCTGCAGCACCGCCAGGCTCGTGCAGTCGGTGATGAAGATGCCGCGCCGCACCGCCCCATGCGCGTCCTGCGTCGAGAAGATCGAGGCGCCCGCGTGGTTCACCCAGGCCGCCCAGTAGAGGAAGCCCTCCTGCGGACCGGGCGGGTTGTACGCCAGCTCGTTCAGCAGCACGTTGAGGAACGACGCCGTGCGCGTGAGCCGCGGCGCCGTGGGCAGCAGCTTGTGCGCGGCCAGCCGCAGCTGGTGCACCGTGGGCTGCGCCTGGCGCGAGAACGGGCGCAGCTGGTCGCGGATCACCGGCGTGGTCTGTTTGAGGAACGGCCGCGTCTGCTTGAGCGACGGGCCCAGCGCCCGCGCGCCCGGCCGCAGCGCCTGGAAGGTCGGGCCCAGCACCTTCGCGAGCTGGTCCGCCTTGCCAAGCGTGGTGTTGGCCGTCTGCAGCGTGCCGGGCAGGAGCTGGAGCGTCTCCTGGAGCTTCTGGTCCTCGGCCGCGATCGCCTGGAAGTTCGCGTTCGAGGAGTCCACAAGCTGTGTGAGCTGGTGATCCTTGCCCGCCAGTGCCGTCGTGAGCTCCTGGAAGTTGTGGATCACGCGCCGCAGGTTCGCCCGCCGCTGCGAGAGGAGCCGCGTGAGCCGCGCCGTGTCCCGGGACGTCGGGTAGAAGCGCTTGAAGGTCTGGCGCAGGTCGGCGGGGAAGTCCTTGGTGCCGAACGCCTCGCCGCCCGCGTTGATCAGGATCTGGAGGTACGCGCGCGTATCGGAGTCGAGGTTGGACAGGATCTCGTCCAGGTTCACGTCCGGCAACGTGTTGGACACCGGCAGCGTGCCGCCCTCCGGCACCTCGCCGGCGCTCTTCGTGCCGGGGTCCATCTCGATGTACATGTCCTTCAGGCCGGTCTTCGGGCGCAGCAGCAGCGTCGCGTTCTTGTAGATCGGGGCCTTCCGGATCGACTTCTTGATCTTCATCTGCACGACGGCCACGCCGTTCTGCAGCTTCACGCCGCCGATCTCGCCGATCGGCACGCCCGCGATGTTCACCGTCTGGCCCTGGCCCGGCACGACCGCCTGCGCCGTCGAGAACTCGGCGTTCACCGTGTAGAAGTCCGTGCCCACGAACGGCACCCACGCGGGCAGGTAGAGCCGCTGGTGGCCGAGCACGTAGGCCGACACCGCGATCGCGATCAGGAGCAGGCCGATGATGGCCAGGAAGTCGCGCATGTGCTTTCGGATCGCGTGCTTCACGGCCCCGGTCCAATCGGCGCGTTGTTCAGGTTGGGCAGCTGGCTCTTGTAACAGTCGACCGAGCTGTTGTAGGGCGGCTCCTTGCCGGGCGCCTTGGGCTGCGTGCCGATCGGCGCGATGGCGGCGTGGCCGAACAGCTGGCCGCTCACCGAGTTGCCGGTATGCACGCTCTGGTCGCCGCCGCCCGGCTGGAAGCGCGTGTACTGGCCGTTGCCGTCGAAGTTGGAGGACTCGGAGGAGAGCCCGACCATCGCCTGCCAGAACTCCTTGTAGTTGGGCAGCCCGGTGGTGAGGAAGCCGTCCTGGATCGGCACGTCGCCGGTCGGCAGGATCACCTTGGTCGCGCAACGGTTGATCAGGTCGAGCTGCGGGATCAGCTTGAGCGACTCGTCGGTGACGCCCGCCAGATCGTGGATCGACGGTCGCAACTCGTTGACCAGGCCGCCGAGCTCCGCGGGCGAGACCAGCTTGCGCGCCTGCTCCACCCACGGGAACGAGGCGTCGATCGTCGGCGCGGTCTCGCGGACGCCCGGGAGGATCTCGCGCGCCCACGCGCGCGTGGGCGGGAATGACTGGTCCAGGTGCAGGAGGGTGGAGTGCGCCTTGGTCACCACCGGGCCGAGCAGCCCGATCGACGTCTGCAGGTTGTTCTGCTGCGCCGCGAACGCGGCCATCGTGCGGTTGAAGTTGGTGATGAAGTCCTGGAGCACGCCTTCGTTGGAGTTGAGCGCCGCCGCCACCTTCTGCGTGCTCGCCACGAGCTTCGAGAGGTCGTGGATGTCCTCGCCCATGAAGCCCTGGTTCACGAGCGACGTGCCGCGGAGCGCGCGCCCCGAGTAGTTGAGCGACTTGTTCAGCGCCTGGCCGGCGGTGAGGCCCCGCACCTCCGGCACCTGGTCCGCGTCCTCGCCCGGCAGCGGCTTGCCGTTGATCGCGTCGCCGTAACCCGCGAGCAGCTTCTGCAGGTTGGCGCGCGTGTTCGCCTGCAGCGAAGTGAGCACCTGGTCGATCTGCACCGCGGTGCTGGTCTGCGTGACCGGCACGGTGCTTCCCGAATCGAGACTGGAGGCGCTGGCGCTGCCCGGGGAGAGCTGCACGAAGAAGTTGCCCTCGAGGAACAGCTTGGGCCGGATCTTGAGCGTCGCGTCCTTGTGGATCGGCAGCGCGTTCTTGTTCAGGCTCATCGTCACGAGCGCGGCGCCGGTGGCTGTGCCGTTCTCCTTGTAGGCGGACACCTTCTTCACGGTGCCCACCTCCACGCCCGCGATCCGGACGGGCGAGTTGGTGCGCAGGTTGGTCGCGTTCTGGAACACGGCCTTGAGCTGGTAGTGGTGCGTGACGAACGGGACGTGCTTGGCGAACGCCAGGTAGCTGCCGATCACCACGACCACGATCGCGATCAGGCCGGCGCCGAAGGGACTGATCCGGGTCCTCTGGCCGCGGCGCATTACTTCTTCACCTGCCCGTCGGTGCGGGTGCCCTGGTTGCCCGGCACGTTGCCGATCACCTGCTTGCCGGCCAGATACGGCTCGTTGCCGGCCTCGCACTCCTTGTCCTGACCCGGCGACGCCGTGTTCGGGTAGTTGTTGGCGTGCAGGTGGTTCTCGACCGTCGGCCCGTTGGCCGGGCCGCTCGAGGGACCGGTCTCGCTGTTCGGGCCGGTGGGCGTGGCGATGATGATGAAGCGCTGCCAGGTGCCGTTCGCGTCACCCACCGAGAGCAGGCTCGCGATGTTGCGCAGCCAGAGCGTCACGTAGTTGCACGTGCTCTGGACCGGCGTGAGGAATGCCAGCGTGGGCTTGAGGGAGCTGACCGTGTGCGTGAGCTGGGTCAGTCCCTTCGGCACGAGCGGGTCGTTCGAGAAGCGCTGGAGGGCTCGGAAGGTGCCCTCGAGCTGCCTGTTCATCGCCGGCGTCTCGGGCAGGGACTTGGTGCCCGCCTCGAGCGCGTCGGCCAGGATCGGCGCGGTCTTGGGCAACACGGCCACGCCCGGGCGCAGCTCGCTCATGAAGCCCGTCAGGTTCTTGATGAAGGGCCGCTGCAGCGGCAGCTGCGCCGTCACCGTGTCGAGTGTCGGCGGCCCCTTGGAGATCGTGTCCTGGATGAACGGGCGCGCCACATCGGCGAGCGCCGTGAAGGTCGTGTCGAGGTTGCCGAACAGGTCGGCCTGCGTCTGGCCCACCGGGGCGACCAGCCCCGCGGTGCGGTTGAGCGCCGGGAAGAAGCGGCGCAGCTGGGTGCGCGGGGCGGCGAGATTGGCGGCCACCGGCTGGAGGTTGGTGAACAGCGGGCGCAGCGCCAGGATGGCCTCGTTCAGGTCCTCGCCGCGCCCGGTCAGCGCGTCGCCGATGCCCTGGAGCGACTTCTGCTGCCCCTCGCGCGTGGGCTGGTTGAACATGTTCAGCACCTCGTCGATCTCGACGGGATGCGGCTGCGCCTGGGACAGCGGGATCGTCGAGCCGGCGGCGTAGCCCGCCCCGGCCTTGCCCGGCGTGATCTCCACGTACTTGAGGCCGAGCGCCGATCGCGGCCTGATGATCACGGTCGAGTCCTTGGGCAGCGGTTCGACTCGCTTCTCGAGCTTCATGCTGATCACCGCGGTGTCGAGACCGTTCGCGTGATGCACGGGCTGGATGTCCGACACCGACCCCACGCGCTCGCCGCCGATGCGGACGTCGTTGCCCTTCACGAGCTGGGCGGCGTTCGGCACCTCGACCTTCACGTTGTAGGTGGGCACGAAGGGCAGCCCGTTGTTCGCGTTGTAGGCGAGGAAGACCGCCACCACTGTCACGAGCACGGTGACCGCGCCGATCAGCACGGGGCTTCCGGTGAGGGCGGCTCCTGAGCGTCGTCTACCCATTAGGGCCCCAGGAGGTAGTTGAGGGCGGGATCGGCCTGACCGAGGGCGGGCGAGCCGTCCTGGTTTGCCCCGGCGCGGATGCGGTTCAGCGCCTGGTTGCGCTGCTGCTCCACCGTCGGGCTGGCAAGCTGGAGGAAGCGCTGCAGCAGGCTCGGCCGGCTGGCGGTCGACTGGTTCTGCGCCGCCGTGCCGCTCCCGGTCGACGGCGACTGCCCGGACAGCGCCTTCTGGATCGCCTCGCGGGTCTTCTGCAGCACCGGGTCCGTGGGATCCGCCTGGCTGGCCGACACCGCGGAGCTGGATGCGTTGTCGAAGTTCGCGCTGCAGCCCGGGATCGGGTGGGCCACGTAGGTGGAGCAGGCGTTGAGGATCAGGCCGGCGCGCAGGTAGTGACCGACGCTGTCGAAGCCGTTCACGGCCTGCATCTGGAAGAAGAGGAAGTCCATCAGGTGGTTGATGCCGCCGGTGGCCTTGAGGCTCTTGGTGAGGAGGTCGAGGTTCTTCGACAGCGGGTCGGCATTGGTGGCGAACTGACGCAGCTGGTTCGCGATCGGTCGCGCCGACACGAGCGCGGGCGTGCCCACGTCGGCGGCCTGGCCGAGTGACTTGACCGCCGGGATCGAGGCCTTCGAGAACGGTCCGAGCTGCTCTACGAAGCGGTTGAGCCCCGGCGCCGCCCGGCCGAGGTCGGTGATCACCGGCGTCATCTGGTCGGACAGCGCGCCCAGGTCGTCAAGCGTCGGCTTGAGCTGGCGCAGGAAGGCCGGGAAGCGCTCGATGCCGGCCGAGATGTCCTGGCGGCGCTCGGCCGTGGCCTGCGCGGTCTTGTTGGCCTGCACGATGAAGTTCGCCACCTGGTCCTTGCGCTTGGCCAGCGGGCCGAGCACCTGGTCCGAGTTCTTCGCCAGGTCCGCGAGCGTGCGGTTCTGCGACGCCAGGATCGCGAGCACCTTGTCGGTGTCGCGCAGTGCCGGGTTGGCGCGGTGGATCGCCGCGTTCAGGTCCTTGCCACGGCCGGCCAGCGCGGTGCCGAACTCGTTGATGAGGATCGCGAGGCGCTCGCGCGTGGGCTCGCGCATGATGTCGTTGATCTCGTCGATGTCCACAGGCGAGCTGGTGTGCGTGACGCCCAGCAGGTGCTGGCCCTTGCCCTCGCCGCGCTGGATCTTCGGCAGCTCCGGCTGGTTCGCGCTGCCGGGCTGGCAGTCCGCGAACGTCTCGCCGATCAGCGACTGCGGGCGAATCGTGCAGTGCGCGTTCGCGTGGAAGGGCGAGAAGCCGGCCCTCTGGATGTCGAGCACGACGGCCGCCTTGTTGTCCGGCGTGACGTGCAGCGACTCGATCTTGCCGACCTTGGCGCCCGCCACCTTCACGTCCTCGCCGGGCACCGCGCGCACGAAGTCGAAGATCGCGCGCACCTTGTAGTTGCTGCCGCCGTCGCCGCCGCGCGCCGCCACGCCGAAGACGAGCACCACCGGCACCGCGACCAGCAGGAGAGCTATGGCCACTAGTCGCTTCATGGTCCGGGCAGGAGCGCTGTCGGGTCACAGGTGGTCTGCGGCTCGCGGTATGGGTTCGAGCCGTCGGGCGCCGGCTGGGTGGCCGCGCCCGGGCACCTCTGCTGCTTGCCGAACTGCAGGCCGGAGAGGCGCTGCGTGTTCGAGTGCGCGGTGAGGAACGCGCCGGCCGCGTTGTCGGTCAGCGAGAAGGCGTTGAACAGCGGCTGGATGCGCGCGTAGTGGCCGTTGGCGTCGTAGTTGGCGGCGCCCTGGCCGAACTTGGTCAGCCAGCCCGTGAAATCCGGCGCGTACGGCCGCAGGTAGTCCACCACCGGCTGGCCCTTCTGGAGCGCCTGGATCGTGCGCGGGAAGTCGACCTTGGCCAGGTTGGCGAGCTTCGGCTGCTTGGTCAGCAGCTCGATCAGGTCGTTGTTCGAGCCCGGCGTGCGGATCAGGTGGCGCAGGTCGGTGATCGTGGGAGTCGCGTCGCGCACCAGCGGGCGCAGCTGCTTGAGGAAGGGCGCCAGCCGCTTGGTAGCGGGCTTGGACTCGTTCACCAGCACGTCGAGATCGCCCAGCGTTGCATTCAGGTCTACGAACGTGCTGTTGGCCTGGCGCAGGGTGGCCGGCAGCTCCGCGAGCGCCTGGTTGAGCGACACGTTCTCGTTGCCGATCGCCCGCGTGGTGGCGTTGGCGTTGCCCACGAGCGCGGAGAGGTCGCCGCGGCGTCCGGCGATCGTCGTCACCACGTTCGACGTGTCGATCACGAAGCGCCGGAACTCCGCCTGGTCGCGCGTGAGCTCCTGGGCGATGAGGGACGACGTCGAGAGCGCCGGCGCCAGGTAGTGCAGACTCTGGTTGGCCAGCTTGCCCTTGCCCTGGAGGTTCTGCGCCGAGCCGCGGATGAGCTGCTGCAGCCCGTGGCGGGTCTTCGGGTCGAGCGTGTTGAAGATCGCGTCGAGGTCCACCGCCGTGGTGGTCTTGTCGGTGCCGATCGTGTCCCCGTCATGAATCTCGTCGTGGCCGATTCCCGGCTGCAGCGAGATGTAGCGATTGGCGATGCCGGACAGCGAGTTCACGCGGATGGTGGCGGTCGTGCCCTCGTGGAGCGGCGCGAAGTCGCTGTCCACGCTGAACTTGACAGCCGCCAGGCCGTTCGGCTGGAGGGTGATGTCGTTGATCTTCCCGACCGGGCGGCCGCCGATCATCACCTGGTTGCCCTTCACGAGCTGGCTCGCGTTCTGGAACTCGGCCGTGACCTGGTAGCCACCGCCGCCTCCGAAGAGCAGCACGGCGACGATCGCGATCGCCGCGATCACGCTGACTATCGCCAGCGTTCGAGCGAGTGCCGAGCCGGCCTCGCCTCTGCCCTGTCTCGTCGGGGGTCGGTTAGTTGGGTTTGTGGGAGATGCCAACAGCGAGTCTCATCGTTCGGACGCCTCCCGTTGCGCCCGGTGTTCCCTCGGTTCGACGCGTCTTGCGCCGTCTGAATCGCAAACTGGACCTACTCCATCCCGAGCGGGCCCTTGGCCTCGCCTGAGAGGAATTGCTGCACGAACTGGTTCTCGGAGTTGAACAGCTCCTGCGCCGGCCCCGACTCCACGATCCGCCCCTTCCACAGGATCGCGATGTACTCGGCCACGCGCCGGGCGGACATGATGTCGTGGGTGATGACCACGTAGCAGCCGCCGTTCTCGTCGTGGATCTCCTTGATCAGCTCGCACAGCAGCGCGGTGCGTACGGGATCGAGACCCGAGTCCGGCTCGTCGAAGAGCACGATCTGCGGATCGAGCACGAGCGCGCGCGCAAACCCTGCCCGCTTGCGCATACCGCCCGAGAGCTCGTTGGGCATCTTGTCGCCCGCTCCGGCGAGGCCCACCTCCTTGAGGCGCCGGTTGCAGATCTCGGCGATCTCGTCCTCACCCTTGTCCGTGTGCTGGCGGAGGGGAAAGGCCACGTTGTCATACAGGTTCATCGAGCCGAACAGCGCCCCGTCCTGGAACAGGACGCCGAACTTCTTGCGCATCTCGAAGAGGTCGTCATCGGCCATGTTGGGCACCGACTCCCCGTGCACCAGGACGTCACCCTCGTCCGGATACAACAGGCCCACCATGTGCTTGATGCAGACCGACTTCCCGGTGCCGGAAGGCCCGAGGATCATCGAGATCATGTTGTCGGGGATGCCCAGGTTCAGGCCGTTGAGGATCGTGTTGCGGCCGAAGCTCTTCTTGACGTCGATGAACTCGATCGCGTCCTCCGAGCCGTGGTCGCGCTTCTGGCCGGTGTGCCACTGGTACTCGTCCGCCTCCTCCTGCGGGCGCTCGTCCACGACCTGAGTCGGTTGCTCCTCGGAGGGCTCGCGCTGCCCCTGCTCGTCCATGCGCTCGTGCTCCTCAGCCACTCCGTCTCCTTTCATCCACCGATTGGCGCTCTTGGGTTCGAGCCCCAGAAGATCTGCGTACCGAGCATGCCAACCAAGTGCACGCCCACGACGTTGAGCACCATCGACTTGGCCGTGGCGGTGCCGACTCCCACCGGTCCGCCACTTGCCGTATAGCCGTAATAGGCACCGACAATGACGATAAACGTCGCCATCGTCATGCCCTTTATCAGGCTGTATAAGAGGTCGGGCGGATTCTGGAACATCCAGAAGATCAGGAAGAAGCCGCCCGACGAGACTTCTCCGATCTGCTGCACGACCGCCAGGTAGGAGGCGAAGAAGCCCGCCCCCACCGCGGCGATGTACACGAACGGCAGCACCATCCACGCGGCGAGCAGGCGGGTCGCGCAGAGGAAGGTCATCGAGCTGATGCCCATCACCTCGAGCGCGTCCACCTCGTCCGAGATGCGCATCGCGCCGATCTCGGCCACGAGGCCCGTGCCCACCTTCGCGGCCATCATGTAGCCGAAGGCGTACGGCATGATCTCGCGCAGGTCGCACCAGGCAGAGAACACGCCCGCGTACGCGGGCGCGCCCACCGAGCGGTTGAAGTAGGCGCCCTCGATCCCGCACTGCAGGCCGAGGATGAAGGTGGTGCTCCAGATCACGAGCGTGGAGCCCAGGATCAGGATGCCGGCCTGCCGCAGCGCCTCCCCGAAGAACTTGAAGACCTTGCCACCGAAGATCTCGCCGAAGTCGCGCGCGGCGAACTTGGCGATGTCCCCGAAGGAGGCGATCCAGTCGCGCGGCACCGCCAGCCAGGTTCTACCCATGGAGCACTCCCGTCCACCGTCCACCGTCCACCGTCCACAGGTCGGTGGACCGGCGCCCGAAGCACAGCCCTGTGGACCGTGGACCGCGGACTGTGGACTCGGTCATCACTTGATCACCGAGATCTCGGGATGTGTGGCGAGCAGCGTCTGTGTGAAGACGTAATTGAAGGCAAAGATGCCTAGGAACGCGATAACCACTCCCTGGTTCACGGCCCGTCCAACTCCCTCAGCGCCGCCGGAGGCGGTCATCCCTTTGTAACACGAGACGATCGCGATGATCGCGCCGAACAAGGTGGTCTTAACAACGCTTCCCCACAGGTCCGTGACCGACGCGTTCGTGAGCAGCGTGCTGAAGAACGGGCCGAGCGGAGCCTTGAAGGTGAGCGTGGCGAGGACGCCGCCGAAGATGCCGAAGATCAGCGCGTAGATGTTGAAGAGCGCCGTGACGATCATCAGCGCGAGGAAGCGGGGCACGACGAGGTTCTTGACCGGGTCGACGCCCAGCACCTGAAGCGCGTCGAGCTCCTCGCGGATCTTGCGCGCGCCCAGGTCGGCGGTGATCGCGGTGCCGGCCACGCCGGCCAGGATGATGGCGGTCACGAACGGCGCGAACTCGCGGATCGTCGCGAGCACGAAGAAGCCGCCGAGGCGGTCGATCGCGCCGAACAGGATCAGGAAGTTGCCCGCCTGCAGCCCCGGCGCGCCGTAACCGAACGCGATCGTGGAGATCAGCAGCGGGAACCAGCACAACCTGAGCGCGAACAGGAACTGGTTCACGAATTCCCCGCCGTACGGATACGGCGGCCTGATCGCCGACAAGATCGTCTTGCCGGTCAGGATCATCATGTCCCCTACCTGTTCGAGCAGGTTCTTCGTAGGTAGAAACGCTCGATCGGCTACTGCACGAACCACTCCGTCGGCTCCTCCCGTGAACAGGGCACCGAGGGCCTCCCCCCTCTCTCCGGCGCAGAAGACTACGGGATCGGTTGTGGGCGGGCAACCGGGAACCGTCGCGTACCCCACCCCGGAAACTGCCTCATTGACGGCAGGGCCCGTGGTATGTTGCGCCCGCTTTGGACGCGAGGGGAGCGCAGGGAATGCGTGCGGGCGGAGTGGTCATCGCTGCCCTCGCTGCGCTTGCCATGAGCGCGTGCGGAGGGTCGCAGCAGGACGCTCACGAGCCGTCCGGCAACTTCAAGGTCGCGATCGTCAAGCAGTCGTTCCCGAAGGACCAGAAGCTGGCCAAGCGCTCGCTGATGGTGATCGCGGTGAAGAACATGGACACGAAGCCGCTCCCGAACGTGTCGGTCACGGTCGACTCCTTCAACCGCAACAGCACGGCGGCCAACCTGAGCGACCCGAGCCGGCCGGTGTTCATCGTCAACACCGGACCGAGGGGCGCGGAGAGCGCCAACCAGTCCACCGCCGCGCTGGGCGAGCTGAAGCCCGGCCAGACCAAGACGTTCGTCTGGAACGTGACGGCCGTGAAGGCGGGGCCGTACAAGATCCACTTCACCGTGTCCGCCGGCCTCTACGGCAAGGCGGTGGCGGTCGACGCCGCGGGCAACAAGTTCCCGGGCGGGGAATTCGTGGGAGTCATCTCCCGCAAGGCGCCGCACTCGACCGTCAACTTCAAGAACGGCCGGACGGTCGAAGGCGGCTAGTCCTCAGACGACGGCGAGCAGGGTGGCCGGCGCGGCCTCGTGCTGCTCGTCCTCGGCCAGCTGGTCGGCAAGCTGCGCCACGGCCGAGAGCGTGCGCCGGGCGTGCAGCTCCGCGATCTTCCCGAGCAGCGGCCAGGCGGCGGTCAGCTGCTCGTAGCCGCGCTCGTCGGCGCAGTCTGCTCGGGCGGTGACCGACAGCAGCGAGGAGTCGTCGCCGGCGTCCTTCACTGACGCCATCCAGGTGAGCTCGGCGCGGCGATCGCCGGCAAGGCACCACACCAGCGCGTAGCCGGTGGTGCGGCGCGGGGCGATCTGGATGCGGTGACTCGAGATCACGCGCTCCTCGAGGCCGAGCGCGTTCAGGGCGCGCTGCAGCCGGGGCGCGGGGTCGAGGCTGGCGAGCGCCGCGTAGGTGACGTCCGCGTTGGCGCTGATCGGCTTGTGGTAGCTGGTGGTGATTTGGCGAGCCATGGGGAATCCTGAGGGCCGGGTATTGGTATGGGCGCTGAACCAATAATCCCGGCGGCACGGTGCCCCGGCATGGGAGCCAGCAAGCGTCTCGACCGGCGGTTAACCGGAGCCGGCGGGTACCCCATCTGGCTGGGCCCCGCGACGGCCCCTGTGCTCGACCACGAGCAGCGCCACGGCCACGGGCACCGTGGCCGGCAGGACGGGGATCGCAATGAAGAGGAGGTTGAACACGAGAGCCAGCCCGAACGTGATCAGCGCGGCGCGGTCCTGATAGCGCCGCCCCTCGATCGCCAGCACGGCGCCGAGCAGGGCGGCGATGAAGAAGTCGCCGAAGCCCATCACCACTCCGCTGAACAGCACGCGCTGGAACGCCGGCAGGTCAAATCCGGGAGTGGCGAAGTTGAGGAGGTCCTGCGCCGGCTGCAGGTAGTGCGCGCCGATCATCACCACGTCCGCGAGGGCCGCGAGCAGGATGCCGATCTTGAGCCAGCGCACGGGAGCCACCTGCGTGAGCAGGACGGCTAACGCGACGGCCGCCAGGATCGAGAGCACCACGGCGGCGGCCTGTCCCACGATCGTGCTGCGACCCACCCAGGCGATCGCGAACAGCGGGATCACGAGCAGCGCAAGCCCGCGCCGCCCCCAGCGCACAGCGCGCGCGAGCGCGAGGGCCGCGAGCGGAGGCACGGTGGCCAGCGACAGGTAGGTGAGCATCGACGCGGCCCCGGCGGTCTCCCGCACAGCCACCACCGCCACGACGATCGACGCAAGCGGCACCACCGCCCAGGCAGCGCTGCGGATGCGGACGAGGCTGGGGGCCGTGCAGGGCAGGGCCACCGTGCCCGCCTGGGCCGCGCAGAGACAGACGCTGGATACCGGGAAGTCGAGGCTCACCGCCCCTTGGGCTACCGGGAGTGAGGTGCTTCTACACGGGAAATACCGCCGAGCGGCTAGGGCAACAATCGCTGCCCGAACTGGGCTGGGCGAAGTAACTCAACGGGTGTACCTTGGTCGTACGTCACCGTCCCGAGCAATCGCCCCATCGCAGCCATGCCGGTAGTGGCAGGGCTGCTGGCAGTGCTCGTTCTCGCACTGCCCGGAACGGCGCGCGCCGACAGCGTGGCTCCTTCCTGCAGCGTCGGTGACTCGCCGGTGCAGTGCGATGCGTGGCACTCGGCCGCGGTCACGTTGCGCTGGACCTGGAGTCCGAGCGGCGAGACCAGCACGAGCGGCTGCGACACCCAGACCTTCGCGGTCGACACCCCACCGACCGGCACGAGCGTGATCTGCACGGTCACCTGGGACACGGTCTTCGCGGGCAGCAAGACCACGGTGCTCGTGGACCGGACCGCGCCGGTGGTCACCGCGGCCATCCCAGACCGGCCGCCCGACCACGACGGCTGGTACAACCACCCGGTCGCGTTCAGTTTCCAGGGCAGCGACTCGCCGTCGGGTATCGCCTCGTGCGACAGGGTGGTGTTCGCTGACCCGGCCGCGACGGCCGGAAGCGTCGTCGGGGGCTGCACGGATCTCGCCGGCAACCGCACCACCGCGTCGTTCCCGGTGCCATATGACTCGACCCCGCCGGCACCCGCTCAGGTCACGGCGGCTCCCGGTGACCGCTCGATCACACTCAGCTGGAAGGCGCCGCCGGATACCGCGGCCATCCAGGTGGCGAGGTCGGCGCCGGGCAGCGCTACCGGGCCTGCGGTGATCTACGCCGGCACCGGCGACCACGCGACCGACCGGGGCCTGCGCAACGGCGTTCGCTACCGCTACCTCGTCACCGTCCTCGACCGCGCCGGGAACGCAACGGCCACCCGGCTGAGCGCGGTGCCCACTGCGTCGAGCCTCAGGCCGGTGAGCGGATCCCGGGTGGCCACTCCGCCGCGCCTCACGTGGGCACACGCCAGAGGCGCCCGCTACTACAACGTGCAGCTGATGAGAAGGGGCCACAAGATCCTGAGTGCCTGGCCGCGGAGCGCGCATCTGCAGCTGCGAGCCGTCTGGACGTTTCGCGGGAAGACTCACCGTCTCAAGCCGGGGGCCTACCGCTGGTATGTGTGGCCCGGACACGGCCCGCGGTCGGCGCACCGGTACGGCGCGCTGCTCGGGAGCAGCGTGTTCCGCGTCATGCCCTAGGCATACGCTCCGCCGATGCCTTCACCGGCGGCCGGACTGTGCGATCGCTGCGCGTGGCAGCGGATCGTCAAGAACACGCGCGGATCTGTCTTCTCGCTCTGCGAGCGGTCGAAGAAGGAGCCCGACTCGTTCCCCCGCTATCCGCGCCTGCCGGTGCTCGAGTGCCGCGGCTTCGAGCCTAGGGCGCCAGCTCGTACGGATAGTCGGTGAGGGTCTCGCAGCCGCCGGCCGTGATCAGCAGCAGGTCCTCGAAGCGCACGCCGCCCGCGTCCTTCTTCCACAGGCCCGGCTCGATCGCGATCACATCGCCCTCCACGAGCGGCGAGTGGCCGGCCTGGCCCAGGCTCGGTTCCTCGTGCACGCGCAGGCCAATGCCGTGTCCAAGCGAGAACATGAAGCCCTCCTCTTCGTCCTCGCCCGGCCCGCTGCGCTGGGTGGCGTAGCCCTCGCGCTCGAAGATGTCGCACGCCACGGCGTGCAGCTCGCGTCCGGTCACCCCCGGCCCCGCCGTGGCGCGCACCGCGTCGAAGACCTCGCGCACCAGCGCCTCCTGGCGGCGCACCTCCTCCGGCGGCTCTCCCCCCGCCACGAACGTTCGCGTCATGTCGGCCCAGCAGGACGAGCGCTCGTCGCACGGCCACAGGTCGATCTGGATCGGCAGCCCCGCGGGCAGCGGACCCACGCCGGGGTTGTGGCCCGTGCCCTGGCGCACCGACGCCACGATCACATCCGGCGGCGCGGGTGCGCCGGCGTCCGCGCACGCTTCTCTCAAAACCGCGCGCACGTCCTCGGCCAGCAGCGGCCTGCCGTTCACCTGCAGGTCGCCGTCCACCTGCGCGGCGGCGCGCAGCAGCTCCGCCGCGGCGGCCATGCCGGCCTCGGCCGCCCTCTGCGCGCGCCTGATGCCATCGAGCTCGGCGGGGGACTTCGCGCGGCGGCGCTGGGCCACCGCTTCCTCGTCCACCGTCAGCGTCACGCCGTCCGAGCGCAGCCGGTCCGCCATGCCCAGCGGGAAGTCGAAGTCCACGATCGCCTCGCGCACCCCGATCTGCTTCACGGCGCGGGAGGTCATCTCGACAACGACTTCGTCCCGGCTGAGCCCGCTCTTCAGCAGCTCGAGGAAGCCGAGGTCGTGGTCGTCGAGCAGCTCGGCGCCGGGGCAAACCGCGGCGATGCGGTCCGTCTCGAGCGACGAGGCGACGATCACCCGCCGCCCGTCCGTCTCGGCGTACAGCAGCGGATCGCCGATCGAGATCGGTATCTCATGGCGGAGCGCGGCGCTGCGATCCGTATCCCCATAAAGGAGTAGATCCGGCACGGCGGCGCACCCTACTACCGCGACACCTGACGATTCAGGCGACGAGGAGCACGCGCCGAGTGACCTTCACACCCGGCAACCGCACCGTCACAGACGCGCGCAACCGCCGGTGCGCCCTCATTGCTGCCTTTAACAGATGACGGCCGCGGCGACCCAGCTTCAACACAAGCCGCCCCGACCGCGACGACCCGGAAGCGATCCGGTGGCGATGCAGCTTGGCGAAGCCCGAGCAGCGAGTCGAGCACCGCACCCGGATCCCGCGCCGCAACACGGTGCGAAGACGCATGCGCCGAGCCACCCTGACCCGCGCCGCTCCCTTACCGCTGCCGTTCCCGCCGGCGCCGGCACGCGACAGCCCGGCCACGGCGGCCTGGGCATTGACCAACCCAGCGCCGTACTGCGCGTCCACACCAGGCGGCCCCAGATCCGTGGCCGTCGACAGGATGCGCTGCACGGCCGCCTGCCCGCGCACCCCGAGGGAGACGAGCAGCGCCGCCACTCCCGCCACGTGCGGCGTGGCCTGCGAGGTGCCGGCCAGCTCCTGGTAGCCGTTGTCGTTCCAGGTCGAGAGCACGTCCTCATCGGTGCCCGGCGTGTCCGAGCCGCCCGGCGCCACCAGCGACAGCCCCGAGCCGAAGCTCGAGAAGAAGCTCCGCATGCTGCGCCTGTCCACGGCCCCGACGCACAGGACCCTGCCGCCGAAGGAGTTGTTCTCGCAGAACGGCAGCCCGTCGTTGCCGGCGGCGGCCACCACCACGACGCCCTTGCTGAGCGCGCGCTGGATCGCGTCGCCGATCACGTCCGGTACACCCAGGCCGGAGGTCGGCAGCGTGCCGCCAACGCTCAGGTTGATCACATCGGCTCCGTGGCTCGTGGCCCAATCGATCCCCTGCGCCACGGCGGCGCTCGAGCCCGAGCCGCTGTCGTCGAGCACGCGCACGGGCAGGATGCTCGCGCCGGGCGCGACGCTGTCCACGCCGATCCCGTTGTTCGCGTCCGCGGCGATGATTCCCGACACGTGTGTGCCGTGGCCGTTGCCGTCCTGCGGCGTCGAGTCGTTGTCCACGAAGTCGAAGCCCGGCAGGATCCGCCCGGCCAGGTCCGGGTGCGCGGCGTCGATGCCGGTGTCGACCACAGCCACCGTCGCGCCCGCGCCCGTTGTGACCGCGTGAGCGGCGTCGGCGTGGACCAGGTCGAGCCCCCACTGGTGCGAGCGCAGAGGGTCACCCGCGGCGTGCGCGCTCGCCGGAAGAAGTGCTGCACACAGAACCGCCGCGACCCCGCATCGCGTAAGGCGCCTCATCGCCGCGAGTTTACGGGGCTAGCTCCGCGGGACATCCAGTCCCGCGGCCTGATGGCGACTCTCGACATCCAGTCTCGCGAGAAACGGATGGCTCCGCCATCCTCCAAAACCTTGACACAACCTTGCCAAGGTTGGCGATTTTTCCGCTAGGATGCCGCCGATGCGGGATTACCTGGAGGCAATCAACTCGCGTGTCGTGGTCTTCGACGGCGCCATGGGCGCCACGCTCGAGGAGCTCGATCTCACGCAGGAGGACTACGGCGGGCTGCAGGGCAAGTGCCACGAGGCGCTCGTGCTCAACCGCCCCGACGTGATCCAGGGCGTGCACGAGTCGATGATCGAGGCGGGCGCCGAGGTACTCGAGACCGACACCTTCCAGGCCTCGCGCCTCAAGCTCGGCGAGTGGGGCCTCGACGCGCACACGCTCGAGATCAACCGCAAGGCCGCCGAGCTGGCGCGCGCCGCTGCCGGCGACGAGTTCTTCGTGGCCGGCTCGATCGGTCCCACCGGCTTCCTCCCCGCCTCCGACGACCCCACGCTCGGCAACATCACCTTCGGCCAGCTGATGGAGGTGTTCGAGGAGCAGGCGCGCGGCCTCGTGGAGGGCGGCGCGGACCTGCTGATCATCGAGACCGCGCAGGACATCCTCGAGGTCAAGGCCGCGATCTTCGGCGCGCGCGAGGCGTTTAAGAACACCGGGCGCAGCGTGCCGATCCAGGCCTCGGTGTCGCTGCTGCCTAACGGCGGCAAGATGCTGCTCGGCACCGACATCGCCTCTGTCCTCACCACGCTCATCTCCCTCGACGTCCAGGCGATCGGCCTCAACTGCTCCACCGGGCCCGAGGACATGCGCGACGCCATCCGCTTCCTCGGCGAGCACTCGCCCGTGCCGGTGCACTGCATCCCCAACGCAGGGCTTCCGCTCCAGGGGCCGAACGGCGAGACGATCTTCCCCGAGAAGCCCGAGCCGCTGGCCGCCGCGCTCCAGGAGTACGTGGAGCGCTACGGCGTGTCGATCGTGGGCGGCTGCTGCGGCACCAAGCCCGAGCACATCGAGGCCATCGCCGAGCGCGTGAAGGGCCGCGAGCCGGGTGCGCGCCCGGAGGCGTCGCTGCCGGCGCATGTCTCCTCGATGATGGGCGCCACGCTGCTCGCGCAGGAGCCGCGGCCCACGATCGTGGGCGAGCGCGTGAACTCGCAGGGCTCGCGCCGCGCGAAGCAGATGCTGCTCGACGACGACTACGACGGCCTGCTCCAGATCGCGGAGAACCAGGTCGAGGGCGGCGCGCACATCCTCGATGTCTGCGTCGCGCTCACCGAGCGCCAGGACGAGGACGAGCAGATGCGCCAGCTCGTGAAGCGCATCTCGCTCCAGGTGGACGCGCCGATTCAGGTTGACTCCACCGAGCCGAACGTGCTGAAGATGGCGCTCGAGCAGATCCCCGGCCGCGCGATCGTCAACTCGATCAACCTCGAGGCCGGGCGCGACAAGCTCGACCTCGTGGTGCCGCTGACCAAGGCGCACGGCGCGGCGCTCATCGCCCTCACGATCGACGAGGAGGGCATGGGCAAGACGCGCGAGCGCAAGCTCGAGATCGCCAAGCGCATCTACGACCTGGTGGTCGAGGAGCACGGCATGTCGCCCGAGGCCCTGATCTTCGACACGCTCACCTTCACCCTCACCACCGGCGACGACGAGTGGAAGCCGTCAGCCGTCGAGACGATCGAGGGCATCCGCTTGATCAAGGAGGCGCTGCCGGGCGTGAAGACCTCGCTCGGGGTCTCGAACGTGTCGTTCGGCGTCTCGCCGGCTGCGCGCGCGGTGCTCAACTCCGTGTTCCTCCACCACGCTGTCGAGGCCGGACTCGACCTGGCGATGGTCCATCCCCAGGACGTCACTCCCTATCCCGAGATCCCGGATGGCGAGCGCGAGCTGGCCGACGATCTCGTGTTCAACCGCCGCGAGGACGCGCTCGAGCGCTTCATCGCCCACTTCGAGGCCAAGGGCGAGCAGGCCAGCGAGGAGGAGGCCGATCCGACCGCCGACATGGAGCCCGAGGAGGCGCTCCACTGGCACATCCTGCGCCGCAAGAAGGAGGGCGTGGAGGCTCAGATCGACGCCTCCGTCGACAAGATCGGCGCGGTGCCGACGCTTAACGACGTGCTGCTGCCCGCCATGAAGGAGGTGGGCGACAAGTTCGGCGCCGGCGAGCTGATCCTGCCGTTCGTGCTCCAGTCGGCCGAGGTGATGAAGCGCGCGGTCGCCCAGCTCGAGAAGTACCTCGACAAGATCGAGGGCTACACGAAGGGCACCGTCGTTCTCGCCACCGTGTTCGGCGACGTCCACGACATCGGCAAGTCGCTCGTCAACACCATCCTCACCAACAACGGCTACACGGTCGTTGACCTCGGCAAGCAGGTGCCCGTGTCGCAGATCATCGACGCCGCCGAGGAGCACAACGCAACCGCCATCGGCCTTTCCGCGCTGCTCGTCTCGACGTCGAAGCAGATGCCGATCTGCGTGTCCGAACTGCACGAGCGCGGCCTCCAGTACCCGGTGCTGGTGGGCGGCGCGGCGATCAACCGCGACTTCGGCCGGCGCATCCTCTACCCGCACGGGAAGGACTCCGACGATCAGTACAGCCCCGGCGTCTTCTACTGCAAGGACGCCTTCCAGGGCCTTTCGATCATGGACAACCTGATCGACGACGAGGCGCGCGAGGCGCTGGTCGAGCGCATCCACCGCGAGGCCAAGGAACTGCGCGAGCAACCCGAGCGCGTGGAGGAGGGCCCGGCGCCCGATGCCCCGTCGCGTTCCGCCCTGCGCACCGACGTGGAGATCCCCGAGCCCCCCTTCTGGGGCGTGCGCGAGGTCGAAGTCGATCTCGCCGAGGTGTTTCCGCTGCTCGACACGCACGTGCTGTTCAAGCTGCACTGGGGCGGCAAGGGCGTGAAGGGCGAGGCGTGGGAGCGGCTCCTGGCCGACGACTTCCAGCCGCGCCTCGAGCGCATGTGGCGGGAGCAGGACTACCTGCATCCGCGCGCCGTCTACGGCTACTTCCCGGTGAACGCCGACGGCGACGACCTCATCTTCTTCGACCCGGACGATCCGTCCAAGGAGGTCGAGCGCCTCACGTTCCCGCGCCAGCCGGCGCACGACCGCCTGTGCCTATCCGACTACTGGCGTCCGATCGAGTCGGGAGAGCGTGACGTCTGCGTGCTCCAGGCGGTCACCGTGGGCCCCGAGGTCACGAAGCTCTGCGAGCGGCTCGAGGCCGAGGGCGAGTTTGCGGAGCAGTTGTTCGTCCACGGGCTGGGCGTGCAGTCCGCCGAGGGCACCGCCGAGTGGCTGCACCAGCGGGTGCGCGCCGAGCTCGGACTGGACACCGACCAGGGCCGGCGCTACTCCTGGGGCTACCCCGCTTGCCCGGAGCAGGAGCAGCACGTGCCGGTGTTCAAGCTGCTCGGCGCCGAGTCGATCGGGCTGTTGCTGTCACACGGCTTCGCCGTAGAGCCGGAGCAGTCCACCGTGGCGATCGTGGCTCACCATCCGCAGGCCAGCTACTTCGGCATGCGCAGCGGTCGCATCCCGCCGGACCGCGCAGACGCGCAGACGGCCGACGAGGTCGAGCCGGCCGCCGAACCCGCGAGCTAGCTCGCGTCGACTTCCGCAGTCGAGCCGCTCTGGCGCTGCGACACGCGCAGCTCGACCGGGGCGGTGTGCAGAGCGCGCAGACGCATGTCCTTCCAGGACATCCCCTCGCGAAGCAGCGCGGGCATGCCCATCGTGACCGCGGTCGCGATCTCGACGGCTTGCAGGATGATCCCGTAGGCGAGGGCATCGGCGTGGCTCACGCCGTACGCGGACAGCACCGCCACGCACGCCGCCTGGAACACGCCCAGGTTGGACGGCGTGGCCGGCAGCACGGCGGTCACGTTGACCGCGAACAGCACGGCGGCAGCGGCGCCGAAGCTGGTGGTGTGATCGAGCCCCAGCGCGATCAGCAGCACGTAGCAGGCGGTGGCCTGCAGGCCCCACGCGGCGAGCTGGTTGAACGCGGCCCACGAGCCCAGCTTGGGATGGCGGAAAACCTGTAGGCCGGCGCGCACCTGCTCCATCGCGCCGCGCACGATGGCCATCGCGCGCCGCACGCGGTTGAAGCGCGAGGGCTTGCCGCGGCGCAGCAGCGCGGGCAGGAGCAGCACAGCGGCGAGCATCGACACCGGGGCGGCGGATCCGATGATCAGCGCCTTCTCGTGTCCGTGGAAGAGGCCGACGGTGGAGAACATGATCGTGCCGAGCACGACCAGCGCG
>Ga0207661_10000318_pt1 | contig 30718 bp, 31 predicted proteins | sample KBSC713LmetaG_FD_184337 | JGI IMG/M metagenome (GOLD analysis project Ga0207661, IMG submission 184337) | Corn rhizosphere microbial communities from Kellogg Biological Station, Michigan, USA - KBS C7.1-3L metaG (SPAdes) (version 2) | ecosystem: Host-associated > Plants > Roots > Rhizosphere ...
CAGGGGGCCGGCAAGCCACCGGCGGCGAGACGCTCCGCCTCCTCTGCGGTGAGAGCGTGCAGGCGGAGCCGCGGCGTTTCCAGGTCGGGCACCGGCTGAACCTACACCCGGGACGAGGGGCAGAGGTCCAGCAGCACGCAGTCGACACAGCGCGGCGCGCGGGCGATGCAGACGCGCCTGCCGTGCCAGATCAGGAGGTGTGGGAAGATCCCCCAGTGCTCGCGGGGCACGAGCCGCTGGAGGTCGAGCTCGATCTTCACCGGGTCGTCGTGGCGCGTCAGGCCGAGCCGCTGGGAGAGCCGGCGCACGTGCGTGTCGACGACGACTCCCTGCGGGTCGCCGAGCTCGGCAGCGACCACGTTGGCGGTCTTGCGGGCGACACCGGGCAGGCGGACGAGCTCCTCGATCCGCCGGGGCACCTGCCCGTCGTAGTCCTCGAGCAGCATCGCCATCGTGCCGCGAATCGCCTTCGCCTTCTGGCGGAAAAACCCCGTGGCGTAGATGTCCCGTTCGAGCTCCTCCGGCGGCACAGCGAGGTAGTCCTCGGGGCGTCGGTACTTCTGGAAGAGCCGTTCGGTCACACGGTTGACGTTCACGTCGGTGGTCTGGGCCGAGAGCATCACGGAGACCAACAGCTCGACATCGGTGCGAAACCGGAGCGCGATCCCGGCGTCCGCGTGCTCGGCCTTCAGCCGGTCGATGATCGGCAGGATGCGGTCGCGCTTCGGCCCGACGCGCTTGCGGGCTTCCCGGACAAAGCTCCTCGGCATCGCGCGAGGGCCGAAACTAGGACCTGAACGGGCTCACACGCCCGGAGATCACGGAGAAGAGCTGGGCGGCGAAGATCATGGCGATGCTCACGTACGTGTCGACGACGCAGAAGGCGAAGCAGACGGCGTAGACGAGCTGGTAGCCGACGATGCGCCGCTTGTGCAGCGCAACGGCTTCGTCCTCGTCGAGGAAGCGCATCCGCTCGGCGTAGGCGATGCTCGCGTAGAGCAGGGCGCCGAGAGCGGCCAGGTTGGCCCAGTAGACGGCGAGCGCGAGCCGCTCGCGGACGAACTCCGCGAGCAGCGACGTCGAGAACGGCATCAGCGCCACGGCACACAGGAAGGCGACGTGGATCCACGCGAGGCGCCGGTCGCCGCGTTCGAACTGGCTCAGCTGGGCCTGCTGACCGAGCCAGAAGATCCCGAGCGTCAGGAAGCTCATGAAGTAGGTCAGGAACTGCGGGCCGAGATCGGTGAGGGCATGCCAGAGCGCGGTCTCCGAGCCGTGCGCCTCGCGCGCCGGCACCCGGAGGTCGAGCACCAGGAGCGTCATCGCCACCGCGAAGATCCCGTCGCTCAGAGCGGCCAGCCGGTCGAGGCTGCGGCCCGCGATCAGGTCGTACGTTCCGGCCGCCCGGTTCCGCACCGCCTAGCCCTCGTAACCGAGCAGCGCCGGACCGGCGCAGACCACGTCGAGCGCCGGGCAGCCTGCGCAGGCGAACTCGCTCGGCCGCGGCGGGAAGACCCCGGCCTGGATCCGCTCGATCGCCGCAGAGAGCTCGGCCTCGAGCCCGGGCAGCTCGTCATGCCGGAACCTCGCCTCGACCGGCTCGTCTGGACGCTCCAGGAACTGGTAGACGACCTCGACCTCCTCGGCGCCCGCCCGGAAGCAGGCGATCGCGTACACCAGGCGCTGGAGCCGGTACTCGCCGTCGAAGATCTCGGCCGGCGACAGCTCGCCGAGCAGATTCGACTTGAAGTCGGCGACGAGAGCGCGGCCGTTCTCGAGCTGCAGCACGTCGAGCACCCCGTGGAAGAGCACGCCGTCGTGCTCGAACGCGAACGGCTGCTCCGACGACACCCCGTCGAGGGCTGCCAGCCGCGCCGCGAGCGCCGAGCCGCAGTAGGCGTCGACCAGCGCGCCGATGCGCTCCAGCTCCTCGGCGGTCGCCCCGGGGTACCAGCCCAGCACCTGGTCGAGCGACGGCTGCGCCGGCGCGGCCAGGTCGACCCGCTCGAGCAGGCGGTGCACCGAGTCGCCGATCTCGCTCGCCGCCATCCCGGCGTGGCCGCCGATCCGGCCGCTTCCTCCGTCCACCGGTCTCATCCCGGCCAGGCGCTCGGCGTAGAAGCGGTACGGGCAGCGCTCGAACAGGGCGAGGGCCGAGTACGAGAGGCGGCGGACGGGCTCGACCGCCGGCACGGCGACCGGCTCGAGCAGCGGCAGCTCCGGAACCGCCGTTGCCCTCTGTGACACCGCTGCCTCGAACAGCGACAGCTGCGCCACCGCCGGCGGCTGCTCCGGCTCCGGCGCCGGCTCGGGCTCGAAGCGGTCGACCCGCACCCGGAGCCGGGCCTCGCCCCGCACGACGTCTCCGTCCTCGAGCTCGCCGAGCTCGAGCCGGTCGAGCACCCAGCCGATCGGCGTCTTCGGGTCGCGACGCGACGCGTCGATCGAACCGGCGATGATCAGCCTGTCGATCGCCCGCGTCATCGCCACGTAGTACAGGCGGAGCCGCTCGGATTCGGCCGCGGCCTCCTCGGCATCCCGCACCGCGTCGTACTCGAACGCGGCGACGCGCCGGCCCGTGAGCGGATCGACCACCTTGAAGCCGAACCGGCCGTCGGGCAGGCAGATGATCTCCTCGCCCCTCGTCGACATCCGCTCCCGGCCGGCGTCGGCGACGACGACCACCTTGAACTCGAGGCCCTTGGCGGCGTGGATGGTCAGCAGGCGGACGGCCCCCGCGCCTTCCTCCTCCGCGACCGCCTCGAGCTCCTTCACCCCGGCGGCGTCCTGCTCGGAGACGAAGCGGACGAACCCCTCGACGTCGGCGCCGCGCAGCTCCTCGTAGGAGCGGGCGAGGCGCGCGAGCTTGCGCAGGTTGGCGTAGCGGCGGCGGCCGTCCCACTGGGCGAGAACCGCGAGGTCGTAGTCGTGCTCGACCACGATCTGCTCGCAGAGGCGTTCGAGGCCGACGGTGCCCGCGAGTGCCGTCAGCCGCTCGTAGCGCTGCCGGAACGCCTGCAGCAGCCGCCGGTCGCGCTCGGACAGGCCCTCGGGGAGCCCCTTCTCGGCGGCGGTGAACAGCGGTCGGCGCGTCGCGTTCCGCCGCAGGACGACGAGGCCGTCGTTCGAGACGCCGACGAAGGGCGAGGCGAGCACGGTGACGAACGCCTCGTCGTCGTAGCGGTTGTGGATCAACCGCAGGTAACCGAGCAGGTCGACGACCTGCTGCTGCCCGAAGTAGCCACGCCCGGTCGCGCGATAGGTCGGCAGGTCGACCGCACGCAGCGCCTCCTCGTACTGCTCGGCGTCGGTGCCGGCAGCGAAGAGGAGGACGATCTCGCCCGGCTCCGCCTCGCCCTCGTCGACCAGCTCGCGCACGCGCCGGGCGACGGCCCTCGCCTCGCCGGCCCGCCACGTCACGCCGGTGTCCTTGTAGCTTGCCTTGTCGGTGACGAGCAGCTCGACGGCGGGCCCGGACGCCGGATCGGCGAAGCGCCCCGCCGCGACGAGCTTCTGGAACTCGTCCCCGAAGGTGGCGCCGAACAGCTCGTTGACGACGGCGAGCACCTCCGGCCGCGACCGCCAGTTCTGCGTCAGCGGCAGCACCTCGCCGACCTGCTCCCGCCGCTCCTTGAAGACCTCGACGTCGGCGTGGCGGAAGCGGTAGATCGACTGGAACTCGTCCCCGACGAAGAACAGCTCCGCCCGGGCGATCAGGTCGATCAGCTCGCACTGCAGCCGGTTCGTGTCCTGGAACTCGTCGACGCAGACCTGGCGGAATCGCAGCTGCTCGCGCTCGCGGATCGCGGCGTCGTCGCGGAGCAGGTTACGTGCGCGAAGCTGCAGGTCCTCGAAATCGAGCGCGGACTCCCGGTCCTTCGCCGCCCGGTACGAGCGCTCGAACGACTGGAGCAACCGCTCGAGCAGCGCGCGGTCCCGCGCGGCGACGGCGTTCAGGGCGGCCTGCTCCAGCGCCTTGCGCGCCTCCTCGTAGTCGTCGTCGCCCCTGACCGCGTAGCCGGAGAGATCGAGGAGCGCCTCGGGCTGCGGGCGCCGCCCGAGCAGCTCGACCAGCCGCGCGGCCTCGTCCGACCCGCCGGCAGTCTCCACGACGCGTGCCGCTGCCTCGTCCACCCCGGGGGCGTCGCCGATCGGGAGCTCCAGATCGCGGCCGGCAGCCCGCAACGTCTCGTAGACGCTCGTCAGCATCCGCCGGAGGGCGGCCGAGCCATAGGTTGCGAGCAGCGCGAGCCGGTCCGGCTGCTCGCCGCCACAGAAGTCGGTCAGCGCCTCCTCGAACGCCTCGGCCCTGAGCACGGCCGCCTGGCTCTCGTCGAGCACGCGGAAGCGGGGGTCGAGCCCGGCCGCGAACGGATGCTGCTTCAGGAGCCGCAGGCAGAAGCCGTGGATGGTCGAGATCCAGGCGCCGTCCAGCTCTCGGGTCAGCTCGCGTCGTCCGAGCTCCGCCAGCCGTGCGCGGATGCGCGTGCGCAGCTCGGCGGCGGCCCGTTCCGTGTAGGTGATGACCAGGATCGAGCCGACGTCGACGCCGCTGTCGATCGCGCGGACGAACCGCTCGACCAGCACGGCCGTCTTGCCGGTGCCCGCGCCGGCGGAGACGAAGACGAGCCCCTCGGCCTCGATCGCGGCGTGCTGCTCCGGGGTCGGCGGGCGCCGCGCTGTGGCAGCCACGGTCGCTAGCCCCTCCCCACCCGGCACATCGAGCCGAGCTTGCACCAGGACGGGCACGAGCCCTCGCGTGGGTCGTGCTTCACGTCGCCCTCGCGGATACGGGCGACCATCCGGCGGGCGACGTCCTGGGCGCGCTCGACCTTCGCCCAGAAGTCTTCCTCGTCGACGTAGTCGCGCGCCGCGTAGCCGGGCACGCCGTCCGCGCGGGCCGAGGCACGCAGCAGCCCCCGCGCCTTGCGGTCGCCGGCCAGCGGCTGGTACAGCCCGCCGAGAGGCTCGACCCCGACCAGGTCGCGCAGGACGAGCATGTACAGCGGGATCTGGAGGCGCAGCTCGCGCTCGATCTCGGCCGCCGTGTGCGCCTTCTTGCCGGACTTGTAGTCCCAGACGATGCCGCGCGCCGAGAATGGGTCGAGGTCGATGCGATCGATCTTCCCCGAGAGCTGGAACGTCTCGAGGTCGAGGCCCCGCTGGAGCTCGGGAGCCGACCGTTCCGAGCCGAACGAGATCTCGAACTTGCGCGGCACGAGCTGGAGGTCCGACTCGGCCTCCGCGCGCACGAGCGCCTCGAGGTCGCGCCAGAGCGTCTGGCGCAACTCGCTGCGCTGCAGGTCGGTGAGCTCGAGCCGGCTCTCGGCACCGCCGGCGATCGCGTCCGTCAGGCACTCGCCGAGGAACGCGAGCGCGTCGTCGAGCTGCTCCGGCGAGACCTGCTCGCAGCCGAGCCGCTTGGGCAGGCCGGAGAAGAACTTGAACAGCGCCTGGTGCGCGATCGAGCCGCGCATGCGGGCGTCGACGTCGGCGTCCATGGACTTCGGGTCGAGCATCCGCTCGACGAACCAGATCGACGAGCAGCCCGCGAACGCCTCCAGCTCGGTGACCCCGAACATCGCGCGCGACGAGAGCGACTCCAGCACCGTCGGGTCGGTGAGCCGGGTCGGCCGGTGGAAGGCGCCCACCGCGCGCGCCAGGCGGCGCTCCCAGCCGTTCGCCTCCGCAATCGCCTCGGCGGCGGAGCGGTCGGTGGTCGACAGCCACGAGACGGCACGGAGCCGCTCGCGTTCGCTCGGCGCGCCCTCCACCGGCCACACGAGCTCGGAGAGCGCGCGCCTCCGGGTCACGCGCGGCAAATCGTCGGGACGGAGAACGGCCCCGACGTCCTCCCAGAACGGGCTCGGCTGGCGCGGGGCACCGTCGTCGGTCGCGGCCTCGCGGACGAGATAGAGCCGTCGCGACGGTCGCGTGCAGGCCGTGTAGAAGAGGTAGCGGGCGCGAGAGACCGGGTCGGGCTTCGCGAGCCGGGCGCGGTCGCCGAGCTCGCGTCTCCGATCGTCGTCGAGGAACGGCGAGCTCTGGGCGCGCTGCGGGAAGACGCCCTCCTCGAGCCCGAGGACGAACACGACCTCTGCGCGGCGCGTGCGCGCACGCAGCAGGTCGAGCACGGTCACGTGCCCGGGGCGCACGGAGCCGAGCCGGGCCTGCGCCCGCTCCAGCGACGCGACCAGCTCCTCGGTCGAGAGCTCCGAGCCGCGCTCGACCCAGGCGTCGAGCTCGTCCAGCAACGCGACCACGGTCTGGTATGTCCGCAGGTCGATCCGCGCCTCCTGCGACGCGGGCGGGGCGTCTAGCCCGTAGGCCGAACGCAGCATCGAGGCGGCGAGCTCGCGGACGGCCGCGATCGATGTGGAAGCCGAGCGCAGACGCTCCAGCGCAGCGAGCGGCTGGCCGCGGAGCTCGACGATCGTCGCCTCGAGGCGTTCGGGGGAGCGGATCCCACGGCCGCGGAGCCGGCCTTCGAGGAAGTCGGCATGGGAACGCGCGAGGCCGGAGTACGGTGAGCGCAGGAAGCCGAACAGGTCGCGCCGGCCTCCGCCGAGCCAGGCGTAGCGGAGCAGCGCGAGCAGCGCCCGACCGAGTGAGGTCTGCGCGGTCCTCACCGTCGCGTCGAGCCCGTACGGAACGCCGAGCGCTCCGAACGCTGCCTCGAGGGGCGCCCGCACGCGCTCCACCGTCGGGCAGACGACCAGGATCTCCTCGGCCGACGTGCCGGACCGGAGGAGCTGGAGGATCTCGTCGGCGACGAGCTCGAGGGTCGCGCGGGTGCCGGCCCCCTCGAGGAAACGGATCGCGCCCTCGGCGGGCGGCGCCGGCGGCGGCACGTCCTCGAACAGCGCACGCTCCAGATGCGCAAGCGCCGGATGCGCGTACTCGGCGTAGCGCGGCGGCAGCTCCTCGATCCGGCCCGCCGCCAGCGCCGTCAGGTCGGTGGCGGTGCGTTCGAGCGACGCGAACGCGAGCCGGCCGGGCTCGTACTGCAGCGACACCGTGACGTCCGCACGGCCGGCAAACGCCTCGAGCAGGCGCCACTGCGCCCCGCTCAGATCCTCGAAGCCGTAGGCGTAGACCGGCCGGCCGTCCCAGGCGGCGAGCTCGTTCCCGATCCGGGTGGCGGCGTGGGCACGGCGGAGGTCACGGTCCCAGAGCCCGAGCCGGTCGAGCTCCTCGCGGTAGCGCCGGTAGAGCTGGGCGAGGTCGCCGTCGACGTCGTCGGGCTCGACCAGCCCCGCTTCGAGCTCCGCTATCGCCGTGCCGAGCGCATCGCCGAAGCCCGCAAAGCGTGCTGAGGCATCGAGGTCGCCGAGCGTGGCGCCCGCCACGACCCGGCGCAGGATCAGCGACCGCTGCGCGTCGCCGGCGAGCGGACGGGCGGCGCCGTTCCCACCCGCGATTCGCTCGAAGACGTCGTCGAATGTCCCGATCGATCCGCCGAGGAGCGCTCCTGCGCGGGCGAGCAGGTCGCACTCGACGCGTTCGACGTCCGACCCGGTCGGCACGATCAGGACCGGCTCTCGGGCCAGATCGGCGAGGTAACGATCGAGGAGCAGGGCCACTTTGCCGGCGTTGGCCGGCCCGGCCAGCAACGTCAAGGCCATCGACCCATACTAGTCCCGGCTTCCGACGGCCCTGCTTACGCGGCCGGCCGCAAAAGCCGTAATCAGCGCGAAAAACGAAGCTCTTCCGGAGGCGGGACGGTGCCCGCCTCCGGACGAGGTCAGGCGGCTACCGACTTCGGCTTGCGCCCGCGGCGGGCGGTCGCACGTCCGGGCAGGCCGGTCGCGCAGGAATCACAGAGATCGGCTTCCTTTGCGCCGCGCCGTGCATCGGAAAAGGACAGGCGCATCGTCGCGCCCTTTCCTTCGTCGACTTCTCTACCGCAGTTGTCGCAGACGAGTACGGTCTTGCGTGCCAATTCGATCCTCCGAGTTTCGCGGGCCGGGATACGAAGCGTAGCGAAATGACCACCGGAATGAGGGTTGGAAATGGCGCGGCACACTGGTTTTTCTCCTGCCCGACGTGGGGAAGGAGCCGTGTCCATGGCGCGTCTCCGCCGTGTCGACTGCTCCCGGCCGGGAATTCGGCGGCTCCGGCGCGGCCGCGGTTTCACGTACGCCGACGAGCACGGCAACCGGGTGACCGACGACGAGACGCTCGAGCGGATCCGGAAGCTGGCGATTCCGCCGGCATGGGAGGACGTCTGGATCTGCCCGCTGGCCAACGGCCACATCCAGGCGGTCGGGACGGACGCACGCGGACGGAAGCAGTACCGGTATCACGACGACTGGAGGCTCCGGCGCGACCGCGAGAAGTTCGACCAGATGCTGGACTTCGGCCGCGCGCTGCCGCGGCTCCGCCGGCGCGTCGCGAAGCAGGTGCAGGGAACGGAGCCGACCCGGGAGCGCGTCCTCGCCGGCGCCGTCCGCCTGCTCGACCGAGGCTTCTTCCGGATCGGCGGCGAGCCCTACGCCGAAGAGAACAACTCGTACGGGCTCGCCACGATGCTCAGGCGGCACGTACGGCTCGAGCCGCGGAACGTCCTGGTCTTCGACTACCCGGCCAAGAGCGGGAAGCGCCGGTTGCAGTCGGTGGTCGATCCGGACGTCCACCGCCTCGTCGCCGAGCTCAAGTCCCGTCGAGGGGGCAGCGAGGAGCTGCTGGCGTACAAGAACGGGCGGCGCTGGCACGACGTCCGCTCCGCCGACATCAACGAGCACGTCAAGGCGCTGACCGGCGGCGACTTCAGCGCAAAGGACTTCCGGACCTGGAACGCGACCGTTCTGGCGGCGGTGGAGGTTGCCCGTGCGGAGGCGGGCGCGACCTCGCGCACCGCACGGCAGCGGGTGATCAAGCAGGCCGTCGAGTCGGTCGCGTCGTACCTCGGCAATACACCGGCCGTCGCGCGAGCCTCGTACATCGACCCCCGCGTGTTCGACTGCTTCGACGCGGACGTGACGATCGCCGGCGCGCTGTCCGGCGACGGCGAGCCGGACCTCGACGACCCGACCATCCTGAGACGCATCGAGCGGGCCGTGCTCGATCTCCTCTCCGACGAGAATGGGCCCGCCTGAGAGAATCACGCCGTGGACACGTCGACGATCGTCGTCCTCGAGGGGGACGAGACCGGCCAGGAGCTGCTCGAAGAAGCGCTGCGGGTGCTGACACCCGACGTGGTCGGCACACACCTCGAACTGTCCCGGTTCGACCTCTCCCTCGCAAACCGGCGCGCGACGAAGAACGGGGTCGTGCACGAGGCGGCGGCTGCGCTGCGCGAGGCCGGGCTCGGGCTGAAGGCGGCGACGATCACGCCGGAGGGCCGGGAAGACGTCGGCTCGCCGAACCGGATCATCCGCGAGGAGATCGGTGGCAAGGTGATCGTCCGGACCGGCCGCAGGATTCCCGGCGTCGTCCCGTTCGGCGGCGTCCACGCCCCCATCTCGGTCGTGCGGATGGCGGTCGGCGATGCCTACGGGGCGAAGGAGTGGCGCGAGGGCGAGGGCGACGACGAGGTCGCCTTCCGGACCGAGCGGATCGAACGCCGGATCTGCCGCGCGGTCGCCGAGTTCGCGTTCCGCGAGGCCGAGCGCGCGGGCGCGAAGGTGTTCGGCGGCCCGAAGTACACCGTCAGCCCCACCTACGAGGGGATGCTCAAGGAGGAGATGGACGCGGCCGCCGCACGCCACCCCGACGTCCCCTACGAGCCGCAGCTGATCGACGCGACGTTCGCACTGCTGATCGCCGCCGCCGGCGATCCGCTGATCATCCCGGCGCTGAACCGCGACGGCGACATCCTCTCCGACCTCGTCCTGCCGCTGTTCGGGTCGATCGCAGGGGCCGAGTCGCTGCTCGTCGCTTTCGACGACGACTTCGAGCCGGACGCGGTCATGGCCGAGGCTGCCCATGGAACCGCCCCCTCGCTGCAGGGCAAGAACGTCGCGAACCCGATGGCGATGATCCTGGCCGGCGCTGCGCTGCTCGGCCATGCGGACGAGACCGCCCTGGCAGGGCGGGCGATCCGCGAGTCCTGCCTCGAAGCGGTCGCCGACGGGGTGCGCACGGCCGACCTCGGCGGCCATGCCGGGACGAGCGAGTTCACGGACGACGTGATCCGCCGCGTGCGAACCAAGCTGGAGGTCTGGGCGACGCTCTAGGCGGTCGCCGAGGCGGCGGAGGACCGAGGGCGGGTCGGCCCGAAGACGCCTGACTCCCACACGCCCAGGAACGCCTGCGCGATCTCGGGGTCGAACTGCGTACCGGCGCAGCGGTCGACCTCCTCCGCGGCGCGGGCGGCCGGGCGTGCCCGGCGGTACGGCCGGTCGGAGGTCATCGCGTCGTAGCTGTCGACGACGCCGAGGATGCGGGCGACCAGCGGGATGGCCGACCCGGCGCGGCCGCTCGGATAGCCGGCCCCGTCCCAGCGCTCGTGGTGGTAGAGGACGGCAGGCAGCGCCGGCCGGAGGGCGCGGTCGAGCGAGACCATCCGCGCGCCGATCTCCGGGTGGGCGCGCACCTCGACCAGCTCGTCCTCGGTCAGGGGGCCCGGCTTGTTCAGCACCTCGTCCCGCACTCCGAGCTTGCCGACGTCGTGGAGCGCCCCGCCGAGCCGGAGCAGCGTCAGCTCCGTTTCGTCGCAGTCGAGCCGCAGGCCGATCTCGTAGGCCATACGCGCGACGCGTGCCGAGTGGCCGCGGGTGTACGGGTCGCAGTTCTCGACCGCTTCGGAGAGAGCGAGGAGAGCGCTCACGGACGACGGGATTCGACCCGGCCGCGCGTATCCCTCCAAAGGGTGACACGGGCCGGAACGGCACAATGGCGAAATGTTCCAATCGATCGTCGACGCGATCTCGGGCTCCGCCTGGAGCTACGGGATCATCTTCGCGGTCGCGATGATCGACGCGTTCTTCCCGCTCGTGCCCAGCGAGGCGACGGTGATCACCGCCGGGGTGCTCGCCGGCAGCGGCGACCTGCGTCTCGGCCTGGTCATCGTCGCAGCCGCGGTCGGAGCGATCTGCGGCGACAACGTGTGCTACTGGCTCGGGCGCATCTTCGGCGAGCGCCTCGCCGACAGGTACTTCACCGGCGACCGCCGCAGGCACCTCGACCGAGCGCACCGGATGCTCGAGGAACGAGGCGGCTGGCTGATCATCATCGGCCGTTTCATCCCCGGCGGCCGGACGGCCGCCACCTTCGCCGCCGGCAGCCTCGACTGGGCCTGGCGGCGCTTCATCTTCTTCGACGTCATCGCCGGTGTGATCTGGGCGTCGTATGCGGCGCTGCTCGGCTACTTCGGCGGCAAGACTTTCGAGAACGCCCCGTGGAAGGGCCTGCTGCTCGCGTTCGCGATCGCCGCATCGGTCGCCGGCCTCACCGAGCTCGTCCGCTGGTACCGGAAGCGGTCGGCGCAGGCTTCCTGAGACCCGGGCTGCCCGCGCCGAATAGCATTGGCCCGTGCGGATCGGGGTTCCGAGGGAGACTGCGCAGGGCGAGCACCGTGTGGCACTCGTCCCGGAGGTGGTCGCCAAACTTGTCGAGGCAGGGCACGAGTTGGCGGTCGAGCGCGGCGCGGGAAGCGCCGCGTCGTTCGAGGACGACGCCTACGCCGAGGCGGGCGCCACCCTCGTGGACGACGCCTGGGACGCCGAGGCGGTCGTCAAGGTCCAGAAGCCGACGGCCGACGAGGCCGGCCGCCTGCGCACCGGCGCCGTCCTGATCGGCTACCTGCAGCCGCTCACCGATCGCGAAGGGATCGACCGGCTCGCCAAGCAGGGCGTGGTCGCATTCGCGATGGAGTCGATCCCCCGGATCACGCGCGCGCAGTCGATGGACGCGCTCTCGTCGCAGGCCACGGTCAGCGGCTACAAGGCGACGCTGATCGCGGCCGACCGGCTGCCGCGGTTCCTGCCGATGCTGACCACCGCTGCGGGAACCGTGCAGCCGGCGAAGGTGCTCGTGATCGGCGCCGGCGTCGCCGGGCTGCAGGCAATCGCGACCGCGCGGCGCCTGGGGGCGGTGGTCTTCGGCTTCGACGTCCGGGCCGCGGTCCGCGAACAGATCGAATCGCTGGGCGCGAAGTTCCTCGACCTCGGGGTGAAGGGCGAGGAGACGGCTGGCGGCTACGCGGCGGAGCTGACGCCCGAGCAGCAGGCGCAGCAGCAGGCCGAGCTGGAGAAGCGGCTGCCCGACTTCGACGCGGTGATCACGACCGCCGCCGTGCCCGGTCGGCCGGCGCCGAAGCTGATCCCTGCCTCCGCGGTGAAGGCGATGCGACCGGGATCGGTGATCGTCGACCTCGCCGCCGAGACCGGAGGCAACTGCGAGCTGACCGAGCCCGGCGAGGAGGTCGTCCGCGACGGCGTGACGATCGTGGGCCATCTGAACCTCCCCAGCGAGATGCCCTACCACGCAAGCCAGCTCTACGCCCGCAACATCCAGGCGCTGCTCACCCACCTCGCGCCCGAGGGTGCGCTCGTGCTCGATTTCGAGGACGAGATCACCGCGGGTGCGTGCGTGACCCGCCAGGAGGCGGCAGGGTGAACACGAGCTTCCTGATCGAGGTGACGGTCCTGATCCTCGCCGCGTTCCTCGGCGTGCAGGTGATCTCGAAGGTGCCGACGCTGCTGCACACGCCGCTGATGTCGGGCACGAACGCGATCCACGGGATCGTCATCGTCGGAGCGATCATCGTCGCGGGCGCGCACGGCCAGCCGACGTGGCTGCGGATCGTCTCGCTGGCCGCGGTCGCGCTGGCGACGGGGAACGTCGTCGGCGGCTTCCTCGTCACCGACCGGATGCTGGAGATGTTCAAGCCGAAGAAAAAGCCGCCGGTCGAGGACGCGGGAGAGGAATGAGCCGGACCGACTGGATCTACCTCGCGTACCTGGTCACGATCGTCTGCTTCATCGTCGCGCTCCAGTTCCTCTCGCACCCGGCCCGGGCGCGCCATGGCAACTGGATCGGCGCGGTGGGGATGGCGTTCGCGATCGTCGCCACCTTCTTCACGCCCGGGCTGACGAACTATGCGTCGATCCTGGTCGTGATGGCGGTCTCGGCCCCCGTCGGGGCATACGCCGCGCGCGCCGTCAGGATGACGGCGATTCCGGAGATGGTGGCGCTGTTCAACGGCGTCGGCGGCGGCGCGGCGGCGCTGGTCGCGCTCGCGGACTTCCACAACTCGATCCCGGAGCCGGGGAAGCTCGACTACGACGCCTCGGTTGCGGTCGTCCTCTCGGCTCTGATCGGGAGCGTCTCGTTCGCCGGCAGCCTGATCGCCTTCGCCAAGCTGCGCGAGCTGATCGGCGGGCGGCCGATCGTCTATCCGGGGCAGCAGGTCGGCAACCTGGCGTTGCTCGCCGCGCTGGTCGCGCTCGGCTTCGTGATCGTGTTCGGGCCGCAGAAGATGTTCCTGCTGTTCCTGGTCGTGATCGGCGCGCTCGCCTTCGGCGTACTGTTCGTGTTGCCGATCGGCGGCGCCGACATGCCGGTGGTGATCTCGCTGCTCAACGCGTTCACGGGTGTGGCCGCGGCCGCGACCGGCTTCGTGCTCCACCAGAACGTGCTGATCGTCAGCGGGATGCTGGTGGGCGCATCGGGCTCGCTGCTGACGCTGATGATGGCCCGGGCGATGGGTCGCTCGGTGTCGAACGTCTTCTTCGGCGCGTTCGGCCAGCTGCAGACGACCGCTGGAGCGGAGGGTGCGGCCGCCGACGGCGGGACGGTGCGGTCGACCACCGCCGAGGACGTGGCTGTGATGCTCGCCTACGCCGACCGGGTGATCATCGTCCCGGGCTACGGCCTGGCGGTCGCGCAGGCGCAGCACGCGGTCCGGGAGCTCGCCGACGAGCTCGAAAAGCGCGGCGTCGAGGTCAGGTACGCGATCCACCCGGTCGCGGGCCGCATGCCCGGCCACATGAACGTCCTTCTCGCCGAGGCCAACGTGCCCTACGACCAGCTGGTCGAGATGGACGAGATCAATCCGGAGTTCGAGCGCACCGACGTTGCGCTGGTGATCGGCGCGAACGACGTCACCAACCCCGACGCGCGCGCGAACACCGCCAGCCCGATCTACGGCATGCCGATCCTGGACGTCGACAAGGCCCAGACGGTGGTCGTCCTCAAGCGGTCGATGCGGCCGGGATTCGCAGGCGTCGACAACCCGCTCTACACGCTGCCGAACACGCAGATGCTCTTCGGCGACGCGCGCGAGTCGGTCGTGAAGCTCGCCGCCGCCGTCAAGAGCCTGTGATCCCGCTCTTCCGGGCGCGCGACGTCGAAGCGGCGGTCTCGCCCGAGCGGGCGGTCGAGGCGGTGCGCGACGGGTTCGTGGCGTACGAGCGCGGCGAGTGGACGATGCCGCCGAAGGTGTACGTGCCCGCATACCCGGCCGGCGACTTCCGCGCCATGCCTGCGCTCGGGGCAGGACACGCGCTGCTCAAGTGGGTGACGTCGTTCCCGGGCAACCCGGCGCGCGGACTGCCGACCGTGACGGGTCTGGTTCTGCTCTCGGACGCCTCGGACGGACGCCTCGTTGGGGTGCTCGACGCGGGGGCGGTCACGGCGCTGCGGACAGGGGCGGCGGCGGTGCTGGCGGCGGAGACGCTGGGGCGGCCCGGCACGGCGGCCGTGATCGGCGCGGGCGTGAACGGTCGGGCGGCGGCGCGGACGTTCCTCGCCCGCGGGCAGGACGTGATGCTCTGGGACGTGAACGCCGAGCGGGCCGCAGCCGTTGCCGGCGAGCTCGGCGCCCGGGTGGCGTCGTCGCAGGAGGATGCGCTCGCCGCGGATCAGGTCGTCACCGTCACGCCCGGCAACGAGGTGCTCTTCTCGGACGGCACGCTGCAGCCGGGCCAGCACGTGTCGCTGATGGGCGCCGACGGCCCGGGCAAGGCAGAGATCGCCGTGGAGGAGCTCGTGCGTGCGCGGGTCTTCTGCGACGACTGGGAGCAGGCGAGCCACGGCGGCGAGCTGGCCGCGGCCGTAGCGGCCGGGCGCCTCGACCGGGACCGGGTCACCACGCTGGGTGCGGTCCTGGCCGGCGAGGCGCCCGGCCGTGAAGCCGATTCGGACGTGACGGTCTTCGACTCGACAGGCCTGGCGGTCCAGGACCTGGCAATCGCGCTCGCGGCGACCGAGTGTGCCGCCGAGCTCGAGCTGCCGACCTTCGAGCTGTAGGGGTCGCTCTCTCTAGGCGTCCCAGCCAACGTCGTCGCCGGTCTCGAGCTTCGTCCAGAACGTGATCTCCGGCTCGCCCGTGGCTGCCGCCTGCATCATCGGCCCGACGTCCGCCTCAGCCTCCGCGAAGAACCGCTGGAAGCTCTCCGCGTCCGGCCACTCGTCGATGACGAGCAACTGGTTCTCGGAGCCGTAGAAGCGGTGTGCGATCAGGCCGTGGGACTTCGCCAGCCCTGTGATCCTCTGCATCCTCTCCGGGTCCTCCTGCGCCATCCGTTCGACCGCCTTGGGATCGCCGGGCACCCGGAGCGTCATGATTACGGACATCTCTCTCTCCTCTCTCGATGACCTGCCACGGCGATTCTCCCAGGTAGGCTCTCGCCCATGGCGACCATCGTGCACTTCGAGCTTCCCTCCGCCGACACCGATCGGGCGAAGGGCTTCTACAGCAGCGTGTTCGGCTGGACGTTCGGCGGGATGACCGAGCCGTTCGTGTACCTGATGACGGAGGGCGAGGAGCCCGTCGGGGCGATCTTCCAGTCCGACGAGGCCGGCAGCGGACCGATCGTCTACCTGGCGACCGACGACATCGACGCGACGATCGCCAAGGTTCGCGACGCCGGCGGCTCCGCCGACGAGAAGCAGCCGATCCCCCAGACCGGCTGGTTCGCCCGCTGCAAGGACACCGAAGGCAACGCGTTCTCGCTCTTCCAGGGCGACCAGAGCGTGCCCGGCGACCTCGGCTAGAGCAGACGAGCAGGATCGAACAGGGCGAGCTCGGGCGCCGGTCGCCCGAGGATCGCCCTTGCGACGAGCTCGCCGCAGAGGAAGCCGAGCACGTTGCCGTGGCCGGAGTAGCCACCGGCGACCCATGCTCTGTCGCTGTCGGGCACGCGCCCGACGACCGGAAGGAAGTCGAGGACGAGCCCGAACAGCCCCGCCCAGCGGTAGTCGATTTGCAGCGGGCGCCCGACCAGGTCGGCAACGAAGGTTTCGAGTGCGCCCTGGATCCCCGGCGTCGTCACCTCGTCGGTCGTGAACTCCTCCTGGAGGGCCGAGTCCCGGAAGCCTCCGGCGAGGATGCGTCCGTCCGGCGTCTGCTGCCAGTAGTCGAAGCCATGGCGGCCGTAGTGCGGGCAGTCGAAGATCCGTTCGGCGAGGGGCTCGGTGGCGATCATCTGGCCGCGGGTGGGGACGATCAGGCCTTCGAGCTCGCCGAGCAGCCCGCTCGGGTAACCGTCGGTCGCGACCAGGAGGTGCTCGGCCTCGAGCTCGTCGAGCGACTGCACCCGGCTGTGCTCGCGAATCTCGACGCCGGCCTCGGCTGCTTCGACGGCCAGCCGCCGGACCAGGCGGGCCGGCTGGAGGGCGGCGTCGGGCGGATGGAAGATCGCGGCACGGAAGCGACCTTCGAGCGGGTCTTCGATCCATTCGGCTGCGAAACCGCCCGCGCGGAGCCCCTCGAGCTCGGTGGCCAGCGCATCCCGCTCCTCGTCGTCGTCGGCGAGGCGGAGGCTCCCGGTCCGTCGCAGCGCGTCGCCCGCCAGCTCCTCGAGCCGGTCGAGCGCCCGCTCGGTCTGCTGCCACAGCCAGACGGCGGCGTCACGGCCGATGGTCTCGACCGTCACGTCGAAGGGCGCCGCGCCGCCGCGCAGTGCGAAGCCCCCGTTCCGTCCACTCGCCCCGCCGGCGATCTCGCGAGCGTCGTGGAGCCTGACCTTGAGCCCGGCTTCCGCGAGCCGAAGCGCGGCCGCGCAACCGGTGACCCCTCCGCCGACCACCACCGCATCGGGAGTCCCGTCGAGGCGCCGTTCCGGTATCGGCGGCGCCGGCTCGTCCAGCCAGTAGCTGGTCCTGGTCAGTTCAGCAACGAGGTCGCCCTGCGCATCGGCACGAAGGCGAGGTTACCGACGTCCCTGGTTCCCCTGACGGTGTTGTAGGCGTAGGCGATCCCGGGGGCTTCCACCTGGAGCGCGGTGACCGCGCGCGGTGCGGTCGCCAGCACGGTGTCCTTGCCGTCGGCGAGCCGGAGGATGTGCACGGTGCGCCCGACGGCGTAGGCGGCGATGCCCGAGTGGGCATCGAGCTTCGCCGCCCCGGCCGCGACGCGGAGGGCCCGCACGGGCGCACCGGTCTTTGCGTTGAAGATCTCGATCGTCCGGGTCCGGGTCAGGACCAGGAGGTAGTCCTGTCGCAGCGCGACCTCGCGCGCCGAGCTCGGCGCGACGGTCCGGAGCAGCCGTCCGGTCTCGGTGTCGTAGAGCGCGACCTTCTGGTCGGCGCGGAGGACTGCGATCCGGTGGAGGTCGAGTGACTCGGCGCGAAGCGTCCCGCTGCCGGCGGCGATCGTGGTCAGCTCTCCGTCGAGACGCCTGAGCGCAGCCTTCGTGATCGTGCCGGACGCGTTCGTCGTGAACTGGTCGACGGCGATCCGGTCGCCGCCGCCGACGAGCCCGCCGAGCCACCCGCCGGCGAGCGTGCCGTCGACGTCGCCCGTGCGCAGCACGTTCGCGACGAGCTTCTCCCGTGGCCCCGGGACGGAGGCCGTGTAGAGGACATCGGCGCTCTCGGTGTTTCCGCCCATGTTCACGATCCAGGCGAGGCGCGTGCCCGCCACGGCGATAGCGGTGACGCCGCCGCCGGTGCTGGTCGAATCAGCCGAGCACGTGCCTCGGCCGCTCACGCGCGCGGCGCTTCCGGTCAGGACGTTCCAGGCGAAGACGCCGGTGCACGTCGAGCCGCCCTTCACCGCATAGGCGAGCCGCGGCCCGTCCATCGCGATCGTCTCGATCCAGCCGTTCGTGTTCTTGACGTGTGCAACGGGACCGCGCGCCGCGCCGGCCGGAACGGCCAGGACGAGGAACAGGGCGGCGATCGCGACGGCGCGCATGAATTCATCGTCGCGTCGCCGCCCGATAGATCCCTGAAGTTTCCGTAAGGAGTTCGTGTAGGTCGAGCTCGGCGAGGGCCGCTGCCACCGCCCCGGCCTCGAGCCCGAGCCCGCGGACGAGCTCGTCGGCCGAGGCCGGGCCGTCAGCCAGCCGCGCGAGCATCGCCTCGGCGGGAGGAGAAAGGTCGGGGGCCTGGCGATCGCCGATCTCAAGGCCGAACGACTCGAGCACGTCGGCGACCGAGGTCGCAGCCGTCGCGCCGAGCCGGAGCAGCGCGTTGGTGCCGGCTGAGAGCGCGCTCGTGATCTCGCCGGGCACCGCGAACACCTCACGTCCTTCCTCGAGCGCGAGATCGGCCGTGATCAACGCGCCGCTCTTCTCCCGCGCCTCGACCACCACGGTCGCCTGCGCGAGGCCGGCGACGATCCTGTTTCGCGCCGGGAATCGCCACGGCGCCGGCTCCACGCCGGGCGCGTACTCGGACACGACGAGCCCGTCGGCACCGATCCGCCGTGCGAGCTCCGCGTGTCCGGCCGGATAGTTGCGGTCGACGCCGCAGCCGAGCACGGCGACGGTCACGCCGCCTCCCTCGAGTGCGCCGCGGTGCGCCTCGCCGTCCACCCCGCGTGCCATGCCGCTGACCACGACCAGACCGGCCGCCGCGAGCTCGCGCCCGAACGCCCGCGCGACGTGCCGGCCGTACGGTGAGCATGCGCGGGCGCCGACGATCGCCACCGCGGGTCGATCGAGCAGCTCCGGAGCGCCGCGGCCGCGGAGAAAGAGCCCCGCCGGCGGATCGAAGATCGAGCGAAGCGCTCCCGGAAACGCCGGGTCCGAGCGCGGCAGCCAGCGGACGCCTGCTTCGTCCAGGCGTTTCCGGAACGCCGCCTCGTCGAACCGCCGGCAGAAGCGAGCGAACCTGGCGTCCTTCGGCTCGACCACGAGGTGGGTCCCGGTGTCGGCAGCAAAGGCGGCGAGCGCAAGCTCGTCGGTGACGGCTCCGTCTCTCACATCGGCTCCAGCTCGCGCGGCGATCGGTAGGCGAGCGATTCCGCGACGTGTTCCGGCCGTACGTCCTCGACCCCGGCGAGAGCGGCGGCCGTGCGGGCGACGCGGGCCACGCGGGCACGTCCACGGCCGGAGAGCGGCAGCCGTTCGACGGCCCGGGACAGCAGCTGGTCCGCCTCGACCGTGCGACGCGGCGTGTGCACCGCGAGCAGCTCGCGGGCGGCATCGACCCGTTCCGCCACCGCCGCCGACGCCTCGGACGGGCCGGCCGCGAGCTCCCCCGCGCGCGGCCGAGGGACCGTGACGACGAGGTCGAACCGATCCAGGAGTGCCCTCGAGAGCTTGTCGCGGAAGGACGCGAGGCGCTGCGGCGAGCACGAGCACTCGACCGCAGGATCACCACGGGCTCCACAGGGACACAGGTTCATCGTCCCGATGAGCTGGAATCTGGCCGGATACACCGCCCTCCCTTCGGCCCGGGCAACGCTGACCACGCCGTCCTCGAGCGGCTGGCGCAACGCCTCGAGGGCTGGGCGCATGAACTCCGGGAGCTCGTCGAGGAGCAGCACGCCTCGGTGGGCGAGACTGACCTCGCCCGGGCGCGCCGACCGGCCGCCCCCGACGATCGCGGCCATGGAGGCGCTGTGGTGGGGCGCCCTCAATGGAGGGTCGCGCACCAGCGGACGCTCGGGCGAGAGCAGCCCGGCGACGGAGTGGATCCGGGTCACCTCGAGCGCCTCGTCCGGACCGAGCGGCGGAAGCAGCCCCGGCAACCGGCGGGCCAGCATCGTCTTGCCCGTGCCCGGCGGCCCCGCCAGGAGCAGGTTGTGACCGCCCGCGGCCGCGAGCTCGAGGGCCCGGCGGGCGCGTTCCTGCCCGCGGACGTCGGCGAGGTCCGGGTGCGCCGCACGCTCCGAAGCGACGAACGCGCACGGCTCGTAGGGCGCCGGCTCGGCCTCACCACGGAGATACGCCGCCGCCTCGCCGAGGTGCTCGACCGGCACCGGCTCGATCCCGGCCAGGGCGGCCTCCGGCGCGGATTCGGCCGCACAGAGCATCCGCTCCATGCCCTCCCGCCGTGCTCCCTCGGCTGCCGCGAGGACGCCGCCGACCGGGCGAACGCGGCCGTCGAGGGCCAGCTCGCCGAAGGCCGTGTGTGCGGCCAGCCGCTCGGGCGCGACCTGGTGCGAGGCGCCGAGCACCGCGAGTGCGATCGGCAGGTCGAAACCCGAGCCCTCCTTGCGGAGGTCCGCCGGCGCGAGATTTACGGTGATGTGGCGCGAGGGAAAGAAGAGCTCGGCGGAGGCGATTCCGCTCCGCACGCGGTGCTTCGCCTCCTGGCAGGCCCGGTCGGCGAGGCCGACGATCGTGAACGCGGGGTTGCCGAGCTCCACGTGGGCCTCCACCTCCACACGGCGGGCGTCGAGGCCGACGAGCGCGTGGGTGAGCATCCGGGCGAGCACCCACCCAGGGAAGCACGCAGGGTGTGACGCTAGACGCGCGCGATCAACACGTCTTCGAAAAACTCACCCGCGCGTCTACCGGTGCGCCGGTTCACGTGACGACGCAGGCGCTCGTCGAGCCGGAGCCCCGCCCGCTCGAGGATCTCCGGGTAGAGGTCTCGGCGATCGTTGACGACGATCGCGACCGGAGCGCCCGGCCGCAGGGCGTCCGCGACGTTACGCAGCACGAGGACGATTCCGTCGGCGTAGGCGGCGAGCGCGCGCTTGCTCGTGCCGGCGGCGGCGGCTCCCACCTCGAGCTCGCGCCGATCGTCCAGGCCGAGGAGCTCGTAGGCGTAGCGGTGCTGCTCGTGGTAGTCGATCAGGCCCGGGTACGGCGGCGAGGTGACCACTGCGTCGAACGGGCCGCCCTCGACCGCGAGCTCTCGCGTGTCGCCGTGGATCACGGATGCCTCCGCACCAGGCTCGCGGACGCGGGCAAAAGCCTTGATCCGCGCCAGCGTGTCCAGGGCGTAGCGGCGGATGAAGTGGTCGGCCCGCTCGACCGGACGGCACTCGCGCTTGTGCTTGTGACACCAGTACGGCTCCCGCTGCGGCTCGCGGGGGAAGTCGAGGTCGAAGTGGGCGGTCAGCCGGGCGGACCGGGCCGCCCGCGCGAGCACGACGCGCAGGACGTCGGCATGTGAATAGTCCGTGACGATCTCGTGGAACGCGAGCAACTCGGCGGCGGCTCGTGGAGCGAACCAGCGGCCGACATAGCCCTGTCCCGGGGACAGTCCCTGGAACGAGCTGTCCACAGGCTCGACTCGGCCGAGCGCGTCGCGGACCTCGCTCTCGAGGACGAACTCGTTGTATCGCGCCGTCTTCACCCGCATCAGCAGGCAGTTGAAGGCGGCGACATCGATGCCCGTCGCGTCTCGGCCGCTCTCGAGCGACTGGACGAGCGTCGTGCCCGACCCCGCAAAAGGATCGAGGACGCGTCCGCCCGGCGGGACGTACCGGGTCAGGAGCGTCTCGACGAGCTGCGGAATGAACTTCCCGAGGTAGGGATGCAGCCTGTGGACGTGCTTCGTCCGCTCGCGCTCGGGCAGCTCGCGCTCGGACCACGAGAGCTCGAGATCGATGTCGGCGTACAGAGCCTCTTGCGTCCGCGCCACCGAATCCAAGTTCGGCGGCGCGGACGCGGGTCCTACGCGCTACGCCAGCCCGCGGTTCCGGTCGTAGTCGCGCAGCCGCGCGATCCGCTCCTCGATCGGCGGATGCGTGGAGAACAGCGCCGTCATGCCCGCTCCGTTGAACGGGTTGACGATGTAGAGCGTCTCGGTCGCCGGGTTGACCTGCATCGGCAGCGCCTGCCGGCCGCGCTCGAGGTTCTCGAGTGCCCGGGCGAGCGGCTCCCCGGTTCCGAGCATCCGCGCAGCCGTGGCGTCCGCCAGGTACTCGCGCTGACGCGAGACCGCGAGCTGGAGCAGCGACGCCGCGATCGGGGCGACGATGATCAGCAGCAGAGAGCCGATCGCGCCCAGCGGGTTGTCGTCGTCGTCACCGAAGATGCCCATGAAGAAGAAGATGTTCCCGATCGCCGAGATCGCACCGGCGATCATCGCGGCGATCGACGACACCAGGATGTCGCGGTTCTTGATGTGCGAGAACTCGTGCGCGAGGACGCCGCGCACCTGGTCGCGGGGCATCAGCTGCATGAGCCCCTGCGTCACCGCCACCGCTGCGTGCTCGGGGTTGCGACCCGTCGCGAACGCGTTCGGCTGATCGGACGGGATCATGTAGACCCGCGGCTTCGGCACGTCGTACAGCTGCGCGAGCTCCGCGACGAGATTGTGCAGGTCGGGAGCCTCCGCCTCGGATACCTCCTGGGCGCGCGCGGCGCGGATCGCGAACTTGTCCGACCAGAAGTACGCGGCCAGGTTCATGAAGACGGAGAAGAGGACGAAGAACCAGAGCGCGGCCCCCCCGATCGCCCAACCGACGCCGATGAACAGCGCGGTCAGGCCGGCGAGGAGGACCCAGGTACGGGCTTTCGTGCTGAAGCTTGCTCGAGTGACGTTCACGGAAACTCCTTTCGGCTGACGCAAGATGACTCTGTCAGCCGAAGGTTTCTCCCGCCTGGCGCCTGCCTTGGCCGGCGTGCCCGGGTCTCGCGACCGTTCTGACGAGCAACGCCCGTTCGGGGATAGTGCCCCTCGGCAGGAATCAGAGTACCAGAGGGACCCGCCGTAACCGGCCCTCGCGGATCGCGACCGCCTCGTAGACGACCTCGAGCTCAGCCGCTTCCGGATGGTCGGCCAGCCAGCTCTCGCCCGCCTTCGCGAGCCGGCGGAGCTTCTCCGTGCCGATCATCTCCAGCGGGTCGCCGAAGCCCGGGCCGCTCTTCGCCTTCACCTCGCAGAACACGAGCCGACGCCCTCGCCGGATGACGAGGTCGAGTTCGTACCCGCCCGCCCAGACGTTCGCGCCGATCAGGCGGTAGCCGCGCAGCCGGTAGTGCAGCCGCGCCCGCCGCTCCGCGGAGCGCCCTCTACTCCGGGTCGACGGCGGCGAGCGCGTCGGCGTCGGGGAGGTAGCAGAGGGCCTGGAACGAGCGCCGGTGGATCTCGCACGGCCCGCGCTCGCGGACGACCGCGGAGTGAGCCGGGGTGATGTAGCCGACGTGGGAGACGAACCCGTACTGCGGGAAGAGCGCGTCCATCCGCCGCATCAGCCGGTCGCGCGTCACCTTCGCCACCACGGAGGCGGCGGCGATCGCGGCGCTCCGCTCGTCGCCGTCGACGACCGCCGTGTGCGTCGGAGCCGAGGGGCCGAGCCGGAAGCCGTCCACGAGGCACGCCTCCGCGGGAGGGCTCAGCTCCCAGAGCACCGAACGCAGCCCCGCGAGATTCGAGCGATGCAGCCCCTCGCGATCGATCTGCCCGTTGGAGATGACGCGCACGGCCACGCGCTCGGCGCAGCCGACGATCGCCCGGAACAGCTCCTCGCGTCGCTCGGCCGGAACCTGCTTGGAGTCGTTCAGGAGCGCGAGCGGCCGGACCCGGTGGTCGCGCAGGCGGCCGTAGTCCAGCAGCACGCCGGCGACGACCAGCGGCCCGGCGAGCGAGCCGCGTCCCGCCTCGTCGGCCCCGGCGACGAACCGGGCGCCGAGCCGACGGTCGAAGCTAAGAAGCCTTTTCCCCGGTCTCTGCTTCTGCCTGCGGCTCTTCGACGACGTCGGCGGCCGCCTCTTGCTCGCCTTCAGCTTCGGCGGCAGGCTCGGCATCGGGTTCGACAGCGGCATCGGGTTCGACAGCGTCATCGACGGGCTCGGCAGCGACGTCGGTCGCGTCGGCATGGGGCTCGTCGGGCTCGGGCTCTGCGGCCGCTTCGAGCTGCTCGACGGGCTCCTCGACGACATCGGGCGAGCTTAGCTTGTCCCTCCGCTGAACAGCCCGGACGCGCGCCTTCTTCCCCACTTTCTCGCGCAAGTAGTAGAGCTTCGCCCGGTTCACGTCGCCGATCTGGGTGACCTCGATCTTCTCGATCTTGGGCGAGTGCAGCGGGAACGTCCGCTCGACGCCGACGCCGAACGACTGCTTGCGGACGGTGAACGTCTCGCGTACGCCGGCCCCCTGGCGCTTGATCACGATCCCCTCGAACACCTGGATGCGGCGGCGCTGGCCCTCGATCACCTGGAAGTGCACACGGACCGTGTCGCCGGCCTTGAACCGGGGCCGGTCTTTGCGCAGCTGACGCTGCTCGAGGAGCTCAATGGTCTTGCTCATAGGAAGAACGGCCCGCGGGCCGACGGAGAATGGTAGCGAAAGCGCGGGGCGACGGACGTCCGCTCCGATGGCGTGTACGGTCCGATTCGGTGCGGATTCTCGTCGTCGGCGCGGCCGGGATGATCGGGCGCAAGCTCGCCGAGCGGCTGGCCCAGGAGGGCCGCCTCGGCCGCCCGATCTCGCACGTGACGCTAGCGGACGTGGTCGAGCCGCTGGCACCTCCACAGGCGGAGCTCGACGTCCGGGCCACCGTCGCCGACCTGGCCGACCCAGCCGCCGCCCGGGAGCTGGTCGCCGACCGCCCGGACGTCGTCTTCCACCTCGCCGCCGTGGTCTCCGGTGAGGCCGAAGCAGATCTCGACAAGGGCTACCGCGTCAACGTGGACGGCACCCGGCACCTGCTCGAGGCGGTGCGAAGCCTCGGCTCCGGCTACCGCCCCAGGTTGGTCTTCAGCTCATCGATCGCGGTGTTCGGACCGCCGTTTCCGGAGGCGATCGGCGACGACCACCTCGCGGCGCCACTGACGAGCTACGGAACACAGAAGGCGATCGCGGAGCTGTTGGTCTCCGACTACACGAGACGCGGCTTCCTCGACGGGATCAGCATCCGCCTCCCGACGATCTGCGTCCGGCCCGGAGAGCCGAACAAGGCCGCCTCGGGCTTCTTCTCGAGCATCATCCGCGAGCCGCTGAGCGGGCATGAAGCCGTCCTGCCCGTCCCGGAGGACGTCCGGCACTGGTTCGCGTCGCCTCGCGCCGCGGTCGGTTTCCTTGTCCACGCGGCAACACTCGACCAGGATGCACTCGGCGGGCGGCGTGCCTTGACGATGCCCGGGGTCTCGGCGACGGTCGGCGAGATGATCGAGTCCCTCCGCCGCATCGCCGGCGCGGAAGCCGTGGAGCTGATCCGCCGCGTGCCGGACGAGGCGACGATGCGGATGGTCGCGAGCTGGCCGGGACGCTTCCACACCCGACGGGCGCAGGAGCTCGGCTTCGAGGCCGAGACCGACTTCGACGAGATCATCCGAGCCCACGTGGAGGACGAGCTGAACGGGGTCGTGGGAGCCGTCGCCGCGTGAGCAAGGTCGCGGTTCGTCACCGGCGGCGCGTGCCGCGCTGACCGGCTACGGCTCGGAGGCCGCGTAGCTGATCAGCTCGAGCAGCGATCCGTCCGGATCGCGGAAGTAGACGCTCGTGCCGCCGCCTCGCGCCCCGGTGCGCTCGACCGGGCCGAGCTCGACCTCGACACGGCTCGCGCGCAACCGCTCGACCGCGGCCTCGATCGGCCCGTCCCACAGGAAGCACAGGTCGCTGTTCCCCGGCCGGACGGGATCGACCGCGCGCGGGTGCGGCGCGCTCCCCGGGCCGTGGACGTTCAGCTGCTGCTCGCCGAACCGATAGGCGAAACGCCCCTTGTCGAGCTCGACCAGCTCGGCACCGAGCACGTCGCGGTAGAAGCGGTTCGACCGCTCCCAGTCGGAGACGGCGATGACGCAGTGGTCAAGCCGCATTGCCACCGCCACGCCGCCGCTACCTGAAGCCGATGCGGTTCGGTGGCCAGTAGACGGCGAAGACCTCGCCGATCAGGTTGTTGCGCGGGACCGGGCCCCACTCACGCGAGTCGCAGGACTGCGACCGGTTGTCGCCCATCATGAAGTACATCCCGTCCGGGATCTTGCGGGCCGGGTACGAGACGCCGGTGTCGCGCCGGTCGGGCTTGATGTACGGCTCGATCAGCTTCTTGCCGTCGATGTAGATGAGCCCGTTCTTCTCCTGCCACGTCTCGCCGGGTAGGGCGATCAGCCGCTTCACGAACGTGCCGCCGGCGCCGCACTTCTCCTTCGCGAGCGGCGGCGTCTTGAAGACGATGATGTCGCCGCGGTGCGGCTTGCGGAAGTGGTAGATGAACCGGTTGGCGAGCACCCGGTCCGAGAAACGAGCCTCGCAGCCGCTGCCCGGCCTCGCGCAGTGCAGGGTCGGCTCCATCGACGAGGAGGGAATGCGGTAGGGGTTGACCACCCACGCCTTGATCGCCAGCACGATCGCGATCGCGCCGACGATGGTGACCACCCAGTCGATCGCGATCCGCCAGCCGCGCGGGAGCCCGCGGGTCGCGCGCGTGATCGGGTTGTAGGAATGGTCGTGGTCGTCCCCCACGGGCACCGGCTCCTCGAACGGCGACTGGTCGATCGGTTCCGGTTCCGGCTCCGGCGGCGTCACCGGCTCCTGCTCCGGCGCCGTCACCGGCTGCTCGACGACCTGCGTCCAGCCGTCACGGGAGGCGTCGTAGCTGCGCCGCCGGTCGGGGTCCGAGAGCACCTCGTAGGCCTCGCGCAACTCTCGCATCCGCTGGTTCCCCTCGGGCGTCTCCACATCGTCGAAGCGCAGCCGGCGGTGGTAGGCCGAGCGAATCTCGTCCTCGGATGCACCCGGTGCGACGCCGAGCAGGGCGTAGAGATCCGTCACCGGACGCTCCGGGTGCGGCTCTGCTCCAGGCGCCAGTCCTGGATCCGGCCGTGGTCGCCGGAGACGAGGACGTCGGGCACGCACCAGCCGCGGAACTCGGCCGGCCGGGTGTAGTGCGGGAACTCGACCCCGCCCTCGAGCCCGGACGAGAAGGTCTCGTGCCGGACCGACTCCTCGGCGAGCGCCCCCGGTTGCAGCCTTGCGATCGCGTCCACCAGAACCATTGCCGGCAGCTCACCGCCAGAGAGCACGTACGGCCCGATCGAGATCGCGTCCGAGCAGAGGTGCGCGACGATCCGCTCGTCGAAGCCCTCGAACCGCGCCGACAGGAGCGTCAGGTGCTCCTCGCCGGCGAGCTCCTCGACCACCTGCTGGTCGAGCTGCCGCCCCTGCGGGGTCAGCGCGATCACCCGGTGCTCGGGCACCCCGCCGTACACGGCGTCGAGCGCAGCCGCGACGACGTCCACCCGCAGCACCATGCCCGGCCCGCCGCCGTACGGGGCGTCGTCGACCTGGCCGTTCGGAAGCGGCGTGGTCTCGCGGTAGCCGAAGAGCCGCAGGTCGATCTCCGTCCCGAGCACGTTCGCGAGCGGACGCTGCTCGGTGAGCCAGCCGAAGGCATGCGGAACCAGCGTAAAGACGTCGATCTGCAAGGGCGTTTGTGGTTATCGGTCACCGGCGAAGCCGACTGCAACGACAATTGTGCCCGCCGCGAGGTCGATCTCGCGGATGCACGCCTCGTGCATGGGCAATGAGATCCCGGAGTCGAGCTCGAGGACGTCGTTCGCCACTCCCGGAGCGACCTTCTGCACCAGCCCGAGACGGCGGCCTCCCTCCTCCGTCACCTCCATGCCCTCGAGCTGGAAGGCGTAGTAGCTGTCCGGCTCCGGCTCCGGCAGCTCGGAGCGCCGAACCGCCAGATCGGCGCCTCGCTCCGCCGGCGGGTCGAGCTTGATCACGAGGCGGCCGCCGGACCGCTTCCGCCCAGCCACGGTCGCCGGCATACCGCCCGCAAGGAGGGTGGTGCCGGGCTCGAACAGCCGCTCGTTCTCGCTGGGACGTTCCACGACGAACGACCCGTCGAGCCCGTGAGGGCGTCCCACGCGGCCGATGGGCACGAGCTCGTCGTCGCCTTCCGTCACTCGACGATCTCGAGCAGGACCCGCCGGTCGCCGTGCGCGCCGCCTGCCCGCACCAGCGTGCGCAGCGCCCGGGCGATGCGGCCGCCGCGGCCGATCACCCGGCCGAGATCCTCGGAGGCGACGTGGAGCCGGATCACCAGCGCGTCGTCCTCCTCGACCTCCTCGACCTCGACCTGGTCGTCGCGCTCGACCAGCCGCCGCGCGAGGTACTCGACCAGCTCGCCCGCCGGCGTCAAACGATGTTCTTCGCCTTCAGGAGCCGCGAGACCGTGTCCGACGGCTGCGCGCCCTTCGACAGCCAGTCCTTCACCTTCGTCTCGTCGAACTCGATCAGCGACGGGTCCGACTGCGGGTTGTACCGGCCGACGATCTCGATGAACTTCCCGTCCCGCGGCGACCGCGAGTCGGCGACCACGACCCGGTAGATCGGGTTCTTCTTCGACCCGACTCTCGTCAACCTCATCCGAACTGCCATCGATCTCCTCTCTAACGCTTCCCGGCCAGTCCGGGGAGCGCGGGCATCTTGCCCTTGCCCATTTGCTTCATCAGCTTCTGCATCTGCTTGCGCGCGTTCAGGAGCCGTGAGACCTCCTGGACGGTCGTGCCGCTGCCCCGCGCTATGCGCTGGCGCCGCGACCCGTCGATAGTGTGCGGGAAACCGCGCTCGCGCGGCGTCATCGACAGGATGATCGCCTCGACGCGGGCCAGCTCGCGCTCGTCGATGTCGAGCCCCTTCAGCTGGTTGCCCATGCCCGGGATCATCGAGAGCACGCCCTTCAGCGGGCCCATCTTGCGCAGCATCTTGTAGCTGGCGAGGAAGTCGTCGAAGGTGAACTCGCCGGCGCGGAGCCGCGCCTCCATCTCCGCCTGCTCGTCCTCGGCGACGGCCGCTTCCGCCTTTTCGATCAGCGTCATGACGTCGCCCATGCCGAGGATCCGTGAGGCCATCCGGTCCGGGTGGAACCACTCGAGCTGGTCGAGCTTCTCGCCGGTCGAGGCGAGCTTGATCGGACGGCCCGTCACCGCGCGCACGGACAGCGCGGCGCCGCCGCGGGCGTCGCCGTCCAGCTTCGTCAGGACGATCCCGTCGAACGCCACCTGCTCCTGGAAGGCCTCGGCCACGTTGACGGCCTCCTGGCCCGTCATCGAGTCGAGGACCAGCAAGACGTTGTGCGGCTTCACCCGGCCATGGATCCGCACGAGCTCCTCCATCAGCTCGGTATCGACCTGGTGACGGCCGGCCGAGTCGACGATTGCCACGTCGCAACCCTGGGCTTTCGCCCATTCGACGCCGCGCTCGGAGGCGGCGACCGGGTCCTGCCGCTCCTCGCTGTACACCGGGACCTGGATCTGACGGCCGAGCTGCTCCAGCTGGTCGATCGCGGCGGGCCGCTGGAGGTCGGCGGCGACGAGCGCGGGCGTCTTCCCCTCCTTGCGCAGCATCAGGGCGAGCTTGGCGGCGGCGGTCGTCTTGCCCGACCCCTGCAGGCCCGCGAGCAGGATCGTCGTCGGGCCGCGCTGTGCAAATGCGAGCCGCGAGTCGCCGCCGCCCATCACCTCGGTCAGCTCCTCGTGGACGATCTTCACCACCTGCTGGCCCGGGGTCAGGCTCTTCGTCACCTCCTCGCCGACCGCGCGCTCCTTCACTCGCGCGACGAAGTCCTTCACCACCTGGAGGTTGACGTCGGCCTCGAGCAGCGCGAGGCGGATCTCGCGCATCGCCTTCGAGACCGATTCCTCGTCGAGCCGCCCGCGTCCGCGGAGGTCGCCGAGGGCGTGCTGGAGCTTGTCGGAGAGCGTGTCGAACACGGCCGGGGAAGGGTACCTGGCTCCGGCGGCAAGTCCGAAAAGGCCCACTATCGCCGCGGCTCGCCCCGGCGGCGAAGGGTGATTCCCGACCCTCATAGAGGGTAAGCAGTCCCCCGGCAGGGGCAGTCCGGGGGGTAACTGTCCCTGCCTCTGCAACCGATGACTGAACGGGCCGGATCGCGGTGGTCCGGCCCTTGCCTCCCGTCTAGTCCGACCCTCCGGAGACGAGGGCCTGCGCGAAGTCGGCGGGGTCGAACGGGCGCAGATCGTCCAGTCCCTCCCCCACGCCCACGAGCGTCACGGGCAGCCCGAGCTCGTGCGCGATCGCGACGGCGATGCCGCCCCTGGCGGAGCCGTCCAGCTTCGTCAGCACGACGCCGGTGACGTCGACCGCCTCGCCGAACAGGCGTGCCTGCTGAAGGCCGTTCTGGCCCGTGGTGGCGTCGACGACGAGCAGGGTCTCGTGCGGGGCACCCTCGAGCCGTCCGGCGATCACGCGGCGCACCTTGGCGAGCTCCTCCATCAGGTTCGTCTGCGTGTGCAGCCTCCCGGCGGTGTCGACGATCACCACGTCGCGGCCGCGCGAGCTCGCCGCCTCGATCGCGTCGTACGCGACGGCGGCCGGGTCGCCGCCGCGCGGCGAGCCGACGAAGTCGGCGCCCGCGCGCTGCGCCCAGATCTCCAGCTGCTCCTCGGCGGCCGCGCGGAAGGTGTCGGCGGCGGCCAGCAGCACCGAGCGGTCGTGCGCCGCCAGCTTGGCGGCGAGCTTTCCGATCGTGGTCGTCTTGCCCGTCCCGTTCACGCCGACGACGAGGACGACGGCCGGGCGCGCCGAGAGGTCGAGCGATCCCGGCTCGCCGAGCAGCGACGCGATCTCCTCGGCGAGGGGCTGCTCGAGCGTGGTCAGCGCGCCGCGAGCCTCGAGCCGCCGGACGATCTCGGCGGTCGCCGGAACGCCGATGTCGGCGGTGATC
>Ga0207661_10000322_pt1 | contig 30526 bp, 28 predicted proteins | sample KBSC713LmetaG_FD_184337 | JGI IMG/M metagenome (GOLD analysis project Ga0207661, IMG submission 184337) | Corn rhizosphere microbial communities from Kellogg Biological Station, Michigan, USA - KBS C7.1-3L metaG (SPAdes) (version 2) | ecosystem: Host-associated > Plants > Roots > Rhizosphere ...
GCCGGAGGCGTACTGGTAGCCGGCCCGGCCGCGGATCCGCTGGTCGCCGCCGGAGCAGAAGGCCCAGCCGCCGTCCCGCGGGGACGGGCCGTTGCCGGTCAGCAGCACGCAGCCGACGTCCGGGGACGTCCGGGCGTGGTCGAGCACCCGGTAGAGCTCGTCGACCGTGTGCGGCCGGAAGGCGTTGCGAACCTCGGGCCGGTCGAACGCGACCCGGACGACCGGCCCGTCGCCGTCCGCCGTGACGTGCCGGTGGTAGGTGACGTCGGTGAGGTCGAAGCCGTCGACCTCGCGCCAGCTGTCCGGGTCGAACAGCTCCGATACCTCCGGTGGCGGCATGCGCCGATCGTAGGGGGCGGGCAGGATGTAGCCGTGCCGTCGCCGCCCGACCTGCCCGGATGGACGGAGCTGGCCGCCGGTCTGCACGTCGTCCGGGTGCCGCTGACCGTGCCGTTCCGGGGGGTCACCGAGCGGGAGGCAGCGCTGCTGCAGGGCCCGGTCGGGTGGGGCGAGTTCGCGCCGTTCGTCGAGTACGGCGACGCCGAGGCGGCCCGCTGGCTGGCCGCCGCGGTCGAGGCCGCCTGGGCCGGCTGGCCGGCGCCGCGGCGGGACGCGGTGCCGGTGAACGCGACCGTGCCCGCGGTGCCGGCCCGGGCGGTGCCGGCCGTGCTGGCCCGCTTCCCCGGCTGCACCACGGCGAAGGTGAAGGTTGCCGAGACCGGTCAGGGCCTGGCCGACGACGTGGCCAGGGTCGCCGCGGTCCGGGACGTGCTTGGTCCGGCCGGGCGGATCAGGATCGACGCCAACGGCGGCTGGACGGTCCCGGCCGCGGTCGACGCGCTGGCCGCGCTCGCCCCGTACGGGCTGGAGTACGTCGAGCAGCCGTGCGCGACCGTGCCCGAGCTGGCGGCGCTGCGCCGGCAGCTGGCCGGTGCCGTCCCGGTCGCCGCCGACGAGAGCGTGCGCAAGGCCGCCGACCCCGGGCGGGTCGCCCTGGCCGGTGCGGCCGACCTGGTCGTGCTCAAGGTCGCGCCGATGGGCGGGGTACGGCCGGCGGTGCGGGTCGCCGCCGGCTGCGGGCTGCCGGTGGTGGTCTCCAGCGCGCTGGACACGTCGGTCGGGATCGCGGCCGGGGCCGCGCTGGCCGCCGCGCTGCCGGACCTCCCGTACGCCTGCGGGCTGGGCACGGTCGGGCTGATGGCCACCGACGTGACCGCGGCGCCGCTGGCCCCGGACGGCGGCCGGCTCCCGGTGCGGCCGGTCAGCCCGGACCCGGAGCGGCTGACCGCGCTGGCCGCGCCGCCGGACCGGTGGACCTGGTGGGAGGACCGGCTGCGGCGCTGCCACGCGCGGCTGGCCGGTGCCGGGCCGTGAACCCGGCCACGGCGCTGGCGCGGGTGCTCGTCGACGAGCTGGTCCGGTGCGGGGTGCGGGAGGCGGTGCTCGCGCCGGGCTCGCGGTCGGCGCCGCTGGCGTTCGCGCTGCACGCCGCCGACGCGGCCGGCCGGCTGCGGCTGCACGTGCGGATCGACGAGCGGTCGGCCGGGTTCCTGGCGCTGGGGCTGGCGAAGGCGTCCGGGCGGCCGGCGGTGGTCGCGACCACGTCCGGCACCGCGGCGGCGAACCTGCACCCGGCGGTGCTGGAGGCGGCGCACGCCGGCGTGCCGCTGCTGGCGCTGACCGCCGACCGGCCGCCGGAGCTGCGCGGGGTCGGGGCGAACCAGACCGTCGACCAGCTGCGCCTGTTCGGCCCGGCGGCGCGGTTCGTCGAGCTCGGGGCGCCGGAGACCAGGGCCGGGCAGAACGCGTACTGGCGCTCGACGGTCTGCCGGGCGGTCGCCGCCGGCGGGCCGGTGCAGGTGAACCTGGCGTTCCGCGAGCCGCTCGTCCCGGACGCCGGGGACAGCGGGCCGGCGGTCATGGGCGACCGGCCGGACCCCGACGGGAGCCGGCCGACCGCGGCAGACACCTGGCCGGTGCGGGAGGGCTGGCCGGAGTCGTTGTCCGGGCGGGCCGGCGGCCGGCCCTGGACGGAGGTCGTGCCGGCGCCGGCGCCCGGTCCGCTGCCCGACGACCTGCCGGCCCGGACGGTCGTCGTGCTCGGCGACGTGCCGGCCGGACTCGCCGCCGCCGCGGTCGCCCTGGCCGAGGCCCGCGGCTGGCCGGTCGTGGCCGAGCCGAGCGCCCGGCTCGCGTCCGGTCCGTGCCTGCTGGCGGGCGGGGACCTGCTGCTGCGCGGCGGGTTCCCGGCCGCGCACCGGCCGGACCGGGTGCTGTGCGTGGGCCGGCCGACGCTCAGCCGCGCGGTCGCCCGCCTGCTCGCCGCCGCCCCGCTCGACGTCGTCGCCGCCGGCCCGACCTGGACCGACCAGGGCCACCACGCCAGCCGCGTGCTGCCGACCGTCCCGACCCCGGCCGCCGGCCGCCGCGACCGGGCCTGGCTGCCGGCCTGGCAGGGCGCGGCCGACCAGGCGCGGGCCACCACGGACCGGCTGCTCGACAAGGCCGGGCTGTCCGAGCCTGGTGTGGCGGCGGCGCTGATGGACGCCGTCCCCGCCGGCGGGCTGGTCGTCTGCGGGTCGTCCAAGCCGGTCCGCGACCTGTTCCTGGCCGGGCCGCGGCCCGGCGTGACCGTGCTCGCCAACCGCGGCGTGGCCGGCATCGACGGCACCGTGTCGACCGCGGTCGGCGCCGCCCTCGCGACCGCCGGCCCGGCGTACGCGCTGCTCGGCGACCTGACCTTCCTGCACGACGCGAACGGCCTGGTGATCGGTCCGGGTGAGCCGCGCGCCGACCTCACGATCGTGGTGGTCAACAACGACGGCGGCGCGATCTTCGGCCTGCTGGAGCAGGGCGCGCCCGAGCACGGGCCGGCGTTCGAGCGGGTCTTCGGCACGCCGCACGGGGTCGACCTGGCCGCCTGCTGCGCCGCCACCGGCACCCCGCACCGGCTCGTCGGCACGACGGAGGAGCTGACCGCGGCCCTGGACCGGCCATCCGGGATCAGGGTCGTCGAACTGCGCACCGACCGGCGGGCGGCGGCCGAGCTGGACGCCGCGATCACCGCCGCGGCCGGCTGAACCGCGGCCGCGCAGCGCCCGCGGTGGTCGTCCCCCGAGAGGCACCGTTCTCCTGTGCCGCCCGGCGGCCGGGGCTTCCCGGGTTCCGGCCGACGGCCCACTCGGTCCCGGCGTCCGGGGAAGGATCAGGGTCATCACGGAGGCGCGGGAGTCGGCTGAGGCCGTACGGTCGCCCCGTGCCGCCGCTGATCCAGACGCAGTCGCTGACGATGCGCTATCCGTCGGCCCTGGCGCTCGACGCCCTCACCGTCGAGGTCGAGCCGGGCGTCGTCGGGCTGGTCGGGGCGAACGGTGCCGGGAAGTCGACGCTGATCAAGATCCTGCTCGGCCTGCTGCAGCCGACCGCGGGCTCGGTGCGGGTGCTGGGGTTGGATCCGGCCCGGGACGCGGAGGCGATCAGGGCGCGGGTCGGCTACATGCCGGAGCACAGCAGCCTGCCGCTCGACATGGTCGCGGCGGAGTTCGTCACCCACATGGCCCGGATCAGCGGGCTGCCGCGGGCCGCCGCCCGGGAGCGGGCGTCGGAGGCGCTGCGGCACGTCGGGCTGTACGAGGAGCGGTACCGGCAGATCGGCGGCTACTCCACCGGCATGCGGCAGCGGGTCGCGCTGGCCCAGGCGCTGGTGCACGACCCGGACCTGCTGCTGCTGGACGAGCCCACGAACGGTCTGGACCCCGCTGGCCGGGATGCGATGCTGGGGCTCGTCGAGCGGATCGGCGCCGATTTCGGCATGTCCGTGCTGGTCTGCTCGCACCTGCTGGGCGAGGTCGAACGCATCTGCGAGTCGCTGGTGGCCATCGACGCCGGACGCCTGCTGCGGGCCGACCGGGTCGCGTCGATGACCAGGCGCCGCGACGTCCTCGTGGTGGAGGTGGACGAGGGCGTCGAGCGGCTTGCCGCCCACCTCGACGAGCTCGGGGTCGCCGTCCGCCGTTCGGGCCGGGAGCTGCTGGTCCCGTTGGAGAGCGACGACACGTTCGATCTGATCATGAGAGCGGTCGCCGGACTCGGCCTGCCGCTGCACCGGCTCGGCCAGCGCCGGCACGGGATCGTCGAGCTGTTCGCGGACACCTCGGCCGGCCGGGCCGTCGAGTATGCGCAGGAGGCCGACCATGGCATCGGATGACGCAGCGGTCGGCGCCGGCGTCATCCACGACATCGGCTACCAGCGGTACGCCGGGCCGCGGCTCGGCCGCCGCCACGTGGTCACGGCGCTCTACCTGCACAGCCTGCGCACCGCGTTCGGGCTCGGCCGGAGCGCCGCCGCGAAGATCTTCCCGGGGATCGTGGTCGGCGTCGCCTTCGCGGCGGCCGTGGTGCTGGTGGCCGTGCGCAGCCAGGCCGGTGGCGTCATCCCGTACACCTATCTGCAGTTCATCGACGGGCTGGGGATCCCGCTCATCGTGTTCCTCGCCGTGATCGCGCCCGAACTGGTCAGCCGCGACCTGCGATCCCGGGTGCTCCCGCTCTACTTCTCCCGCCCCCTGCGCCGCAGCGACTACGCGCTGGCGAAGCTGGCCGCGACGGTCAGCGCGGTCTGGCTGCTGCTGGCCGGCCCGCTGCTGCTGATCTTCCTCGGCGGGGCGTTCTCCCGCAGCGGTGGCGCGTCGGCCGTGTGGCGCGAGTTCACCGATTTCCTCGGCGGGCTCGGCTACGCGGCGATGACCGCGGTGGTGCTGGGTGCGTTCGCGGTGCCGCTGGCCTCGCTCGCGTCCCGGCGCGCGATCGCCGCGGTCGTCATCGTGGTCGGCTTCGTGGCGACCGCTCCGGTGATCGGGGTGGTCAACGCGATCGGCGGGGCGACCGCGCAGCAGCTCAGCCCGCTGGTCAACCCGGCCACCCTGCTCACCGGTCTGGAGGCGTGGATCTACCGGGACGAGAAGCTGGACGTCGGCCGGTACGGCCCGCTGTACCTGCTGGTCGCGGTCGCGCTGGTGACCGCCTGCGGAGCGGCGCTGATCGCCCGATACCGGAAGGTGACGGTCTGATGCCTCCGTCGACGGGCACGGTCGAGCTGCACGGGGTCTCCCGCTGGTACGGCAACGTGGTGGCGGTCAACGACGTCAGCATGACCCTCGGCCCCGGAGTCACCGGGCTGCTCGGCCCGAACGGCGCCGGCAAGACCACGCTGCTGCAGATGATGGCGGGCTTCCTCCCGCCGTCGCGCGGCGAACTGACCGTGGCCGGCCGGCCGTCCTGGCGCAACCCGGAGATCTACCGGGTGCTCGGACTGGTGGCCGACCGGGAGGCGGTGCCCGGGTTCCTCACCGCCTGGCAGTTCGTGCTGGCCAGCGCCCGGCTGCACGAACTGCCCGACCCGGAGCGGGCGACAGAGCGCGCGCTCGGGCAGATGGAGTTGCACGACGCCTGGCATCGCAGGCTCGGCACCTACTCCAAGGGCATGCGCCAGCGCGCCCGGGTTGCCGCCGCGCTGGTCCACCAGCCGACCGTGCTCCTGCTGGACGAGCCGTTCAACGGGATGGACCCACGGCAGCGGCTGCACATGATGGACCTGCTGCACCGCACCGCCGATGCCGGCGCGATCGTGCTGTTCTCCTCGCACATCCTCGAGGAGGTCGAGCAGGTCTCCGGAACGGTGCAGGTGATGGTGGCCGGGCGGCTGGCCGCGTCCGGCGACTACCGCAGCATCCGCCGGCTGATGACCCACCGGCCGCACGTGTTCGCCATCCGCTCCAGCGACGATCGGCGGCTCGCGGTCGCGCTGATGGCCGAACCGGCCGTCGCCGGAGTCGACATCGGACAGTCCGGGTTGACGGTCCGGGCCGGTGACTACGGCACCTTCGCCCGGGCGCTGCCGAGGATCGTGCAGCGCGAGCGGATCCGGGTCCGGCAGGTCACTCCCTCGGACGAGTCGCTGGAAAGCGTCTTCGCCTACCTGGTGGCACAGTGAACGCGACCATCGCCTCGATCACCGCGCGGGCGCTGCTCGGGCGGCGCCGGTTCCTGCTGCTGCTCCCGCTGCCGCTGCTGCTGGTCGGGCTGGCGTGGTTGGCCCACGGGTTGGACCCGGACCCCAGCGCATGGGGCGAGCCGGTGGTCGCCGGGCTCGGGTTCGCGGTCGTGCTGCCGATGATCGCGCTCGTGGTCGGCACCGGCGTCCTCGGTGCCGAGATCGACGACGGCACGATCGTGCACGTTCTGGCCACGCCGGTCGCCCGCCGCGACATCGTGCTCGCGAAGCTGGCGGTCGCGGCCGGGGTCACGACCGCGGTCACCGCGACCGCGATGTTCCTGACCGGCGTGATCGTCGGCTCGGTGCGGTTCGGACTGGGCCTGGCGGTCGCCTGCGTGGTCTGCTCGATCGCGTACTCCGCGGTGTTCCTCGCGCTGAGCCTGCTCACCCGGCGGCCGGTCCTGCTCGGCCTGCTCTACGTGCTGATCTGGGAGGGGTTGCTGGGCAACCTGCTGGCCGGCAGCCGGGTGCTGTCGATCCAGCAGTACGCGGTCGCCATCGCGGCGGAGATCGCGCCGTCGCCGGTGCTGCACGCGCGGCTCTCGCTACCGCTCGCTCTGGCCATGAGCGCGGCGTTCGCGGTGGGCGGCACGCTGCTGGCCATCGACCGGCTGCGGTCCTTCCGGCTGGCCGGTGAGACAAGCTGACGCGGTCCGCCGCGGATCGTTCAGCTGGCCCGGACCACCCGGCGCAGGCGGCCGTCCTAGTGGAACCGGACGCTGACGACGATCAGCACGACCATGGCCGCGGCGACGACCCAGTCCACGACGAGGCAGAACGGCGGCCACCATCGAGTGTCGGCGACGTAGTGGCTGCGGTGCTGCCAGAGATCCTTGAGCCCGTGGCCGAGGAAGCCGACCACCAGCAGCCACGCCGACCCGGTGACACCCGCCGCGGCGAGCACGACGAAGACAGCGGCAACGACGCACTCGACGACGATGACGGAGGGCCGTCCGTCGGCCACGGCGAAACCGATGTAGACCGCCGCGATCAGGGCCAGCCCGAGCGCGTAGACGGTCGCCGGGTCGAGCCACCAGAACGCCACCGGCGAGGCGGCCTGCAAGGCGCCGACCACGACGCCCCACAGCACGGGCTCGCGCAGCAATCCCGCCACCTGCCGGGGAGCTGGCTCTGCCGGTGTCACGGTCGGTTCCTCCGGTCGGCCCCTCCCCGTTCGTGGGGCCCGATCGGCCCCGCAGGGCCGGGCCACCCACCGTACGGGCCTTCGAAGACCACGAACAGACCTCCACAGCAGGGCTCGGCACAGCGCAACGGGACACCGGTGCCCCGCGTCAGAAGTCCTCGCACCGCTTCCCGGCGCCCGGACGGCGACCGGCGGCGTTGTCGTCGCGGCCGATACAACCCGGTATCGGCCACTCCTCCGCCTTGCCGGACGCCGTCTGGATCACCGGGAACCGGCACGAAACCTCTGACGCGGGACACTAGGACAGCAGGGCGTCCCGGACCGGGACCAGCTTGGCCTCGCTCTCGGCCAGCTCGTCGGCCGGCTTGGAGCCGGCGACGATCCCGCAGCCGGCGAACAGCCGCAGCCGCTCCGGTGCGTCCGGGTCGATCTGCGCGCAGCGCAGCGCGATGCCCCACTCGCCGTCGCCGGCCGCGTTCATCCAGCCGACCGGACCGGCGTACCGGCCGCGGTCGAGGCCCTCGATCTCCCGGATCACCCGCAGGGCCGCGCCGGTCGGCGACCCGCACACCGCCGCCGACGGGTGCAGCGAGGCGAGCAGGCCGAGCGAGGTCGAGCCGTCCGCGACCACCGCCGACACGTCGGTGGCGAGGTGCATCACGTTCGGCAGGGCGAGCACGAACGGCTCCTCCGGCACCTCGACCGACCGGCAGTGCCGGGCCAGCGCGTCGGCGACCGACCGCACGCCGTACCCGTGCTCCTCGAGGTCCTTGATCGACCCGGCCAGCGCGGTGCCGTCGTACCGGTCCCGGGCCGGGTCGCCGTTGCGGCGCAGCGTGCCGGCCAGCACCCGCGAGGTGGCGACGCCCTTCTCCAGCCGCACCAGCATCTCCGGGGTCGCGCCGAGCAGGCCGTCGACCGCGAACGTCCAACAGCTCGGGTACTGCCCGGCGAGCCGGCGCAGCGGCCAGCGCGGGTCCACCGGCCGGCCGGCCTCGACCACCACGTCCCGGGCCAGCACCACCTTCGCCACCTCGCCGGAGGCGATCCGGCCGACCGCCGCCGCGACCAGGCCGGTCCAGTCGGCGGCGGTACGGGCCCCGTCGCGGCCGGTGAGCGGCCCCGGGGCGGCCGGCCGGTCGCGCCGCTCGGGCAGCCCCGGCGACCGGCCCACGGTCGTCAGCCACCACACGCCGTCGTGCACGCCGACCACCGTCTCCGGCACGACCAGCGCCGACGACCCGGTCTCGGCGTCGAACGCGAACGAGCCGAACGCGACCGGCCCGCAGCCGGGCAGCCCGACCTCGTCGACCACGTCGACGCCCGCGGTCAGCTCCTGCCACCACGCCTCGGCCCGGCCGAACGGGTCGGGGCCGGTCAGGTCCAGCCGTGCCGCGGTACCCCAGCCGACCAGGCCTTCGCCGCCCGTCACCCAGGCAAGGCCGCCGCGCTCGGGGAGCAGTTCCAGCAGCTCACCCGGCTGGGCGATCGGCACGGTCCGGACCGGACCAAGCGAAGGGAAAAGATCCGTGGGCACGCCTCAGCGTACGGACCCGGTGGCCCGGCCGCCGCCAGGGGTGGTTGGCTGCCTGGCGTGGACGGGATCGAGGAGTGGAGCAAGGCCCAGCAGCGGGTCATCGGGCTGGTCGGCGACCTGACGCCGGAGCGGGCGCAGGTGATGGTGCCGGCGTGCCCCGCCTGGACGGTGCGCGACCTGCTCTCGCACATGGTCGGGCTCGGCGCCGACGTGGTGGCCGGGGACGAGCCGGACGACCACAACGCCGAGTGGACCGCCCGCCAGGTGGCCCGGCGGCGGGACCGCGACGTCGACGCGCTGGTCGCGGAGTGGCGGTCGGTCGCCGGCCCGCTGCGCGACTGGATGGCCGCGCACGGCACCCGGCCACTGTTCGACGTGACGATCCACGAGCAGGACCTGCGCGGCGCCCTGGGCCAGCCGGGCGCCCAGGACACGCCGGCGATGGCCGCGGTCCGGGACCGGTACGTGGCCCGGCTGGCCGATCGGCTGCGCGACCGGCCGCCGCTGTCGCTGGTGGGCGAGCGCTGGCGCTGGGACTCCGAGCTTGGCACCGAGCCGGCGGTCGTCATCCAGGCGCCGGAGTTCGAGCTGACCCGCGCGCTGCTGGCCCGCCGGTCGGCGCACCAGCTGCGGTCCTGGACGGTCCGCGGCGACGTCTCGCCCTACCTCGACGCGTTCACCTCGCTCGGCCCGCTGCCGACCACCGACCTGTCCGAGTCCGGCCGGACCGCCGGCCGGCAGTCCGAGAAGTAGCCCGGCACCCGCTTGCGGGGCCGTCCTCGGCCCCGCTTGTGGGTGATGATGCGGCCCTCCACGACGATCTGGCCGCCCCAGACTCCCCAGGGTTCCCGCCGCTGCAGGGCACCGTCGAGACAGGCCGCCCGGACCGGGCAGTCGGCGCAGATCGCCTGGGCACGGGTCAGCAGCTCCGGCCTCTCGGCGAACCAGAGCTCGGGGTCGTGCTCCCGGCACGGCCATCCGGTGCTGTGTGTCATCGCCCCAGCCCCATCCGGATAGATGAATGCCTGGTCACCGGGAGGCGTCCTGGCAGAGCCAGGGCCAGGACCTGCTCGGCCGCGACTCCCAGCACGAGGAGGAAGGCGAGGTTGGACAGCGTGCCGAGGACACCGCCGTCCTGGACGAACAGCGAGGTGAGAATCCGCCAGGGCTGCCCGTGGAGCTCTGCCGGGGTGCGCTCGAGCCGGGGGAGCAGACCGGGATGCCGCCACTGCGCCACGCTCATCCCTGCCGTCGCGGCGACGATGAGCGATGTTGCCACCGGAGGGCGCGTCAGGTCCGTGACATGCCGCCCGAGAGCCGACGTCACGGCGCGGGCCGGGGATGGATGCATCGAGCGGACCTTCGAATCGGTGGCAGCTGCGGTTCGACCTTGTCGACGCGACCCGATCGAGACATCCGCCAGCCAGCCGATCTCCTGGCTCGGCTAGGAGCTCTCGGCTCCGATTCCGGTCGCGTTCTGCCGCGCCACCTCGGCGCCGAGAAGCGTTCGCGAGGAGATCCCGAGCTTCTCGAACACGTGGGCTATGTGCGTCTGGACCGTGCGCCGCGACACGAACAGCCGCTCGCCGATCTGCGGGTTGGTCAGTCCCTCGGCAGCCAACCGCGCCACCGTCTCCTCGGCCGGGGTGAGGCCCTGCCAACCCGACTCGGGCCGGTGGCGGGGCTTCCTGCTCCCTCTCCTGATCCCGGCCGAGCGCAGCACCGCGTCGACCCGGGCGATGTCACGAAGCGCGCCAAGGCGTTCGTACGTCTCCAGCGCCTCGTCGAGACGCGAGCGACCCCGGGCCACGTCTCCCCGGCGGAGCAACGCGACGCCCAGGTCCTCACGGGCGCCGGCGGCGTCGACGACACGCGGCCCGCCGGCGTAGGCCTCGACCGCCGACTCGAGCGGCCCCAGCTCGTCCTCGACCAGGCCGCGGCACCGCAGTGCGGCCGCGGTCAACGAGGGAACGGTGTTGGCGGCCGCCAGCGCGCTGATGCGTCGCGTCGCCTCGGCCGCACGGGGTCGGTGGTCCGTGGCCAGCGCGAGGCGGACCAGATCCGGAGCGAGGACGCGATACTCGAGCGCAAGGCCGAGCTCACCGCACCGGTCGAACGCCTCGGCCAGCGTCGCGTACGCGTCCTCGACTCGTCCCTGCGCCTCGAGGACCAGCGCCCGGGCGCACACCGCCCACTGGGAGCGGTAGCGGCCTTCGGTCTGGTTCAGCTGCTGGACCGCCGTGTCGGCGAGCTCCGCGGCCCGGGCGATCTCGTTGCGGTGCAGGCAGATCAGGGAGTGCACGCCGCGGCTGACGATGAGGCTGTAGGACTCCCCGGTGTCGGCAGCCAGTTCGACGTTCGCCGTGACCTCGTCGACTGCGTCGTCCCACTCGCCGGCGACGAACCGTTCGACGGCGCGGACCATCTGGTAGCTGGGCTGGTGCCACCGGATCCCCATCTCGTCGCTGCGCCGGGTGCCCGCTTCGAGCGCGGCCCGTGCGTCGTCGAGCCGGTCCTGTTCGACCAGGATGAACGCCGCGGGCGCGTAGATCGGGTACCGCAGCCCGGTCCTGTCCGGGCTGTGCTCGGCAGCGGCCAGGCCGGACTCGATGGTCGCGCTCGCCACGTCGAGCTCGCCGCGGAGCATCGAGACGACCGCGACCATCGCGGTCGCGATCGCCGCCGTCATGTGGTTCTCGCTGGCCGATGCCGCGGCTCGCGCCTCCGCCGCGACGGCCAGCGAGCCGTCGAGGTCGCCCAACCACATCCGGCTGATGCACGCCCACCCCAGCGCACTGGCCCGGCCCGGGTCGTCGTCACCCAGCCGCTCGATCCCCACCCGCAGCTCGTCCAGCCCGTCCCGGGGCCGGCCGCCGGTCAGCAGTACCAAGCCGAGGCCGGTGTGGGCACGTGCCTGTGCGGCGGCATCGTGGCCGGGACCGAGCAACGAACGCCAGGCCGACTCCGCCTCCGCGACGCGACCGGCCGACATCAGCGCACCGGCACGCTCGGCGATGACCGCATCACGGCCGTGATGCCCGGCATCCATCAGCTCGATGGCACGCTCGAACAGGTCCGCGGCGATGTCCGGAGACCGGGGTGCCGCGTCGCGAGCGGCAGTCGTGAGCCACCCGACCGCCTCGACGTCGCCCTTCGTCGCCCCTCGCGCCAGCTGTTCGGCCACGAGTCGAGTCGCCGCACCCGCGGCGGCGAGACGTTGTCCCGTCTCGCGATGCAGTGCGAGCCGGAGGCTGTGCGGGGTGTCCTCGTACAGGACCTCCCGGATCAGGTCGTGGCGGAACCGCAACCGCTCGCCGTCCTCCTCCAGGACACCCGCGCGGATGCCCTCGGTCACGGTCGAGGCCAGCCGGACCGCCGGAACACCCGTGCTCACGGACAGGTCCTGGATGGTGAACCTGGCGCCCAGGATCGCCGCGGCCCGCAGCACGTCCATGACGTCGTCGGGCAGATAGCCGAGGCGACGCAGGATCGTCAGGCGCAGGCTCGCCGGCAACCTCACCTGGGTCAGATCGACACGCCCCGGCGTCACCTCGAGGATGCCGTCGGCCTCCATGGCGGCGAGCAGCTCGGTGATGAACAGCGGGTTCCCACCGGCGCCGGCGATCTCGCGCAGGAGGGTTGGTCCGGGACGGCCGGAGACCAGCTCGGACACGAGCGCCTCGACGGCCGACTCGTCGAGCCGGCCGACGGCGAGCTGGGTGGCCCCGGCCCCGGTAAGCGCGTCCACGACGTGTCGCAACTGGGCCGAGCGCGGACTCGGCCGATAGCAGCCGAGGAATCCCAGCGGCATGAAGGACGAGCGGCGGCCGATCGCGCCGATGGTCAGCAGGCTCGACGGGTCGACCCACTGCAGGTCGTCCACGGCGACGACCAGCGGTGTGTGCAGCGTCAGGTCCTCGACCAGGTCGACGAACGCGTCCACCACCCGGAACTGCAGCCCGGCATCACTCGTCACGGTGACCGGACCCCTGCCGTCGTGGCCGCCCCGGCCGGCATCGCCGCTGGTGGCGAGCAGGGCGGCGATCGCCCGGCGGCGCGGGTCCGGCGAGGTCGGGCTGCAGTCCAGTGCCTCGGCGATCGCGCCGAACGGCCGGGTGCGCTCCAGCTCCTCGCCCTGACCCGTCGCGACCGAGAAGCCGCGGGATCGGGCGTCGGCGAGCGTCTCGGCCAGCAGCCGGGTCTTCCCGATACCGGCCTCACCCTCGACCAGGACGACTGCCGGGCGACCGGTCGCCAGCGTGTCCAGCGCTCCGGAGAGCACATCCAGCTCACGCACACGCCCCCGCAGCGTCGCTGCAGGTGTGGCGGCGACCACGGACGAGATCATACCCGGATCAGCATCATGGCGGATGTCTCGCCGCCGTCGCGGTGACACGGTGGGCAGCCCGAATGCCGAGCCGGCAGGAACCGCCATGACCCACACGACAGACCCGACGGCCGCGCACGGTGACCCGCGCGGGGGTGACCGGCACCGACCCGGCCTCCGTTCCGCCCGGGCCATCGATTTCGAGCAGGCCATCGACATCCAGCGGCCGATCGAGGAGGTCTTCGCCTACCTCGCCGACTTCACCAACATCCCCGAGTGGAACTACTACGTCCGGCAGGTCCGCCAACTCACCGCGGGACCTGTGGCGGTGGGAACCAGATACGAACAGGTCCGGCGCACCGACCGCCAGTGCTACGAGGTCACCGTTCTCCGGGCACCCCGTACGGTCGCAGTGACCACGCTCGGGGGAGAACGCCCGGCCTTCCACCGGCAGTTCGAGCTCGAGCCGAACGGGCGCGGCACCCGGCTCAGCGATCGCTGGGAACTCGACCTCGGTTACCCGCCAGCGGTGCAGCGCTTGGCAGCGCCGCGGGTCACGAGGGCGGTCGGGGAGAACCTCGCCGTGCTGAAGCGGCTGCTCGAGCGGGACCGAGCGGCATAGCAGGACCGCCGCCCGGAACCCCTCGCCGCGATCAGCTCTCGCCGGGAAGTGGCACGTGCTGGAGCTTGTCCGGGTTGTTGACCACGTAGATCTCCTCGATGCGGTCGCGCTCGACCCGCAGCGCACACACCCGCGGCTCGCCGGCGACGTAGAGCACGCCGGCCGGCTGGCCGTTCACGTCCAGCGTCGGGCCAGGGCTGAACTCGCGGTGTTCCAGCAGCCCGGCGAAGAACGACAGCACCCGGTCGATGCCGCTGACCGGTCGCAGCGCGGCCCTGACCTTGCCGCCGCCGTCGTTCCAGACCGTGATGTCGTCGCTGAGCACCCGACCGAGGTCGGTGAGGTCGCCGGTCTCCGCCGCGGACAGGAACGTGCGCAGCAGCCGCGCGTACGTCTCCGGCGCCGGTCGCAGCCGCCGCCCGCCGGCCAGACGCCGCCGGCCCCGGCTGTGCAGCTGCCGGCAGTTGGCCACCGAGCTGCCGAGGATCTCGGCGATCTGCTCGTACGGCAGTTGGAACGCCTCACGCAGCACGAACACGGCCCGCTCGGGCGGGGACATCCGCTCCATCAGGTGCACCGTGGCGTACGCGACGCTGTCGCGCAGCTCGGCCGTGTCCATCGGCCCGAGCGCTCCGGTCGCGACCGGCTCGGGCAGCCACGGGCCGACGTAGGCCTCCCGGGTCACCTTCGCCGACTTGAGGTGGTCGAGCGCGATCCGGGTGACCACGGTGAGCAGGAACGCGCGCGGGTCCCTGACGTCCTGCTCGATCCGGGCCCATCGGGTGTACGCGTCCTGGACGACGTCCTCCGCGTCCCACATGCTGCCGAGCATCCGGTACGCGGCGCCGAGCAGCAGCGACCGGTGTCTTTCGAACACCGTGACCGAATCCACGACCGTCAGCATGGAACCTCCGGGAGAGCGACGGAACTCAGGCAAGGACGAGCCGGCGCCGCCGAACGTGACAGCGGCCACGGCGAGGCCCACGGGTGTCACGGTCGCGGCCGGCCGCTCGTCCTCCTCCGGTCCCGCCCCGACCGAGCAGGAGTTGCCATGCGAGTCCTCGCCACCACTGCCGCTGTCCTCGTCCTCGTCGGCCTTGCCCCGGCCGCCGGCGCCGCCCCTCCCGCCCCGTGCGACCCGCTGTGCCAGCAGCGCGAGAACGCCCTGCCGCGGACGGGCTTCTACCACCCACCGGACCCGCTGTCGCCGCGGCCGCCCGGCACGCTGATCCGGGCGGCGCGGCCCTGGCGGTGGCCGAGCGGCAGCGGACCCGCCCCGACCCGGGCTACCTCGGCGCCGTGGTGACCGCGCCGGCCGCGGACCTCGTACCCAGCGTCGAGTCGATCGTGGCGACACCGGGCCTCGGCGCCTTCCTCCCGCTCATCGCGTACGGGGCGAAGGTCACCGACCCGCGGACGCGGCTGCGCGACGTGCTCTCGCCCGCCGCGCTGCGGCTGCTGCCGGCGCTCCGCAGCGAGTGTCTCGGCGCGCTCTCCGCCCGGTATGCCGGGCTCACCGGCGACGGCCTGGTCCGCCCGGACTACCTCGCGGAGCCGCACTTCGCCCGGTTCCTGGCCGCGAACAGCGTCGGCTCCCGGCCGGCCGGCGGGCCGGTTCTGCTGCTGCAGGGCGACGCCGACCAGGCCATCCCCGCGGCGATCACCGACCGGGTCGCGGCCGGGCTGTGCCGCACCGGCTCGGTCGTGGACTACCGGACGTTCCCCGGGCTCGGCCACGACACGATTCCCGGCGTCGTCACCGGCATCGACGACGGCGCCGCCGACCAGCTCCTCGCCTGGGTGGCCGACCGGTTCGCCGGCCGGGCCGCCGGGTCGACCTGCGCAGAGAGAAGGAACCAGCCATGACCTGCACCCGTCCGCACACCCTCGTCACCGGCGCCTCGTCCGGCATCGGCCGGGCGAGCGCGCTCCGCCTCGCCGCCGCCGGCCAGCACGTGTACGCCGGCGTCCGCACCGACGCCGACGCCGCGGCTCTGACCGAGGCGGCCGCCGGCTGGGAGCTGACCCCGGTCATCCTCGACGTCACCGACCCGGTCCAGATCGCCGCCGCGGCCACCACGGTGGCCGACCACGTCGGCCCGGCCGGCCTCGACGGCCTGGTCGACAACGCCGGCATCGGCGTCGCCGCGCCGGTCGAGCTGCTGCCGCTGGACACGTTCCGCCGGCTGCTGGAGATCAACCTGGTCGGCCAGCTCGCGGTCACCCAGACGTTCCTGCCGCTGCTGCGCACCGCCCGCGGCCGGATCGTCGTGATCAGCACGATCGGCGTGCGGTTCCGGCCGCCGTTCGCCGGGCCGCTGGACGCGACCAAGGCGGCGCTGGCCGAGCTGGCCCACGCGCTGCGGCAGGAGCTGGCGCCGTGGGGGATCCGGGTCATCCTGGTCGAGCCCGCCAGCATCGCCAGCCCCGCGGCCGACAAGGTGGCCAGGGACGCGGAGGCCACGCTCGCCCAGGCCGACCCGGACCGGCGCGACCTTTACGCGGACACCTTCACCCGGATGGTCGCCCAGGTCGTCCGCCGGGAGCGGAACGGCAGCCCGCCCGAAGTGGCGGCGGAGACGATCGTCCGGGCACTGACCGCGGCACGCCCGCGCGACCTCTACCGGACCGGCAAGTTCGCCCGCCGGATGGCCGCGCTCAGCCTGCTGCCGACGCCGGTGCTGGACGCGCTGCGCCGGCGGCTGTTCGGCCTGCCTGCGCCCGGCTCGCTCACCGGGCCCGCACCGGTACGGCGGACCTGAGCTGGCGGCGAAGGACCTTCGGTCCGGTCAGGACGCCGGCGGCCGTTCGAACGCCTTGCCGTTCGGGTACGAGACGAGCTCGAACTGCATCCCCCAGGGGGCGAGGAAGTAGACCCAGCGCTGGCCCTCGCTCGGGCCGGTGCTGGCGGTCGGCTCGCCCAGCACGGTCAGGTCGAGCTTGTGCAGGTGCTCGACGGCGGCGTCGAGGTCCTCGACGTACAGGGCGACGTGGTGGCCGCCGACGTCGCTGTTGCGGGGCGGCTCCCGGCGCTGGTCGGCGGCCTCGTACTCGAAGACCTCGAAGATGGCCTGGCCGCCGAGCCGGTAGAAGTGCAGCCGGCGCATGACGGTGTCGTCGGCGACGTTCAGGTGCTCGCTCATCCACGAGTCGTCGTGTGCGAACGGGCCGAGGGTGTAGAGGTAGTCGCAGCCGAGCACGCCGGTGAAGAACTCGTGTGCCTGGTCGAGGTCCGGCACGGTCACCCCGATGTGGTCGGTGCGGGTGATACCGGGGATCGGCCCCTCGGCGTGCGGCATGGACCGGCCTCCCTCCCGACTGGCCCGGCGGGTCGCCCTTGTCCGGTGGCCGAGCGCGTCTGTACAGTAACATTGAACAGATTTCGGGTGGCAGCGGGCAGCGTGGCGGCCGGTGTCCGTGGGCGCTAGGCGGGGGAGCGAGGAAGCATGAGCGAGGCGATGCACGCCGACCCCCATGACCGGTCCGCCCCAGCCGCGCTGCCGGCGGACGCCGTCGCCACACTGGTGCACATGGATCACCTCGGTGCCCGGCTCAAGGAGCTCCGCAAGCACGCCGGGCTCTCGCTGCGGGAGCTGGCCCGGCAGGCCGAGGTGTCCCCGTCGCTGGTCTCCCAGATCGAGAACGGCAAGTCGCGGCCGTCGGTGTCGACGCTCTACACGTTCGCCCGGCTGCTGAACGTCAGCGTCGACGAGCTGTTCGACGCCGACGCGCCGGCCGCGGACCATCCGGCCGCGGGCGTCGCCGGTGGCGTGCACGATCCGGCCAACGCCTGGCATCCCTCGGAGTACGCGACCCGGATCTCGGTCGTACATCCCTCCCACCGTGCCCACCTGCGGATGGCCGAGGGCGTGGACTGGGAGCGGCTGGCGGCCACCCCCGAGCGGGACGTCAACTTCATGAAGATCACCTATGCGCCCGGTGCGGCCGGCAACACGGACGGGTCGCTGATCGCCCACGACGGCTACGAGTACGGCTACGTGCTGTCCGGCGTGGTCGAGGTGACCGTCGGGAACGAGGTCTTCGTGCTGCGCGAGGGCGAGTCGCTCGGCTTCGACTCCACCATCCCGCACATCCTCCGCAACATCGGCGACACCGACTTCCACGGCCTCTGGTTCGTCCACGGCAGCCGCCACTAACCCACCCCACCCGGCCAGGGAGCGCTCGGCGTGCGACAGCCTCGCGCGTCCCGACGCCTCCACTGTCCCGACGGGACAACTGTCCGACCGCCCAACTGTCCCGAACCGCCGGGCCACCTTGACGCCTGACCACCCGACGGCGCAGCGGAGTCCCGACGGTCGGCGGAGTCCCGACGGTCGGCGGAGTCTCGACGGTCGGCGGAGTCTCGACGGTCGGCGGAGTCTCGACGGCCGGCGGAGTCTCGACGGCCGGCGGAGTCTCGACGGCCGGCGGAGTCTCGATGGTCGGCGGAGTCTCGACGGCCGGCGGAGTCCCGACGGTCCGGCCGAGTCTCGACGGTCGGCGGAGTCCCGACGGCCGGCGGAGTCCCGACGGTCCGGCCGAGTCCCGACGGTTCGTCGCGTCCGGCGCCCGGATGGCCGGGAAGGGCGAGGGGGGCCGGCGGGGTGTTGCGGAAAAGTTATGCGGGTACTGTTCAGCCTCTTGCGATGCGTTCACCGAGCTTTGTACAGTGCCGCTCAACAGTGACTCGGGGCCACTCGGATGTGGCGACGGCACACGTGAGGTGACGATGTCCGAGCCGGACTCGGCGCGCCCGACCATCCCGGCGGGACCGCGGGTGGCGGTCTCCCGTGGTCTGGTGACGATCGGGACGGCAACCGTGCTGCTGTTCGCGCTCAGCGCGCTCGCCGCGCCGTCGAGCGTCTCGTCCACGTCGCTGCACAACATGCTGCAGATCGCCTCGGTGCTGGCCGTCGCCGGCCTCGGCCAGATGCTCGTCATCCAGCAGGGCGGCATCGACCTGTCCGTGGCCGGCGGCATGTCCATGACGGTCGTGCTCGTCACCCACATCCCGGACGGGGACAACGCCAAGCTGGTGCCGGCGATCCTGCTGGCGGTCGTGTTCGCGCTCGGCGCCGGCCTGCTCAACGGCTTCCTCGTCGGCGTGCTCCGGCTCAGTCCGATCATCGCCACGCTCGGCACCAACGCCCTGCTGTACGGGGCGAACCTGGCCATCTCCGGCGGCCGGCCGCGGATCACCACGCCGCTGCTCGCCTCGGTCACCGGCGGGCGGAGCGCGGGGGTGCCGAACGCGGTCTTCTTCGCCCTGGCCGCACTGGCCGCCGTGGCAGTCCTGGTGCGCCGGACGGTCGCCGGCCGGCGGTTCGAGGCGATCGGGGCCAACCCCCGAGCCGCCCGCGCGGTCGGCCTGCCGGTACGGACCCACCAGGCCTCGGCGTACGTCTACGCGCAGCTGCTCTACTGCCTGGCCGGCGTCATGCTCGCCGGAATCACCGCCCAGCCGAGCGCCTTCGAGGGCGACAGCTTCCTACTCGTCTCGGTGGCCGTCGTGGTGCTCGGCGGTACGTCGCTGCTCGGCGGCCGGGGATACCCGCTGGCCACCGTGGTGGCGGCGGTCTTCCTCGAGCAGCTCGTGCAGTTCGTCGTCGCACTGGGCGTCTCCACGGCGGTGCAGATCATCGTCCAGGCCGTCGCGTTCGCGATCGGCGTCTCCCTCTACACGGTCGACTGGAGAGCACTGCTGCGGCGCCCGGGCGTGCGCGCCGCCCCCGCCGCGGCCTGACCGCCGCCCACCGCACTCTCGCTGCTGGTTCCCACGGCGCGACAGGTCTGTCGTGCGCACAGGAAGGAACTCCCCGATGAAGCTCCGCAGAGTCCTCCCGGGCCTCGCCGCTGCCTCCGTCGCCGTCCTCACCGTCTCCGCCTGCGGCAACGGGGCGAGCGCGGGCGGCGGCAGCGACGGTCCGGTCACCCACGTGTCCGGCGCCCCGTCCTGGTGCGGGACCAAGAAGATCAGCTTCGCGCTGCTGGACGGCTTCGGCGGCAACAGCTGGCGACTGGTGACCACCGCCTCGGGCAAGGACGAGGCGTCCAAGTGCCCGAGTGTGACCGACTTCAAGTACGCCGACGGCCAGGGCAACGTGCAGAAGGCCACCTCCGACATCAAGGGCATGGCCTCCAGCGGGGTGGACGCGATGGTCGTCTTCCCGGACGCCGGAAAGGCCGTGCTGCCCGCGCTGACCGCCGCCTACAAGGCCGGCGTCGTGACGGTGCCCTACCGGGTCGACCCGGGCGGCAAGGCCGGTGACAACTACGACGCCTGGATCGGCGACGACTTCGCGCACGACGGCGTCAACTGGGCGACCTGGATCAAGAAGAACGTCCCCGGCGGCGGCAACATCCTGTTCATGGGCGGGCCGGCCGGCAACAGCCAGAGCGTCACCGAGTACAACGCGCTGAAGGAGAACCTGCCCGACACGTACAAGTTCATCGGCCAGACGCCGTTCGTGCCGACCGACTGGGACCCGACCAAGACGCAGACGCTGCTGTCCGCCGCGATCGCCAAGTATCCGAAGATCGACATCATCGTCTCCGACTTCGGCCCGACCCTGGTCAGCTCGCTGCACCTGTTCCCGGACAGCGGGCGCCCCATCCCGGCGCTCGCCACCTCGGACGGCAACTCGCTGAGCTGCTTCTGGCAGAGCCAGCAGAAGACCAACCCGTTCAAGATGATCACGGTCACCACCGGCAACGACAACGTGCGGCTGGCGGTCGACTACGCGGTGGCGAAGGCGACCGGCGGCCAGCTGCCGACCGACACCAGCTTCAAGGGCCCGGTGTTCGAGGACTCGGTCAGCCACCAGCCGCACCCGGTCACCTGCCGGTCGGACCTGCCCGGTGACGTGTACCTGTCCGCGCAGATGCCCGGCGACCAGCAGGCGCAGCTCGGCAAGTGACCGACGACGCCGCCGCCGGTACGGCACCGGCCGGCCCGGACCTGTCCGGGCCGGCCGGCGCGCGCCGCGACGGGGTCGGGCCCGGACCGGAGGAGAACCCGATGACCGGATCGACGATCACGGCGACGCGCCCGGCCACGCTGGAGATGGCCGGCATTGCCAAGCACTTCGGCGGGGTCGCGGCGCTGACCGACGTGTCGGTCAGCGTGCTGTCCGGCGAAGTGCACGCGATCCTCGGCGAGAACGGCGCCGGCAAGTCGACGCTGATGAGCATCGCGTCCGGCACGCTCGTCCCCGACGCCGGCACGATCACCGTGGGCGGGCAGACGGTCGCCTCGCTGACCCCGCGGGAGGCCGCGGCCCGTGGCATCGCGATCGTCCACCAGCACCCGGCCGTGCTGCCGGACCTGACCGTGCAGGAGAACCTCGAGGTCGCCCTGCCGGCCGAGGTCTTCCGGACCGGATCCCGGGCCGAGGTGACCGGGCGGCTGCTGGCGCACGTCGGCCTCGAGGTCGACCCACGCGACCGGGTGGAGACCCTCACGGTGGCGCAGCGGCACCTGCTGGAGATCGCCAAGGCCTTCGCGGTCGCGCCGACCCTGCTCATCCTCGACGAGCCCACCGCGCCGCTGAGCGGAGACGCCGTCGCGCGGTTCTTCCGGCTCGTCCGCGACCAGGTCGCCACCGGCACCTCGGTCATCTACATCACGCACCGGCTGGCCGAGGTACGCGAGCTCGCCGACCGGGTCACCGTGCTGCGGGACGGGCGGGTCCGCGGCACCGCGCGGGTCGCCGAGATCACCGACCAGGAGCTGCTCGCGCTGATCCTCGGCCGCCGGCTGGACTCGACCTTCCCGCCGAAGCACGCCGGCGGCGAACCGACCGGTGCCGGCCTGCGGCTCATCGACCTGGCCGGTCCCGGCTTCACCGGAATGTCCGCCGCCGTGCCGCCGGGCGAGATCGTGGGCCTGGCCGGCGTCGTCGGCAACGGGCAGAGCAGCCTGCTGCGGGCGCTGGCGGGGCTGGAGTCGTTCAGCGGCACGGTCCGCCTCGGCGAGCGCGACCTGTCCGGGCGCGACCTGCTGCGGGAGGCCGCGTACATGCCGGCCGACCGCCAGGTCGAGGGGCTGATGACCAGCCTGACCGTACGGGAGAACGCCGCGGTGGCAGCGCTGGGCCGGTTCGCCCGCGGCGGCCTGGTGGACCGCGACCGGGAGCGGGCCGGGGTGACCGCGTCGCTGTCGTCGCTGTCGGTCCGCGCTCCGTCGCTGGAGGCGCCGGTCTCGACGCTGTCGGGTGGCAACCAGCAGAAGGTGGTGATCTCCCGGGCGCTGCTGTCCGAGCCGGCGATCCTGCTCGCGGACGAGCCGACCCAGGGCGTCGACGTCGGCGCGCGGGCCGAGATCTACGGGATCCTGCGGGACGCGTCCGCCCGGGGTGTCCCGGTGGTCGTCGCCTCGTCCGACGCGAAGGAGCTGGAGGGGCTCTGCGACCAGGTGCTGGTCATGTCGCGCGGGCAGGTCGTCGCGACCCTGCGCGGCGACGAGGTCACCGAGGAGCGCATCGTCGGCGCCGCGGTCAGCGCCCGGACCGAGGTCGCGAGCGTGCCGAAGGAGCTGCGCCAGGCCAAGTCCCGCGGGTTGCGCCGGTTCCTGCTCGGCGACTACGCGCCACCGGCCCTGGTGACGCTGGTGATCGTGCTGCTGGCCGCGGTGCTGACCGCCCGCAACGAGAACTACCTGTTCAACTTCAACGTCGCCACCCTGCTCACCGCGGCCACCGCGCTCGGCTTCATCGCGCTGGGGCAGAACGTCGCGCTGCTCACCGGCGGGATCGACCTGTCGGTCGGGCCGCTGGCCGGGTTCCTCGTCGTGGTCGCGTCGTTCTTCGTCAACGACGGGAAGCCGGCGACCACCGTGCTGCTCGGGCTCGTCCTGATGCTCGCGGTCGCGGTGGCCACCGGCCTGACCAACGGCTCGCTCATCCGGTTCGCCCACTTCACCCCGATCGCCGCGACGCTCGCGCTCTACATCGCCTTCGGCGGCTTCGCCCTGCTGCTGCGGCCGGAGCAGGGCGGCTTCATCGCCCAGTCGTTCCAGGACTTCGTCAACCGTGCGATCGGGCCGCTGCCGGTCGCGTTCGTCGTGCTCGTCGTCATGACGATCGTCATGGAGCTGCTGCTGCGCCGGACCCGCTGGGGCTGGCGGTTGCGGGCCGTCGGGTCCGCCGAGCCGGCCGCCCGCAGCATCGGCATCCCGGTCAGCCGGACCGTGATCGGCGGCTACGTCGTCACCGGGCTGTTCGTGTTCCTCGGCGCGCTGATGCTGATGGGCCAGTACGGCATCGGCGACCCGGCCCAGGGCTCGACGTACACGCTGGCCAGCATCACCGCCGTCGTGCTCGGCGGCACGAGCCTGCTCGGCGGGCGCGGCACCTTCCTCGGCCCGATGCTGGGTGCGGTGCTGCTGCAGCAGGCGCTGAACGCCACGGTCTTCCTCGACCTCGGGACCGTCTACCAGTACTACTTCCAGGGACTGCTCATCCTGGCCGCCGCGATCCTCTACACCGTCGGCAAGGTGCGCCGCCGGCAGCGGGCCGTGGACGTCGCCGTCGACGTCTGAGCCGTCCACCCGGATCTCGAGAAGGGCCCGCCATGTCCGCCAGTACCGCCACCTTCGGCACCAACGCCGTCGACTGGGAGGAGCGCGTCCAGTTCGACCGGCTGCGCGTGGAGCGGCTTGCCCGACTGCGGGCCCAGCTCGAGCGCTCGGAGCTCGGAGCCCTGCTGGCCTTCGACTTCGCGAACATCCGGTACATGTCCGCCACCCACATCGGCACCTGGGCGATGGACAAGCTGATCCGGTTCGCGTTGCTGACCCGGGACACCGACCCGATCGTGTGGGACTTCGGCTCGGCCGCGAAGCACCACCAGCTGTTCGACCCGTGGCTGTCGATCACCGGCAGCACGCTCGACGCCGACCTGGACGCGCCGCACCACAACGGCACCCGGCCGCGACGGGAGTCGGGGGCGAGGGCCGGGATCTCCACCCTGCGCGGGGCGTTCCACCCGGACGCGGGCATCGCCGAGGAGGTGGCCGGCAAGATCAAGCGGGAGCTGGACAAGTTCGGCGTCGCCGACCAGCCGCTCGGCGTCGACGTGGTCGAGCTGCCGATCCTGTTCGCGCTGCAGCGGGCCGGGATCGAGGTCGCCGACGGACAGCAGGTCTTCCTGGACGCGCGCCGGGTGAAGACGCCGGACGAGATCTCGCTGCTGACCCAGGCCGCGTCGATGGTCGACGCCGCGTACGACGAGCTCTACCAGTTCCTGCGGCCCGGCATCCGCGAGAACGAGGCCGTCGGCCTGGTCGCCAAGACCCTCTACGACCTCGGCTCCGAGTACGTCGAGGGCGTCAACGCGATCTCGGGGGAGCGCTGCTCGCCGCATCCGCACGTCTACTCGGACCGGGTCATCCGACCCGGCGACCCGGCCTTCTTCGACATCCTGCACAGCTACAACGGCTACCGGACCTGCTACTACCGCACCTTCGCGGTCGGCTCGGCGAGCCGGGCCCAGAACGACGCGTACGTGCGGGCCCGCGAGTACATGGACCGGTCGATCGCCAAAGTCCGGCCGGGTGCGACCACCGCGGACATCGTCGAGGTCTGGCCGGCCGCGCAGGAGTTCGGCTTCCCGGACGAGGAGGCCGCCTTCGGCCTGCAGTACGGGCACGGTGTCGGGCTGTCGATCTGGGAGAAGCCGATCTTCTCCCGGCTGGTCTCGCTCGAGCATCCGGAGGTGCTGGAGGAGGGCATGTTCTTCGCGCTGGAGACGTACTGGCCGTCGGCGGACGGGGTCGGCGCCGCCCGGATCGAGGAGGAGCTGGTCGTCACCGCCACCGGCTGCGAGGTGGTGACCAAGTTCCCGGCCGAGGACCTGCTGGTCGCCGGCCAGCGGTACGTCGGCGTCGGCGGCCCGCTGCCCACGCTGCGGGAGGCGCAGTCCCACCTGAACACGGCGGCCGGGCGCGGTGAGCGCTGAGACCATGCGGGCGGCGGTCTACCACGGCGCCCGCGACGTCCGGGTCGAGCGGCGGCCGCGACCGCGGCCCGGCCCGGGCGAGGTGCTGCTTCGGGTGCTCCGCTCCGGCATGTGCGGCACCGACGCGACCGAGTGGGCGGCCGGGCCGCGGACGTTCCCGGTCGCCCGCCGGCACCCGGTGACCGGCCACCAGGGGCCGATGGTGCTCGGGCACGAGTTCGTCGGCGAGGTGGCGGAGCCCGGCGACGGCGCGCGCACCCCGGTCGGCGCGGTGGTGGCCAGCGGCGCGGGTGTCTCCTGTGGACGGTGCGATCGCTGCCGGCAGGGCCGCACCAACCTCTGCCGGTCGTACTACACGCTCGGGCTGAACACCGCCGGCGGGATGGCCGAGTTCGTCGCGGTGCCGGAGTCGACGCTGGTGCCGGTGCCGGCAGGACTGCCGCTCGACGCGGCCGGCCTGGCCCAGCCGCTCGCGGTCGGCCTGCACGCGGCCCGCCGGTCCGGCGCGGCCGACGGCGACCGGGTGGTGCTGATCGGAGCCGGCGCCATCGGCACGCTCGTGCTCGCCGCGCTGCGGCACCTCGCCGACGTCGACCTCACCGTCGTCGACTTTCCCGGCTCGCGGCTGGAGCGGGCGGCCCGGCTCGGCGCGACCAGGGTGGTCCCGGCCGGAGCCGGTGTCGCGGCCGCGGTCGGGGCGCCGGGCGCCGACGTCGTGATCGAGGCCAGCGGCGCGCCGGGCCAGCTCGACGCCGCGATCGCGCTGGCCCGGCCCGGCGGCACCGTCCTGCAGGTCGGTATCCCGGCGGCACCGCAGGAGATCGACGTCCACTCGCTGGTGATGCGGGAGATCGGCATCCGGACCACCCTTGCCCACGTGGGCGGCGAGGATCTCGCGCCGGCGCTTGACCTGCTCGCCGGCACGTCGCTGGCGGCGGAGCTGCTCGACGGCGTCCATCCGCTCGGCGCGGTGGCCGAGCAGCTCGACCGGCTGTCCTCCGGGCGGCTGGACGGCAAGGTCCTCATCGACCCGAGCTTGGAGGGATGAGATGAAGGCGGCGGTCTTCCACGGTGAGCACGACGTGCGGGTCGAGGAGGTGTCCGACCCGCGCCCGCCCGGCGCCGGCGAGGTGCTGGTCCGCCCGCTGTGGTGCGGGATCTGCGGCACCGACCTGCACGAGTACGCGATGGGCCCGATCGTCATCCCGGCCGAGCCGCACCCGCTCAACGGCGCCCGGCTGCCCCAGGTGCTCGGGCACGAGTTCTCCGCCCAGGTGGTCGAGGTCGGCCCGGACGTCACCACCGTGTCGGCAGGGCAGCGCGTCTCGATCATGCCGTTGCTCTACTGCGGCGCCTGCTACTACTGCCGGCGCGGGCTGCACCACCTGTGCGTGTCGATGGCCTGCGTCGGCCTCAGCTACGACTGGGGCGGCATCGCGGAGCTGGCCGTCGTGCCGGCCAGCCACGTGACCGCGCTGCCCGACGGGGTCAGCGACCTGCAGGGCGCGCTGGTCGAGCCGGCGGCCGTGGCCGCGTACGGGGTCGACGTGGCGCAGGTGCGGCCCGGGGACACGGTGCTGGTCACCGGAGCCGGCCCGATCGGTGCGCTGGCGGCGCTCTATGCCGCCTCGCTCGGCGCCCGGGTCGCGATCTCCGAGGTCAACCCGGTCCGCGCCGAACTGGCCCGCCGGCTCGACGTGGGCGACGTGCTCAACCCGGCCGAGCTGGACGTCGGCGAGTGGCTGCGGGACCGGACCGGAGGCGTCGGCGCGGACGCGGTGGTCGAGTGCTCGGGCAACGAGCGGGCGCTGATCACCGCGATCGACGCGGTCCGGGCGGCCGGCCGGATCGCGCAGACCGGCCTGCACACCAGGGCGGCCGCGATCGAGCCGATGAAGCTGTCCGCGCGGGACATCGCGCTGGTCGGCACCTGGTGCTACCCGGTCACCGACTGGCCGCGGGTCCTCGACCTGATCGACCGCGGCCGGCTGCCGGTCGAGAAGGTGGTCACCGCGCAGGTGCCGATGGCCGCCGTCGTCGAGCGCGGCTTCGAGGTGTTGCTGTCCCCGACCGGTGACCAGGTCAAGGTGCTCGTGGCGGCCGGGTCATGAGGGCGCTGCAGTACGCCGGGCCGGGCCGGGCCGAGGTCGTCGAGCTGCCGGTGCCGGCCATCGCCGACGACGAGGTGCTGGTCGCCGCCCGCTCGGTCGGCGTGTGCCACTCCGACATCGAGCTGCTCGAAGGCCGCTACATCATCCCGTTCTCCTACCCGCAGATCCCCGGGCACGAGTGGTCCGGGCAGATCGCCCGGGTCGGGCGCGGCGTGACCGGCCTCGCGCCGGGGGACCGGGTGGTGGGGGAGTGCGTGATCGGCGCCGACCACTTCGGCTTCTCCCTCAGCGGCGCGGCGGCCGAGTTCTTCGTGGCGAAGCCGTCCTGGCTGCACCGGCTGCCGGACGAGCTGTCCTGGACGATGGGCGCGCTGGTGGAGCCGTTCAGCGTGGCCTACTACGCGCTCGTCCGGGCCGGCGGCGTCGACGCCAGCGACACCGTCGCCGTGCTCGGAGCCGGTCCCATCGGCCTCGCCGTGGCCGCCGCGGCCGGCGCGATGGGCGCGCACGTGGTCGTCGTCGAGCCGGCCGCGCCGCGGCGGGAAGCCGCCGGGAAGCTCGGCGCCGAGGCGGTGGATCCGGACGGCGCGGCGGACCTGCTGGCCGAGCGCACCGGCGGGCGCGGAGCCGACGTCGTGGTGGAGGCCAGCGGGAGCCCGGCGGTGATGGCGACGGCGCTGGAGCTGGCCGGGTTCCGCGGCCGGGTCGCCTGCATCGGCATCGACGTCGGCGGCACGGCCCCGGCCCGGCTCGGCCTCATCCAGTCGAAGGAGCTGCGTGTCACCGGGTCGATCGGCTCCCCCGGGGTGTGGCCGCAGACCTTGCGGTTCCTGGCCCGGTCCACAGTGGACCTCACCCCGCTGGTGACCCATCGCTTCGGAGTCGACCGGGCGCTGGACGCCCTCGCGGCGGCGCGGCAGCCGGCGTCGACGATCAAGGCGCACGTCGAGCTCGACGCGAGCGTGTGAGCGGACGGGGGCGCGCGGCGTCAGCGCCCCCGCCCGCGGGTCACGGGATGATCCGCGCCGCCCGGTAGCGCTCGACGTACCCGAAGAAGCTCGCCCTGCTGTCCCGGGTGGCGGTGAAGCCCGCGGCCCGGCTCTTGTTCATGTCGGTGAGCACCTCGATGTCCCGGCCGAGGTCGGCGTCGGTGTGCCACCAGGAGGCGATCCGGTCCAGGTCCGGCTCGACCAGTCCGTGCCGGCCGGCGATCTCCTTCCAGGTGCCCTCCTGGCCGGCCATCGCGGCGACCAGCGGTCGCGGCTCGCCCTCGAAGCCCTCCGGCTCCAGGCCGAAGTACGCCGCGATCTGCGGCCACAGCCAGCGCCAGCGGAAGACGTCGCCGTTGGCCGTGTTGAACGCCTGGTCCCAGCCGGCCTCGGTGGTGGTGGCCCAGATGATCTGGTCGGCCAGCAGGTCGGCGTCGGTCACGTCGGTCACGCCGTTCCACTGCGTCCGCGAGCCGGGGAAGACGAACGGCCGGCCGAGCTCGCGGCAGATCGTCGCGTACGCGGCCAGCGTCAGCACCATGTTCATCGCGTTGCCGACGGCAAAGCCGAAGACGGTGTGCGAGCGGTGCACGCTCCAGTGGAACCCGGCCCGCCGGGCGGCCGCGAACAGCTCGTCCTCCTGCGCGTAGTAGAAGTTCGGCGCGCTGGTGCGCGGCTCGTCCTCATGGAACGGAGTGTCGGTCGTGACGCCCTGCGCGTACGCCTCGAACGGGCCGAGGTAGTGCTTCAGCCCGGTCATCAGCGCGACGTGCTCGACCGAGCCGGCCGGCTCCACCGCCGCGAGGACGTCGCGGACGGCGCCGCCGTTGACGACGATGTTCTCCTGTTCGGTCGGCCGCCGGGACCAGGCCGTGATCGCGACCAGCTGCGGCGCGAGACCGTCGAGCGCCGCGCGGAGGCCGGCCGGGTCGGTCAGGTCGGCGCGGACGGGGCGCACACCCGCGCCGGCCGGTCCGCCGCTGCGGGACAGCCCGTGCACCTCCCAGCCGTCGGCGGCCAGCCGGGTGCCGAGGTTCTGGCCGACGATGCCGGTCGCGCCGACCACGAGCGCCCGGCGCGCTGAACCAGCCATGAGTGCCCTCCCAGTGTTGGTCGCCACTAAACACTAGCGAGGACCAGCCCGGCTGCTCAAGGGCATACTGTTCACTGCAGATGAACAGAGAGGCGGCGCTCGGATGGATCTCGGCAACGGGCTCGGGCACCTGTCGTACTCGACCCTCGTGCATGCCGGCGACACCTGGCCGCAGCTGCGGGCCAGCCTGACGCAGTTCGTGCCCAGGGTGAAGGCCAGGGTCGCGCCGGACCGCCGGTTCGGCGTCTCGCTGCGGCTGTCGGCCGCCTCGGTCGCGGAGCTGACCGGACGGCCGGACGAGCGGGCCTGGCTGCGCCGCTTCCTGGCCGAGCACGACCTCTACCTCTACACCGTCAACGCCTTCCCGTACGGGCCGTTCAAGGGCGGTCCGGTGATGGAGCGGGTATACGAGCCGGACTGGGCCACCGGCGAGCGGGTCGCGTACACCTGCGCCGTCGCCGACCTGCTGGCCGAGCTGGCGCCGGACGACGTGCGGCCGAGCATCCAGACCGCACCGCTGGCGTTCGCGGCCAGCGTCGCCGGACCCGACTACGTCGCCCGGTTCACCACCGGGCTGCTGACGGTGGTGGCGCACCTCGCGGCGACCGAGGCCCGGACCGGCCGCCGGGTGACGCTGGCCCTCGAACCCGAGCCGGCCTGCTACCTGGAGACCACCGACGAGACCATTGCCTACTTCGCCGCGCGGATCCACAGCCCCGCCGGCACGGCCGAGCTCGCCCGGCTGGCGGGCGTGCCGCTGGCCGAGGCGCACGGCCTGCTGCGCCGCCACCTCGGGGTCGTGTTCGACATCGGCCACCAGGCCGTCGGGTTCGAGGACGTGACCACCTCGCTCACCCGGCTGGTCGCGGCCGGCATCCCGGTGTTCAAGCTGCAGCAGGCGGCCGCGCTCTGGGTGCCCGAGCTCACCCCGGCCGTCGTCCCGGACCTGCGGCGGTTCACCGGGACGATCTACCTGAGCCAGTCCGTGCTGCGGCAGGACGGGCAGGCTGCGCACTTCCTCACCCTCGGCGAGGCCCTCGACGCGTACGAGCAGGACCCGCGGCCGGCCGAGCTGCGCACGCACTTCCACGTCCCGGTGTTCCTCGCCGAGATCGGGCCGTTCCGCACCACCCGCGGCGCTGTCGAGGAGGCGCTGCGGCTGCACCGGGCGACACCGCTGTCCGAGCACCTCGAGATCGAGACGTACACCTGGGACGTGCTGCCGGCCGAACACAAGTCCGGCGACGTGGTCGACTACGTGAGCCGGGAGATCGAGTTCGTCCGGCGCGCGCTCACCGGTCCGGCCCAGGGCTCTGACCTGCAGTAGTGTCATCGACACCACCGTCGTCGCGGAGGTGCCCGTGCCCCTGACCGTCCGGCCCGACGACCGGGAGCCGCTGCGTGCGGCGGTCCGGGAGGTGCACGCGCGGTCCGGGCTCGAGGTGGGATTCGGCGGCCTGGTGCCGCCGACCGGGCGGACGGCGGTGCGGCTGGACGAGCTGCTCGGCGTGCAGACCGCGCACCTGCGGCACCTCGAGGTCCGGGTCGGCGCCGGCCTCGGCGGGCGGGTGCTGGCCGAGCGCCGCCCGGCCAGCGTCGACGACTACCGGGACGCCCGCGGGATCACCCACGACTACGACGGGCCGGTGCTCGCCGAAGGCCTGTGCACGGTGGCCGCCGTACCGGTCCTCG
>Ga0207661_10000326_pt1 | contig 30199 bp, 30 predicted proteins | sample KBSC713LmetaG_FD_184337 | JGI IMG/M metagenome (GOLD analysis project Ga0207661, IMG submission 184337) | Corn rhizosphere microbial communities from Kellogg Biological Station, Michigan, USA - KBS C7.1-3L metaG (SPAdes) (version 2) | ecosystem: Host-associated > Plants > Roots > Rhizosphere ...
CACGGTGCCGATGATCCAGGGTTTACCGAGGCGTTTGCGCAGTCCGGAGACGGTGATCCGTACAGCGTTGGTGAACGGGTCCGCGTTCTCATCCCATGCTCGCGTTAGGAGGTCTTCCGCGCTGACGACTCCGCCTTCGGCTGCGACGAGGACTTCGAGCACCGCGAACTGCTTCCTGGTCAGCGCGACGTAGCGGCCGTCGCGGTACACCTCGCGGCGGAACGCATCCAGCCGCAGACCTGCGATCTCTCGCACGGGCGGCCTGTGGTGGCCGCGCCTGCGGTCGAGCGCTCGAAGCCTGAGCACGAGTTCCCGAAGGTCGAACGGCTTGGTGAGGTAGTCGTCGGCGCCGAGCTCGAACCCGGAGGCCTTGTCGTCAAGCCGGTCGGCAGCGGTGAGCATCAGGATCGGCATCCCGCTGCCGGAGGCGACGATGCGTTTGGCGATCTCGTCGCCGGATGGGCCGGGAATATCGCGGTCGAGCACGGCGATGTCGTAGGCGTTCAGGCCCAGCAGTTCCAGGGCAGCGTCGCCGTCACCGGCGATGTCTGCCGCGATCGCTTCCAGGCGTAGGCCATCGCGGATTGCTTCCGCCAAGTAGGGCTCGTCCTCGACGACCAGGACACGCATGCTCGGAGGATAGGAGCTGGCGCATCTCGTCCGCATATCCAAAACCAGAGACGTGCCGGCAACACCGCTCTGCCTTGAATGGAGGCATGACCCACAACACACCAGCACCAACAACGCCCCGTCGGATTCCCCTCGTCGCGGGCCTGCTCGGCGTCATCGCGGTGATCACCGCCCTCGGATACCAGACGCTGGCGTCCTCGTCCTCGAGCGCCGCATTGCCACCCACCCGCAACGAGCACCGTGATGTGTCGGGCGGAGCGCTGCCCAGCACGGTGCGCCCGGCAGACCGCCGGGCCGTGCCGCTCAACTCGGTGTGGCCGGCATATGGCCAAGCCGCGGTCATGCTCGCCGGACAGCCGCGGATCCACTCCGGCCCGAACCAGCATGCGGCCCCGATCGCCAGCCTGGCGAAGGTGATGACCGCCTACCTCGTGCTCCGTGACCACCCGCTACGACCCGGCCAGGACGGCCCGACGATCACACTCACCGCCGCCGATGTCGCCGACACCTACCGCCGGGTTGGGCAGCGAGAATCGGTCGTGCCGGTCGCCGCCGGCGAGCGGCTCACCGAACGGCAGGCGCTGCAGGCGCTGCTGCTGCCGTCGGCCAACAACATCGCCGCCGTGCTGGCACGGTGGGATGCCGGCTCGGTGAACCGGCTTGTCGCCAGGATGAATGCCACCGCGCGCGAGCTGGGCATGGCCCAGACCCGCTACACCGACCCGAGCGGCTACGACGACGCAACCGTGTCGACCGCCGCCGATCAGCTGCGAATCGTCGATCGAGCCATGCGCTTGCCGGTGTTCGCGAGCATCGTCGCCACACCAAGCGCGACACTGCCTCTGGCCGGCGACGTTCACAACACCAACACATTGCTCGGACACGACGGGTTCGTGGGCGTCAAAACTGGCAACACGGACGCGGCCGGGGGGTGCTTCGCCTTCCGAGCCATCCGCGAGATCGACGGTGACCGGACGACGATCACCGGGGTCGTGCTCGGCCAGCCCGGCGAGAACCAGATCGAGGCCGGTCTCTCTGCCGCCGCCGCGATGGTCGACCGCATCGCCGGTGATCGGGTCACACCCGATGGACGCGGGGGCATCCTGCCACCGCCGGCCGCCCCCGAACGCCAGTGATGATCGCCGGATTGGCGCTCACGGAGCGGCGCAGGAGTCGAACCTACCAACCGATGGGCTACATCGGCCTGCCGGTTTTGAAGACCGGATGGGCCACCGGGCCCGTGCCGCTCCAGGAGGGCGGAGCCTAGCGCTCGCCGGCGGGCGCCGAAGGCGGCTCGGGCGCCTGTGCCTTCTCGTGGATCCGCGCCCGTGTCTCGTCGATGCGGATGCGGAGCTCGGTGGTGTCCTCGCTCTCGAATGCGTCGGCCGGCTCGGCCTCGACGGTCTCGGCGTACGGCTCGGCGCCGGCCAGCGGATCGACCCCGGTGGCGGGGGTGTCGGGCGCGCCGGGCGGGAGCTCGGGCGGTGGCACCACGGCTTCGAGCGCGGCCCGCAGGCGCCGGTAGGCGTCAGGCGCGGCCACCAAGGCGCCTGCCCCGGCTGCCGCACCAGCGATGAACCATCGGAACCTCCCCACCGATGCGCGAGTATACTGCCCGTTCGACAATCCACCCGCTTCCTGCTCCGGCTGGGCGTCGCTTCCGATCCTGATCGCGGCGCCGTTTTCATGAAAGGCCGGGGCCGCATGAGTCCGAAGGAGGTGATCAGGATCAACCCGTACGAGATCATGCTCATGATCGAGCCCGAGGTCGCCGAGGAGCGGCACGGCGAGATCATCGACCGGATCAATCAGACCGTCACCAAGGCCAAGGGAACCTGGGGCCAGGTTGAGCCATGGGGCAAGCGCCGCATGGCGTACGAGATCAAGCACCAGGGCGAGGCGTGGTACTACGTCATCACGTTCGAGTCCTCGGCCGAGACGCTTCAGGAGATCACCCGCGTGCTCGCCATCACCGATGGCGTGATGCGCTTCATGGCCGTCAATCGCATCCCCGGCAGCTCGCCTGCCAGACCCGACGAGCAGCCGGCCGCAGCGGCCGAGGCGACCGCCTAGGTCACCGTCCGCTCACCCGCGTATCCTCATACGAACGCACGTTCGTAGCAGGATGGCAGAGGAGGAACCGTGGCAAACATCAATCGCGTCATCATCACCGGCAACCTGACCGCCGACCCCGAGCTTCAGAGTCTGCCCAGCGGCACCAGTGTGTGCCGGCTGCGCGTCGCCGTGAACCGGCGCTACAAGGACAGCTCGAGCGGCGAGTGGACCGAGAAGCCCAACTACTTCACCGTCAAGGTGTGGGGCGCCCAGGGCGAGAACTGCGCGAACTACCTGTCCAAGGGGCGGCCCGTGGCCATCGACGGCCGGCTCGAGTGGAGCCAGTGGGAGAGCCAGGACGGCGGCAAGCGCGAGGCGGTCGAGATCATCGCCGACACCGTCCAGTTCCTGGGCTCGCGGGGCGACGGCGAGGGTGCGGCGGCAGGCGGCCAGCGCGGCGGCTTCCAGCAGACCACCGAGCTCAAGCCCGATCCCGTCCCCAGCTTCGGCGGTGGCGGGGGCGGCGGCGCCGATGACGACATTCCGTTCTAGGAGGATCAGTGGCAGCAAAGCCAAAGCGGCGTAAGCCCCGAGTCGGGGCGGGCACCGGCACCAAGCGGAAGTCGTGCTACTTCTGCAAGGAGAAGGTCGAGGAGATCGACTACAAGAACTACAACCAGCTCCGGCGCTACGTGTCGGAGAAGGGCAAGATCCGGTCGCGACGGATCACCGGCGCCTGCCGCAGGCACCAGCGCCAGGTGGCGGTCGCGGTCAAGCGGGCGCGCGAGGTCGCGCTCCTGCCCTACGCCGTCAACTAGCTCGGCGACTTCACCATTTCCCGCTCGGTGCGGGGTTTTCCCGGCCGCGGCCCTTCCGGCCCGGCCGGGGCAGTGCGACGATTGGACGCGGCCGCCGGCCGTGCAGACCGATGGGGACGACATGACACACAAGGGAACCCAGGCGCTCCTCCTGCAGGACGTCGAGAAGCTCGGCCGCAAGGGCGACGTGGTCAACGTCGCCCCCGGCTACCTGCGCAACTACCTGGCCCCGCGCAAGCTGGCGATGCAGGCCAACGACGGCCTGGTGGCCCAGGTGCAGCGGCAGGAGGACATGCGCCGCCGGCATGAGGCGCAGAGCGACGAGCAGGCGCGCGAAGTGGCGCACACCCTCAATCGCACGGTGCTCACCGTCAAGGCGCGGGCCGGCACCGAGGACCGACTGTACGGCTCGGTGACCAGCACCGACATCGCCGATGCGATCTGGAAGGCGCGCAGGCTGCGGGTCGACCGCCGGAAGGTGGAGCTCGACGAGCCGATCAAGGCGCTGGGCAGCTACAAGGTGGCGATCACCGTGTTCAACGAGGTGAGGGCCACGGTCAAGGTGATGGTCGTCCCCGCCGCGGAGGGCGAGGAAGGCGCCGTCGAGGCGTTCGAGGCCGAGCCGGTCGACGACGATCTGGTCTAGCTCGATCGCGATGGCCGTCCAGGAGCAGCAGGCACCCAACGTTCCGCCGCAAGATCTCGACGCCGAGGAATCGGTGCTGGGAGCGATGCTGGTGTCGGCGGCCGCCATCTCGGCGGTCGCCGAGATGCTCACGCCTGACGACTTCTACCGGCGGTCGCACGGGATGATCTTCGACACGATTCGGGCCATGTACGCCGAGGGCCAGGTGGTCGACTCGATCACCGTGATCAACGGCCTGCAGGCGAAGGGCATCCTGGACGAGGTCGGCGGCAAGGCGGCCATCAACACACTGGCCTCGACCGTGCCCTCGGTGGCCAACGCCGCCCGCTATGCCGAGATCGTCCGCGAAACCAGCACCTACCGCAGCCTGATCCGGGCGGGAACCGAGATCGCCGGGCTGGGCTACTCCCGGCTGGGCGATCCGCGTGAGGCCGTCGACAAGGCCGAGCAGGTCGTGTTCGACATCGCCAACCAGCGGGTCACCGGCGACTTCAGCTCGATCCAGGAGCTGCTGCACACTTCGTTCGAGCGCATCTCCGAGCTGCACAAGCACGGCAAGGACATCACCGGCGTGCCCAGCGGCTTCAAGGACATCGACAAGATCACGGCCGGCTTCCAGCCGTCCAACCTGATCATCCTGGCCGCCCGGCCGGGTATGGGGAAGACCTCGCTGGCGCTCAACATCGCGTCGCATGTCGGCATCCGCGAGGGATTGCCGGTGGCGGTGTTCTCGATCGAGATGTCGCGAGACGAGGTCACCCAGCGGCTGATGTGCGCCGAGGGCCGGGTCGACTCGACCCGGCTGCGCACCGGCAAGCTGGCGCCCGACGAGTGGCCGCGGCTGACCGACGCCTGCAGCCGGCTCAATACTGCCCCGATCTACATCGACGACACGGCCGGCGTCACCGCGCTCGAGATCAAGGCCAAGACGCGGCGGCTGAAGACCCGCCACCCCGACCTGGCGCTGGTGATCGTCGACTACCTCCAGCTGATGGCGGGAGGCGGCCGGTTCGACAACCGCGTCAACGAGATCTCCCACATCTCCCGCCAGCTGAAGCTGATCGCCCGCGACCTGGAGGTGCCGGTGGTGGCGCTGTCCCAGCTGTCCCGCGCCGTCGAGCAGCGCGGAGCCGGCGACCGGGTACCGCAGCTGTCCGACCTCCGCGAGTCGGGGTCGATCGAGCAGGACGCCGATCTGGTGATGTTCGTCTACCGCGACGACTACTACAACAACGAGAGCGAGCGGCCGGGTGAGGCCGACGTGATCGTTGCCAAGCACCGCAACGGCCCGCTCGACAAGGCCACGCTGGCCTACCAGGGCCGCTATACGCGGTTCGCGAACCTGGCCCGGGGTGCGGCCTGATGTCGTGCTGCGTGATCGTGGGCGCCCAGTGGGGCGACGAGGGCAAGGGCAAGATCGTCGACCTGCTGGCCGAGCGGGCCGACGTCGTCGCCCGCTACCAGGGAGGCAACAACGCCGGCCACACGCTGATGCTCGGCGACGAGGTGTACAAGCTGCGGCTGGTGCCCAGCGGCATCCTGTATCCCGGCACCACCTGCGTGCTGGGCAGCGGCTGTGTGATCGACCCCGAGGTGCTGATCGAGGAGCTCGACGGCCTCGAGCAGCGTGGCATCGACACCTCCGGCCTCCGGATCAGCGGCAACGCGCACCTGATCATGCCCTGGCACCGGATCATCGATGCCGACTCGGAGCTGATGCTGGGCAGCCTGCAGATCGGCACCACCCGCCGCGGCGTCGGCCCGGCGTACGCCGACAAGGCCTCACGGGTGGGGATCCGCGTCCAGGACCTGCTCGACGAGAAGATCCTGCGGGCCAAGATCCAGACCGCGCTGTCGGTCAAAAACGTGCTGCTGCGGAAGATCTACCACCAGCGACCGCTCGACAAGGAGGCGCTGGCCGAGGCCACGCGCGGCTACGCCGAGCGCGTCCGCCCGTATGTCGCCGACACGTCGCTCTTGATCGACCAGCAGCTGGCGGCCGGCCGCAAGGTGCTCTGCGAGGGCGCCCAGGGCACGCTGCTCGACCTCGACCACGGCACCTATCCATTCGTGACCAGCTCCAACCCGATCGCCGGCGGGGCCTGTGCCGGCCTCGGCATCGGGCCGACCCGGATCACCGACGTGCTCGGCGTCACCAAGGCATACGTGACCCGGGTCGGTGCCGGCCCCTTCCCCAGCGAGGCCGACGAGGAGCGGTCGCAGCTGATCCGCGAGCACGGCGGCGAGTACGGCACCGTCACCGGCCGTGAGCGGCGCTGTGGATGGATCGATCTGGTGGCGCTCCGGTTCGCAGCGCGGGTCAACGGGATGACGCAGCTGGCGGTGACCAAGCTGGACGTGCTGTCGATCTTCGAGCGGATCGAGGTGTGCGTCGCCTACCGGCTGCCCGACGGCAGCGTGACCGAGGACTTCCCAGCCCACCAGAGCGACTTCCATCACGCCCAGCCGGTCTACGAGCAGCTCGAGGGCTGGAACGCCGACATCTCCGGTGTGCGGGCGATGAGCGATCTGCCACCGGCCGCCCAGGCGTACCTGGCCGAGATCGAGCGCCGGGTCGGAGTCCCGGTGGGGATCGTGGGCGTCGGCCCGCGGCGTGACCAGACGGTCACCGTGCGCGACTTCCTGCGCGCCGCCTGACGCCGGTCCTACGGGGCGGTCAGCACCAGCGCCCGGCCGTTGCGGACGAGCAGGGTGTGCTCAGCGTGCGCGGAGCGGCCGCCGTCGGCGGTGGCCACGGTCCATCCGTCCGCCAGCTGGCGCACCTGCTCGGTGCCGGCGGCCACGATCGGCTCGATGGTGATCACCGTTCCATCCTCGAGCCGGTCGTCAGCCGGCCGGCGGTCGGCGTCATGCAGGTGGCAGCCCTGGCCGTGGCCGTCGAGGTCGCGCAGCACCAGGAAGCCGCGGCGCTCGGTCTCACGCCGCACCGCGGCGGCGATCTCGGAAACGGCCTGTCCCGCCCTGGCGGCGCGCACGCCCTGCACCAGAGCCGCCTCGGCGCAGGCGCACAGAGCCAGCGCCTCGTCGTCGGCCGGCGGCACGGGCACCGTCACCGCAGCGTCAGCCACGTAGCCATCCACCTCGAGGGTCACGGCCAGCGTGACCAGATCGCCGGGCTCGATGGCACGGTGCCCGGGGATGCCGTGCAGCGCCTCGTCGTTCAGGCTGATGGACGTCTCGCCGGGGAAGCCGTCCACATTGTGAGCTGAGTGGGCCCCCACCGCCGCCAGCACGCGGCCGGCCGTTCGATCGAGCTGCGCCGTGGTCACCCCCGGCCGCACCTGACCGCGCATCGTCGAGAGGGTCAGGGCAGCTGCACGGCCTGCTGCGCGCATGCCCCGCAGATCCTCGGGCGAACCGATCGACATCTGCGGTTCACTCTAGAACCTGATCCGGTCGCCACCCGGGTCCCAGAGCGGCTCGGTCGTCACCTCGGCGGCCACCTGCTCGCCGAACACCTCGACCTCGACCCTCGTGCCGGCGCCGGCGTGACGGGCGGGCAGGTAGGCGTAGGCGATCGAGCGCTCGACGGCGTAGCCGTAGCCGCCGCTGGTCACCCGGCCGGCCACCTCGCCGTCCACCCGCACGGGCTCGGAGCCCAGGCACACCGAGCGTGGATCGGCCAGCACCAGGCAGCACAGCCGGCGGTCGACGCCCTCCCGGCGGGCGGCGAGCAGCGCCTCCCGGCCGACGAAGTCGGCGCCCTTGTCCGGCTTGACCGCGAACCCCAGGCCCGCCTGGTCGGGCGTGTCGTCGGGCGTGATGTCGGCCGCCCACACCCGGTAGCCCTTCTCGACGCGGAGGGCGTCGATCGCGCGGTAGCCGCACGCCAGCATGCCGTGTGTGCTGCCGGCGTCCCACAGCGCGTCCCACAGCGACTGGCCGTATTCGCTCGGGCAGTAGAGCTCCCAGCCCAGCTCGCCGACGTAGGTCACCCGCGCGGCGAGGCAGGGCACGTCGGCGACGGACAGCTCGCGGGCGGTCATGTAGCGGAACCCTTCGCCGGACAGGTCGTGCTTGGTCAGTGGCTGCACGATGTCGCGCGCCAGCGGGCCCCAGATGCCCAGGCACGCATGGGCCGACGTCACGTCGAGCAGCTCCACGCTGCCGTCGTCGGGCATGTGCTTGCGAACCCACGCCATATCGTGGTTGCCGAAGGCGGTGCCGGTGACGATCCGGAACGCCTGATCGCCCAGCCGGGTGACCGTGAAGTCGCACTCGATCCCGCCTCGGCTGTTCAGCATCTGGGTGTAGGTGATCGACCCCGCCGGGCGGTCGATGTCGTTCGCGCACAGCCGCTGCAGAAGGCCGAGCGCCGCCGGGCCGCGGACCTCGAACTTGGCGAACGAGCTCTCGTCGAACAGCCCCGCCCGCTCCCGGGTGGCCATCGCCTCGGCGTGGATCGCCGGCGACCAGTTCTGCCCGGCCCAGCCCCGCGGCCGCAGTGCCTCGTCGCCGAGGGCGGCGTTGGGCTCGAACCAGTTCGCCCGCTCCCAGCCGGACTTCTCGCCGAACGATGCTCCCAGCTCGGCCAGCCGGGTGTAGGCCGGCGGTAGCCGCAGCGGCCGCCCGGCCTGGCGCTCGTGGTTGGGGTACTTGATGTCGTAGTAGGTGGCGTAGACCTCGGTCGCCCGGGTCAGGGTGTAGCGCTGACTCCGGTACTGGCGGCCGAAGCGGCGGATGTCCATGTGCCAGAGGTCGAGCGACGGCTCGCCGTTCACCACCCACTCGGCCATCTGCCAGCCCATACCGCCGGCCCCGGCCAGCCCGTGCGCGCAGAAGCCGGCGGCCACCCAGAACCCGGGCACATCGGACTCGCCAAGGATGAACTCGCCGTCGGGCGTGAACGCCTCCGGGCCGTTGAACAGCTTGCGCACCTCGGCCGACTCCATCGCCGGCACGCGGGTGAGCGAGTTCTGAAGGATCTCGTCGAACCGCTCCCAGTCCTCCTTCAGCAGCTGAGCCTCGAACCCGTCCGGAACGCCGTCCAGCGCCCACGGCGCCGGGTTGCGCTCGTAGCCGCCCATGATCAGACCGCCCACCTCGGTGCGGTAGTAGATCAGCAGGTCGGGGTCGCGGAGGGTCGGCAGGGGCGCCAGCGGCGGGTCGAACGCCTCGGTGACCAGGAACTCGTGCGCGTACGGGATGATCGGCACGTCGACGCCGACCAGACGGCCGATCTGGGGGGCGTACATCCCGCCGGCGTTGATCACCACGTCGGTGCGGATGGTGCCCCTGTCGGTGACCACCGCGTGCACGCGGCCGTTGCGCAGGTCGATCCCGGTGACCCGGGTGCGCTGCTCGATGTCGGCGCCGCGCAGACGGGCGCCGTCGGCCAGCGCGAAGGTCAGCTGGCTGGGGTCGAGGTAGCCGTCCTGGGGGATGTACGCGGCCGCCAGCACGCCGTCGGTGCTCATCGGCGGGAACAGCTCCTGCGCCTCCCGGGGGGAGACGATCTCGATCGGCAGGCCGAAGCTGGTGGCCCACCCGGCCTGCCGCTTGATCTCCTCGTAGCGCTCGGGCGACGACGCCAACCGCAGCCCGCCGAGCTCGTGCCAGCCCGGATCCTTGCCGGTCTCCTCCGCCAGCTCGGCGTACAGGCCGACCGAGTACTGCATCATCTTGGTCAGGCTGACGGTCGACCGCAGCTGCCCGACCAACCCGGCCGAGTGCCAGGTGGAGCCGTGGGTCAGCCCGTACTGCTCCACCAGCACCACGTCCTTCCATCCGGCCCGTGCCAGGTGGTAGAGGATGCTGCAGCCGCCCACCCCGCCGCCGATCACGACCGCCCGCGCCTCCGACCTCATGGCAGCGACTCCCGCAGCGCGGGCACCGACCAGTCGAGCGCGGGGATCAGCGCCTCGGCCGCCCCCAGCCGTTCGGCCGGCGTGGTGCCCTCGATGACGATGCAGCGCATCCCGGCGGCCACCGCCGCCGCCAGGCCGTGGTCGGAGTCCTCGAACACCAGAACGTCCGCCGGGGCGAGCGGCGCCGGTATCGTCTCGTTCAGTCGCTCCAGGGCGACCAGGTACCCCTCCGGGTCGGGCTTGCCCCGGGACACGTCCTCGGCCGAAACGACCACGTCGAACACGCCGGCGAGGCCGCTGGCCCGAAGCACCGCATCGATCTCGCGGCGGGCCGCCCCGGAGGCGATCGCCACCGGCACCGCGGCGGCGATCCGGCGAACGGCATCGGCCGCCCGAGGCAGCACCGTCGGCCGCCGCTCGATCTCCTCCAGGTACAGCTCCGTCCGCCGTCGCAGCAGGCGGTCGGCGGCCTGCTGGTCGCCGGCCCGTCCGAACCGCTCCAGCATCCGGCCCACGATCTCGGGATCGGAGTAGCCGGCGAACTCCTCGAAGTAGAGCGTCGGCGGCACATCGATGCCGATCTCGGCGAAGATCCGTGAGAACAGCTCGGCCAGCAGCGGCTCGTCGTGCGAGATGGTGCCGTTGAAGTCGAAGATCACGGCACGCGCCGGCCGGCTCATGTCAGCTGCTCGATCCACCGGCGGTACTGGGGGTCGGTGGCCCGCCGCCGGAGCCGGTCGAAATACTGGCCGGCGTACGCCTCGTAGTCGGTGTCGGTTGTCCGCAGCCCCTGCTGGACGACACCCCACATCGCCTCCCGGAAGTCCGACATGATCCGCATCAGCCGCAGCCGTGCGAAGTCCTGCTCACGGTACTCGCCGAAGTAGGCCTCCAGCAGCATCCGGTCGCCGGCCTCGTCGAGCTCGTGGTTGGTCGAGAAGTTGGCCAGATCGAAGTAGGGATCGCCCATCCCGGCGTACTCCCAGTCGAGGATCCGCAGGGTGTGGCCCTCGTCCAGGAAGTTGCCGATCAAGAGGTCGTTGTGGCAGGGCCGGGCCGGCCGCTTGCCGGAGGCGAGGGCGGCCCGCATCTCCTCGGCCCGCGCCCATGACCAGTCGAACTCGTCGGGCAGCCGGACACCCAGCGTCTGCGCGTTGTCCCGGTACATGGCGACGATCCCGAACACCGAGAACGAGGACTCCATCGGCGGGCCGTCGTGCAGCCGCAGCAGGGTGGCGGCCACCCGCCTGATCATGTCCTCGCCCCGCATCTCGTCCTCGGGCACCGGCCGGCCGTCGACAAACCCGAGCACGAACACCCGCTCCGGGCGCAGGTAGGCGAGCACCACCGGCCCGATGCCCAGGCCGGCGGCAGTCACCGTCGCCGAATACTCGGCGTCGCGGTCGGCGCCCAGCATCTCGGCGGGCTCGGTGACGCGCAGCACCCACAGCCGCCCGTCGGCATCGGCGATCCGGTAGTTGTGGTTGGTGAAGCCGCCCCGCAGCGGCGACGCCGTGAGCGGGGCCCGCAGCGCCGGCACCCGCTCGGCCAGCTGATCGAGCTCGGATGCGGTGGGCGGGTCGGAGAAACTCAGCCGTGCCATGAGCCGAGCGAATCTACACCAGCCTGCTGCGACAGGGGTCTCGGTCGCCCGGTAGGTTTCGCCGCCGTGGAGCAGCGATCCCTCGGAACATCCGGTCCCGGCGTCTCGGTCGTCGGCTACGGCAGCTGGGAGGCCGGCGGCGACGAATGGGGGCCGAACAGCTCCGACCGGCGGGTTGTCGAGGCCATGCAGGCCGGCCTGGACGCCGGCATGACCTGGATCGACACCGCCGAGGTCTACGGCAAGGGCGTCTCGGAGCAGCTCGTCGGCCGGGCGCTGGAGGGGCGCCGCGACGGGGCGCTGGTGTTCACCAAGGTGGCGCCGGACGACGAGGGCAGCGGCATCCGGCCGGAGCAGATCGGCCGGGCGATCGACGCCTCGCTGGCGCGGCTGGGCGTCGACCACATCGACCTCTACCAAGTGCACTGGCCGGACGACGACGTGCCGCTCGAGGAGACCTGGGGCGCGATGGCCGGGCTGGTGTCTGCGGGCAAGGCCCGGTTCATCGGGGTGTCGAACTTCAACCGCCGGCAGGTCGAGGTGTGTCAGGCGATCCATCCCGTGGCCTCGGTCCAGAACGAGTTCTCGATACTGTCCGCCGGCGACCGCGACGGGCTTCTGCCCTGGCTGGCGGAGCAGGGGATCGGCTATCTGGCCTACAGCCCCCTGGCGGCCGGCCGGCTGACCGGATCGATGGCCGCCGGCACCCGCTTCTCCGACGACGACTGGCGCAGCGGCCGGGGCCGCTTCGCCGACTGGCGCGAGGAGGGCGAGGAATGGGGCTTCGATCCCGAGCCGCTGGCCCGCGATCTGGCCAAGGTCGAGCAGCTGCGGCCGATCGCCCAGCAGCTGGGCGTCGACGTGGCGACCGTGGCGCTGCGCTGGGCACTCGAGCAGCCGGGCGTCACCGCGGTGATCGCCGGCAGCCGCAGCGCCGAGCACACCCGCGCGAACGCGCGGGCCGGCGAGATCGAGCTGGATGCGGACACCCGCGGGCCGCTCGACGCGCTCGCGGGCTGAACCAACGAATCAGATCCCGTCGTTCCGCGAGTACGATCCGGCTCGCATGGATGCACGGACGCGCACCGAGCGCTGGCTGCTGCTGGACGGCACCGAGGACGACCCGTTCGGGCTGCTCGACGCGTTCCTGGCCGAGCACGGCTTCGGCGTCTGGAACGAGCCGTTCGTGCCGGCCGCCGACGGCCTGGTGGCCGACCTGCACATCGGGTACCGGCTGGCCGCATCGCTGCCCGGGGTGACGGTGCCTCAGCCGCCGGATCCGTGCCCCCTGCCCGCGCTGGCCTGTCACGTCAGGCCGGCGGAGGGCGACCGGCGGGGCGTGCCGGGCCGGTTCGCGGTCGGACCATTCGATCGCACCTGGACGGAGGCTGAACATCGCCGCGCAGTCTGCGCCGTGCGGGAGGCGATCGCGCGGGGCGATGTCTACCAGGCCAACGTCGTCCAGCACCTGCAGGCGCCCTTCTCGGGCGACCCGGCGGCCGTGGCCGGAGCGCTGTCTGCGCTGGGCGCCGAGCACCAGGCCGCCATGCACGGCGACGGCTGGTCGATCGTGTCGGCCACGCCGGAGCTGTTCCTGCGCCGCCGCGGCGATGTGGTCGAGACGATGCCGATCAAGGGCACGCGCCCGGCGGCCAGCACCGAGCGGATCGCCGACTCGCCCAAGGACCGGGCCGAGCACGTGATGATCGTCGACCTGGAGCGCAACGACCTGGCGCGGGTGTGCGTGCCGCACTCGGTGCACGTGCCGGAGTACCTGGTGGAGCGACCGATGGCGGGTGTCCGCCATCTGGTCTCGCGCGTGCAGGGCCGGCTCTCGCTGGCGGTGGGACTGGCGGAGCTGCTTCGGGCCACCTTCCCCGGCGGCTCGGTCACCGGCGCCCCCAAGGTCTCCGCCGTCAACCACATTGCCCGCCTGGAGCCGGTCGGCCGCGGTGCATCGATGGGCGCGCTGGGCCGCGTCTACCCCAATGGCGACCTCGATCTCGGCCTGACCATCCGCACCTTTGCCATCGCCGAGGGCCGGATCCACCTGTGGGTGGGCGGCGGGATCGTGTGGGACTCGGACGCCGACGAGGAGGTCGAGGAGTCGCTGGTCAAGGCCAGGCCACTGCTGGCCCTGCTCGGCTCCTCGGTCTAGAGCGACCGGGCGATCTCGGCGATCCGCCCGCCGGCCGCCCGCCCCGCCTCGCCCTGCCACCAGCGGGCGTGGCCGAGCACGAACGTGTGCCAGGCCCAATCGGCCTTCTCGCGATCCCGCTCCACCCCCCAGTAGTAATCGAGGAACGAGATCCCGTACTCGAACTGGCACGTCGCCAGCACGTCCGCGAGCGCCCACCGCTCGGCCGCGGTCAGCGCCGTCTCGGCGTGATAGGCCCCGACCAGCAGTCCGGCGTGATGGAGGTCGAAGGCGCCGTCCTCGCCCTCCGAGATCCGGTTCCAGAAGAAGCAGTTGCGCTCGACCGCGGTGGCCAGGTCGAGCAGCCTCGGCCCATGGTCGGCCTGGTGGAAGTCGATGATGCCGGAGATCCGGTCGCCGTCGAAGAACAGATTGTTGGTCTGCCAGTCGCCGTGAAGCGCGGTGCGGGGCAGTTCGGGCAGCACCGGCCGCAGCCGGTCGAACAGCTCGGCGTACGCCTCGATCACCGGCTCCCGCCAGGCCTGCCCGGCGAGATAGCCGGCAACCGCGGGGCGGGCGGCGCACAGCTCGTCGACCGCCTCGTCCGGTTCCCGGGCGACCAGGTCGAGCTGAACCACGAACCCCGACTGCGGCTGCGGGCGGGCGGGGGTGAAATCCTCGCCGGCCCGGTTCAGCCGGGCCAGCACCCGTCCCGCCTCGCGCACGTGGGCATCGGATGAGAACGGCTCCCAGGTGTCGACTCCCGAGTAGACGTCCCGCCCGGCCGCGACATCGGAGATCTCGTACCACAGCCCGTCCAGCTCGACCATGTCGCGCACGCGCACCGCCGGCACCCTGCGGTCGGCGAGGTGGCCGGTGAGCCGGTGCTGCCAGCGCAGCTGCTCGGGCGATCGGCCCATCGGAGGCTGGCGTTTGACGATCGCCTCGCCGCCCTCCCAGCGGCAGCGGGCGACCGCGAACAGCCAGCGAAGGTGGCCGCTGACGATCTCGACCGGCCGGCCCAGCACCCGCTCGGCCTCCCGCGGGGTGATCGGCGTCCAGTAGCGGTCGGCCACTCCCATCGGCGGCTTTGTACCATTCGATCGTGAGCGATGTCCTGGTTGACACGCGCTGGCTTGCTGACCGGCTGGGCCGCGTACGGATCCTCGACGCTCGTGGCGACGTGCTGACCACCGAGCCGCGATACCAGGCATATCCCGACCGCTACCGGGACGGCCACATCCCGGGGGCGGTGTTCGTCGACTGGCGCCACGACTTCACCGACCGCGACTCGCCGGTACCCGTCACCGTCGCCAGCCCGGAGGTGTTCGCGGCCGACGCCACCCGGCTGGGGATCGGCCGCGACACCGTGGTGATCGCCTACGACAGCTATTTCAACGCGCTCGCCGGGCGCATCGCCTGGGTTCTCAGAAGCTACGGCCACCGCGCCGCCCACGTGCTGGACGGCGGGCTCGACGCCTGGACCGGTGAGGGCCGGCCGCTGGAAGGCGGCACCGTCGTGCCGGCGCCGGCCGACCCGCCCCATCCGGTGCCCGAGCCGCCCGAGGGGCTGCTCGACCTGGAGCAGGTGCGGGCCGCGATCGAGGCCGGCGCCGGTCTACTCGACGCCCGTTCGAGCGCCGAGTACACCGGCAGCGATACCCACGCCCGGCGGGCTGGACACATTCCGGGCGCCCTCAGCGTGCACTACAAACGCCTGCTCACGGCTGACGGGCGGTTCCTCCCGGCCGACCAGCTGCGGGCGGTGCTGATCTCCGCGGGGGTCGATCTCGAGCGGCCACTGGTGGCGTACTGCAACGGCGGCGTGTCGGCGACCGTGGTGGCACACGCCGTCGAGCGGGCCTCGGGCCACCGGCCGCTGATCTACGACGGATCGTGGAACGAGTGGGGTAACCGCGACGACACCCCGGTGGAGCAGAGCAGCTGAGCATTCATCCGGGCGGGACAGCTGCCGATACGACGCATATGACCGTGCGTTCCCGCTCCTTCCTCGGCGCGCTGCTGCTGCTCGCCCTTGTCGGGGCGTCCGCCTGCGGCGGCTCCGGCGGCGACTCCTCGGGAGCCGAGGTGCTGCCCGAGTTCTGCTCCCAGCCGGCCGGCCGCTACCCGATGCCTGCTGCCGACCGGCCTCGCTACCGGGTCGAGCTGTCGATCGATCGGCGCCGCAGGCTGGTCACCGGTCACCTGCAGGTGTCCTTCACCCCCGATACGGCGACCGATCGGCTCGTGTTCCGGCTGTGGCCGAACAGCCCCGCCGAGCACGGCGCGCGGCTGACGGTGGGCAAGGTCAGCGTCAACCGCGCTGCCGGTGCGGCCAGGCTGGCCGATCCGACCATGCTGATCGTGCCCCTGGCGACGCCGCTCGAGGCCGGCCAGGCGGTGGTCGCCGAGCTGGACTTCCGGCTGAAGGCGCCGGCCGGCAAGGGCGAGCGGATCGCCTTCGACCGCGGCATCGTGCGGCTGGGCAGCTTCCTGCCGATCCTGCCCTGGGAGCCCGGCCGCGGCTGGGCGCTCGAGCCGCCGGCCTCGATCCCGTCCGAGACCTCGACCTCGCCGGTGGCCGACTGGGACGTGACCATCAAGCCGCCGCGCGGCGCCACGGTGCTGGCGTCCGGCGTCGAGGGCCAGGCTGGGCATTGGACGGCGACGGCCGTCCGCGACTTCGCCCTGGCAGCCGGCCACTTCGAGCTGGCCCGCGAGACCGCACACGCACCGGATGCCGTGGCCATCACCGTCGGGGTCGGTGCCGGCCGCGCCGACCCGGTGCAGCTGGCGGCGACCGTGCGCGCCGACATCGAGCGGCTGGCCCGCGAGTACGGCCCCTACCCGTGGCCGACCTTCTCGGCTTTCGTCGTCCCCGGGCTGCGGGGTTCGGGCATCGAGTATCCAAACGCCGTCTACCTGGGTGAGGACGCGGCGCCGGTCGTGGTCGCTCACGAGGTCGCACACCAGTGGTTCTACTCGCTGGTCGGCAACGACCAGGCACGCGATCCGTGGCTGGACGAGGCGCTCGCCAGCTGGGCCGGCGGCCGGGTATCCGGCGATCTGGCCCGGTTCATGAGCACGCCGGTGCCGGACGCCGCCGGCGGCCATCTGGGCGATCCCATGACCTACTGGAACCGCCACGGCGGCATGTACTTCGCCGGTGTCTATGCCCAGGGGGCCCAGGCGCTGGGCGGCAGCGGCAGCGAGGCCGGCGTGCGCTGCGCGCTGCGCCGGTACGTCGAGCGCAACGCGTACCGGATCGCCACGCCGGACGACCTGCTCGCCGCGCTGCGAGCCGTGTACCCGGACGCCGGCGCGCGCTTCCAGCAGTACGGCGTCGGCTGAGAAAGCCCACCGCGCCGTGGCGGCGCCATCTGTGCGAGCATCCTCGCGCACATAGAGGGTGCGCCCGCTTATGTCCGTTCTCACCATTGTGGAGGGCGGCATCGCGCGCGTAGCCTGTGATGTGTGTGTGGACCGGTGTTCGGTTCGCACACTCGACGACGCAGAAGGAGGGTGTTCGTGGCGACGACGGACCTTGAGCGGTTCACCGAGACGGACGGTCGTGAGGAGCTGATCAAGGAGGTGCGCAAGCGCATCGACGCTGAGGGCATCACCTACATCTACTACCAGTTCATCTCGGTGACCGGCCGGATCATGGGCAAGGGCGTTCCCGCGACCCACTGGGAGAGCATGGCCCGCAAGGGATTCCAGCTGGTGTACGGCTCGACGGCGAACCTGTTCGTGGATCGCCACGGCGAGTACATCGGCTACGGCCCCGAGGCATGGGAGCTGGTCGGGCTGCCCGAGCCGGAGACGTTTCAGCAGCTGCCCTGGGATTCGAAGATCGCTCGCGTCTGGTGCACGTGCTTCCGAAACCGCGAGGATCAGGAGTCGCCCGGCTCGTTCCTGACGTCGGACTGCCGCGGCAACCTGAAGCGCATCCAGGACGAGTTCGAGGACCGCACCGGGATGCACCTCCGCGCCGGCATGGAGCCGGAGATGATGTGGCTCAAGATGCGGCCGGACGGGACACCCGACGTTCAGGGTGTGACCAAGCCGTACTGCTACCACATCGACCAGTTCTCGGAGCTTCAGCCGATCATCCACAAGGTGATCGAGTACGGCCAGGCGATGGGCCTGGACATGATCCAGGGCGATCACGAGGACGCTCCCGGCCAGATCGAGCTCAACTTCAACTTCGACCGGGCCGAGCGCACGGCCGACAACCTCTCCACCTTCCGCCAGGTCTGCAAGCAGGTCGGCCGCGAGTTGAACGTGTTCCCCTGCTTCATGCCCAAGCCGTTCATGGGCGTCTCCGCCAACGGGTGTCACACCAACATCTCGCTCTGGAAGGGCGAAGAGAACCTGTTCATGCCCGAGACCGACGACATGCGCCTGCCCAGCAAGATCGGCCTGCTGGCCGTCGGCGGCATCCTCGAGCACCTGTCGGCGCTGACGGCCGTGACGGCCTCGACGGTCAACTCGTACCGCCGGCTGTGGGACACCGGCTTCTGGGCGCCGGTGTTCGCCGACTGGGGATTCCAGAACCGCACCACCGCCCTTCGCATCTCGGCGCCGGGCCGGTTCGAGTACCGGTCGGTCGACTCGGCGGTCAACCCCTACCTCGGCCTGGCCGCGCTGATCAAGGCGATGGACGACGGCATCACGCGCAAGATCGATCCCGGCGCCCCCGAGGAGCGCAACATCTACGAGGCGATGGCCGGCGGCAAGGAGGTCAAGAAGATCCCCATGACCTTCGGCGACGCCCTCGACGCGCTCGACGAGGACGAGGTGATCCAGTCCGCGATGCCGGGAGAGATGTTCAAGGTCTTCCGTCACTACAAGCGCGACGAGTGGGAGCGCTACTGCGCCGAGGTCACCGACTGGGACGTCAAGGAGTACCTCGACGTCCTGCCCTAGGGCGTCGATCGACAACTGGAGGACAGGATCCCCCGTGTGCGGAAATCGCAGGAATCATCTATCGCAACGGCGGTGCCGAGGGGCTGGACATCGGGCGCGACATGACGCGGATGCTCCAGTCGATGAAGCACCGCGGCCCTGACTCGACCGGCTATGCGCTGTATGGGCCGGCGACGAAGGGCGTGCTGATGCGCTACACGCTGGCCGACGCCAACGACGAGCGGGACTTCGAGTTCATGGAGCGGCTGACACTCAACCGCCAGGAGGTCGAGGCCCGGATCCGCTCGCTGGGTGCGACCATCGAAGAGGTCGAGGAGGAGACGGAGTACGCCTACCGGCTCACGCTCGTCTACGACGGCGACCTGAAGGCGCTGGCCGACTACGTCGAGGACGTGCCCAACGTCGAGGTGCTGTCGCTGGGCCACTCACTCGAGATCGTCAAGGATCTGGGCGACGCGGAGACGGTCGCCGCCCAGTACGACCTGGGGGAGTTCCAGGGGACGCATGCCATCGGTCACGTCCGGATGGCCACCGAGTCGGACGTCGACATCTCGGGCGCCCATCCCTACTGGGCCTACCCCTTCTCCGACGTTGCCGTCGTGCACAACGGCCAGCTGACCAACTACTTCCAGTGGCGGCGCCGCCTCGAGCGCTCCGGCCACCGGTTCCAGTCCGAGTGCGACTCCGAGATCATCGCCGTCTACCTGGCGGAGAAGATGAGCGAGGGCCTCGACCTCGAGGGCGCCATGCGCCGGAGCCTCGAGGAGCTGGACGGGGTGTTCACCTACATGTGCGTGACCGGCGACGCGCTCGGCGTGGCCAAGGACGAGATGGCCGCCAAGCCGCTCGTGCTGTACGAGGGCGACGACATGGTGGCGCTGGCCTCCGAGGAGATCGCCATCCGCGCCGTGCTCGACCGTGAGATCGATACCTACGATCCGTACGAGGGGGAGGTGCTGGTATGGAAGCGGTAGGCGCGCGCAGGATCACCTACGACGCACGCGGCCTTGTCGAGCCCGACGACACGGTGCTCAAGACCTCCGAGATCGACGGCACGTCGGCCGAGTTCGACGCTGCGGCCATGACGACGCGCCAGATCAATCTCGAGCTCAAGTGGCTGCTCTACGAGCAGGGCGTCAAGGAGGTCACGGTCCGCAACCCGGGTGCCAAGCACTCGATCGGAGTCGGCATCCTGACGCGGTGCAAGATCACGTTCGACGGCAGCCTCGGCTACTTCGGCTGCGGCCTGATCGACGGCCCCGAGGTGCACATCAAGGGTCGCGTCGGCTGGTCGGCCTGCGAGAACATGATGTCCGGTGTCGTCGTGATCGAGGGCAACGCCGGCTCGCTGACCGGCGCCGCGATCCGCGGCGGCGACCTGGTGGTCAAGGGCCGCGTGGGCGCCCGCAGCGGCATCGACCAGAAGGGCGGCACCATCCTCACCATGGGCAGCGCTGGCTCGATGACCGGGTTCATGATGCAGCGCGGCCGCCAGATCATCTGCGGCGATGCCGGCCCCGGCCTGGGCGATTCGATGTACGACGGCACGATCTACGTGGCCGGCAAGGTCAAGGCGCTCGGCATCGACTGCGTGCCGGGCGAGTGGACCGACGCCGACACGGAGTTCATCGAGCGCAAGTTCCGCATCTACGACCTGGGGTCCCCTCCGGAGTTCCAGAAGTTCGTGTGCGGCAAGGTGCTCTACAACTACGACAACCTCGAGCCTGCCGAGCGGAAGCTCGTACTGTAGGAGGCGGGATGGCCAGCTCAGACGAACTCGTCGAACGGCGGAGAGCCGTTCTCGGCCGCAGCCGGATCTTCACGCCGGAGGTCATCAACGACATCCACATGAAGGCCGAGCTGGGCCGCTACCGCATGCGCGGTTTCTCGATCTTCAAGCCGATCCCCCACTGGGACGAGCTGATGTTCATGCCCGGCACCCTGACCCGGTTCGTGATCGAGGGCTACCGGGAGAAGTGTGAGACCAGGACGGTGCTCGGTGCCCGCTTCGCCAAGAAGCCGATCGAGCTCGACATCCCCGTCTACATCACCGGGATGAGCTTCGGCGCGCTGTCGCTGGAGGCCAAGATGGCGCTCGCCAAGGGCGCATCGATGGCCGGCTCTGCGACCTGCTCCGGTGAGGGCGGGATGATCCCCCCCGAGCGCGACCTGTCGACCAAGTGGTACTACCAGTGCATCCAGAGCCGGTACGGGTTCAACCCGCACCACCTGATGCTGGCGGACGCCTGCGAGTTCTTCATCGGACAGGGCTGCAAGGTCGGCCTGGGTGGCCACCTGATGGGCCAGAAGGTGACCGAGCAGGTCGCCGAGATGCGCTCCCTGCCGGCCGGCATCGACCAGCGGTCGCCGGCCCGGCACCCGGACTGGCTGGGACCGGACGACCTCTCGCTGAAGATCCAGGAGGTGCGCGAGGCGACCAACTACCAGATCCCGATCCAGCTCAAGCTGGGCGCTGCCCGTGTGTACGACGACGTCCGCATGGCCGCAAAGTGCGGCCCGGACGTGATCTACCTCGACGGCTCGGAGGGCGGCACCGGCGCCGGCCCGCACATCGCCACCGAGGAGACGGGCATCCCGCTGATGGCCGCCATCCCGGAGGCACGGCGGGCGCTGGAGGACGTCGGCCTGGCCGACGAGATCGACCTGGTCGTGGCCGGCGGCATCCGCAACGGCGGCGACATCGCCAAGTGCATCGCGCTGGGCGCCAAGGCCGTGGCCATCGGCCACTCGGCCCTGATGGCACTCAACTGCAACAAGGAGATCCCCGGCGTCACCGACTACGAGAACACGGTCGGCGTGCCGGCGGGCCAGTGCTATCACTGCCACACCGGCCGCTGCCCGGTCGGCATCACCACGCAGGATCCCGAGCTGCGGCAGCGCCTGATCGTCGACGAGGCCGCCGAGCGGGTCTACAACTTCCTGCACACCCTGACGCTCGAGGTGCAGATGCTGGCCCGGGCGTGCGGCAAGACCAACATCCACAGCCTCGAGCCCGAGGACCTGTGCGCCCTGACCACCGAGGCCGCGGCGATGGCCAAGGTGCCGCTGGCGGGGACGAACTACATCCCCGGCGTCACCGAGGACCGGATGCTGAGTCGGCTCGACGAGCTGGTCGCTCATCAGGCGCAGCAGGACGCCCTGCAGCACGTCGCACCGGGCGAGGCCCATCTCGAGACGGCGGGAGAATAGCCATGCACCTGCCATCACAGCCCGAGAAGATCCAGTCGATCGACTCCGAGTACCTGTCGGGCGAGCGGTTCCCCTATCAGGAGGACATCAGCCTGGTCGAGGACATCGACCTGCTGGCCGCCACCCCCGGCGAGGACATCAACTGGCTCGAGGACATCGAACTGCTGGAGGAGGAGGGCACTCCGGCGGTGTTCGACCGCTACTCGAACTCGTTCCTCAAGATCCACTTCGCGATCCCGAAGGGGCGCGAGAACGAGATCGCCCGCAAGGTGCTGATCAAGCACCTGCAGTCGGGCAACTCCTACGGCATCCGGCTGAAGGAGCAGCATTGCAAGTTCCCGCAGCTCGACCTGGGACCCTGGGTCGACAACCCGAAGATGGTGGGCGCGAACTGGAAGCCACCCGTCCTCGAGGGATGGGAGCCGCCCGTGCACTGAGGTGCCGTGACCGGTACGATCTACCTACGGCTCCGACCCCCGAGGGACGCGCGGCAACCCCCCAAGCCGCGCGTCCCTCATTCATGACTCAGGCCCACTGGGCGGCCGTTCCCTCGTGGACTGCGGCATAGATCCGGTTCCGCAGAACGTTCGCCTCGGCATCGGTGAGGGTGCGCTCGTGGCTGCGGATGGTGATCCGCAAAAGCACGTTCTTCTGGCCGTCGCCCAGCCCGATCCGGTCCACGGCGGCCGGCGGCAGCTCGGCAGCCGGCGTCTCGGACAACACCTCGATCGACTCGACCGCGAGCGCGTCCGGGCCCAGCGCGTCGCGCACCTGGTCGCCCAGCTCCTCGGCGTCTCGCTCACGGCCGACAGCGATCGAGATGTCGCGGCGCACCGGCGGCATCGACGACACCGGCCGGTAGGGCTCGTCCAGCTCGAGCAGCTGACCGGCGACCCGGGGATCGCCGGCCCGCAGCAGCCGGATGTCCCCGATGCCCTTGCGCAGCATCAGCAGCCGGTCGAGGCCGAGACCCATGGCCAGCCCGTTGACCTGGGGGTCGTCGATACCGGCCCCTGCCAGCACGTGGCGGGCCGCGAGACCGCACTCGCCCACCTCGACCCAGCCTCCGTGTCCGTCCACCTTCGCCTCGATCTCCAGCCCGCCGTCGGTGTAGGGATGATCGGCGTCGCTGGTCCGCCAGCGAGCGCCGGGCAGCGCGGCCTCGATCACCGCGGCGATCATCTCGCGCAGCCGCGCGGGGCCGAGCGGCCGGCGCGCAATCCGCCACAGATCGAGCTGATGCGGCTCGCCGGTGTGCAGCCGGTCGATGACGTCGCGCCGCCACACCAGGCCCGGGCAGACGACCAGCAGGTCGGAGGGCGGATCGGCGGCGATCAGCCGCAGCGCACCCGGGACGAGGGCGCTGGTGTGGCTGCGGAGCATGGCGCCCTCGGAGACGTAGCGGGTGTACCGGCTGTCGCGGGCGGCGGCGGCCGGCTCGTAGCCGAGCAGCTCGTAGTTGTCTCCGACCGGCACCACGCGTGAGCCGCGGTGGACCAGCGTGGGGCAGCCCCAGCGGCCGGCCAGGGCGCCGGTGGTCGCTTCCAGCAGCCGCTGCATGGCGTGATCCCCGGTGGCGGGATCGGTCAGGTCGCGGAGCGTGAGTGCGCGCTCGTAGGCCTGGGGAGTGATCGTTTCGGACATCAGTGAACCTCCAGGAACGCGGGTGACGAGGGAACGGCGTCGCCCCGGGGCTCCTGGGCTGTCCTGACCTGGCGTTGCTACACGCGCAGCGAGGGCCCGCGGGAATCCCGGGGCCCGGTAAAGCGCTGCTGCGACGCACAGGTCATGGCCAAAGCATAGACCCCGATCGGCGATCCGTCACGGACGCGGCCGGGCCGGCCGGCCGTATCCAGGGCGTGCTTCACCTGCTGCTCGCGTTGACCGCGGCGCTGGCCGGGCCGGCGACCGTGATCGGCCATTCCGCCGAAGGACGGACGATCATCGCCGTCGATCGCGGCGACCCGGCCGAGCGGCCGGTGATGGTGGTCGGCTGTATCCACGGCAACGAGTGCGCCGGGATGGCCGTCGTCCGCCGTCTGCGGAGGCGGCCGCTGCCGCCGCACACGCGGCTGCTGCTGATCGGTTGCCTCGACCCCGACGGCCGCGCCGGGGCCGGCCGGCTGAACGGCCGCGGGGTCGACCTGAACCGCAACTTCCCCGCCGGCTGGCGGCTGCGCGGCCGGCCCTGGAGTGTCGAGTACTCGGGGCCGCGACCGCTCTCCGAGCCCGAGACCAGAGCCGCCGCCAGCCTGATTCGCCGGACCGACCCTACGGTCACCGTGTGGTTTCACCAGCACATGGGCCTGGTCTGGGCGTGGGGCCCGAGCCGTGCCGCCGGCGCGGCCTACGCGCGGATCGCAGGGATGCGGTTCGCTCCCCTGCCCTGGCTGGCGGGAACGGCGCCCCACTGGCAGAACGCCACGCTTCACCGGCGGGCGTTCGTGGTCGAGCTGCCCGCCGGGCCGATGCCCGAGCCGGCCGTGCACCGGCACGTCCGCGCGGTGCTGCGCCTGGCCCGCCGGATGGGCGGAGCAACCGGGTCAGCCCCGTTGTTCCGACGGCGCCCTAGGATCCGCGCGTGGCGGTTCCGCTGTTCGTGCTCTCCTACGTTCTGGGCTGTCTGTCGCCCGGCTACCTGCTGGTGCGGCGGGCGACCGGCCGCGACCTTCGTGCGTCCCATACGGGCAGCACCGGCGCTCGCAACGCCGGTCGGGTGGCCGGACGCGGAGTCGCTGCGGCGGTGTTCGGCCTCGACCTCGCGAAGGGCGCGGCGGCGGTTGCCGTCGCCCGGCTGGCAGGCCTCGGCGATGCCGGGGCCGCCGCCTGCCTGTTCGCGGTCGTGCTCGGCCACGTGGCACCTGCCCAGCTTCGATTCCGCGGTGGACGCGGACTCTCGACCGCCGTCGGCGGGTTGCTCGTGCTGGCGCCCCAGGCAGGGCTGATCGGCATCGCGATCGCGACTGCGGCGGTCGCACTCACGCGGAGTTTCACCGTCGCCGGCATCGCGGCCGCCGCCGGAGCGCCGCTCGCCGCATGGCTGGCCGGGCTGTCAGGCGGCGCGACGGCCTGGGTGGCCGCCACCGGCGGGCTCATCCTGCTTGCACACGCTCGGCGGCCAGCGCCGCCATCTCCCGCTCGCCCCGGTAACTGAGCCGGGCCGGGCCGTCCTCGAGGGCGATCCAGGTCGCGGCGGCGACCTCGTGCCGCATCTCGGGCTCGATCTCGCCGATCCGGCCGCCGGTGACCCGCATCAGGTGGAACACCACGATCTTGAAGATCCGTCTCCCGCCGCGGGTGTAGACGTAGCGGACGTCGCCCAGCCTGCCGATGTCGCGGCAGCGAAGACCGGTCTCCTCCCAGACCTCGCGCACCGCCGTCTCGGCCGCGCTCTCACCGGGGTCGATGATCCCCTTGGGCAGCGCCAGCACGCCCGGGCGGCCGCCCGGCACGATGGCCGCGAACCACCAGCGCCCGCGCATCCTGCGCAGCGCGATCCCCCCGGCGGAGAGCTCGCGCGGCACCGCCGGTCAGCTCCAGGGGTACGGGCTGTTCGACACCGGGTGCAGGTCGCCGGTGGCGAACCGCTCGAAGCGGAACGGATAGAGCACGCTCGAGTGGCCGCCTGTCATCACCCGTGCCACCTCGCGGCCGACTCCGATCATCTTGTACCCATGGTTGGAGTCCGCGATCACGTACACGTTGGGGCGCATGTAGTCGAACACCGGGAAGCTGTCGACGGTGAAGCAGCCGACCCCGCCGGAGCGGATGTTCTTGTACGTCGCGCGCTTGCCCTCGAACCGCTTCATGCAGTGCGACAGGCTGGCGCACCACATGTCGGCGAAGCCCTCCTGCACGCTGGCCGTTGGATAGGGGTCGACGTCGAACTCCTGGCCGACCACGACCGGCGCCGCGCCCCCCTGCACCCCGTGCAGGTCCTGCTTGAAGTAGTTGCCCCAGAACTCGTCGGTGATCAGCTTGCCCTCGTCGTCGTAGAGCGGTGCGTCGGAGTCGACGTGGAGCACCGGGGGCATGCTGCCGTCTTCCAGGGACAGCAGCTTCGGGTCGACGTCGATCTCGCCCTCCTGCAGGTACCAGTAGGTCCACATGTGCTGGTTCTCGTGCACCTCGCCCTCCGGTGTGCGCACGTCGACGTCGTGCGAGAGCCCGAGCATCTCCCACAGTGCCTCGATCCACGGTCCGACGCCGACCACGACCTGCTCGACGTCGATGTCGCCCCGATCGGTCGTCACCCGCCTCACCGTGCCGTCCGGCTCCATCTCGAACCCGGTCACCGTGACGCCGTCGACGATCCTCGCCCCGGCCTGCTTCGCCTTGCCGGCGAGCCCGTGCAGCGAGGCCATGTTGTTCGCGAACCCGCCCTTCTCCTCGTGCAGGCAGACGTGGACGCCCTGCGCCCGCCAGTCGGGGAACATGGCCTTCATGTAGTCGCGGACCTGCTGCTCGCCGACGATCAGCTCCGACGGGTAGCCGATCCGCTGCTGCCGCTCGTGAACCTCGGTCAGATCGCCGATCTGGCGTTCGGCGCCGAGGGCGATGTATCCGACCGGATGGTAGGAGAACGCCGCGGGATCCTGCTCCCAGACCTCGACGTTGGCCGCCATCAGTTCGCTCATGGCCGGCTGGTAGTAGTTGTTGCGGACGACCCCGCAGGCGATTCCGGATGCCCCGGCGCCAACCCCGGTCTTGTCGATCACGAGCACGTCCGGGTCCTCGCCCGCCGCGCGCTGCTCCTTGGCGAGGTGCCACGCGGTCGACAGGCCATGGATGCCGGCTCCGATGATCAGGTACTTGGCGCTCTTCGGCAGGCTCACGGTTCCTCCTCGTTGCCGTTACGGCAATGGTATTTCTCTGGCGTCCCGCCCATTGTACCCGAGCGCCTCCGAGAGCGCACGCGCTCGCGCCAGCAGGGCCGGCCGGGCGGCCTCGCGCCTCTTGCGGCCGAAGCGTCCGGCAGGCCCTTGCACGCCGAGAATCCCGGCCAGTTCCCCGCTGCCGCCGTAGATCGGAGCCGCGATCGCGTTCAGGTCGACCTCGCGCTCGCGCACCGCCTCCGCCCAGCCCTGCTCCCGCACCGCAGCGACCTCACGCATCAGCCGCTTGGAGGTGGTGATCGTGCGGTCGGTGTACGCCTCCAGCTCGGCGTTGAACCGGGCGGTGGGCGCGAATGCCAGCATCACCTTGCCGGTCGCGGTGGCGTGGGGAATGCTGGGCCGGCCGATCCGCGCGACGCTTGCCACCGTTGCTCGGCTGACCACGAAGTCGACCGTGACCGCCTCGTTCTCGCCGGCGATCGAGAGCGTCGCCGTCTCGCCCGTCTCCTCCTCCAGCGCCACCAGGTGAGGCCGGGCGAGGGCACGGACGTCGATCTGCGATACGGCGTGGTTCGCCAGCCTGATCAGGTGCGGGCCGAGCCGGTAGCGACCTGTCTCCGGGATGTGCTCGACGAAGCCGCCGGAGACCAGCGTGGAGAGCAGGCGCGAGACCGTGCTGGGGTTGATCCCCGTCCGCCGGCTGACCTCGTTGGTGCCGGCCTCGCCATTGATCTCGAGAAACGCGTCGAGCACGCGCATGGCGCGCTCCACGGCCTCGAGCCGGCGCTCGGCGGGTCGTCCCGTAGGCGGCACTCCCCTATTCTGCCGTTTCCGCGGGCGAGATGCCTAGACTCCGCCCGATGCCGACGCTGACCAGGACACCCTTCGATGCCGTGCAGCGGGAGATCCCGGGGGCGGAGTTCGCCGAGTGGGAAGGGTGGGACTGGATCGCCGGGTTCGGCGACCCCGTCCGCGAGCACCACGCGGTGCGCCGGGCCTGCGGCGTCTGGGATGAGTCGCCGCTGCAGAAATGGGAGATCAGCGGCCCGGGCGCGCTGCTGGCGGCCGATCGCTTCTTCACCAACGACATGCGCTCGCTCCAGGTGGGGCAGCTACGCTACGGCGCGTTCTGCGACGACGGCGGGAAGATGCTGGGCGACGGCATCGCGTTCCGGCTGGCCGACGATCAGCTGCGGCTGGTGACGGCGCTCGAGAGCGACGGCGAGGCGTTCGCGGTGGCCGCCGGCGACGCCGAGTACGACCTGCGCCAGGTGACCGCGGAGCTGCCGCACCTGCAGGTGCAGGGGCCGCACTCCCGCGACGTGATCCAGTCCCTGACCACCGCCGACGTGTCCACCCTGGGGTACTACCGGTTCGCACCCGATCCGGTGGACGTGGCGGGCGTGCCGGTGCTGCTGGCGCGCTGCGGATACTCGGGGGAGCTGGGCTACGAGCTCTACTGCGCCGCGGAGCACGCCGTGCGGCTGTGGGAGGCGCTGGCCGCCACCGGCCGGGTCACGCCGTACGGCCTGAACGCCGTCGAGACCCTGCGTCAGGAGGCGGGCCTGATCTTCCTCGGGTACGACTACTTCCCCGGCGTCACCGACCCTTTCGAGATGAACCTGGATCGCGTCGTTCGCCTGGATACGCCGCCCTTCCGCGGCCAGGAGGCGTTGCGGGAGCTGGCCGGGGGGCCCACGCGGCGGCTGACCACGCTGGTCGTCGAGGGCGATCAGGTGCCTCCCTACGGTGCGGCCGTGCGGCGGGGCCCGGTGGAGGTCGGCGAGGTGCGAAGCCCCAGCGCCAGCCCGACCATCGGGCGCGTGATCGCCATGACCGTGATCGATGCCGAGCTGATCGCGCCCGGTGAGCGGTTCCAGGTCGAGCTCGATGCCGGCTCGGCTGTCGCCGTGTGCGAGGGCTACCCGATCTACGACCGCGACAAGCTGCGACCACGCGGGTAGCATGCGGGTGATCGGTCCTGGCGGTCTGGGTAGGAGGCTGCCGTGGGCATATTCACACGCACCGATCGTCGTTCAGGGCTCCGGGACTCGGTCCAGCTTCACGCGCTGGCGGCCATCTGCCGATGCGGCGGGGTCAGCCAGGTTCAGGTCGCCGTGACCCGCGTAGAGGGACGGGTTCGCGTGCAGGAGCTGGCCGAGCGCTGCCGGAGCTGCGGGAGCTTCGGGTAGCCGCACCTCGCCCTTGACCACAGCCGCTGCCCGACCGTAGGCTGCGGGCGTCAGGCTGACGGTTCGAGAGGAGCAGACGGTGGCGAGCATCGCAACACGCGGGGGCGCCTTCATCGGTGGACGCTGGGTCGCGGGTGAGGGTGAGGAGATCGAGGTCACAAGCCCCGCGACGGGCGAGGTGCTGGGCTCGGTGCGGGCGTCGACCCCGGAGCAGGTGGATGCCGCCGTGCGGGCGGCGGCCGAGGCATTCCAGACCTGGCGCCGCACCTCGGTGCTGGAACGGGTCGAGATCTGCCGGCGGGCGTTCACGCTCTGCCAGGAGCGCAATGAGGAGATCGCCCAGATGATCGCCCGTGAGGTCGGGAAGACCATCCGCGAGGCGCGCGAGGAGATGGAGGAGTACACCGCCGACCACTTCCGCCGGGCGTCCGAGGACGTCCTGCGACATGCCGGGCAGGTGCTGCCCTCCACGCAGGAGCGCAACGGCTCGAAGCGGATCATGGTCGTGCACGAGCCGGTCGGCGTGGTCGCCGCGGTGACGCCGTGGAACTTCCCGGTCGACATCGCCGGCATCCCCGTCGTCTACGGCCTGGCGGTCGGCTGCACGGTTGTCTGGAAGCCGTCCGAGCACGCCCCGCTGTGCGCGGAGATGTTCGTGGAACTGCTGAACGACGCCGGCTTTCCGCCGGGCACGATCAACCTCGTCCACGGCCGCGGCGAGATCGGATCCGAGCTGGTGCGGCATCCCGCAGTCGGATCGGTCGTTTTCACGGGCTCGGTCGAGACCGGCGAGCGGGTGGCCAGGGACGCCGGCCTGAAGAACCGCGTGCTCGAGTTGGGCGGCAACGGGCCGCAGATCGTGCTCGCCGATGCGGATGTCGAGAAGGCGGCGGACGCCGCCATCGTCGGATGTTTCTATCTGGCCGGACAGTGCTGCACCGCGGCCGAGCGGATCCTGGTGCATCGCGACGTCAAGGACGCGTTCATCGAGGCGCTGCTCGAGCGGACGCGTGCGCTGCGCGTGGGCGACCCGCTGGACGACGACACCGATATGGGCCCGCTGTGCACACCCGCCGTGCTCGCCCGCACGCGCGAGCACGTCGAGGACGCGCTTTCGAAGGGCGCAGAGCTGCTGCACGGCGGCGGGTTCGAGGGCCAGTTCCACGATCCCACGGTGCTGGACGGCGTGACCAGCGACATGCGGATCGCCCAGGAGGAGACGTTCGGCCCGGTGGCCCCGATCATGGTGTTCGACACGCTCGACGAGGCGCTTGCGGTCGCCAACGAGACCCAGTTCGGGCTGACGGCGTCGGTCT
>Ga0207661_10000331_pt1 | contig 30097 bp, 28 predicted proteins | sample KBSC713LmetaG_FD_184337 | JGI IMG/M metagenome (GOLD analysis project Ga0207661, IMG submission 184337) | Corn rhizosphere microbial communities from Kellogg Biological Station, Michigan, USA - KBS C7.1-3L metaG (SPAdes) (version 2) | ecosystem: Host-associated > Plants > Roots > Rhizosphere ...
GGCCAAGCCCGACCATCACGAGCCGTGGCTTGTGAGTCCGATTGCCGCGCGGGAACTGTGGGCCACTTCACGCACGTCCCGCAAGTCTCGTCCTAAGCTTGGGCGATCCAGGTCCGGCAACGAGGAAGGCGGCCATGACGCCGAGCATTCGTGAGCTTGTTCTCGCAGAGATCCTGCTTTTCACGACGATGCCGGGCGCGCTGGCCCAGGATCCCACGGTCGCGCTCGGGGTCGGCAGCCAATGGCGGCTATTCCTGGAGAAACCATTCGAGACCGTAATCATCGGAGACCCCAGGATCGTCGACGTTCGCACCGACGACAATCGATCCGCCGTAATCGAACCGCTGAAGGACGGAGTGACGAATCTGGTCTTTGTCGATGCCCGCGGCATGGTCACGGCCAACGTCAAGGTATCGGTCTGCGGGGTGTCTGCATCTGCCGCGTGCAGTGCTCGGCAGTCATCGTTGTAAGGATCGGATTGACCGCACTTCGCACCCATCGTCATGCGCGGGCTTGACGAGCGGAGAATTCGGTAACTCCTCGCGTCTCGTCACACGTCGAAAAACACCGTCTCACCTTCGCCCTGCAGGCGCAGGTCGAGCTTGTAGACGGCGTTGCCGTTGCCGGGGGCGCGCTCGGCGATCAGCGTGGCGCGGCGATCGGCCGGCACCAGCGCCAGTACGGGATCGCTGCTATTTGCGGCCTCGCCGTCGAAATAAATCCGCGTGTAGAGATGGCGCAGCATGCCGCGGGCAAACACCGCGAGCAGAAGATGCGGCGCCTGCGCCTTGCCGTCGGGATCGGGCACCGAGCCCGGCTTGATCGTATCGAAGGCATAGGCGCCATTGGCATCGGTGCCGACGCGGCCGAAACCGCGGAACGCCGCGTTCGGCAACGCGCGCTTGTCCTGCGGATCGGCGAAGCGGCCCTGGCTGTCTGCCTGCCATACTTCCAGCATGCAATCCGGCACCGGCTGGCCGTCGCCGTCGAACACGCGGCCCTCGACGCGGATGCGCTCGCCCGAGGCGTCGGCCGTCACGAGATTGCCGGTGAAGGCGTCATTCCACTCATACTGGCCGTTCGGCGTCAGACCATATTTGAAGAACGGGCCGACCGTCTGCGACGGCGTGATACCTTTGTCCTGCACTTACTTGTTCTCCATGGGAGTGGCGTTCTTGCCGCGCAGCACGATGTTGAAGCGGTAGCACAGCGCCCATTCCGGCTGGGTGTTTTCCAGATCGAAGGACGACACCATCCGCATTCGCGCTTTTGCGTCCGGCACCGAGTTGAAGATCGGGTCGAACTCGAACAGGGGATCGCCCGGGAAATACATCTGCGTCACGAGGCGCGAGACAAAGGAATGGCCGAACACCGAGAAATGGATGTGCGCCGGCCGCCAGGCGTTGTGGTGATTGCCCCAGGGGTAAGCGCCGGGCTTGATGGAGACGAACTTGTAGTAGCCGGACGCATCCGATTGCGCGCGGCCGGCGCCGGTAAAATTCGGATCGAGCGGGGCCGGATGCTGGTCGCGGACATGGATGTAGCGGCCGCAGGCATTGGCCTGCCAGATCTCGAGCAACGTGTTCGGCACGCCGCGGCCATCCTCGTCGAGCACATGGCCGTGCACGATGATGCGCTCGCCAAGCGGCTCGCCCTTGTGCTGGGTGGTGAGATCGTTGTCGCCTGCCCGCACGGTCTCGTGGCCGTACACGGGCCCGGTCAGCTCCGACAAGGTGTGACGCATCGGGATCAGCGGCCTCGAGGGCGCGCGCAGAAGCGAGCTGCGATAATCCGGTGACAGCGGCAGCGGATGCGCCTTGTTGCTATCGATGGGATAGATGAATGTCATGCGAAGTCCTCCTCTCGTCATTGCGAGCGAAGCGAAGCAATCCATTTCTCCGCTTGCTGAAGCATGGATTGCTTCGTCGCTTCGCTCCTCGCAATGACGACGCCTTTGGCGGCGTCAGTTCAGCTTCTCGATCGCGACCGCGACGCCCTGGCCGACGCCGACGCACATGGTTGCAAGCGCGCGGTTGCCACCACGCTTCTCCATGCCGTGCACCGCCGTCATCGCAAGACGCGCGCCGCTCATGCCCAAGGGATGGCCAAGTGCGATCGCCCCGCCATGCGGGTTGACGAAGTCCGCGTCCTCCTTGACGCCGAGTTGCCGCAGGCAGGCTATGCCCTGCGAGGCGAAGGCTTCATTGAGCTCAATCAAATCGAAATCGCTGATTTTCAGCCCGAGCCGTTCCATCAGCTTGCGCGTCGCCGGCACAGGGCCGATGCCCATGATGCGCGGCGGCACCGCGGCCGAGGCAAGCCCCAGTATTTTCGCGCGCGGGGTCAAGCCGTGCCTCTTCACCGCGGCTTCCGAGGCAAGGATCATGGCGGCGCCGCCGTCATTGACGCCGGACGCATTGCCGGCCGTCACCGTGCCGGGATTGCGCACGATCGGCTTCAGCTTGGCGAGACCTTCCATCGTGGTGCCGGGGCGCGGATGCTCGTCCTTGTCCACCACGACCGGTCCGGCTTTGCCGCCGGGAATGGTGATGGGCGTGATCTCTTCGGCGAAATAGCCCGACGCGATTGCAGCACCCGCACGCTGCTGCGAGCGGACCGCGAACGCATCCTGATCGGCGCGCGAGACCTGGAATTCCTCGGCGACATTCTCGCCGGTCTCGGGCATCGCATCGACGCCATACTGCGCCTTCATCAGCGGATTGATGAAGCGCCAGCCGATGGTGGTGTCGTAAATGTCGGCCGAGCGCGAGAACGCTTCGGCCGCCTTGCCCATCACGAACGGCGCGCGGGTCATGGACTCGACGCCGCCTGCGATCGCGAAATCGATCTCGCCGGCGCGGATCGCGCGGCCGGCGGCGCCGACCGCATCGAGGCCGGAGGCGCAGAGACGGTTGATGGTCTGGCCGGGAACCGAATCCGGGAGCCCCGCGAGCAGCAGCGCCATGCGCGCGACGTTGCGGTTGTCCTCGCCGGCCTGGTTGGCGCAGCCCAAATAGACTTCGTCGACGGATGACCAGTCCAGCTTCGGATGCTTGGCCATCAGCGCCTTGATCGGAGCCGCCGCCAGATCATCGGCGCGCACCTTGGCGAGCGAGCCGCCAAAGCGCCCGATCGGGGTTCGCACGGCATCACAAATAAAGACATCACCCATCGGCGTTCTCCCTGAGGCGGCGTGAGGCTTGAATGATCGCGAGTTTTAGGAGTGCGTTCCATCAAGGTCAATTGACGGTTTCGCGCCTGGCGCTGCGTTCGTGCTTGGGTGTCATGCCCAAGATCATGATGCGATTTAGCGGAAATCGCATCATGATCTTATCTCTTTGTTTGAGCATGATCTTTTCGGAAAACCGGTTTCCACTCTTTCGGATCATGCTCTAGCGAGGGTGGAAAAGCCGGCAAAGCGGTAGGATGGGAAGACGAAATTGGTTAGGTTGCGCCGCCCGAAGACGATCCGACGATGACGATCCAGCAGCCCGTACCAGTTCCGCCCGTCCCGCCCAGTGAAGCCGCGCCATCCGCGGAGGCGAATGCGCGCGTCACGCCGATGATGGAGCAGTACCTTGAAATCAAGGCGGCCCATCCCGGGCTCCTCCTGTTCTACCGGATGGGAGATTTCTACGAGCTGTTCTTCGAGGATGCCGAGATCGCCTCGAAGACGCTCGGCATCGTGCTGACCAAGCGCGGCAAGCATCAGGGCATGGACATCCCGATGTGCGGCGTGCCGGTCGAGCGCTCGGAAGACTATCTGCATCGCCTGATCGGCGCCGGCCATCGCGTCGCGGTGTGCGAGCAGACCGAGGATCCCGCCGCCGCCCGCGCCCGCGGCTCCAAGAGCGTGGTGAAGCGCGCCGTGATCCGCCTGGTGACGCCGGGCACGCTCACCGAAGATACGCTGCTCGATGCGCGCACCAACAATTACCTGCTCGCGATCGCGCGCGCCCGCTCGTCATCCGGCGGCGACCGGTTCGGCCTCGCCTGGATCGATATCTCGACGGCGGAATTCATGGTGACGGAATGCGCCGGCGGCGAATTGCAGGCGACGCTGGCGCGCATCAATCCCAACGAGGTCATCGTCGCCGATGCGCTCTATGGCGACAACGAGCTGTCCGCCCTGCTCAACGCGCTGCCGGCGGTGACGCCTCTGACCCGCGACGTCTTCGATAGCTCCACCGCCGAGCGGCGGCTGTGCGACTATTTTGCGGTCGCGACCATGGACGGGCTCGCCGCGATGTCGCGGCTGGAAGCGACCGCCGCGGCCGCCGCCGTCACCTATATCGACCGCACGCAGGTCGGCAAACGTCCGCCGCTGTCGCCGCCTGCGCGCGAGGCGACCGGCTCGACCATGGCGATCGATCCTGCGACCCGCGCCAATCTCGAATTGACCCGCACGCTAGCGGGCGAGCGGCGCGGCTCGCTGCTCGATGCCATCGACTGCACCGCGACGCCGGCGGGATCACGGCTCTTGGCGCAGCGCCTCGCGGCGCCGCTCACCGATAGCGCACAGATCGCACGGCGGTTGGACGCCGTCAGTATCTTTGTCGCCGACAGCGCCGCGCGCGAGGATATTCGCTCGATCCTGCGCGGCGCGCCGGACATGTCGCGCGCGCTGGCGCGGCTCTCGGTCGGACGCGGCGGGCCGCGCGATCTCGCAGGGCTGCGCGACGGCATCCTCGCCGCCGACCAGGCGCTGGCGCGGCTACAGGAACTGGAGCAGCCGCCGCAGGAGATCGCCGCCGTGATCGCGGCCCTGCGCCGGCCCTCGCGCGAGCTGGCAGCCGAATATGCCCGCGCGCTCGCCGAGCAATTGCCGCTGATCAAGCGCGACGGCGGCTTCGTTCGCGAAGGCTATGAGCGGGCGCTCGACGAGGCGCGCAGCCTGCGCGATGCCTCGCGCCTCGTGGTCGCCGCGATGCAGGCGCGCTACGCCGACGTGACCTCCGTCAAAGGCCTGAAGATCCGGCACAACAATGTACTCGGCTATTTCGTCGAGGTCACCGCCCAGCATGGCGACAAGCTGATGTCGCCGCCGCTGAACGCAACCTTTATCCATCGCCAGACGCTGGCGGGACAGGTGCGTTTCACCACATCGGAGCTTGGCGAGACCGAGGCCAAGATCGCCAACGCCGGTGAGCGCGCGCTCAACCTCGAATTGGAGATTTTCGACCGCCTCTGCGCCAAGGCGCTGGAGGCGAGCGACGATCTGCGCGCCGCCGCGCATGCCTTCGCGCTGCTCGATGTCGCAACCGCGCTCGCGAAACTTGCGGTCGACGACAATTACGTGCGCCCCGAGGTCGATGGCTCGCTCGGCTTTGCGATCGAGGCCGGCCGCCATGCCGTGGTCGAGCAGGCGCTCAAGCGCGAAGGCCAGCCCTTCATCGCCAACACCTGCGATCTGTCGCCTGCGCCGGGCCAAAAGTCGGGGCAGCTCTGGCTCATTACCGGTCCGAATATGGCGGGCAAATCGACCTTCTTGCGCCAGAACGCACTGATTGCCCTTCTTGCTCAAATTGGCTCCTTCGTGCCGGCCGCTCGCGCCCGCATTGGCATCGTCGACCGGCTGTTCTCGCGCGTCGGCGCGGCCGATGATCTGGCGCGCGGCCGCTCGACCTTCATGGTCGAGATGGTCGAGACTGCGGCGATCCTAAACCAGGCGAGCGAACGTTCGCTTGTGATCCTCGACGAGATCGGCCGGGGAACGGCGACCTTCGACGGGCTTTCGATCGCCTGGGCCGCCATCGAGCATCTGCATGAGTCCAACCGCTGCCGCACACTGTTCGCGACGCATTATCACGAGCTGACCGCGCTCTCGGCAAAACTGCCGCGGATGTTCAATGCGACGGTACGGGTCAAGGAGTGGCAGGGCGACGTGGTGTTCCTGCACGAGGTGCTGCCGGGCTCGGCCGATCGTTCCTATGGCATCCAGGTCGCGAAACTTGCCGGCCTGCCGCCGTCGGTGATCGCGCGCGCGAAGGCGGTGCTGGCAAAACTCGAAGCGCAGGATCGCGGCCAGACCGCACGCGCGCTTGCCGACGACCTGCCGCTGTTTGCGGTGCCTTCTCGCGCCGCCGCCGAACCTGTGCCGCCGAGCGAGGCGGACAAGCTGCTCGAAGCGGTGAAGGCGCTGCATCCGGATGAGCTATCGCCGCGCGAGGCGCTGGAAGCGCTCTACCGGTTGAAGGCGCTGGCCGGAAAGGCGCCGCCGTGAGGATAGCGGCGTGGATCCTGGTGTGGCTCGCGCTCGCCACCGGCCTGCTGCAGGTGCTGATTTGCGCCACCCAACTGTTCTCCTCGGGCTGGGCCGCGCCCATCGTCTTCATCCTGATGCTGCTGCCTTTCGTACCGCTGATCCTGATCTGGGAAATCGGCCTCTGGCGACGGCTGGACCCAAAGCTGCCGGCAGCCGCGGCGATCATCTCGATCGCGGTGTCGGTCGGATTTTATGTGGAGCTGTTCTCCCGGATGAGGTGAGCGCGGGCGCGTCCGCATGTCGCCGTCATTGCGAGCGAAGCGAAGCAATCCAGAGTCTCAACGCCGGAGCAGTCTGGATTGCTTCGTCGCTTCGCTCCTCGCAATGACGAGGAGCTAGGGTGCCAGCTTGGCCTTCCTTCGCCCGATCAGCCACAGCATCAAATTCCAGATCACGCAGGTCGCAAGCGCGAGGCTTAACCCCACTGCCGATCCGAGATACAGCGCACCGACATGCAGCACGGCGATTGCAAGGCCAAAGCCCATCATGCCCCAGGTGCTGTGGGCGATCACGGCGGCGGTCGCGGGGCCGCCTATGCGTGGATGCAGGATCAGCATCATGCTGGAGAACACCGCCGGAAACAGCGCTAGGATGCCGGAGATGCTGGGACCGACCCGGCCCGACAGGATGACGACCGCAGCCACCAGCGTTGCGACCAGCGAGGCGCGCAGCGGCACGTCGTACCAGCGGCGCGTGACCGGCGGCATTTTGGCGTCGCGATAGCGCTGCATCAGCGGCGTGCAGATCGCAAAGGCGACCGCGTTGACGAGCAAGCCGCCCCACAGCGGCCAGCGCAGTGATGCGATCGCCGCCGCGATGGCGATCCACACCAAAGCCGCTGCACCATAGCTGATCAACAGGCTGCGCCGCTGCGCGAGCAGCGTATAGGTCAGCCCGAGAAAGACCGTGGCGGCATTGATCGGCAGGCTCGTGAGCGCGCCCTGCGCGATGAAGGCCGCGTCATGGTCGAGCGCGAGGAAGGTGTAAGCCGGCCCCGCCGAGATCGGCAAGGTCGCGACCAGCGCGCCGATCGCCGGTCCCGAGCGCTCGGCAATGAAGGACGCCGACACCACAAAGGCGGCGGCCACTGCCATGCGCGAGGCGAGGAAAAGCAAATAGGTGAGGTCGGGGGACATCTCGTGTCGTCCCGGCGATGGCCGGGACCCATAACCACAAGCGGTTGTTGTTGGTACGGACGGTGAAAACTGACAACCTTCGCAATCACCGGCAGGTTTACCGCCGTCATTGCGAGCGAAGCGAAGCAATCCAGAGCTTCACGCGAGGCTCTGGATTGCTTCGTCGCTTCGCTCCTCGCAATGACGGAGGTCCAGAAAGTCCGCCGGGCGCGATGCCGGCTTTCGCGGCGACACCGGATACCGAGGCGAGCTAAATCCGCTTCAGGCTGACCGACACCTTCGGGCCGTTCTTGATGGTCTGATAGACCACGCAGTAGCGCTCGGTGAGTTTTTTCAGCAGATCGAGCTTGTCCTGCGGCGCTGATGTGTCGACCTCGAAGCGGACGCGGATTTCCTCGAAGCCGACCGGCGCCTCCTTATCGACGCCGAGCGTGCCGCGGAAATCGAGATCGCCTTCGGCGTAGACCAGCCCCTTCTTCAAGGGCACCTCGATCGCGGTGGCGACCGATTTCAGGGTGACGCCGGCGCAGGCGACCAGCGCCTCCAGCAGCATGTCGCCGGAACAGAGCTCGAGCCCCGAGCCGCCGCTGGCGGGGTGCAGACCTGCGATCGCGAGCGCACGGCCGGTCTCGACCTTGCAGGTCAAGCCTTCGGTCTCGATCGAGCCCTTGGCTTTCAATGTGATGACCGCGGCCGCGGGGTCCTGCTTGTAGCGTTCCTTGATCGGGGCCTGCATCGCGCGGAGTTCGGCGGAGTCCATTGTTGTTCTCCCGGATTGTTTTCAGGCCGGATTTAATGGGAAATCGCGCTCCTGTCACCACCACATCGACGATTCACCAACGCTCGGCCCGGCGTCACGGTCTGGGATGCTGCGGTCGAGCGAGCGGTCGAGCGCGGTCAGGACGTGGCGCTTGAAGCGGTCGAACAGCTCCGAATTGCGGTCGCGCGGCCGCGTCAGATTGACCTTGATCTCCTCGAACAGCCGGCCGGGCCGTGGCCGCATCACCAGCACGCGGTCGGCGAGCACCACGGCTTCGTCGACATCATGCGTCACCAGGATCAGCGTTGGGCGCGTATCCGCCCAGAGATCGAGAAGATGATCCTGAAGGTCACGGCGGGTGAAGGCATCGAGCGCAGAGAACGGCTCGTCCAGTAGCAGCACTTCCGGCTGCGGCACGAGCGCGCGTGCGATCGCCACCCGCTGCGCTTGCCCGCCGGAAAGCTCGCGCGGCCAGGCGTTGGCTTTGTCCGCAAGGCCCACGCGCTTCAGCGCGGCGGCGACCTTCTCGCGCCGCGCGCTGGATGGCAGATCGGAAACGCCAAAGCCGACGTTGTCGGCGACGCTCAGCCACGGCAAGAGCCGCGGCTCCTGGAAGATGATGCCGATCTTGGCATGCGGAGCGAGGATCGTGGTGTCGTCGAGCGTCACAGTGCCTGCGGTGGCGCGGTCGAGGCCGGCAATGGCGCGGAGCAGCGTCGACTTGCCGCAACCCGAGCCACCGATGATCGCGACGATTTCGCCGGGATTGATCTCGGCGGAAAAGCGCTCCAGCGCATGCACGCCGTTCGGATAGATCTTTCTGACCCCATCGAGCGCGAGCATCACGCGCCTCCAGCCCGCTTGCCGAACGCGTCTTGCCAACGCAGGAACGGCGCGGCCGATATCTCGATCAGCCAGTCGGTGGTCGCGCCGAGGATCGCAAAGATCACGATCGCCGCGAGAATCTGCGCGGGCTTGCCGAGCTGCTGGCCGTCGATCAGGAGATAGCCCAGGCCCTCGGATGCGCCCATGAACTCGGCCGCGACCACGAACATCCATCCCAGTCCAAGCCCGACGCGCAAGGCGACGACATAGGCCGGTAGCACCGCGGGCAGCAGGATGCGGCGGATCATCGCAAAGCCCGACAGGCGGAAGATGCGGCCGACCTCGACGATCTTGCGATCGACCGAGAGGATCGCGTCCATCACGCCGAGATAGACCGGGAAAAACACGCCGACCGCGATCAGCGCCACTTTCGACGTTTCGAAAATGCCGAGCCAGAGGATGAAGAGCGGCACCCAGGCGATCGAAGGAATGGCGCGCAACGCCTGTACCGTCGGATCGAGCAGCCGCCGCGCCGGCCTCCAATAACCGGAGATCGCGCCGAGCATGGTGCCGGCGACGACGCCGAAGCCAAAGCCAAGTCCCACGCGGGTCAGCGTCGTGATGACATGGCGCAAGAGCTCGCCGCTCCGCGCGAGCTCGACAATCGTGGCAAACACCTGGCTCGGCGGCGGCATCAGCCGCCCATTGGAATAGCCGAGCCAGACGATCAGCTCCCATGCCAGGGCGATGCTGACCGGCAACAGCAGCCCGAGCACGGGCCGCGCGAAGCGCGGCAGCCCCGCCGCTCGCGGGCGCGCCTCCATTCCGCTGGTTTGCTCGATCGGCAGTTCGACGGTCACGGCCATAGCAAGACGCTTCTCACCGAAGGATTGCAAGGCGGTGATGCCCGCCCTTGCTCGTCGTCGTCCCCCCGAAAGCGGGGACGACGACAGTGATGTTAGTTGGTCGGAAGCGGAACCTGATCGTCGATCAGCGAGTCCAGCGCCGCCTTCACGTCGACCTTGGCATCGATCACGCCGGCCTGCTGCAGTGCTATCCCGGCGGCGAGGATGGATTCCCGCTGCGGCGCGCCGATCCGGTTGTGGGTCAGATCGGTGCGCTCCTTGAGCTGCTTGTCGACGACATTGTCCGGCAGCCTGGTCACCGCGATGAACGTCTTCTTCAGCTCATCGTAATTCGCCAGCGAATATTTGCGCGCCTCCTCGTAGGTCGCGAGCACCCGACGAACGATATCGGGATGATCCTTCAGGAATTCCTCGCGTACGTTGAGGATACCCCAGGTGTTGGCATCGGCGTTGCGATAGAACAGCCTGGCGCCGTCCTCGATCTCGGCCTGCGCCATCATCGGATCGAGCCCAGCCCAGGCATCGACATCGCCCCGGATCAAGGCGGTCTTGCCGTCGGGATGCTGCAGCAGCACCGGCGTGATATCCTTCTCGCTCAGGCCCGCCCCGAGCAGCGCGCGCACCAGGAAGATGTGGGGATCGGTGCCGCGGGTGACCGCGACGCGCTTGCCCTTGAGATCGGCGACACTGTTGATTTTCGAATCTTTGGTCGTCACCAGGGCCGTCCACTCGGGACGCGAATAGACATAGATCGACTTGATGGGGTTGCCGTTGATCTTGGCGACCAGCGCCGCCGAGCCGGCGGTCGAGCCGAAATCGATCGACCCCGCATTGAGGAATTCCAGTGCCTTGTTGGAACCCGCCGACTGCACCCAGACGATACTGATGCCGTCCTTGGCGAATTCCTTCTCCAGGAGGCCCTTCTGCTTCATCACCATGGAGACCGGATTGTAGGTCGCCCAGTCGATGTGGATTTCTTTCAGCGCGTCGGCTGCGAACGCCGGCGGCGAAACCATGAAAGCCGCCGCGATCGCGGCCAACACCCATCTTGCTATTTTACCCATTGTGAAGACTCCTCACTACGCACTGCTTGAAACTCCATTTCATTTCAATATGTTACATCGAGGTCAATGAGAAAATCCGACCATGCGGGCCGGGCGCGCAAGAACAGCCTTGCCTAAGAGGACGCCAATGCAGCATGGCAGCGCTGTGCGCCCCACAATGTCCCGTGACAGCGCTGCCGCTGTCCGATATCCGGTTGGTTGATGGATCACGTCGTCGCACAAACCGAGCCTGAGGCCGAGCTCAAGACCGACATTGGCTTCGACTCGCAGCGTATTGCCGCAGCCGTCGACGCGCTGGCGGAGAAGCATGCTGGCCGCGAGGACGTGTTCCGCTCCTCGGTCGCGCACCTGCTCAAGGCCGAGCTGATCACCGCGCGCGCCGCGGCGCAGGCGACGCTGCTGAAGGATCGTCACGGCCGCCGCTGCGCCGAGCGGCTTTGCTTCGTGCAGGACGAGATTATCCGCATCCTGTTTGCGGCGGCAACGCAACATCTTTACCGCTCGCCGATCCCTTCCGGCGCGGAGCGGATGGCTGTCGTGGCGACCGGCGGCTATGGCCGCGGCCTGATGGCGCCGGAATCCGACATCGACCTGCTCTTCATCCTGCCCTACAAGCAGACCGCCTGGGGCGAGCAGGTCGCCGAAGCCATTCTCTATTGCCTGTGGGACATGGGCTTGAGGGTCGGCCACGCCACGCGCTCGGTGGACGAATCGATCCGGCAGGCGCGCGGCGACATGACCATTCGCACCGCGATCCTGGAAACGCGATTTCTAACCGGCGACAAGCATCTCTATGACGAGCTGGTCGGGCGCTTCGACAAGGAAGTCGTGCAGGGCACCGCGGCCGAGTTCGTCACCGCGAAGCTTGCCGAGCGCGAGGAGCGGCATCGCCGTGCCGGCCAATCGCGCTATCTGGTCGAGCCTAACGTGAAGGACGGCAAGGGCGGGCTGCGCGACCTGCACACGCTGTTCTGGATCGCGAAATATGTCTATCGCGTGCGCGACACCGACGAGCTGTTGGAGCGCGGCGTGTTCGACGCGCATGAATATCGCATTTTCCGTCGCTGCGCGGACTTCCTGTGGTCGGTCCGCTGTAACCTGCATTTCCTCACCGGCCGCGCCGAAGAGCGGCTCTCCTTCGACCTGCAGCGCGAGATCGCGGTCCGGCTCGGCTATACCAGCCATCCCGGCATGCAGGACGTCGAGCGCTTCATGAAGCACTACTTCCTGGTGGCCAAGGATGTCGGCGATTTGACCGCGATCCTCTGCGCCAAGCTGGAGGACCAGCAGGCGAAGGCCGCGCCAGTGTTGAGCCGGATGATGGCGCGCTTAAGGCCCAGCGCTGCGCGGCGGCGCGTGCCCGACAGCGACGACTTCATCGTCGACAACAACCGCATCAACCTCGCCGCGCCCGACGTGTTCAAGCACGATCCGGTCAATCTGATCCGCATCTTTCGGCTGGCGCAGAAGAACAACCTCGCCTTCCATCCCGACGCGATGCGTAACGTGACGCGCTCGCTGAAGCTGATCGATAGCAGCCTGCGCGACAATCCCGAAGCCAACCGGCTGTTCATGGAGATCCTGACCTCCAACGACGCCGAGACCGTGCTGAGACGGATGAACGAGACCGGCGTGCTCGGCCATTTCATCCGCGCCTTCGGCAACATCGTGTCGATGATGCAGTTCAACATGTACCACCACTACACGGTGGACGAGCACCTGATCCGCTGCATCGGCTTCCTGCAGGACATCGAGCGCGGCGGCAACGAGGAGCTGACGCTGGCGAGCGACCTGATACGCAAGATCCACCCCGAACACCGGCCGGTGATCTACATCGCCGTGCTGCTGCACGACATCGCCAAGGGCCGCCCCGAGGATCACTCCATCGCCGGCGCCAAGGTGGCGCGGCGGCTTTGTCCGCGGCTCGGCTTTTCCGCCGCCGACACCAAGCTTGTGGCCTGGCTGATCGAAGAACACCTGACCATGTCGACGGTGGCGCAGTCGCGCGACCTCTCCGACCGCCGTACCATCGAGAATTTTGCCGCCGTGGTGCAGTCGGTCGAGCAGATGAAGCTGCTCACCATCTTGACCACCGCCGACATCCGCGGCGTTGGTCCCGGGGTGTGGAACGGCTGGAAGGCGCAGCTGCTGCGCACGCTTTATTATGAGACCGAGCCGGTCCTGACCGGCGGCTTCTCGGAAGTGAACCGCGCCCGCCGCGTCGCGGCGGCGCAAGCCGAATTCCGCACGACGTTCAACGAATGGCCGGAGACGGAGATCGACGCTTACATGGGCCGGCACTATCCGGCCTACTGGCTCAAGGTCGAGCTGCCGCGGAAAATCCGCCATGCCAAGTTCATGCGCGCGAGCGAAGAGGCCGGCCACAAGCTCGCGATCAATGTCGGCTTCGACGAGGCGCGCGCCGTCACCGAGCTGACCATATTCGCGATGGACCATCCCTGGCTGCTGTCGATCATCGCCGGCGCCTGTGCCTCCGCCGGAGCCAACATCGTCGACGCCCAGATCTACACCACGACCGATGGCCGCGCGCTCGACACCATCGCGATCTCACGGGAATACGATCGCGACGAGGACGAGGCGCGGCGCGCGACGCGGATTGGCGACATGATCGAGCAGGTGCTCGAAGGCAAGCTGCGGCTGCCGGAGGTGGTCGCCCGCCGCGCGGGCGGACGCGGCAAGCTCAAACCGTTCGTGGTCGAGCCGGAAGTCACCATCAACAATCAGTGGTCGGAGATTTACACGGTGATCGAGGTGTCCGGCCTCGACCGGCCCGGCCTGCTCTACCAGCTGACCACCGCACTCTCGAAGCTGAACCTCAACATTGCCTCCGCCCATGTCGCAACCTTCGGCGAGCGCGCCCGCGACGTGTTCTATGTCACCGATCTCCTCGGCGCCCAGATCAGCGCGCCGACGCGGCAGGCCGCAATCAAGAGCGCGCTGTTGCATTTGCTCTCCAATGACGAGGCCATGGCCAAGCCCGCGGCTTAGAGCGCTCCGCCAGATTGTGACCTTCGGGCGGCAGGCTTCAGCGTTACGCCCTCGTGCTCAAGCAGCCAACGTTTCCGCGCGAGCCCGCTGCCATATTTGATCAGCGCGCCATCGGCACCGATCAGCCGATGGCAGGGAATGACGACGCTGATCGGATTGGAGCCATTGGCATGACCGACCGCGCGCATCGCCCTCGGTGAGCCGAGCTTCGCCGCGAGCGCACCGTAAGTCATGGTCTGCCCCGCCGGAATCGCCGGCAGCGCATTCCAGACCCTTTGCTGAAACGGCGTGCCGTTGATGCGCCATCGGATCGTCTTCAGGGAATCCAGTTCGCCCCTGAAATACGCCGACAGCGCGGCTCGAATAATCTGCGGCGTCCGTGCTTCCTTCAGCTCGACCGCGCCGTATTGGAGCCGCAGCAGCCCCTTGATGCGATCGGCACGATCTTCCCAATCGAATGCACGCAGCACGCCGTCAGTATCACTGACGACCAGCGCCGGCCCGATCGGTGTTTCCAAGCGCTCCACCGAGAAGATATGAGTGGACATTGCAAGCATCGGCTCGTTCCCAGGGCTCCAAGGTGCGGTCTTACTTTCATCACCCGCGTGCCGACGTCCACCCGAAAGCTGTAGGCCGCGGATCGCATTGATTTTGCTCGATTTAGCCTCGACGCCGCGCTGCATCATCTTGCATTGCGGCATGGCTTCCGCCAGTATCCGCGCGCAGCGATGGCTATCCAAGACCATCGGCACAATCCAAGCACATGAGGAACGCACCGTTATGAGGAATGGTTTTCTCCATCTTGCCGGCACCGCGGCGCTCATTTTGGCGCTGTCGGCGCCGTCGGCCTTCGCACAGAAGAAATACGATACCGGCGCGAGCGATACCGAGATCAAGGTCGGGCAAACCGTGCCCTTCTCCGGTCCTGCCTCCGCCTATGCCACCATCGGCAAGGCCCAGGCCGCCTACATCAAGATGATCAACGACCAGGGCGGCGTGAATGGGCGCAAGATCACCCTGATCCAGTATGACGATGCCTATTCGCCACCGAAAGCGGTCGAGCAAGTGCGCAAGCTCGTCGAAAGCGACGAGGTGCTCTTGACCTTCCAGCTCATCGGCACGCCTTCGAACGCGGCGGTGCAGAAATATCTCAACGCCAAGAAGGTGCCGCAGCTGTTCGCCGCGACCGGCGCCTCAAAGTTCACCGATCCGAAGAATTTCCCCTGGACCATGGGTTTTAACCCGAACTATTTCGTCGAGGGCCGCATCTATGGCCAATACATCCTGAAGGAGCATCCCGACGCCAAGGTCGGCATCCTCTATCAGAACGATGACCTCGGCAAAGACTACCTGAACGGCATCAAGGCCGGCCTCGGCGACAAGGCTTCCAGCATGATCGTGGCGGAAACCTCCTACGAGCCAACCGACCCGACGATCGATTCGCAGATCCTCAAGATCAAGGATGCCGGCACGACCCTGTTCTTCAGCGCTTCCACGCCGAAGCAGGCGGCGCAGGCAATCAAGAAGATCTCCGAGCTCAACTGGCATCCGGTGCAGATCGTCGACATCAATGCCACCTCGGTTGGCGCCGTGATGAAGCCGGCCGGGCTCGAAGCCTCGAAGGGCGTGATCAGCGTCAACTACGGCAAGGATCCGCTCGATCCGACCTGGAAGGACGATCCTGGCATGAAGCGCTATTTCGACTTCATGGCCAAGTATTATCCCGATGGCGACAAGGATTCGAACTTCAACACCTATGGCTACGCCACCACCCAGCTCCTGATCCACGTGCTGAAGCAGTGCGGCGACAACCTGACGCGCGAGAACGTCATGAAGCAGGCGGCGTCGCTCAAGGACGTCACCACCGACATCGCGCTGCCGGGCATCAAGCCCAATACCTCGCCGACCGACTATCGCGTCAACAAGCAGCTGCAGATGATGAAGTTCAACGGCGAACGCTGGGAGCTGTTCGGCCCGATCCTCGAGGACACGGGGGCTGCGGGATAAGCGTCGCGACGAACTGGCATCACGGTAGGCGGCCACCCGGGCCGCCTACTTTTTACAAAGCGACTCGAGGGATTTCTCTACCCGTATTACCGCGCTCAAAGGATCAGCGCGTTATTTGCGCAAGATTGCGAGTACGGAGGCCTGTGTAATGGTCGTGTTTCCAACGCTTGTCGGTTTGTCTTGGTCCGGTATGCCAATGATCATCCCTGCATAGTCGCCACCGACCAGATTGACCGCCCAATAGGGCGCATATCTATCGTTTGCGTAAAACCCTTCACTTGTGAGCATCGACTGCAACTCGACGAAGGTCACGGGTGTGTCCGTAACCACGATATAGGCGTTTCGGGCAAGATCTTTCGATTTGCCGTCTCCCTCCTTGCGATCTTCCCTGCCAGGATCATCCAGCAAGATGACCGTGCGGGAGTAAGCCGAACGGCCGCCTGCGACCTTCTGAGAAACTCCGAGATAAACCGGCCAGGGATTTGGAGTTATGTCCTTGGGGCGCGCGTACTGCTGTATCTGTGCGCTGTCCTTTGACAGTGAGGTAGGGTCCTCAAGTATCCGCGGACCGACTTGGACCGCATCTCGACATTGCCGGATTAGGTTTTGCTGCCGCTCATCTTCAGTTCGATAGAAAACGGGAAGCTGAAACTGATAGCCTTTGCCTTGAAATTTCGGGCTGTCCAAGCACAACACGGCGCTCGGCCCTTCGGCCAGCAACTGTGACTGGGTTACTCCATCGGTCTTGAGTAGGCCCAAATTGATTGGCTTCTTTTCACTCGCGGGAAAGCCCGCCGGCACAACCGCGACCAGATTTTGAAATGGCTTTGCCTTAAAGACAGCGGCCAGGCCCAGTTCGAGCAATGAACTCAGGCTCGGGTCTACGTTCTGCGGTCGGGCGATATCTTCGACATGACCTTTCGCAAAATCTGCGACACCGAGCAATTTCAATTGGAAATATCCGAGATGAAAGCGGATGGCAGAGAAACGAAACCGGTCGATTCGGGATCCGGCAGGGAGAACCCAATCCTGCGATAGCGCAATCTCGAAGTGCTCCTCTCCGGGGACTGGCTTCCAGTCCACGCGACTGCTGGATGAAGCGCCTTGCGCAAAGGCGGATGGCAAACCTACGCTGGCCGGGGTCTGCCACAACAACACGATGAATACGAGGCCGATGCGACTGCATGCGGCCAGCCTACTGAATGCCATTTCCGGTACTCGCCGTCCTCGGTCGCTGTCTGCAATCGCCCGCGCCTCCGACTTTTCGACGCGTGACCAAAACATAGCCCTCGATCCTCGATGGAACAGACTCCTCCTCAGGAATGTTGTCAGAGGGGCCTACGATCCGAATGGCATCAAACGTCGGGAACATCGGTTTGATTTCGATCTTCTGGATATTTTGAGAGAAGATGGAGCTTGTCACACCCTCATCTTCCTCCTTTCCATTGCCGCCTGTTCCTTGTCTTGGTTTGACGAATCCGCCGATCTCTTCCGTGAAGACCGGAACATTGTCTGCCGTTTTGAGCAGCGTGTTGTTCAGCATGATCGAGAGATTAAGCTTTTCCTTCCGACTCCCCCGCTGAAAATCACCCTTCGCCCGAACGTACACGTACAGACAATGCTGATCCGGATCAGCATACGCATAGAGCGTGATCGGAGCGGTGTTTGAATCGGAAGATTGATAGGAAATCGTGTTGCTGGCCTTGTCCCTAATCTGGCGAAGATTGAATTCCGTTCGAATGGGATAAACTGAATCGACACTTCCAAAGAGGCTGCCGGAGATAGCTTCGATTTGGTCGAAGCCGCCAGCCAACTCCTTGAGCTTGGCACCCACCGCGCTGGGCTTTGCGTTCGCGGAGGCGATCGTCCCCGAAATATAGTCGTTTATTTCGGATACCATGAATTCGTGGATGTGGGTCGATCGTCGCATTTCGTCGACCATGAGGTTGTCGAGTCGAGGACGCAGCATTTCGTCCCAAACGGACTTGGTTGCGGGAACTGCGTAGTTATGGATCAGCCACCCAGCACCGCTGAGGATCGCTGCGCCAATTCCCAAGGCCTTCCCAAGACCTGCAAGGCTAAAACGCTGGGCATTGTTGTCGTTGCTTGACTTGATGCGAGGCTGGCTTGGCGCCGGGTCTGATTGACCCTCCGTTGACCTCGCAGGTTTTTCCTCCGGATCCGCCATGAATGCTCCGAACAAATATCTAATTCACTATTCTCTCTTTGATTGTTGAACTATAAAAAACAATCCTTGGGCATTATATCCTTTAACGAGTATATGGCAACGAAATCTCGCAGAGAGGGAGAACGTTGAGAGGATTTGGCGCGGCTGGGTCGCAGTTTCGGTACCGGTCGTCTCCGCGGGTCAAGCAGGCAGACGAGGCACACGGCCACGATGATTGCCTCGTTGAAGCGGACTCCGTTACGTCGGTATCTCCCCAAAGTTCTTACCCGCCGGCAGCACGGCGTGGCGGATCAGCCGTGAATCCTCCACCGCAGCCTGACGATGCTTGACCGCCTCGCGATAGGCGGGGTCGCGGATCATTTCGACAAAGGCGGCGACGCTTGGATATTCGGCGATGAAACAATGGTCCCAGCGCTCCTCCTGCGGGCCGATCAGCATCAGCTCGAACCGGCCCTGCCAGACGATCCGTCCGCCGAGACGCGTAAACACCGGGCCGCTCTCGCGGCCATACTCCGCATAGGCCTCAGCTCCAGTCGCCTTTCGGCCATCCGGATAGGCGGCCTCAGCGCGCAGCCGCACCAGGTTGAGCATATGGATGGGACCCGGCCGGTTGTTGTCCCGAAATAGCGCAAAGACTTCCCTGGTCGGATCGATGTGGCCCATGCGGCGCTCCAAAAAAAACTCGATTGCCGCCATCCCTTAGCAAGCGCGTGCCTCACCCCCTAATCACGAATTAACCGCTCCGTAACCGCCCCTTAAACCCTGCCGCGTTAGCGTGCGGCCGGGGGCAGCTGCAGGCGTTTGAGTATGGTGTGGGGACGAAAGAAGAGCGGCGAACGCAAGGAGCCGCGATTCGGCCTCGCAGCGGCGCTTGCTGATCTGCGCCTTGACCCCAAGGACCGTATTCCCTCCGCGGACGAGGAGAAGCCGAAAAAGATGGCTTCCAAGCGCAAGGTTGTTGAAGAGGACGAGGACGACGATCCGCCCGCTCCACCGCAGCGCGAGCGGAAACCGCGCGTGAATAGGAGCGCCGGCAGGCGCCGTTCGAGATCGCCGTCGCGACTGAGCCTCGGTCGCCTGATCTACTGGGCTGCGGTGCTCTCGCTGTGGGCGGGAATTGCCGTCATCGGCGCCGTGGTCTGGGCCGGCGCGCATCTGCCTGCGATCCAGTCGCTGGAAATCCCCAAGCGCCCGCCGACCATCGAGATCGTCGGCACCGACGGCACCGTGCTGGCGCAGCGCGGCGAGATGGCCGGCGCCAATGTTTCGCTGAAGGACTTGCCGCCCTATCTGCCAAAGGCGTTCATCGCCATCGAAGACCGCCGCTTCTATTCGCACTACGGTGTCGATCCCTACGGCATCCTGCGCGCGGCCGTTGCCAACCTCCTGCACCGGGGCGTGTCGCAGGGCGGCTCGACGCTGACCCAGCAGCTCGCGAAGAACCTGTTCCTGACTCAGGAGCGCACGCTTGCGCGCAAGCTGCAGGAGGTCGAGCTCGCGCTATGGCTGGAGCGCAAGCATTCCAAGAACGAGATCCTCGAGCTCTATCTGAACCGCGTCTATTTCGGCTCCGGCGCCTATGGCGTCGAGGCCGCAGCGCAACGCTATTTCGGCAAGTCGGCAAAGCACGTCACGCTCGCGGAAGCCGCGATGCTGGCGGGCCTCGTCAAATCGCCTTCGCGGCTTGCGCCGAACCGCAACCCGGAAGGCGCGGAGGCCCGCGCGAAAACCGTGCTCGCGGCGATGGCGGAGGCGAAATTCATCACCGAGGCCCAGGCGCAGGCTGCGAGCGCCCATCCGGCGATGTCGGTGAAGCCGGCGGGCGCGGGCACCGTGAACTACGTCGCCGACTGGATCGGTGAGGTGCTGGACGACCTGATCGGCCAGATCGAGCAGAGCGTGGTGGTGGAAACCACCATCGATCCGAAGCTGCAAGCGACCGCGGAAGCCGCCGTGATCGACGAGCTTGCGGCCAAGAGCGTGAAGTTCGATGTCAGCCAGGGCGCGCTGGTGGCAATGAGCCCCGACGGCGCCGTGCGCGCCATGGTCGGTGGGCGGAACTATAGCGAGAGCCAATATAACCGCGCGGTCACGGCGAAGCGCCAGCCGGGCTCGGCGTTCAAGCCGTTCGTCTATCTCACCGCGATCGAAGCCGGACTGACTCCGGAAACGATCCGGCAGGACGCCCCGCTCGATATCAAGGGCTGGAAGCCCGAAAACTACACCCATCAATATTTCGGCCCCGTGACGCTGACCCAGGCTCTCTCCATGTCGCTCAACACGGTAGCGGTGCGGCTTGGGCTCGAGGTCGGACCGAAGAACGTGGTGCGTACCGCGCACCGGCTCGGCATTGCGTCCAAGCTCGAGCCCAATGCCTCGATCGCCCTCGGCACCTCGGAAGTGTCGATGCTGGAACTGGTCGGCGCCTATGCGGTGTTTGCCAATGGCGGGCTTGCGGTCTCGCCGCATGTGGTGACGCGGATCAAGACGCTCGACGGCAAGGTGATCTACACCCGCCAGGGCGACGAGCCGAACCAGGTGATCGAGCCGCGCAATGTCGCGATGATGGACACCATGATGGAGCAGACGCTGATCTCCGGCACCGCGAAGAAAGCCGAGATCCCGGGCTGGACCGCGGCGGGCAAGACCGGCACCAGCCAGGATTTCCGCGACGCCTGGTTCATCGGCTACACCGCCAATCTCGTGACCGGCGTCTGGCTCGGCAATGACGACAACTCGCCGACCAGGAAGGCAACCGGCGGTGGACTGCCGGTGGAAGTCTGGACGCGCTTCATGCGGTCAGCGCATCAGGGCGTGCCGGTAGCCAGCCTGCCGAACTCGCAGCTGACGGGACCGACGCTGTCGCAGATCGCCTCGCAGATCACGGCGCCGACGGCGCCTGCGCCGGTGCAAGCCGGTCCGCCCGGGCGATCGCCGCGCGGGCCAGTGCGGCCCGAGCCCGCCGCGGGACTGGATGGCTGGTTGATGGACCGGCTATTCGGCGGGAACAGGTAAGCGTGGTCTAAACCACTTGTTCGCTGTCATGCCCCGGCTTGTCCGGGGCATCCAGTACGCCGCGGCCTATCGGCTCCAGCCCAACCGCCTCTGGGATACTGGATCGCCCGCTTAAAGCGGGCGATGACAGCGTTATGTGTTGCGAAGAACCTAATCCTCGATCCCGTACCTGTGCAGATCGTTGCCGCAGGTATCGAGCCATCGCTTGGCACGCTCGGCCGAGGGGCAGATCCGCGCCACCACGCGCCAGAAACGCGCCGAATGGTTCATCTCGACGAGATGCGCGACCTCATGCGCGGCGAGATAGTCGAGCACGTAGGGCGGCGCGAGGATCAACCGCCAGGAAAACGACAGGGAGCCAGCCGACGTGCACGACCCCCAGCGGCTCGACTGATCGCGGATCGAGAGCCGCTTGACGCGCACGCCGAGCGCCTGCGCGTATTCCGTCGCCGATCTCTGCAAATCCCACCGCGCCTCGCGCTTGAGGAAGTCATGCACGCGGCGGTCCATGAATTCATACTCGCCGGCAACGCAGATGACCTTGTCGCCGCTCTCGCGCGTCTCCGTCCACACCGTGCCGCGCTCGCCGGAGCGATGCACGATGCGGTGGGGAACTCCCCGCAGCGGCACCACCGTGCCGGGTTGAAAGGGCGCGGCCTTCGGCAGACGGCCGAGACGCGCGGCGATCCAGCCGCCATGGAGCTGCGCGAAGTCGCGCGCCTCGATGATCGTGCCGCGCGGCGGCATGGTGAGGATGGCTTCGCGATCGGTCGGATGGATGCGCAAGGTGTAGCGGCGCGCGCGTCTATGCCGGCGCAGCCTGATCGCAAAGACTTGCGAGCCATGCTTGACCAGAAGAGTCGAGGGTTCGGCGGGGCGCCGATAGAGGAGCGCGCGGGTGGCCATATCTGTCAGTCCGGGGAAGAGTAGTTCGCCCGGACTCTGCCATATCCGTAGCCAGGGAAAGCGCTCGGCGCAAAAACAAATCATTTGCCCAATATACAGGGGCTGGCCGGCCGTCAGGCCCCACGGGATGGGCCTTGGCGCGAAATTTTTCGTCTGGAACCCGCCCGGTTCCCACCTCCAAGGGGTGAGTTAACACTCACTCCTTCGTCAAGCCCAGATTCGGGCTTTCCTGGCGAGGATTCAGGGACTTAGCTGCACTGCGGGATTCGCATCCCACGCAGTGTCTCGCGGCGATCTCGTGCATGAGCGCGAGCGAGTCGCTGCCTATTCAGCGGCGAGCGCGAGCAATGACTTTGGATTCGCCGCCGACATCACGAAATCGTTGATGCGTGGCACGATCTCCGACTTGAAACGGGAACCGTTGAACACACCGTAGTGCCCGACGCCCTTCTGCACATAATGAATACGCCGATGTTTGGGGATCGATGTGCACAGTCCATGGGTCGCTTCGGTCTGGCCGAGGCCGGAAATGTCATCCTTCTCGCCTTCCACCGTCATCAACGCGACGCGCTTGATCTTCGAGGGTTCGACGAGGCGGCCGCGATGGGTCATCTCGCCCTTCGGCAGCGCGTGTTTGATGAACACGGTTTCGACCGTCTGCAGGTAATACTCGGCGGCAAGGTCCATCACCGCGAGGTATTCGTCGTAAAACACCCGATGCTTGTCGACGAGATCGCCGTCGCCCTTCACCAGATTGGCGAACAGCTGCTTGTGCGCATCCATGTGGCGGTCGAGGTTCATCGAGATGAAGCCGTTGAGCTGCAAAAAGCCCGGATAGACATCGCGCATCACGCCGGGATGCGGGAACGGCACCTTGGTGATGACGTTATTGCGGAACCAGTCGATGCCGCGCTGTTCGGCGAGGTTGTTGACAGCGGTCGGGTTGCGGCGGGTATCGATCGGCCCGCCCATCAAGGTCATCGACGAAGGCACGAAGGGATCGCGATTGGCTTCCATGATCGAGACGGCGGCCACCACCGGCACCGCAGGCTGGCATACCGCGATCACATGCATGTTGCCGCCGAGCATTTGCAGCATCTCGATGACATAGTCGATATAGTCGTCGAGATCGAAGCGGCCGGCCGCGAGCGGCACCATGCGCGCATCCGCCCAGTCGGTGATGTAGACCTCATGGGTCGGCAGGAAGGCTTCCACCGTGCCGCGGAGCAGCGTCGCATAGTGGCCGGACATCGGTGCCACGATCAAAACACGCGGCTGCGGGATGCGCAGCGGGCGCGTCAGCTTGCGGTCGAAGTGCAGCAGGCGGCAGAACGGCTTTTCCCAGACGCACTTGATTTCGATCGGCGTGTGAATGCCGTTGACCTCGGTTTCGTGCAGGCCCCATTCCGGCTTGCCGTAGCGGCGCGTGGTCCGCTCGAACAATTCGCAGGCCGCCGCGATCGATTTGCCGACGTTGGTGTGCGCCCATGGGTTCAACGGATTCTGAAACAGGATTTTCGTGGCATCCGTGACCGCCCGCGCCGGATTGAGCGAGGCCTGTGCCATCTCGTACATCCAGTACATCGGCGTCGTCAGCGCCGGACTGCCTTCGCCCGCCAATGGCGGTGCCTTGCCAAACTCGCCAATTGCCATGTGATTTTCTCAGACCCCTGCTTTTGCGCCGCAGCATAGTGTACAATGCAATATAATGCGTCAATGCAGACATCGGTATATCCATGCTCCTGCACCAGCCAACAGCCCGGGAATCCACGGGAAAGTGACTTATTCGCCACCCCCAAGCAGCGATCCGTGACGACGGGCGCTGTTCAAAAGGGCAAGAAACGCCGCAAACGACGCCACCAGCAGCAGCGCATTGATGGCGAGCGCCGAGACCATCAGATCGGCACGAAAAACATGGTCGATCAGGAGCGAGCGCATGCCCTCGAACACGTAAGTCGGCGGCAGGCACCAGGAGACATGTTGCAGCCAGTGCGGCAGCACCCGGACCGGGTAATAGACGCAGGCGAGCGGCATCAGCGCGAACATCAGCGTCCACACGATGCTTTCGGCGCCGAGCCCGTTGCGCAGCACGAGGCCCGAGACGAAGATCCCGACCGCCCAGCTCGTGAAGATCAGGTTGCAGAAGAAGGCGATCGCCGGCAGGCCGAGGCCGTAGAAATTGAAGTGGAAGATATAATAGGCGAGCGCCGTCATCGGAATGACGCCGATCGCGAGCCGAATGATACTCATCACCATCAGCGCCAGGAGAAACTCGATCGGCTTCAGCGGGCTCATCATGAGGTTGCCGAGATTGCGCGCCCACATCTCTTCCAGGAACGAGATGGAAAAGCCGAGCTGACCGCGGAACAGGATGTCCCACAGGATCACGGCGCCGATCAGCGTACCGCCGGCGCGCGCAAAGAACCCGGCATTCTGCGCGATGTACATCTGCAGGAACCCCCAGGTGATGACCTGGAGGATCGGCCAGTACGACAGCTCCAACAGGCGCGGCCACGAGGACAACAGCAGGTACCAATAGCGCAGGATCATCGCGCTGATACGGCGGAAGGAGATGCCACGGACGAGCGCGAACTCACTCATGACGCCGGCTCCTGCAGGCGGCCGCGCGCAACGTCGAGGAACACTTCTTCCAGATTGGCGCGGCTGTAGCGGGCCATGATGCCGTCGGGGCTGTCGTCCTCCTCGATGCGGCCGCGCTTTAAGATGATCACGCGGTCGCACAGCCGCTCGACCTCGAACATGTTGTGCGAGGCGAGCAGAATGGTGGCGCCGCGCGCGCTGCGGTAGGTTTCCAGATGTTCCCGCACCCAGTCGGCGGTGTCGGGATCGAGCGAAGCGGTCGGCTCGTCGAGCAAGAGCAACTCCGGCCGGTTGATCAGGGCCTTCGCCAGCGCCACCCGCGTCTTCTGTCCGGCCGAAAGCTTGCCGTTGGGACGGTCGAGGAATTCGCCGAGGTCGAGATCGGAGGCGAGCTCGCCGATCCGCTCGCTCAAATCGTCGACCGCATAGAGCCGGCCGAAGATGGTGAGATTCTGCCGCACCGTGAGCCGCATCGGCATGTCGACATAAGGGCTCTCGAAGTTCATCCGGCCGAGCACATGGGCGGCCCCTCCCGGCATCGGATGGCCGAGCACCGCGACGCTGCCCGAGGTCGGCAGCACCAGCCCCATGATCATCGCGATCGTCGTGGTCTTGCCGGCGCCGTTGCCGCCGAGCAGGCCGGTGATGCTGCCGCGCGCAATGTGAAACGAGATGTCGTCGACGGCGCGGGTCTTCTTGTACTGCTTGACGAGGTGAACGATCTCGATCGCGGCAGCTCCTTTTGGATCCGCCGACAAAGCCGAGCCCGGGTCTGTCGTTCTGCGCCATATGCGAGGCGTTCATTGAGGCATTACATCGGCCAACGCAACCGGCGCGCCTGGCCGGGACCAATTTGTGATCGGCGGATCACGCGGCTAAGCTCAGGAATCATGACCGATATCGCGGCCACCCCCAACCTGCGCCACCCGCAGCGTTATGTCCGGCTCGACACCATCCTGCGGCTGCGCTGGCTTGCCGCGCTCGGACAGCTCGCGGCCATTTTCGTGGTGGCTCAAGGCCTCGAATTCGATCTTCCGATCGTGCCGTGTCTTGCCATCGTCAGCGCCTCGGCGCTGCTCAATCTGGCGCTGCAGGTCGCGTTCAACCCGATGCAGCGGCTGGAGCCGCGGCACGCGGCCTCGCTGCTGGCGCTGAACATCATCGAGCTCGCCGCCCTCTTGTTCTTCACCGGCGGACTTGAGAATCCGTTCTCCTTCCTGTTCCTGGCGCCGGTCCTGATTTCGGCGACCGCGCTGCCGGTGCGGCTGACCATCACGCTCGGCCTGCTGGCCGTCGCCTGCGCGACGCTGCTGGTTTTTTTCCACCAGCCGCTGCCGTGGGACAGCGACGAGCCGTTGATCCTGCCGCCGATCTATCTGATCGGGGTCTGGCTCTCGATCGTGCTCGCGATCGGCGTCACCAGCCTTTATTCGTTCCAGGTCACGGAGGAATCGCGCAAGCTTTCGGACGCGCTGGCCGCCACCGAGCTCGTATTGGCGCGCGAACAGCATCTGACCCAGCTCGACGGGCTCGCCGCCGCCGCCGCGCATGAGCTGGGCACGCCGCTCTCGACCATCGTGCTGGTCTCGCGCGAACTGGAGAAGACGCTGGCCGACAACCCCCAGTTCAACGCCCAGGCCGGAGGCGACATCCGAACCCTGCGGGAGCAGGCGCAGCGCTGCCGCGACATTTTGTCCAAGATCACCCAGCTCTCGTCGACGGGTGCGCCATTTGACCGCATGAAACTTTCGACGCTGATCGAGGAGGCTGTGGCGCCGCACCGCGATTTCGGCGTCGAGATCAAGGTCCGCATCGCGGTCGCCGGCAGCCGCGAGCCGGTCGGCTCGCGCAACCCGGCGGTTCTCTATGGCGTCGGCAACATCCTCGAAAACGCCGTCGATTTCGCGCGCGAGGAAGTCGAGGTCAATGCATGGTGGAACAACGAGACCGTCGAGATCGTCATTTCCGACGATGGGCCAGGCTTTGCGCCCGACATCCTGAAGCGGATCGGCGAGCCCTATTTGTCGCGGCGTCGCCCCGTCGACGAGAACCCGAGCGAACGCGCCGGGCTCGGGCTTGGCGTGTTCATCGCCCGCACCTTGCTGGAGCGCACCGGGGCGAAGGTTTCGTTTACCAATCGCGTCTTCCCCGACCACGGTGCGGTGGTACAGGTCGCTTGGCCGCGCGAACGCTTCGAGGCGGCTGAAAACGACGGTGAGTCAACGTCTTGATGGCTTACGACGTTTGGCGGCCTTGGCAGCGCGCGAACGCCACCCATATCGTTGGGTAGACGTAACCGGGATTTAAAACCTTGAACGCCACCGCTGAACTTGACGAGCACACCGACCGCTCCCTGCTAATCGTGGAGGACGACAAGCCGTTTCTGGAGCGGCTTGCGCGCGCGATGGAGACCCGCGGCTTCGAGGTCACGTCCTGCGACACCGTTTCAGATGGCCTCGCCCAGATCGGCAAGGCCGCGCCGGCCTTCGCCGTGGTCGATCTGCGGCTCGGCGACGGCAACGGGCTCGACGTGGTGTCGGCGTTAAAGCGCAAACGGCCCGACGCACGCGCCATCGTGCTGACCGGTTACGGCAATATCGCCACCGCCGTGACCGCGGTGAAGATGGGCGCGGTGGATTATCTCGCCAAGCCTGCCGATGCCGACGATGTCGTTGCGGCATTGCTCGCGACCGGAATGGAAAAATCCGAGCCGCCGCAGAATCCAATGTCGGCGGACCGCGTGCGTTGGGAGCACATCCAGCGCATCTACGAGATGTGCAACCGCAACGTCTCCGAGACCGCGCGTCGGCTCAATATGCATCGCCGCACCCTGCAGCGCATCCTGGCCAAGCGCGCGCCGCGCTGAATCGCTCTCCATCCGCGGCGCGGGCACCGCGCGAACGTACCGGCGCTGCGGCCGATTGCCGATCTGTTCGTCACGTCGCATCGTTGGCGGGCGTCTTCTGTTTTGCAGGCGACTTCGCAAGAGTCTTCCTGCGAATACGAAGCGAACCTCCCTTGGGTTGCTCGATATCGAACGCATCGGTCTTGCGCACGAGATCACTGAGCTTGCGAAAGCCATAGGTCCGCGGATCGAAGTCGGAAACAAGGTTCGCGAGTTGCATGCCGACTTCTCCCAGGGTTACCCACCCATCTTCGCTCTCCATCTGGTTGATGACTTTCTTGATGAGGGGGGTCGCCGCACTGGCAGGCCGCTTCGGCGCGGCAGCGGCATCCTGACTGTTTGAGACGGGTACCAGAAGATTCTCGGTGTAGACGAATCTTCGGCAGGCCTGGCGAAAGCTTTCAGGCGTCTTGTGCTCGCCGAAACCGAAGACGTCCACGCCCTGCTCGCGGATACGGGCGGCAAGGCGGGTAAAGTCGCTGTCAGAGGACACGAGGCAAAACCCGTCGAACCTGCCGCTGTGCAGAAGATCCATGGCATCGATGACCAGCGTGATGTCCGAAGCATTCTTGCCGGTGGTGTAGGCAAACTGCTGTTGCGGGATGATCGCGTGTTTCGACAACGTATCGGCCCAACCCTTCGATCGAGAGTGGGAGAAGTCGCCGTAGATTCGCCGAACGCTCGCCTCCCCGATCTTCGCAATTTCCTCGAACAAGCCGTCGACGATCTTTGAGGAAGTATTGTCGGCATCGATAAGGACTGCCAGGCGGGGCGAGCGTGGTTCGGAAGGCATCGACATCTCCAAAGCAAAAGAGCCTGCCGTCTGCCCTGTCCCGGTCTGCAGGCGCGCCAGCTCAAATCCCTTCATGCCCCTGCGGGTCGGCCAGCCGGTTGATCCGCAAGGCCGCCGCCATCGCAAAGCGCACCGTCATCAATTTGCGCGTCGGCGCCGGCAGGCGATGCTCCGGTGCGTCGCAAAGCATGTGGGCGCCATAGGCGTCGGCGACGATCAGGCCGGTGTCCTTTGGAAAGATCTCCGGCGGCAGCTCCTGTGTGAAGGCGAAGAACAGCCGGTCGCAATGGGCGCGGTAATCCTCCCATTTGTGGTCGGCACGCAGGTCCTCGAGCGAGGATTTGATCTCGACGATCCAGATTTCGCTCTTCTCGTTCAGCGCCACCAGATCTGCGCGGCGGCCCGAGGGCAACGGCAGTTCGCTGACCGAGGTGAAGCCGAGCGAGCGGAGCAGCCGCGCGGTGCCGCGCGCGACCGCCAGCGCCGTCTCGGACTGGCGGCGGTCGGGCGGGGGAACCAGGCTGATCTTTGGGACGGGCGATTCCATTGCCCCATCCTAGCCGATTTCAATGGGCTCCCGCGCGAATCTTTGCCTTGGCGGGGCAGCAAAAATCGGCAAAGTGCGTCCATGGCACAGCAAACGGACACCCAGACCGAAAATCAGGCCGAGAATCAGGCAAAGGCCGGCGCGATGATCGTGCCGGTGACGCTGTTCGAGCAGAACTGCACCATCCTCTGGCATGAGCCGAGCAAGAAGGCGGTCGTGATCGACCCCGGCGGCGATGTGCCGAAGATTCTGGAGGCGATCAAGCAGGCCGGTGTCACCGTCGAGAAGATCTGGCTGACCCACGGCCATATCGACCATGTCGGCGGGGCGGCCGAGCTGCGCGATGCGCTGAAGGTGCCGATCGAGGGGCCGCATAAGGCAGATAGCCACATGCTGGAGCATGTGGTCGAGAGCGGCGCGCGCTTCGGCATGACCGGCGTGCGCAATTTCTCTTCGGATCGCTATCTCGAGGAAGGCGAGCAGGTCAGGATCGGCGAACTCTCCTTCGACATCCTGCACTGTCCCGGCCATTCACCGGGCAGCGTGGTGTTCTTCAACAAGGAGCTGCGCTTCGCCCATGTCGGCGACGTCCTGTTCAACGGCTCGGTCGGCCGAACCGACCTGCCCGGCGGCAGTCACGCCACCCTGATCAAGTCGATCACCGAGAAGCTGCTGCCGCTCGGCGACGACGTCGGCTTCATCTGCGGCCATGGCGCGGGCTCCAGCATCGGCCAGGAGCGGATGACCAATCCGTTCATCACCGGCGAGCTTTAGTTTCTCTCGTACCTCAGTGAGCTTTATCCTCTCCCTCTCCCCGCAAGCGGGGCGAGGTGAACTGAACTCGGCGCAGCTTCACTCTCTATTCCGCCGCCATGAGTAGCAGAGCGCGTGCCAACTACTTAATCAGGCCCGCAGCGGTCAGCGCTCGCGTGATCACGGCGCCCACGTCGATGCAGCGGCGGCCGTGTTCCTTCTTGGGCTTCGGCTTCGGCTTTTGCTCGGGACGCGCATGCATCCTCATGGCCGGATCAAACACCTCGGTGAAGTCCGGCATCGGCACAGGCGGAACGACCGGCGTAATGGCGTCGGCCGGCCTCGCGGCCTTCGGAGCCGGCTTGGGCGGCGGCTTGACCGACTTTGCCGCAACCTTGAGATCTGACTTCGCCTCAGCGTTCACATCCGGCTTGACCTCGGCCACGACCTCGGGCTC
>Ga0207661_10000332_pt1 | contig 30096 bp, 28 predicted proteins | sample KBSC713LmetaG_FD_184337 | JGI IMG/M metagenome (GOLD analysis project Ga0207661, IMG submission 184337) | Corn rhizosphere microbial communities from Kellogg Biological Station, Michigan, USA - KBS C7.1-3L metaG (SPAdes) (version 2) | ecosystem: Host-associated > Plants > Roots > Rhizosphere ...
GAGCGGAGACACAGGCGAGGCTCGGACCCTGTCCGACGCTGTAGGAGCAGTTGCCGGTGGAGGAGAGGCCCTTCGAGTCCGTCACCTTGATGGTGAAGGAACCCGTGCCAGTCGCCAGACCGGAGATGGAGCCATCGGCGTTGAGGCTCACGCCGGCCGGAAGACTGCCGGAGGCCAGCGAGAAGGTGAACGGTCCAATGCCGCCAGTGACGGTCGGAGCAGCGACGGTGTAGGCCGCGCCGACTTCGCCCGCCGGAGCGGAGACACAGGCGAGGCTCGGACCCTGTCCGACGCTGTAGGAGCAGTTGCCGGTGGAGGAGAGGCCCTTCGAGTCCGTCACCTTGATGGTGAAGGAACCCGTGCCAGTCGCCAGACCGGAGATCGAGCCATCGGTGTTGAGGCTCACGCCGGCCGGAAGACCGCCGGAGGCCAGCGAGAAGGTAAAAGGTCCGATACCGCCAGTGACGGTCGGAGCAGCGACCGTGTAGGCCGCGCCGACTTCACCCGCCGGAGCGGAGACACAAGCGAGGCTCGGGCCCTCGCCCACCGAGTAGGGGCAGTTGCCGGTGGAGACGACGCCGTTCGCATCCGTCACCTTGATAGTGAAGGAGCCGACCGCGGTCGGAGTGCCGGAGATCGAACCGTCGGCGTTGAGGGTCACGCCAGCCGGGAGAGCGCCGGTTGCGACCGAGTACGTCAACGGAGCCGTGCCGCCGGTGACGGTGGGAGCAGCGACATCAAACGCGGCGCCGACTTCACCCGCCGGAGCAGAAACGCAGGCCAGGGCTGGAGCCGAGTTCACCGTGTACGGGCAGTTGCCGCTGGCGCTGACGCCGTTGGCGTCGGTCACCTTGAGCGTGAACTGGCCAGCCGAGGTCGGGGTGCCGGTGATCGCCCCAGTGGAAGTGTTCAGCGTCAGGCCGGCGGGAAGCGTGCCGGTCGCGACGGAGTAGGTCAGCGGAGCAGTGCCGCCCGTGGCGGTCAGAGCCGGCCCGTTGAAGGCGGCGCCGACGGTGCCGGCGCTAACGGTCGCGCAGGTCAGCGACGGAGCGACGTTGATCGAATAGGGGCAGTTCCCGGAGGCGCTGACGCCCTTCGCGTCGGTCACCTTGATAGTGAAGGAGCCCGCGGCGGTCGGGGTGCCTGTGATAGCGCCGGTGGAGGCGTCGAGAGTCAGGCCGGCGGGGATCGAGCCCGTGTCCACCGAGAAGGTGAACGGAGCGGTTCCGTTGGTGACGGTCAGAGCGGGCGCCGTGAAGGGCGCGCCGACGGTGCCGGCGGTGACGGTGGCGCAAGCGAGCGACGGAGCCGGGTTGATGGTGTAGGGGCACGAGCCGGCAGCCGTATTGCCGTTCGCGTCGACCATCTTAATGGTGAAGCTGCCGGCAGCGGTTGGGGTGCCCGTGATGGCGCCGGTGACCGGATTCAGGGTCAGACCGGAGGGCAGAGTGCCGGTGTCAATCGAGAAGTTGTAGGGGGGCGTTCCGCCGGTGATCGACGGAGCCGGAGCGTTAAACGCCGCGCCGACTTCGCCGGCCGGGGTCGCCACGCAACTGATGCTGGGCGGCTGCTGGTAGCCGAAATCGACGTCGGTGCGGTTCTGGCCGCCGGCGAGGATCACCGTGGCGCAGTTGGCGGTGCCGAGGCCGTCGAGATCGTAGGTCTCGGAATACCCGGCCTGCGGCGTGACGCAGACATTGTAGGAGCCGGCGAAGAGGCCCGTGAAGGAGTAGATGCCGTCAGCGCCGGTGACCATCGTCTTGGTGTAGCTGTTCGGTCCGTTGATCTGCACGGTCCAGCCGACGAGGCCGGATTCATTGATCTGCGAGCCATCGCCATTGGCGTCGAGCCAGACGCGGTCGCCGATGCTGCCGAGCTGGTAGAAGCCGAAGTCGATGGAGTTGTCGGTGGCGTCGTTGGCCAGGTTGACCGTGGTGGGGCTGGCGTTGCTGTCCGTCGTGGTGCTGCCCACACCGGTGGGGCTGGCGACGTAGCCGTTCGGGGTCACGACTTCCACGAGGTAGGTGGCGGGACAAAGGCCGCCGAAGGAGTAGGCACCGCTGCCGTCGGTATTGGTAAAGGTGATGAGCGTGTTGTCGGCCTTGTGGAGGTTGACCGTCACGCCGGAGATGCCGAGCTCGCCGGCATCCTGGACGCCATTGGCGTTCGCGTCGTTCCAGACGAAGTCGCCGATCTTGCCGATGCAGGGCGACTGGAAGCCGAAGTCGATCGTCTGGTCGGTGCTGTAGTCGGTGGCGAGCGTCACCGCCGCGGTGGCCGTGTTCACCCCCGCGACGCCGTTGCTATCGAGCGCGGGATTCCCGCCGAGGTGCGCAGACGACAGGAAGTAGCCGGCGGGCAGCGTCGTGGTGTCGACAACGACCGTGTACGAGCCGGCCTTGAGGCCGCTGAACTGGTAGTAGCCGTCGACGCCGGCGTTGGTCATCGTGTGTGTGACGGCAACCTGTGTTCCCGTCGAATCGAGGAGCCGGACCATGACGTTATTGATGCCAGCCTCGCCGGTGTCCTGGACGCCGTTGCGATTCAGGTCATACCAAACGTAGTCGCCGATCGCGCCGCTCGCCGGCGGGATGTACCCGAAGTCGATGGTGTTATCGGTGAAAGCGTCGGGGAGGCTCACGGAGGCGGGACTGCCGTTGCTGTCCGTGGACGCAGTTCCTTGGCCGGTGGTGGTCGCTACGTAATTCGCGGGCACGGTCGAAGCATCGACGCAGACGTAGTAGTTGCCGCTGAACAGGCCAGTGAACTGGTAGAAACCCGTCGGGTCGGTCGTGGTGGTCGCCTTCTTGTCGGAGCAGTCGGAGAGGATGCCGAGGTAGATCTTCACTCCGCCGATGCCGGGCTCACCGGCCTCCTGAATACCGTTCTGGTTGGTGTCGCTCCAGACGAAGTTGCCGATGGCGGACGTCGCCGGCGTGGTGTACCCGAAATCGATGGTCTGATCGGTCGAGAAATCGGTCGCGAGAATGACCTGAGCAGGACTGCCGTTGCTATCCGTGACGGTCGTGCCCTGGCCGGTGAAGGTCGCCTGCAAGCCGCTCAGCGCCGCCTGGTTGGATGGGACGACGACCCAGTAGGTTCCGGCGGAGAGGTTGTTGAATTGGTAGTAGCCGTGAGCGACGCCGAGGGGCGCGGTAGTGGTCGTGGCGAGGACGGTGTTGCAGGCGGAGTCGGAGCAGAGGTTGACCGTGACGCCGTCAATCCCCGAATTGTTGCCGTCGTCCTGAATGCCGTTGTGGTTGAGGTCCTTCCAGACGAAGTCGCCGATCGAGCCCTGAGGCGTGTAGTGATAGCCGAAGTCGATCGTGAGGTCGTTGGACGAGCCGATCGTGACCGTCGCAACGCCGCCGTTATTGTTGTTCGGGTCGGTGGCGTTGCTGTCTTTGGTGGTGTCGCCGCCGCGGAAGGACGGGCTGAGCTTGTAGAGGGCGGGGAGTGTGGTGGGATCGACAGCGACGGTGTAGGCGCCCGGTACTACACCAAGGCCGTAGAGCCCGCTGAGATCGGTGACCGAGGACCCGACGAAACCCGTCGTCGAGGGGGCGCAGGCGGTCAGGGTTCCGGAGCAGATGTTGACCTTGACTCCGGGAATGCCGGTCTCACCCGCGTCCTGGATACCGTTGTTGTTGGTGTCGCTCCAGACTGTGTCACCGAGCAGGAAGGCGGTCGAGCCGGTGTACGTGTAGACGACCTGAACGGTTGCCGTGCCGGTGGTGACCAGGCGCTCGCGAAGGTTGCCGATCTGAGCGGTGTCGTACTGCGAGGACAAGGTCGAGGTCGCAAGGAAGTTGACTGTGCCTGTTCCTTTGACCGCCGCCAACACGGTCCCATTGGTCGAACTTGTCGTCTTCACGGTGTTGTTGGCTACGACTACGTTGAGGGTCGCAGCGTCGGCGCCTGCGAAGTCCTGGACTCCATCCGTGCCGACGAGGACTCCGCCATTGAGGCTGTTGACTGCCGCCGTCGAGGTCGCCGAAAGCGTGGCAGACTGCAAATCGACCTGAACCTTACCGCTATACGAGGCGGAAAGGGTGCCGCCTGTGTTCAGCGTCTCGAACTGGTCGACCGCGGTCATCGAGAAGCTCACGATTTTGAGGGAAACGGAAGTCAGAGTCCCAAGCGCAGGATTGAATTGGGGCACCGTCAGGACGTAGCCCGTGCCGTTCGTGCCGAAGGGAACGGCAGTCACAGGAATTGTCGTGGTGTACGTGACGGATGCCGCGAAGGCCGGCAGCGCGGCGAAAAGGCAGAATGCCAGAAGGAGTATTTGAGTGAAACGTCGCATGTTCAATTCCTTGTCCGGACGGTAGGTTCCCGTGATCCCAACATAGGTGCTTTGGAAACTATAGTTCGGTAGTTAAGTGCTTGCAAGTATCAGTGGGACTAAGAGTTGGTAAGGTAATGGATTAACAAACTTCCCACGTAATAGTACTCTCAGCCGCGGGAGTTCAGGCGTGTGAAGTGAGTTAGGAAGGGGGTGGGTCGTAGCGAGGCGCGGTCCAATCCGGACGCTGAGAGGAGAATAGGACGGAACAAAGGGGAGCGGCCTGCGCGCCCCCTCAGAGTTACCGCGGAATGTGGTGCGAACTATTCGCGCCGGCGGAGGCGGAAGCAAGCGAACCCGACAAGAGATATCGCTATATACCCCCACGTGGCGGGTTCAGGAACATCGGAGATGTAATCGTAAGTCACGGAGGCGTTCGACGCGCCGTATGTAGTGAGGTGGCGGATGAGACTGGCTCCGCCGGTCCCGTTAGAGAAGCCCGTAGCTTGGACCGTGAACTCCACGGTGCCGGTCCCGGTGTATACGGAGAGGTCATCTAGGCCGTCGATCGTGGTGTATTGATCGGTCTTGGTGTCCTCCACATCGTTCACAGTGAACCCGGAAGTGCCGCCGAAATCCTCGACGCCGTCGTACGCCGTCGTGGCGCGATCGAACTGATTCTTGGCATCCACTGAAATCGACCAGCCGTTGGTGGTGTCGTCGAGTTCGAGGATGGCTTCAACCGTGACGTGAACCGTTTGCGGAGTGGGGTCTTCGTTCTCGAACTGTACGTTGCCGGAAACGGTGCCGGTGAAACTGAAGGTCGCGGAAGTCAGCGTTCCCAAAGTGGGGTCGAACTGCGGCAAGCTGATGACGCTGGTGAAGTTGGTTTGACCGAAATTGGGAAAAGCGAAGCCGCTGGGGCTGGGGGCGTCCATGTAAACAGGTCCGAAGGTGATGACGCTGGCGGACGCCGCCAAAGCCATCAGGCAGAGGAGTATAGAAAGCCTGATAATCTTCATGTGAATCCCGAAGGGCTATTTCGTACGAAAAGCAACGTTCCAGCAAAGTATACACTCGCCGGAGGGGAAAACCTGCTATCGCCGGATACTGACCGGTACTGTCGGTTTAGCCGCTTACCGTACTGGCAGATGTAGAGTGGTACCCCACAGTTGTGGGTATAACCCGTTTCCGTTTAAAGGTTTAGAAGTTTGAGATGACGACGGGTGTCATCGGCACCACGGATTTTACGAGGTTTTCAGGGATGAGGTGGTACCGCTTATCCCGGAGGGTATGCACCCGATAGTGATCAGGAGAGAACCCTACCGTCAGGCCAGCGCCGAGCGGGCGTAGCCCAGGCATTTCCGGACTTCGTCCTGAGGCGTCCCCAAGCCGATGTACTCGTATTCCACGAACACCGGGACCGCCAGATGCTTCTCCTTCACGTAGCTCAGAACCTCTTTGATCGGGGTGTCGCCGTCGCCAAACCGCTCGTTGCCGCCGCCATTGCGGGTGCGGTCCTTGAGTTGGAGATGCGACAGCATCGCGTGGTTCTCCTGCAGAAACGCGACGCTTTCGAAGTTGGCGGCCGTGAAGTTGCCGATATCGAGATCCAAGCGGAAGCGCGGAGAGATTGCGAGCGCTGCACGGAAGCTCTGCGGTGTCGCGACCGCATCCGGGTCTTTGACGTTGGCGCTGTTATGCAGCGCGACTTCGATCCCATGCTTCTCTGCGAACGGAGCGAGGCGGCGCGCCGTGCTCAACGACGCGATCGACGCGATCCGGGTGACCCCGAGCGCCTTCGCCTGCTGGAACGTCACTTCGATCTCGGCATCGGTGAACGACGCGTCGTAGTCGACCCGATACGCGAACAGCGAGATTCCCGCCGCCTGGAACTGGTCGCGGATCGCGCCATGTGCCGCCGGAGGAGTTCGCAGCCGCCAGTCGCGTAGCGCGTTGCGGACCGCGAGCTTGGCCGCCGCGACTTCCGCCGGGGTCGGCGTGCGAATCGGGTCGGGATAGGCCGAGGGCGGCGGCGGAACGGCAGGCCCGCTGTTCGGACCGGCCGGTTCGGTGTTGGCGGAGGAGAGTTCGATCTCGGTGACGCCGGCCGCCCGCACGGCTTTCACGATATCGGCGACGTTGTCGCGTCCGGGTGTCCGCAGGAGGTCGCGATAGCTGGTGGTCGCGAGGCCGAGTCGAACGTCCGGCGCGGCGTAGGCGACGCCAACGGAAAGCGGAATGCCTGCAAGCGCCGTCTTGCCGAAATCGCGTCTGGAAATCATCGTCGGTCCCTCCCGCAATTAGCCTCGATTATAATCGTTCGATGTTGAAAGTCCCAGGGTTGGGATGTACGGTGTTTTGCGCCGTCCTGGCGGCGGCGGGCGGGAATTCGTGCCCGGACCGCCCCGTGCGAACGATCTCATCCCCGGCCATGCCCTCGGACGTCTGCATTCCCGACGGCTTCACGGACGTTCCCGTCAACTACTTCGACGACTACTCCTGGCGCACGTTCATCGCGATGGTTTGGCCCGCGGCGAATGGACGCCGGGGAGTCGCGGACACGCGCCAGACGGTCGGCGGACCCGGCCCGCGTGTGTTCGAAACGCTGAAGTCGCTGTGGGAGGTGTTCCACCCCGACGGGTCGGCGCCCGCGCGTAGTTTCCAGGCATACGAGCCGGCCGCGTTCAACGCGTGCCACGCGACGACAGCGTTCGGCGACGTGGTGCTCGCTTCTTTCAACGGGATCGACGATATCGGACAGGCCGGCGCGGGCGAACTGGCCGGACCGCTGGCCGCGCAGAACGGGCGCTACGTCCGGTATCAAACGCTCTATAACCAGACCGCCTACGACTTCATCGTCAAGAACGGCTACTACCTCCGTACCAATCTTCCAAAGGTGCCGAGTCCGCGGCCGGCGACGCCGGTGATGGAGTTCCCCAACGGCAGCGTGATCGTCAAAGCTGCATGGCTGGACATGACGGGCTTCCCCGCCGATCAGGTGAAGCGCTATTACACCCGCGCGGTGGTGGTGCGCGATGCGAAGTCGGGGACCTGCTCGCGCGTCACCGCCGGGCTCGTCGGCCTGCACGTCATTCAGAAGACACCCACCAGGCCGCAGTGGATCTGGTCGTCGTACGAGCAGATCGATAACGTTCCGCCGTCGCGCTTCGGCGAACGCGTCAAGTTCACCTTCCACGACGGCACTGCGGCGAAGATGCCGGCTGAGAACCCATTCACACTCGCGCCGCTGGCGGCGGAGCCGGTGACGCCGTTCAATGTCGAGCGGCCGTTCTTCGCGCGCGTGCACCCCAAGACCGAGCTGATCAACTATCAGTATCAAGAGATGCTGAAGGGCACGGTGTGGGAATACTACGGCATTGTGGTGACGCAGTGGCCGCGGCTGGACGGAAACCAGGCGACGCCCGTGCCCGTATCTCAGAATGGGGAGATTCCCAATACCTTCCCCGGCGCTGGGGCGTTTTCCGCCTTCGCGAACACCGCGATGGAGACGTTCGACCAGAGCCGTCCGCAGTTGGGTTGCATGAGCTGCCACAACCAGGCCAGGATGGCGGCGGACTTCGTGTGGTCGGTCCTCGACCACGCGTATCCGGCAAAATTTACGGGCGCGGCAGCCCCCCGCAGTAACTAAGGACCGTGCGGGCGCCGCCATTGCTTACCAGACTGCTGTAAAATGTCGTGCGGCGAGGTTGGAGGGGGAACACGTGGATTTCACGAGACGGGATCTGGGGAAACTGGCGCTGGCTGCGTTGCCGGCATCGAGGCTGTTGGCGGCAAAGCCGAATTCGAATTTCGACGGCGTGCAGGTGGGCGTAATCACCTACAGCTATCGGTCGATGCCCGGCGCGAATGACGCCAAAGAACTTCTGAAGTACATCGTCGACTCCGGCGTGAGCGGCATCGAGCTCATGGGACCGGCTGCCGAGATTTACGCGGGCTCGCCGGCCGGCGCCGGCCGTGGACCGGGCGGCGGCGGCGGTGGCGGCGGACAGGGTCGTGGACGCGGCGCGGGTGCTCCCGGTGGAGCGCCGGGTGGCGCGCCGGGAGCTCCGGGGGCGCCAGCAGGCGGTGGTGGTCAGGCGCGCGGACAGGGCGGCGGCGGCGGACGGCAGATGACGCCGGAGCAGCAAGCGGCGCAACAGTCTCGCGCCGAAGAGCTCAAGAAGTGGCGGCTCTCCGTCTCGATGGACAAGTACAAAGAGCTGCGCAGCATGTACAACGAGGCGGGCGTGAACATCTACGCGTTCAAGCTCGAGCCGAATCCCAACATGTCGGACGAGGAGTACGAATACATCTTCCACGTCGCCGACACGCTGGGCGCCAATCATGTGACCCTCGAGCTCTCGAATAACGCGGAATTCACGCAGCGGATCGGCGATTTCGCGGCGAAGAAACACATGCGGGTCGCGTACCACGCCCACCTGCAGGCCACAATCGACGCGTGGGACACGGTGCTCGCGCAGTCCAAGGGGAATGCGATCAATCTGGATTGCGGACACTACGTCGCGGGGACGAGCGAAAGCCCGATTCCGGTGATCCTGAAGCACCACGACCGCATCGCGAGCGTCCACCTGAAAGATCGCAAGAAGAAGTCGAACGGCGGCGACAATCTGGCGTGGGGGCAGGGCGAGACACCCATCCGCGAGATCCTGCAGCTCATGCGGAAGGAGAAGTACGGCTTCCCCGCGAGCATCGAGCTGGAGTATCAGATTCCCGAGGGCTCCGACGCGGTGGTCGAGACCTCGAAGTGCGTACAGTTCTGCAAGAACGCGTTGGCCTAAGAGATGGCGAGAAAATTTCGATATACCCTTATCCTGGCGCTGGCGGCAGCGCCCGCATTCGCACAGCTTCCCGACGGACCCGGCAAGGCGACGGTCGAACAGGTGTGCGCCAACTGCCATAACATCGACGTCGTGACCGGTCATCGGCAGGGTCGGGAGGAATGGACCTCCACGATCCAGAAGATGATCGACGCGGGCGCCGATGGCACACCGGACCAATTCAAAGAGATTCTCGAATATCTGGTGAAGAACTTCGGGCCGGCGCCGGCGCCGATCAACGTCAACAAGTCGTCCGCCACGGAGTTGGAGACGGGCTTGGGTTTGACGGCCAAGGAAGCGGCGGCCATCGTCAAGTACCGGACCGACAAGGGCGACTTCAAGGCGGTCGACGATCTGAAGAAGGTGCCGGATCTCGACTTCAAAAAGATCGAGGCGCAAAAAGCGCGCCTGGTGTTTTGACCGGATGTTCCGACCCGATCGAAGGACAAAAAATTGATGCGACGATATCGACTTGCGATGGTGATGGCGCCGTCTCTGCTGGCGACCGCGCTGCTGGCGCAGCCGCCGGCGGGTGAACAGGCTGCCCCTCCGGCAGCCGGACGCGGAGGGCGCGGCGGACAGGGCGGACAAGGCGCGGGCCGCGCGGGTGGCGCTCGACGTGGCGGCTTCACACAATTCACGCGTCCGCTGGCGCCGCAGGACGTCCTGGCGCGCGGACAGGGACTGTACGAGACGAACTGCGCGTCGTGCCACGCGCCGGATATGCGCGGGACCGAGAAAGGCACCCGGCTGCTTCGCTCGCTGACGTCGCTGAACGACCAGCACGGCGAGCTGATCGGCAAGGCGGTCGCCGATCACAACCCCAAGATCAATCTGGTCGAGGCCGACACGGTCGCGATCGCGGAGTACATCCACAGCGTGCTGGCGACGACGGGCGGGCAAGGCAGCCCTCCGGGCCGGAATCCCACTGTGAAGCTCGAAGTTCTGGTCGGCGACGCGAAGGCGGGCGCCCGCTACTTCGATAAGGTCTGCGCGCGCTGCCATTCGGTCGAGAAGGATTTGAAGGGCCTCGCGGCGAAATATCCGGAGCCGAGAGCGTTGCAGAACGCCTGGGTCGCCGGAACTTCCGGCGCCAATCCCTTCGGTGGCGGACGCGGCGGCGGCGGGGCCGGCAATCCCGTTACGGTGACGATGGCGGACGGCAGCAAGCTCGAAGGCAAGCTGGTGCGGCGCGACGACTTCATCGTGATCCTGACGCTGGCGGACGGAACGCGGAAATCGATCGCGCGTCACGACGGTGTGCCAAAGGTCGACGTGAAGGACCCGAATGAAGCGCACAAGAAGATGATTCTCGAGGTCGACGATCCCGAGAACAAGAACATGCACGATATCACCGCGTACCTGGCCACGCTGAAATGAGACCCACGTCCATGCACAAACTACTGTTCGTCACCTCGATGCTGATGGCGCCGGCGCTGCTCCCCGGCCAGGGCATTCTCAATCCCGCGGACGCGCTCAAGCCGCTCGCGGACCAGTGGACGAGTTACTCGGGCGATTTCACCGGGAAGCGTTTCAGCGCGCTGAAACAGGTCAATACGAATACGGTCAAGAATCTGAGCCTCCAGTGGGTCTCCACGGGAATCACGACCGCGTGCGGCCCCAACGGCACGCCGCCGGTCACGGATGGCGGCGGCGGAGGCGGTCGCGGCGGACGCGGCGGCTTCGGCGGTGGTCCGGCGGCTCCCATCATCGTCGGCGGACTGGGAACGGGCGACGCGAACAACTGCGGTCCGGCGCGGCTCGGCGGCGGCATCCTGGTCGTCGACGGCATCATCTATGCCTCGTCGCCGGATAACGTGTGGGCCATCGACGCGCGCGACGGCACGGTGCTCTGGCATTACTACTGGAAGACGCGCGGCGGCACCAGCCTGCAGACCCGCGGGCTCGGCATGTGGAAGGACAAGATCTACTTCGAGCTGCATGACGATTGGGTCGTCTGCCTGAACGCGAAGACCGGCAAGGAAGTCTGGAAGAAGGAGATCGCCAGCTTCGACGCCCAGTACTTCTCGTCGAATGCGCCCATGGTCCTCGGCAATCACGTGATCGTCGGAACCGGCAACGACATGGACGCTCCCGGCTACATCAAGTCGTTCGACCCCGAGACCGGCGAGTTGCAGTGGACGTTCTACACGATCCCGATGAACCCCGGCGACCCCGGCGTGGAAACGTGGGCGAGCCTGGATGCGGCGCGCCACGGCGGCGCGATGACCTGGATTCCGGGCTCGTACGATCCCGAAACGCACCTGTACATTTTCGGCACCGGCAACCCGACCCCCGCGTATACGACCGGGCGCGGCGACGGCGACAATCTGTTCACTGGATGTCTGCTCGCGGTGAACGTCGACACCGGCAAGATGGCGTGGTACTACCAGACGTCGCCGCACGATACGCACGACTGGGACTCGACGCAGACGCCGATCTTCGCCGACCTCCCGTTCAACGGCAAGATGCGTAAGCTGGTGATCACGGCGACCCGGAATGGGTTCTTCTTCGTGTTGGACCGCGTCACCGGCGAGCACCTGCTCACCACGAAGTTCGGCCTAGTGAACAACTGGACGGTCGGCCTCGACGCGAAGGGCCAGCCTAAGCGGAATCCGTACAAAGACGCCACGATCCCGGGCTCGCTGGTCAACAACGACGTGACGAACTATCCGCCGCCGACGTTCTCGCCGGACACCGGGTTGTTCTACGTACACGAGCAGAATAATCTGCGCATCAGCTACCTGATGGACCCCGATCCGCGCGGCTCGATGGGCTTGGGCGGCACCGGCGGCGGCGCCAGCCTCAACTACGGCACCGACATCGTCGCGATCGACTACAAGACGGGCAAGATCGTCTGGCGGCACGAGATCAATGGCGGCAGCTCCGGATTACTCTCGACCGCCGGCGGTCTGCTGTTCCTGAGCGACGGTCCGAACTTCGAGGCCTGGGACGCGGCCACGGGCAAGGCGCTGTGGTACTCACAGATCGGCGGCTTGTCGAGCCCGCCCGAGACGTTCCTCCTGGATGGCAAACAGCACGTGCTGGCGACCGGCGCCGGCGGACTCTACATGTTCGTTTTGAATTAAGCCAAACGCTAATTATTGCAGCACCCGTTGTCGCGCGGTGCTGGTCAACGAGAGCGCGTGCGCCGACAAGGGCAGCACCGCCGGACGCAGCGCGTACACGACCGTGACCTCGACCGAGTTCCCAGGGGTGTTGTCGGGTAGCCACGTGACCGTCACCGTCAGATTCGACGGATTCAGCGGCGAGGCATAGGTGTTGGCGACGGTGCGCACGTCGGCCGCGGTGGCCGCGTGGCCGCTCGTGCTGCCGCGGAGCGAGGCGAAGCGGGCCGCGCGGTGGGCGGCGAAGGTCACGGAGTTGGCCGCGAAACCGACGACCCCGAGTTCCATGATTCCGGCAATCAGCACCGAGAAGACCATGAACACCAGCGCGCCCTCGATCATGGCGACCCCGCGTTGCGGTTGTCGGCGCCTCACTTGGCCCTCATGGTGGCGGTTGCCGCGACCGCTCCGCTGAAGGACAGTCCCGGATAGCGAAACCAATTCGGCGCCACCGCGCGAGCGGTGACCTGGGCATAAACGTCGAGCGGCCCCGATCCGCAGGTCGCCGAGCAACTCGCCGATGCGCCGCCGCACTTGCAGATTTTGGACGGCGTGACCGTCATTCCGGTCAACTCCGGGGCGGAGTTCCGAGCCGCGGCGGACATACCGGCGAGATCGGTGGCGTTGGCGGGCGTGAGCGAGCCGTACTGCGCGCCGGCGCGGGCCGCATCGGACACGGCGATCGCCACCCGCAGCGCCATCGCGTAATTCAGGACTCCCGCGAGGAGGAGCAGCAGCACCGGCGCGGCTAGCGCGAACTCGACGAGACTGCTGCCGCGCTGCCGCATGTCATTCGCTCAGCACTGCGTTGCCCTTGACCGGAGAGCCGGTCGGGAGCGAGGAGTAGTCGCTGTGGATCGTCGATCCGCCAGTGATCGTGAGCCGCTTGGCGACGAGGATCGTATACTCGGTGTCCGTGCCGCCCGAATAGGAGACCGAGGTCGTCGGAAAGTAGAGCGCTCCCGTGAAATAGGAGCCCGCGCCGCCGGTGATGGTGCTGGCCGCGCCGCCCACGATCGAGCGGTCCTGGAAGAAAAGCATGCCGGCGAGCGGTCCGGTGGTGGGCGCGCGAAGTTGCACGATCGCGTTTCCGCTGAGCGAGACGGCGCCGTAAGAGTAACCGCTCCCCGCGGTCAGGTAGATTGTCACACCCGAACCCGTTAGAGTCGAACTTCCGGCGACGGTGATCCCGCCGCCTTTGATGATGTAGGTCCCCGCATTCAGATGCAGTGTCGCGCCACCGCTGACGGAGATGCCGTTGCAGTAGACGCCTTCGGAAATGGTGGCGACGTTGCCGCTGCTGAGCGAGTAGCCCGTTTGTCCGCACCCGCCGACCGTAGGTGCTGCCAGATAGGCCAGGGGATCGGTCTCGACTGCCGCATAAGTGGAGGGCGCCGGCGAGACCGTCGCGCCGCCGCTGGTCGAAACGCCCCCGCCCACCGTCACCGAGGCGGCGGTCAAGCCGGCGCCGCCCGACAGGCTGAGCGCCGACGCGTGCGTCGAATCGATCATGACGCCGCAGCTCATCCGGATGATGGCGCCGCCGCTCGCCGAGAACGCACCTGTGACGGACGGGTCCAATACGTAAACACAGTTTGGCCCGGAGCCTCGCCGCGCCACCGACCGAGCCTTCACGCTGGTGTGCTGAAAACCGAGCACGCCCATGAACAAGGAGCCGACACTCTGGCTGACCGAGACCTGCACCGCCGTCGGATCGTTCCTGTAGTAGCCGCTAGACGGCGGGTTCTCGACCGTTACGCTCACGGCGTCCCGGCCGTTCTCGAAGCCGTTCAGCGCCGCGTCCGCTATCGCGGCGGCATTCACGCCCGCGGCGCCGCTCACTCTCAGCTCGTTCACGGCGCCGAGCGCTGCGGCATCCGCCGCGGTCTGCATACGGACTTTCACGAGTTGAAGGTGTCCGCTGTCGATGGCGAGGCCGACGAGCGCCAGTACGGCGACGATCGAGACGATCATCGCGACCAGGACGAACCCACGGCGGCGCGTGGGATGGCCGATGGCGTTCGCGGCCCGCCGCCTAGTGCACGTTGGTGTTGATGATGGATCCAATTTTGGTGAACACGTTGTTGACGGTGCCGCTGAGGCCCGGCATACAGGCCACCGCCGCCACCGCAACCAGCCCCGCGGCCAGCGCGTACTCCACCAGGTCCTGACCGCGCGTGTCGCTCCACACCCGCAGCCGCCAAATCGTTTGCGTCAGTTTCTTCATTTTGGTCCTCTCCTCTAGGTCACAGTCGATTCGATGATGGAGCCGATTTTCGAGAAGACGGTGCTCACCGTCGTGCTCAGAGTCGGCATTGCCGCCACAGCCGCGACCGCCACCAGACCGGCCGCCAGGGCATACTCGACGAGGTCTTGCCCCCCGTCGTCTGTCCAGAAAGTCATGCAAAATTGCTTCATTGCCACCGCCTCGATTTCGAAACTAACATCCGCAGAGCCGATTGAATATCGAAGGAAGCGCTCATGACGCCGCTTGATTTCGCTTACTTGTGCTTCGCCAATCGGCCTAGCCAACTGGTTTTCCCGGCCGCCGGAACAGCGCCGCGCAAAGCCCCCGCGAGTGCGCGCACGCCCGCCGCAAAACGCGATCCGGCCGGCGCGGGCCGGCCCTCCAGAAGGGCGGTCTGTAGCAGTTCGTAATCGTTGCTCAAGGTCGCGAACGGCTCCACCTGGAGCGCGGCGCGCACGTCGTCGCGCTTGAGTCCGGTCGAGGGCTGATAGCGATTCAGAATGAGACGCATGCCGGAACGCGCGGTCGCGGTCTGCGTCAAGAGGTCGAGCCCGCGGCGGCTGGCATGCAGCGCCGCCAGTTCATTGGTGGCGACCAGCAGTACCTCGTCGGCGCCCGCCGCGAAGCCGCTGTCCACGGCCGCGCGCGCGTCGGGCGTGTCGAGAATCGTGACATCGTACCGCTTGCGCCAGAACGCGGCCAGCTCCGTGGCGAGTTCCGGGACCACCGGGCAGCGGATTGCCGGATCGTCCGGCGCCAGCACGACGTCGACGCCGCGCCACGACGTGACCAGTCGGGACCACAGGTCCTCATCCATCCGTTTCCAATCGCGCAGGACGTCGCCGAGGTGGTACTCGGACTTGAGCTTGAGCAGGAAAGCGATCGCGCCGGCGAGCGGGTCCGCGTCCACCAGCAGAACCTTGCGGCCGGCGGCGTGTTCCTCGGCGGCCAAGTGTACGGCAAGAGTGCTGGCGCCGCATCCCGGTTTCCCCGGCACGACACAGTACAGCTTCCCTTGCTGCGCCGGTTCGGAGGAGCGCCCGCGGTCGAGGCGGTCGAGCAGTTCGCGCACCTGGGAAGCTGAGATCTCGGAAAGGAAGTCGCGGGCGCCGCGGCGAAGGGCGCGCAGCATGATGTCCGCGTCTTGGCGCATAGTCACCGCTACTACTGGGATGGCGGACGACGCGTCGCCGATCGTGTGCAGCGCCTGGTCCTCGTCCGCCGCGAGATCGACGAGGCAGAGGTTGCAACCCCGCTCGACGGCGAGCGCCGCCGCCGCGCCGGCCCGCGGATACTCGGAAATGAGCGCCGGCGTGGCGACACCCGCTTCGGCGAACGCAGCCCGCAGACGGCGCGCCGTATCGGCAGTCGGACAGAGCAGCAGCGGCTTCCAAACCGGCACACTGTACAGATCGGCCGAAACTGCGTTTTCACCGCTTACACGCCGGTCGAAATCGCGACCACGTTCCAGAGCACGCAGGCCGCGAACACGATATTCGCGAAGCGGAGGACTCGCGCGCGGCGGCGCTTCCACGCGGCGAAGGCCAGGGCGCAGCCCGCCAGTTTGAGGAGCGCGATGGGCACAACCGGACTCGTCGCGTAGAGTCCGAGCGCGAAACGCACCAGCGGATTTCCTTCGGCGACGCCGAGGCGTAGGAAGACGAGAGTCGTCAGGCCATCGAGAAGTTGCAGCGCGCAGAACAGGACGAAAGTTGTCATGGGCTCCGAGAAAGACCTTACCCGGAAACGCCGCCGGCGGGAATGGTACTCGTTCCAGTACTTTCACGTTCCCACCTCGCCGACCGATGAGTTCTACGAGAACTATGCTTCGTCGTTGGCTCACTCCATCGCTCGTCGACGTCTTCTTCTGCGCGTTGCTGGCCGCCACCTGCGTGCGGCCAGGCGGTTGGACGGCGCTGCTCGCCGATGGCGATACGGGATGGCACATCCGGACCGGCGAGCTGATCCTGGCGACGGGCACGGCTCCCGTGGCGGACCCGTTTTCGTTCACACGGCCGGGACAGCGATGGTTCGCATGGGAGTGGCTGTCGGACGTGGTGTTGGCGCGCGCCGCGCAGCTCGGCGGCCTGCGCATGGTGGCGGCCGTCGCCGGCGTGGTCCTGTGCCTGGCGGCAGCGCTGCTCTTGGGGTGGATGCTCCGGCGGGGCGCCGGACTGTGGATCGGACTGGCGGTGACGCTGGCTGCGGCCAGCGCATCGACGATCCATGCGTTGGCCAGGCCGCACGTGTTTTCGATCCTGCTGTACACCGGCGCCTTATGGCTGATCGATGAGGACCGGCGGCGGCGCGGGCGCGTAGTTTGGCTGCTCGTCCCGATGGCGGCGCTGTGGGCCAACTTGCACGCGGGCTTCGTCGCGCTCATCGCCACGTTGGTGTTGCTGGCCGCGATCGAACGCTCGCAACGGTATGCCGGGCTGGCGGTGGCCTGCGCGGCGGCCACGCTCGTGAACCCTTATGGATGGCGGCTGCATGCGCACGTCGTCGAGTACCTGATGTCCCCATGGATCCTCGAACACGTCCAGGAGTTTCAATCGCCGAACATACGGTCGGAGAACATGATCGTGTTCGCCGTGATGCTGCTGGCAGCGGCGGCTCTGGCATTGCGCGCCCCGCGGTTCGAGGGCGTGCTGGCCTTGCTGTGGGGTTTCGCCGCGCTGCGATCGGCGCGGCATGTGCCGTTCTTCGCGATCGCTGCGGCCCCGGTGATTGCCGCGGGATGGGCGGACTGGTGGCGAGAGTCCAAGCCCAAGTCGGCGACGCGCGTGTGGTGGAAGATCGGGCAGGACCTCGGCTGCCGCCCGGCGACGGCCTGGACGGCGGCGGCCGCGCTCGCATTGCTCGCGGCCATGGCGGCGCCTCGGGCGGAGGCGGTCCAATTCCCGGCGGAGCGATTCCCGTCGCGCGCGGTCGAACGGAATGCGGTGTGGCTGGTCCCGCCCGGCGAGATGCCGCGCATCCTCACTTCCGACCAGTGGGCCGATTACCTGATCTACCGGCTGTACCCGCGCCAGCGCGTCTTCTTTGACGGCCGCAGCGATTTCTACGGACCCGCGATCGGCGCGGATTACCGGGAGCTGCTCGACGCGGGCCCGTCATGGCGGGAGACGCTCCGCCGCAACGGATTTACGCGCGCGTTGTTGCCGCGAGAGTGGCCCCTGGCGACGATGCTCGGCAGCGAGAGCGGCTGGCGGACCGTTTACCAGGACGACGTCGCCGTCCTGTTCGTGCGGGAGGCGCTGCCGTGACCGCGGCGGAAATCGCGGCGGTGGCGCTCGGCTGCGCAGCGACGGCGACGGATCTGCGGCGCCGGACGATCCCGAACTGGCTGACGGCGGCGGGAGCGGCGGCGGGCGTGATCTGCGGAGGCGCCGCGGGCTGGCGTGACGCGGCAGCGGCCGTCGCGGGGATGGCGGCGGGCTTCCTGATCTTCCTGGTCTTTCATTGGCTGGGCGGCTTGGCCGGGGGCGACGTGAAATTGATGGCGGCGTTCGGAGCGCTGCTGGGAACGCGCGATGTCCTGGCGGCAGCGGCGCTGGCGGCGATCGCAGGCGGCGTGCTGGCGTGCGTGGCACTGCTACGTCGTCCGTGCGCAGTCTCGATTCCGTATGCGCCCGCGATCACGGCAGGCGCCTGGCTCGTTTTGTGGGCGCGGAGGTGATGACGATGCGGATCGATCGGCGTCTGGCGGTGGTGCTCGCGGTCAGCATGGCGTGGGCGTTGCTCGTGACCGCGTTATTCCGGCGGATGACCGGCAACGGCGACCGGGCGCGGGCGGCCGGTCCCGAAAAGGAACTCGTCGTCGCGTCGCGCGCGCTCCCGCTCGGGACGCTGTTGACGCGGGACGCGGTCCACTTGCGAAGTGTGCCGGAGCGTATGTTTCCGGCCGGCGGCTTCTCGCGCATCGAGGATGTGGTCGACCGTCCGGCAGTCAGCGGGATTCAACCCGACGAGCCGGTGATCGAGGCGCGGCTGGCGGCGCGCGGCAGCGGGGTCGGCCTCGCGCCGCTGATCCCGACCGGTATGCGGGCGATCGCGGTGCGGGTCAACGACGTGGTCGGCGTGGCGGGTTTCGTGTTGCCCGGGATGCGGGTGGATGTGCTGATCACGGGGCGTCCCTCGAACTTTCCGGCGACTGTGACGCGGACCGTGCTGCAGAACATCATGGTGCTGTCGGCCGGGCAGGCGATCCAGGCCGACGGCAAGAGTTCGATCAGCGCCCCCGTCGTGACGCTGCTGGTGACGCCGGCCGATGCCGAGGCGTTGACGCTGGCCAATAACGACGGGCACATTCAACTGGTCCTGCGGAACTCGACGGACGATACCATCGCGGCGCCCCGCGGGCGGGAGTGGAACGAATTATACGCGGGCCGCGCCGCGGAGCCTGCCGCCAAGCCCGCCGAGCCGACGAAAACCCGGACGCGCCCGGCTCCCGCTCCTGCGCCGGCGTCGCCCGTGGCTGCGCCCGTCGCGATCGTCCCGCCCACGCCCGAGCCGGTGATCGTCATTCGCGGAAACGTCAAGACGGCGGAGCAGCCCGCGAAAGGCGGCGGTCAATGAAATACGTGGCGCTATGCATGGCAATCGCCGCGACAGCATGCGCGTCGTCGGTGTCGCTCGTAGTCGGACGCGGAATCGTAGTGGATTGCGCGGGGGGCGTGGCGCGCGTCGCGACCAGCAATCCGGAAGCGGTCGACGCGGTGGTGGCGAGCGACTCCGAGGTGCTGTTCCACGGCAAAGCGGTCGGGCAAGCGACGCTCGTCGTGTGGTCGAAGACCGGCGTGCGGCAGACGTACGACGTGACGGTCGAGCCCAATCTCGAGCCGCTCCGCGAATTATTGCGCGCGACGTTCCCCGGGGAGGCGATCGAGGTACACGCGGCGCGGGACTCGCTGGCGTTGGTGGGACGCGCGAGTTCGCAGGCGGTTGCCGATAAGGCGCTGGCACTGGCTGCCACCACATCGAAGGGCGCGGTGAGCGCGCTCCAAGTGCCCGGTGCGACCCCGGACCGGCAGATCCTGCTGCGCGTTCGCTTCGCGGAGCTGAACCGGTCGGTGTCGACCGAGTTCGGCGTCAACCTGTTCTCCACCGGCGCTACGAACACGATCGGCGGCACGTCGACCGGTCAGTTCCCGTCGGCGTCGGTGAGCGATGGCAAATCGGGGTTCAGCCTCTCCGACATCCTGAACATCTTCGCCTTCCGCCCCGATTTGAATCTGGGACTGCTGATCCGCGACATGCAGGCGCGCGGCATGTTGCAGATCCTGGCCGAGCCGAACCTGGTCGCCACCGATGGCAAGGAAGCGAGCTTTCTGGCGGGCGGCGAATTCCCGGTGCCGATCGTGCAGGCGGGGTCGGCTGCCGGAGCGATCACGGTGATGTTCCGCGAGTTCGGCATCCGGCTCTCGTTCACCCCCCATTTGACCGCGAGCGGGACGGTGAAGCTGCATGTGAAGCCCGAGGTCTCGACCATCGACCCGGCGAACGGCCTCACGGTGTCGGGTTTTCGCATCCCGGCACTCTCGACGCGCCGCATCGAGACGGACATCGAGCTGGCGCAGGGGCAGAGCTTCGTGATCGCGGGGCTGCTGGACGATCGCGTGATCGAGAATCTCGCCAACCTGCCGGGGCTGGCGCGCATTCCACTGCTCGGGGTGCTGTTCCGCAGCCGGTCGGTGACGAAGGCGAAGACCGAGTTGATCGTAGTGGTGACGCCGGAGATCGCGTCGGCGGTGGGCGCGCTGCCGCCGGGGTCGACCATGCCGCTGCCGTTCCTGCCGCCGCCCGCGTTAGGAGGCAAATAATGGAGACCACCTGGGAAGACCGCCTGTTGCGCGCGCCAACGGTCACGCCGTTCAACCCGGAGCATCAGGAGCTGAAGTTCAAACTCCACCACAAGCTGCTCGATCGAATCAATCTGGAGGTGCTGGCGGGGATCACCGACGACCGCATCCGCAGCGAAGTGCGCGAGGCGGTGCTCTCGATCATCGAGGACGAGCCGAGCCTGCTGACGGCGTCGGAGAAGCACGCGCTGAGCGACGAGGTGCTGCACGAGGTCTTCGGCCTCGGCCCACTGGAGCCGCTGCTGCGCGACCCGGGGATCTCGGACATCCTGGTCAACGGGCACGCCCAGGTGTACGTGGAGCGCAAGGGCATGCTGGAGCTGACCAGCGTGCGTTTCCACGACGACGCGCACCTGCTGCGGATCATCGACAAGATCGTGTCGCAGATCGGAAGGCGGGTGGATGAGTCCACGCCGATGGTGGACGCGCGGCTCAGCGACGGCTCGCGCGTCAATGCGATCATTCCGCCGCTGGCGGTGGACGGTCCGCTGCTGTCGATCCGGCGCTTCGGGACGGACCATCTGATGCCCGACGATCTGGTGGCGCGCGGCGCGATGACGCGCGGGATGCGGCTGTTGCTGGAGGCGGCGGTGATGTCGCGGCTGAACATCATCGTGGCGGGCGGAACCGGAGCGGGGAAGACGACGTTGCTGAACGCGCTCTCGGCATTCATCGCGCCCAAGGAGCGGATCGTCACGATCGAGGACGCGGCGGAGCTGCAGCTTCAGCAACCGCACCTGGCGCGGCTGGAGACGCGGCCCGCCAATCTCGAAGGGCACGGCGCGGTGCGCCAGCGCGAGCTCCTGGTCAACAGCCTGCGCATGCGCCCCGACCGGATCATCGTCGGCGAGGTGCGCGGCGAAGAGGCGCTCGACATGTTGCAGGCGATGAACACGGGCCACGACGGCTCGCTCACCACGGTGCATGCCAACAGCCCGCGCGACGCCGTCTCGCGGCTGGAGGTGATGGTGACGCTGGCCAACGCCAATATGCATCTCAACGCCATCCGGCGGCAGATCGCGTCGGCGGTGCATCTGATCGTGCAGTGCGCGCGTATGAGCGACGGCTCCCGGCGCGTCGTCAACGTGACCGAGGTGACCGGGATGGAGACGGACACGGTCACCCTGCAGGACATCTTCGTCTTCGAAAAGCGCGGCGTGTCCCCGGCGGGGCGCGTGCTGGGCCGCTTCGCCGCCACGGGAATCATGCCCAAACTGAACGACAAGCTGGTCGCCGCGGGAATGCAGTTGCCCGCGGAGATTTTCGACGAGGTGGTCGAGATCGGGAGCGGCGGCTGATGGGGGGCGGTCCTCAACGCGGAGACGCGGAGAGCGCGAAGGCGCCGTGGAGAACCTTGCCTCGCATTGAGGAGTTGCCTTCTCCGCGCAACCTCCGCGTCCTCCGCGCCTCCGCGTTGCCGGGGAGCTGCGGGTGATGGGCATCTTTCTAGTGGCGTTTCTCTCGGCGCTGGCCGGGGTATGGCTGCTGACGTCGCGGCTGGAAACGCGGGAGCGTGCCTTGGCTTTACGGCGGCTCGGCGGCAGCGTCGCGCGTCCGATCACGTCTCCGCGGCGCGCCCGTCCGCTGCTGATCCAGGCCGCCGTCGAAGCGCGCGGCCGAATGGCGGCCGGGCTATTGGAACGGCTGCGGCTGAAGCAGAGCGTCGAACGGCTGCTGGAAACGGCGGCCATCAAGTGGGGCGCGGCGGGGCTGCTGCATCGCTCGGTGGCGTTGTTCCTGGCGGCGTTCGCGGGCCTGACGTTGTGGATGGGGAACCGTTTTCCGATGCTGGCGCTGGCAGGAGCGGCAGCGGCCGGAGCGGTCCCGTTCGCTTACGTGCGGCGTAAGGCGGAGTCGCGCATGCGCGCGTTCGAAGAGCAATTCCCGGACTGCCTGGAGTTCATCGCGCGCTCGATGCGGGCGGGGCACGCCTTCTCGGTGGCGCTCGAAATGGCGCACACTGAGTTCGCCGACCCGCTGGCGTCGGAGTTTCGGCGCGCCTTCGAAGAACAAAACCTCGGACAACCGCTCGAGATCGTGCTGCGGAAGCTGTCGGAACGGGTCGGGTCGATGGACGTGCAGTTCTTCGTCTCGGCGGTGCTCATGCAGAAGCGCACCGGCGGCAACCTGGCCGAATTGCTGGATAAGCTGGCGCGGCTGATTCGGGAGCGCTTCAAGCTGCGCGCGCGCATACGGGCGGTCAGCGCGCAGGGACTGATGTCGGGGCGGATCCTCTCCGCGATCCCGCTCGGGGTGGCGGTGTTGATGTTCGTCGTGAACCCGGACTATGCGCGATTCTTCCTGGACGATCCGGCGGGCCATCAACTGCTGGCAATGGGATTGGGACTGCAAGTGGTCGGGTACCTGATCATCCGCAAGATCGTCACGTTTGAGGTGTGAACGATGGAATGGACATCCGCGGCGGTGTTCGTGCTGGTGTTGGGCGGCACGGCGGGAGTGTTGCTCCGCGCATCGTCGTGGCGGAGCCGGGCGCTCGGGCGGTTTGCGTCGGAACCGGCGGCGAAGGCGGTGGCCCTCTCGCCGGCATTGATCTGGCGCGAGCTCGTGAATTGGATCGGGGCGAGCGTGCCGGCGTCGCCGAAGGATGTCGTCGGCTTGAAACGGCGGCTGATCCGCGCGGGCTTTCGCGATCCGGCGGCGATCCGCGTCTTTCAGGGCGCCCGTCTGTTGCTGACCCCGGTCTTCACCGCAATCGGAGCGCTCGCGGCGTGGCGCTTCGAGCTGAATCTTCTCGTCGTGCCTGCGGCGGCGATGACGGGGTATATGGCGCCGGGCCAGTGGCTGCTCTGGCGAATTGCGCGCCGGCGGCACGCGATCGAGCGCGGACTGCCAAACGTCCTGGATCTCATGGTGGTGTGCGTCGAGTCCGGTCTGGGGATCGATCAGGCGGTCCTGCAGGTGGCCAAGGAGTTGCATTACGCGCATCCGGAGATTTGCGACGAGTTTGCAGTGATGAACCTGGAACTGCGCGCGGGCAAGCGGCGGGTCGAGGCGCTGCACAACCTGGCGGACCGGTCCGGCGTGGACGATATGCGGAAGCTGGTCGCGGTGCTGGTGCAGACGGACCGTTTCGGGACGAGCATCGCGCAGAGTCTACGCGGCCACGCCGACTATCTGCGGACACAGGCGCGGCAGCGGGCGGAGGAGCGGGCGGCGAAACTGGCGGTGAAGATGGTGTTCCCCATTTTCTTCTGTGTGCTGCCGTCGTTATTCGTGGTGACGGTCGGACCGGTGCTGACGCGGCTGATCCGGGATCTGCTGCCGGCTATAGAAAATATGTAATTCGGCCGATGAAGAGAAGCAGGAGGCAGTATGGACTCAACCATGATTCGTCTGGTGTGCGGAATTCTGGCGTTGGCGTTCGCCGGCGTCATCTTTATGCGTCGCCGAAAACGCGAGGAATAGGCGGCTATACCCCGACCTCGTGGTAGATCGTGCCGGATTCGCCCACTTCCTGGGCGACCTGATTCTGCATGTCCGCTCCCATGGCAGCGATCGAGGCGCGTCCGGCGAACCAGCCGGCGGCTGCCAGAATGATGGTCGCCGCGGCGACGGCGATGGTCGATCGAAAGAGCACGAAGTGTTGGATCGCGACCGCGATTCCGACCACGACCATGCCCATCATGAGGACCGGCAGCCCGAGGGCCGACCGTTTGGGGTCGGGTTGGCGCGTGAACGGGATACCGTCGGTGAGCCGCATGGTCGCCGCGATGTAAACCGCGCCGGTCGCGAGACTGAACGCGAGAAAGAGCGCCGCGTGCGCCGGTCCCCACTTCCAGATCAGGAGTGGCGCCGCCAGGACGTTCAGGACGACGAGAATCTGCGCCAGCATTCCATAAACACCCGCGGCGAAGGCGTCGAGCGCGGGCGCCGGGGCGAGGCGGAAGACCCATGCGCCCTTGTAGTCGCTGCCGAACGGCAGTAGCGCGCAAGTAAAAATTAAGAGCAGTCCGAAGGCGTGCGGCAGGAAATGAATCGGCGAGAAGCCCTCCGCGAATGGATCGGCCTTCCAGCCTTTGGCGAAGGCAGAGCCGATGGCGATGGCGAGCGGAGCGGCCGTGGCGAGAAACTGCCGCCGGAACTGCCAGTCACGCAGCATGAGCCGCGAGGAGAACGCGTACCCCGCCCGCGCGGCCGGACCGGCGAGACGTCCGACGATCGACGCTGCCATAGATCGACGCGACCCTGCGCCTCCACGGGCGCCTCCGCGGGACATCGCGGAAACTCGAAGCAGGTAATCGGCGGAAAGGGAGCGAAGTCCGAAAATGACTGCCGCCACGGCCGCGAAGCCGCACGCGCAAAGCAGCGCCAGTCGACCCGTCGGGGACGCCGGTACGACGGCCCGCCAAGGCACGTGCGCGAAGAATTTCGGCAACTGTCCCATCCACGCCATCCCAGCCAGTGGGACCGCGCCCGCGAATTGTCCCGCCGCTTTTAATCGCTTCGCCGGGATGAACCGCATCAGCCACCCGAACACCGCGCAGCACGCCAGAGCAACCGTCGTCGTCACCGCGAACGCCGCGCTCAGGTGCACCAGCGGGTAATACCAGTGCGCCTTCGGCAGCGCCAGCCCGCCGAGCGCCGGAATGCCGTTCAGCGCCGGCGTCAGGAACACAACGATCCGCAGCAGGTGCGAGAGTTTTGCCGCCGTGTACGTCGCGCCATTGATCGGCTGGTGCGCGAGGACCATCCCCTCGGTCGGATTGACCAAGCTGTTGCCGGCTTCGGAGAGCAGAATTCCGGAAAAGAGGAACACGGTAAAGAGGAGGAACATCGCGAGGTGCGTCGCCGGCGTCGCGTGGGCGATCACCGAAACCACGGTCAGAATCCCCGAAAGAACCAAGTAGAAGATGCCGGCCATGCCCATCGCGGCGTTGTTGCGCCCGAGTTGGTCCATGACCTCCTGGCGCTCGCTCATGGCCCCAAACAAATCGACGAGCAGCCAGTAGCGTTTGGGGTCGACGCCGAAACGCGCCAGCGCGCGCGAAACCGCCGGGCCGCGCAGCACGGCTAGGACCGCCTTCATGCCCGCAGCCCCGCGATGATCTTCGAGACGCCTGGACTGGCGCCGTCGGCGCCGGTCAGCGTCCGGAACACCTCCTCGAGAGTCGACCGGTGGGTCGAAGCCTTCAACTCCTCCGTCGTGCCTTCGGCAATGAGCGCCCCCTGGTGGATGATCATCGCGCGGTTGCACACTTTCTCCACGACATCCAGCACGTGCGAGCTGTACAGGATGGTCTTGCCCTCGGCGGCGAGTGCGGCGAGCAGGTCCTTGATGAGAATCGCGGCATTCACGTCCAGGCCGGAAAGCGGCTCGTCGAGCAGGATGAGGTCGGGATTGTGCATCAGGGCGGCGCCGATCAGGATCTTCTGACGCATCCCCTTCGAATAGGTGTCGAGGCGGCTGTCCCGCTCCGGGAAGAGCTCGAAGACTTCGAGGAGGCTCTTGATGCGGTGCTGCAAACGCTCTTCCTCGACGTCGTGGAGGCGGCCGCAAAGCTCCAGGAATTCTTGCCCGGTCAGACTCTCGAACAGGACGGCGGCTTCGGGAACGTACCCGATGCGCTGCTTCACTTCGAGCGCCTGGTCGGGAAGCGTCAGTCCATCCACCCGAACCACGCCTGCGCTCGGCGTGAGAAGGCCCGCGATGAGTTTGATGGTGGTGCTCTTGCCCGCGCCGTTCGGTCCCAGCAGGCCGACAATCTCGCCGCGGCCGATCGAGAAGGAAATGTCGTGGAGCACCTCCACGCGGTCGTAGGCGAATGCGACGTGTCGGAATTCGATCACGCCGCATTGTATCGTCCCGCATCCTGCCGCGCGGGACGCTCATCCAAGCGGGTATGCGGACCATCCTCACCCAACGTCTCGGCCTCTCCCTGCCGATCATTCAGGCGCCCATGGCCGGCGGCGGCGACACGGCCGAATTGGTGGCCGCCGTGTCGAACGCCGGCGGTCTGGGCTCCGTCGGGGCCGCCTATCTGACTCCGGAGCAGATCGTCGAACGCGGACGAGCGGTCCGGGCGCTGACCTCGCGGCCGTTCGGAATCAATCTGTTCGCCCCGCAGCCGATCCCGGAGGCGTCGCCCGACGCGCTCCAACGAGCCCGCGACGCGATCGCGCCGTACTACGGCGAACTGGGACTTACGCCTCCCGCGGTCTCCCCGCCCGCGATCCCGTTCGACGACCAATTGGCCGCGTCGCTCGAAACCGGCGCGTCGGTATTCAGCTTCACATTCGGACTCCTGCCAGCGACCGCGGTGGCCGAGATCCAGCGCCGGCATATCGTCCTGATGGGGACGGCAACGACGGTCGCGGAGGCCGAGGCGCTGGCGGCGCTCGGCGTGGACGCGGTCATCGCGCAGGGCGGAGAGGCGGGCGGACATCGCGGCACGTTCCTCGGCGAGTTCGAGCGCGCGCTCATCGGCACGATCGCACTCGTGCCGCAGATCTGCGACGCGGTCGACGTGCCGGTCGTGGCGTCGGGCGGCATTATGGACGGGCGAGGCATCGCTGCGTCGCTGGCGCTGGGCGCGTCGGCGGCGCAACTCGGGACGGCGTTCCTGGTATGCGACGAAGCCGGGATCTCCGACGCATACCGGCAAGCGGTCCTCACCGCGTCCGAGGATCAGACGCGTTTAACGCGCGCGTTCTCGGGAAAGCCGGCGCGCGGAATCGTCAATCGATTTCTCACCGGGATGGCGGAGCGGGAGGACGCGATCCTTCCGTTCCCGCTCCAGAACGGCCTCACGCGACCGCTGCGAACGGAATCGGCGAAGCGGAATCAGGCGGACTACTTATCGTTGTGGGCGGGACAGGGAGTGCGGCTGGCACGCCGCCGGAAGGCAGGAGAGTTGATGGAGATACTGCGGGTCGAAATGCAAGCTGCGGTCCGGCGCATTACTCCCGCGCCGGACACCGGCAGCCTCGCAGGTTAGCCGTTGTTGGCCACCTTCTTCTGCTTCATGCGCTGCTGCATGCGCGCCTTCATGTTCTGGCGCATCTGGTCGGCCTTAGTGCGCTGGTCGGGAGTCAGGCCGGCGTAGAACTTCGCCTGCGCCTCGGAGCGGATGCCGAGCATTTGGCCCTCGAGGTTGCCGCGCTGCAGCGACAAACTGTGAATCTGCGCCACGTCGTTGGCCTTCACCGCGGCGGCGAGCGCCGTTCGGTTCTGCTTCAACTGCTCCTTCAGCGGGTGAGCATTCTGCTTCGCCTGCTGGAAGATCGCTTTCGCCTGCGCCTTCTGAGCGTCGGTCAGGTTCAAGCGCTGCATCATGCGCTGCCGCATGGCGCCCTTCATGCCGGCGTGCATCTTGCCGTGCTGAGCCGGGGCCGCCGGCGCCGGCGTCTGTGCGAACGTCAATCCCGCGGCCATCGCCGCGACTGTTGCGAATTTCACTAGGTTCTTCATGGTCGCTACCTCAATTTCGACTGTAGAGGTCCGCGGTAAAGGTTCTTTGTAGCCGCGGTAAACCTCCGTAAATGTCTCGTCTGCTTTCCTAAACACGCCGCTGGGCCGCGTGTTGCGATTACAAACCATTACGTCCGGTAATTCGCCGGGCATGGTAAATATTAGGCGTGCATATCCTGCTGGTGGACGACGACGCGGAACTCTGCAGCCTCCTCGGCGAATTCCTGCGGCGCGAAGGTTTCGCGGTGGATTGCGAGCATGAAGGGAACCGCGGACTACAGCGCGCCGTCGAGCCGGGGATCGACCTCGTGGTCCTGGACGTGATGCTGCCCGGCATCGACGGCTTCGAGATCCTGCGCCGGCTTCGGCAGCAGAGCAAGGTGCCCGTCATCATGTTGACCGCCCGCGGCGAAGATGTCGACCGCATCGTCGGGCTGGAACTCGGCGCCGACGACTACCTGCCGAAGCCGTTCAACCCGCGCGAACTCGCGGCGCGCATCCGGGCGATCCTGCGCCGGTATGAACCGCGTCCCGCTGTCCAGGGAGGCAAGCTCGAAGTCAACGGCGTCGCGCTCGATCCCGGGACGCGCGAAGTCTTCGCTCACGGCAATCGGGTCGATCTGACCACCTTCGAATTCGACATCCTGGAGATGCTCATGCGCGGCGCCGGAAGGGTGCTCTCTCGCGACGCGCTCATGGAGAATTTCTATAATCGCAAGGCGACGCCGTTCGACCGGTCGATCGACATGCACATCAGCCATCTGCGCAAAAAGCTGGAGGCCGGCGACACGCTGATCAAGACGATCCGCGGGGTCGGCTACCAGTTCTGCCGCACGCCGGAGGACGCCCGCGCCGAATGAGGACGCTGTTCGCCAAGATCCTGCTCTGGTTCTGGTGCACGCTGATCATCACGGTCGTGGGCTCGGCGTTCATCTCGGCGCTGAGCGTGAATCGCAGCTCGTCGGACCGGCAATCGCCGGCGTCGCGGCTGGTCACGTTCGAACTGGAAGAGGCGCAGGCGGCGTACGAGACTGGCGGGCGGCCGGGGCTCAACGCGTTTCTCGACAACATCCAAAAGATCTACGGCGCCCGCGCGATCCTGACCGATAACAACGGGCGCGACCTCCTCACCAACGAGGACCGGTCGGACCTGATCCGTCGGGCCAAGCGGCGCGCCCCGTTATCGTTCATCCCGCTGTCTGACGACCTCGTGGCGCGGGTCGACGATGACGGAAAGTACTGGTTCTTTCTGATCGTGCCGCGGGAGCGCCCGGGCGCGTGGTTCATCACGCCCGACCACATCTTCATCATGGGGGCCGCGGTCCTGCTGTGCTACTGGTTCGCGCGGCACCTGACGAGCCCCGTGCGCGCACTGCAGAAGGCGGTCGAACGGTTTGGACGCGGCGATCTGACGGCGCGGGTCGGGTCGACCAGGAGGGACGAACTCGGGCAACTGGCGCGAACATTCGATCGAATGGCGGAGCGGATCGAGACGCTGTTGGCGGCCGAGCGGCGGTTGCTCCTCGACATCTCGCACGAGTTGCGGTCTCCATTGGCGCGGCTCGGGGTCGCGGTAGAACTGGCTCGGTCGGGGGACGATCTCGACGCGGCGCTCAATCGGATTCAGAAGGAGTCGGACCGGCTGAATTCGCTGGTCGGGCAGTTGTTGCAGGTGACGCGCGCGGAGGGCGATCCGAATTCGTTGCGCCGCAATCCCATCCGGCTCGACGAGCTCGTGCAGCAGTTGGTGGACGACTCGAAGATCGAAGCGGAGGCCCGGGGCTGCTCTCTACACTACGGCGCCCACGAGCCGGCGACCGTCGAAGGCGATCCCGAACTGCTGCGCCGCGCGGTCGAGAACGTGATTCGGAACGCGATCCGCTATTCGCCGCGCGACACGTCGGTGGATGTATCGCTGGCGCGCAACGACGGGAAGGTGCGGGTCGACGTGCGCGATCACGGCCCCGGAGTGCCGGAGAAGTCGATTCCGCGCCTGTTCGACGCGTTCTACCGCGTCGAGGACGATCGCAATCGGACGACGGGCGGGATTGGGCTCGGGCTGTCGATCGCAAGGCGCGCAATCGAGCTGCATAAAGGCAGCATTCGAGCGCGGAATGTCGACCCGGGACTAGAGGTTGAGCTGGAACTGCCGGCAGTCGAGGCGCACGAATAACCTGGGGACAGCGTCGAAAACCCGCTGTCTCTGTGGGACGCTTAAGCCGGCGCGGGTACGGCCTCAAGCTTGGCGGTGTAGCCGAGGCGTGTGAGCTGGCGCAATAGGCGATTGGCTCGACGGCGAGCGGC
>Ga0207661_10000333_pt1 | contig 30072 bp, 29 predicted proteins | sample KBSC713LmetaG_FD_184337 | JGI IMG/M metagenome (GOLD analysis project Ga0207661, IMG submission 184337) | Corn rhizosphere microbial communities from Kellogg Biological Station, Michigan, USA - KBS C7.1-3L metaG (SPAdes) (version 2) | ecosystem: Host-associated > Plants > Roots > Rhizosphere ...
TGGCCCCGACCGGGACGATCAGCTTCCTGATGGACTGCGACACGACCGGGATCGAGCCCGACTTCTCCCTGGTCAAGTTCAAGGAGCTGGTCGGCGGCGGGCAGATGACGATCGCCAACCGCTCGGTGCCGCTAGCCCTGCAGACGCTCGGCTACTCCGAGGCCGAGATCGACCAGATCGAGGCCCACATCAAGGAGAACAACACGATCGTCGGGGCCCCGGGGCTGAAGGACGAGCACCTGCCGGTCTTCGACGTCGCGGTCGGCGAGCGGGCGATCAGCCACACCGGCCACATCGACATGATGGCCGCGACCCAGCCGTTCATCTCCGGGGCGATCTCGAAGACCGTCAACCTGCCGCAGACGGCGACGGTCGACGACATCGCCGACGCCTACACGCGGGGCTGGAAGGGCGGCCTCAAGGCCCTGGCGATCTACCGCGACGGCTCGAAGACCGCCCAGGCGCTGCGCACCGACGCGCAGGAGGAAAAGGAGGCGGAGGCCGAAGTGCAGATGGCCGAGCCGGTCCGCAAGAAGATGCCGCTCGAGCGCGAATCGATCACCCACAAGTTCAACATCGCGGGCCACGAGGGCTACATCACCGCCGGCAAATACGACGACGGCACCCTCGGCGAGATCTTCCTCACCGACATCGGCAAGGAGGGCTCGACCCTGCGCGGGCTGCTCAACGCCTTCGCCACCGCGATCTCGCTCGGCCTCCAGTACGGGGTGCCGCTCGAGACCTTCGTCCAGAAGTTCAGCTACATGCGCTTCGAGCCGGAGGGGATGACCCGGAACCCGGAGATCCCCTTCGCCAAATCGATGCCGGACTACATCATGCGCTGGCTCGCGAGCCGCTTCATCGAGGACACCGAAGTGCTCGAGGAACTGGGGATCATGACCCAGGAGGTCCGCAACAAGAAGGAAGCGGAGACCTCGCAGCTGGCGATCGGGCTGGCCGGCGACACCGCCGGTCCCGCCAACGGCAACGGCCACTCCAACGGCGGCAACGGCAACGGCGAGGCCGCCAAGTCGAGCGCTCCGGTTCCGGCCGCCTCGGCGCTGACCGAAGAGCCCCCGGTCCGCCCGGCGAAGATGCAGGGCCTCGAGCTCGGCCCGGCCTGCGAACAGTGCGGCGGGATGATGCAGCGGACCGGCAGTTGCTACACGTGCTCTCAGTGCGGCAACAACACCGGCTGCGGTTGATCTAGATCTCGATACCCCGGGCCGCCAGCCACTCGGCGAGCGGCTCGGGTGGGCTGCCTTCGAAGACGAGGCGGACGCCCTCGCGGAGGACGTGGTCGCCGTTGTCGGCCTGGCTGGGGTTGGTGGCGAGCCAGAGGGCGGCTGCCGCGGCGGCGAGCGCGGCGGGGGCGTCGCCTTCGGGACCTCCTTACCCGCCTGCCGACGGGACGAAAACGTCCCTATAAGGACCGAAATCGGCCCGTCGACCTAGTGGAGGACTACTTCGGCGTCGTGGCGCGGCGTCTCGGTGATCGCGCGGCGGTAGTTGCGCTCGGGGGCGGGACTGGCCGGGAGGACCTGGCGGCGGCGGACCAGCTCGCGGAGGACGACGGCCATCTCGAACTGGGCGAAGGCGGCGCCGAGGCAGCGGCGGACGCCGCCGCCGAAGGGGATCCAGGTGTAGGTCCCGGGCGGGGTCTCGAGGAAGCGCTCGGGCAGGAAGCGGTCCGGGTCCGGGTAGATGTTCGGGTCGCGGTGGATCAGGTGGATGCAGGGGGTGACGCCGGCCCCGGCCGGGAGCTCGTAGCCGCCGATCTCGACCGCCTCGGTCAGCCGGCGGACGACGATCGAGATCACCGGGCGCAGGCGCAGGGTCTCCTGGATCGTCGCGGTCAGGTACTCGTCATCCCCGCCCTCGACCTCGGCCCGCAGCCGCTCGAGCTTCTCGGGGTGGCGGGTCAGCCGCTCCATCGCCCAGGAGAGCGCGGTCGCGGTGGTCTCGTGACCGGCGACGAGGAGGGTGAGGAGCTCGTCGCGGATCTCGGCGTCGCTCATCGGGCTGCCGTCCTCGTGGCGGGCTCCGATCAGCATCGAGAGGACGTCCTCGCGCTCCTCCAGGTCCTCGGCCGCCCGCCGCTCGGCGATCTCGGCGCCGATCAGGCGGTCGACCCGCCCCACCCGGCGACGGAAGGCGGGGATCAGGTTGACGCGGTCGGGCCCGACCATCAGCACCGGCAGCAGCACCCGCGGGTTGGTCGTCAGGTCGAGGAAGTCCCGCAGTGCTTCGCGCAGCGGCTCCATCCGCTCGCCGTCGTGGACGCCGAAGACGGTCTCGATGATGATCTCCAGCGTGATCGCCTGCATCCGCGGCCGCAGCTTGTAGGGGACGCCGGTCGGCCAGCTCTCGATCTCGCGGGCGGCGATCTCGGTCATCTTCTCGCCGTAGGCCTGCATCCGCTCGCCGTGGAAGGGCGGCAGCAGCAGCTTGCGCTGGCCGATGTGCTTCTTCTCGTCGAGGACGAGGACCGAGTTCTCGCCGAGGATCGGGCGCAGGATCTGGTTGCCCTCGCCGGCGTGGAAGACCTTCGGGTCGCCGGTGAAGACCTGTTTGACCAGCTCGGGATCGGCGAGGACGACCCAGTCGCCCTCGTAGGCGATCTTCAGCGAGAAGATCGGGCCGAAGCGGGCGCGGCCCTGGTCGAGGAGCCACTGCGCCTGGCGCGACCAGATCGCGGTCTGCATTGCGCGGTTCATCCGCGGCCCCGGCGGCAGCCCGCGAATCGAGGCCGGGCCGTGCCCGTTGACCGACGTCCGCGCTTTCGCCGCCGCCTCCAAGAACCCGAAGCTATCTCCTGGCTGCGTGGCCAATGTGTGACATCGGTCCAGGTGTGACATAGCCTGCCGCCGTGGCGCTGCCCCGCTTCCCACCCGCGGTCGAGCACCGGATCCTCAGGCTGGCCTGCAACCTGCCGCCGCGCCTGCAGCGGCTGCTCTTCGGAGCGCCGCCCCAGCTCGACGGGCAGACGCTCGCCCCCGACATCCAGGCGCTGCTGCGGATCGCCGCCCTGGCGCGGGGCGACAGCCTCGCCGAAGGGGCCGAGGTGGCCGACGCCCGAGCCCAGCGCCGCTACGAAGCAGAGATCGTCGCCGCCCGCCCGAGGCTCCGGATGGCGCGGGTGGAGGAGGTCGAGATCCCGGGGCCTGCCGGGACGATCCCGGCTCGGCTCTACGTCCCGCCCTCTCCGGCCGCGGGGCCGCTGCCGCTGCTCGTCTACTTCCACGGCGGCGGCTGGGTGATCGGCGACCTCGAGACCCACGACGCGCCCTGCCGCTTCCTCGCCGCCCACTCCGGCGCCCAGGTGCTGGCGGTCGACTACCGGCTCGCCCCCGAGCATCCCTTCCCCGCCGCGGTCGAAGACGCCTGCGCGGCCTATGCCTGGGCAACCGGATACCCGGACGATCCCCCGCTGGCCGTCGACCGGGTCGCGGTCGGCGGCGACAGCGCCGGCGCCAACCTGGCGGCGGCCGTCTGCCTGCAGGCGCGCAACGGCGGCATGCCGCCGCCGGCGATGCAGCTGCTGATCTACCCGATCACCGACTGCTCCCGGGAGCTGCCCTCCCGGGAGCTGTTCCGCGAGGGCTTCCTCCTCACCCGCCGCGACATGGACTACTTCGAGGACCGCTACCTGCCGGCGGGAAGCGACCGCGGCGACCCCCGCATCTCCGTCCTCCAGGCCGAGGACCTGAGCAGCCTCCCTCCCGCCTACGTCGCCACCGCCGGCTTCGACCCGCTGCGCGACGAGGGCGAGGCCTACGCCGAGCGCCTGCGCGAGGCCGGTGTCGCGGTCGCCCTCCGCCGCCACTCCGGCCTCGTCCACACCTTCGCCAACCTGACCGCGATCTGCCCCTCGGCGCGGCAGGCGATGCTGGAAGCCTGCGGCGCCCTGAGGATGGGCCTGGGGTGAATTGACCAGGCGTTACTCGTACTGCAGGGATTGGAGCACGTCGAGCCTGGAGGCCCGGCGGGCCGGCAGGATCGCCGCCAGGACGCCAGCCAGGCCGGCCATTACCAGCAGCACGATCAGCGACCCCACCGGGTAGGACAACGTGAAGCCTTCGTCCTTCAGCGGCTGCGCGATCAACGTCGCGAAGATCAGGCCGAGGACCAGGCCGAGGATGCCCCCGATCAGCGCCGTGATTACCGCCTCGTAGCGGATCATCGTCCGCACCTGGCGGCGGGACATCCCGATCGCCCGCAGCATGCCCAGCTCGCGGGTCCGTTCGTGGATCGAGAGCGCCAGGGTGTTGGCGATCCCGAACAGCGAGATCAGGATCGCGAAGGCGAGCAGGGCGTAAACCAGCATCACCAGGCCGTTGATCTGTTCTTCGCGGCTTTCCTTCAGTTCCTCCTGGTTCAGCACTTCGGCGACCGGGAACGCCGTTTCGACCCCTTTCGTCAGCAGCGCCTGCACCCGCGCGGCGTCCGCTCCCTGTTCGAGCTCGACGAAAGCATTCAGGTCCTGGGTCTGATGGAAGTCGCGCGCCATCACCCGCTGGGTGACGAGGACGCTGCCGAGGACGCCGAGCTTGGAGTCGAACTCGCCGACGACCCGGAAGCTCGGGTGGGCCAGGGCCTGGGTCAGCAGGGTGAAGCGATCGCCGAGCGCGAGGTCGTGCGAGCTGGCGAAGTCGTCGGAGACGATCGCCTCGGTGTCGGTGAGGTCGCGCAGCGCCTGCGGGCCGCCCTGCTTCCATTCGATGTGGACCGTCCGGCCGATGTCGGGCGACGGCGCGTTGACCCGGGTCGTCGCTCCCAGACCCCCCCGTTCCAGCACCTTCGCTTCGGCCCCTCGGATCGTCGCCACGAGTTCGACGCCGGGCACACGTTCGGCCGCCCTGGCGGTCGCGTTCGGGATCGGCGAGAAGCCGTCGGTGTTCTGGATCACCAGGCCGCCGGCGAAGTTTTCATCGACCACCTGCGCGACCGTGCTCTTCAGCCCGGCGGCGAAGACGGTGACGAAGGCGACCAGGGTGACGCCGATCATCAACGCCGCCGCGGTCACCGCGGTCCGACTCGGGTTGCGCTCGGCGTTCTCGCGCGCGAGGCGACCGGTCAGTCGGCGCAGCCGCTCCAGCGGCCAGCCGGCGACGGAGGCGAGCGGCGCCACCAGCCGCGGGCTGAACAACGAGACCGCGAAGACGACGGCGACCGCCCCGCCGCCCATCAGCCCGGCCCGGGCGCTGGCGCCGCCGCTGCCGAAGAGACCGAGCAGCACCATCCCCAGACCGGCGACGGCAAGGAGGACCGAGAGGGCGAGGTAGACGACGCGCCGGCGCCGGGTCGGCGTCGGCCGGAAGGAATGCAGCGCGGCGATCGGCGGCACCTGGGTAGACCGCAGGGCCGGCACCAGCGAGGAGACGAGGGTGACGACCACCCCGACGAGCAGGGCGACCACCACCGTGCGCGTCTCCAGCACCAGGCTCGTCGTCGGCAGGTCGATCCCGAAGGCTTCGAAGAGCGCGTTGATCCCGCTCGCGATCAGGAATCCGCCCGGGATCCCGATCAAGGCCCCGAGCAGGCCGATCGCCACCGCCTCGACGACCACGGTGGTGAGGATCTGCGGCCGCGAAGCGCCAAGCGTGCGCAGCATCCCGAACTCGCTGACCCGCTGGGCGACGGTGATCGAGAAGGTGTTGAAGATCAGGAAAGAGCCGACGAAAACGGCGATGAAGCCGAAGACGAGCAGGAAGATCCGCAGGAAGCCGAGGTTTTCGCGGATTTCTTCCGAGGAGCGGTCGGCTTTTTCGGCGGCGGTCTCGACCTTGATCCCGGCCGGCATCCGCTCGGCGATCCGGCGTTTCAGCGTCTCCGGCGAGACCCCGTCGTCGGCCGCGACCGAGATCTGATCGAAGCGGCCGCGCTTGTGGGTGAGGCGCTGGGCCACTGGCAGCGTCACCTGGGCGATCGAGGCGCCGCCGAAGGAGGCGCTGCCGAGCTGGGTCAGCCCGACCAGCCGGAAGCTCTCCAGGTTGCCCTGGCCGATCAGCTTGATCCTTTCGCCGATCTTCAGGTCGGCGGCTTCGGCCGCCGCCTTGTCGAGCGAGGCTTCGGTCGGCCCCCGCGGCCTGTGACCGTCGACGTAGGTGAGCGACTCCAGCCTTCTCGGCTGGGTCGAGGAGATGAACTTGGGCGCGAATTTGTTGCCGATCTTTTCGTTCTCGGCGTTGAAGAAGGCACCCGGGGTGAAGATCGCGCCGGAGGCTTCGCGGACGCCCGGCGTCCCCACCACCCGGGGCAGCAGCGAGGCGCGCAGGGTGGGGATTTCACCGCTTTCCTGCTTGACCGGGTTTTCGGCGGTGACGACGACGCTGGTCCCCTTCAGCGACTCGCTGAAGATTTCGTCGAAGGCGGCGAAGATCGTGTCGGTGAGGACGAAGGAGCCGGCGACGAAGGCGACGCCGAGGAAGACCGCGAAGGCGGTCAGCAGGGCCCGAACCTTGCGAGCCCAGAGGCTCTTGAGGCCGAGGCTAGTCAATCTGCTTCTGCAGCTCGATCACGTCGTCGGCCGAGCCGGGGGCGGCGTCGCTGACGATCCTCCCATCCTGCAGCGTGATCAGCCGGTCGGCGTGAGCGGCGGCGACCGGGTCGTGGGTGACCATCACCACCGTCTGGTCGAAATCGTCGACCGCCTGGCGCAGCAGTTGCATCACGTCGGCGCTCGCCTTCGAGTCGAGGTTGCCGGTCGGCTCGTCGGCGAAGACGACGGCCGGCTTGCTGACCAGGGCGCGGGCGACGGCGACGCGCTGCTGCTGGCCGCCGGAGAGCTCGGAGGGGCGGTGGGTGCGGCGGTCCTCGAGGCCGACCGTGCGGACCAGCTGGTCGACCCAGGCCTTGTCGGGCTTGCGGCCGGCGATCGAGAGCGGCAGTACGAGGTTCTCCTCCGCGGTCAGGACCGGGAGCAGGTTGAAGAACTGGAAGACGAAGCCGAGCTTGTCGCGGCGGAGCTTCGTCAGCTCCCCGTCGTCGAGGTCGGTGATGTCCACCCCGTCGAGCTCGACCTTGCCGGAGGTGGGTTTGTCGAGGCCGGCGAGGATGTGCATCAGCGTCGACTTGCCCGAGCCCGAGGGGCCCATGATCGCGGTGAAGCGGTCGCGCTCGAAGCTGGTGGTGACCCCGTCGAGGGCATCGACGGCGGTGTCCCCCTCGCCGTAGCGGCGGTGGATGTCGGTGGCGACGACGACTGGTCCGTTGGCGCTCACTGCCGGGCACGGTATCGAGCCCGGCAAATAGGGTGCGGCGGTGCCCCTCGCAGACCGCTTCGACGGACTCCTGGTCGACCTCGACGGCGTCGTCTGGATCGGCCGCGATCCCGTCCCAGGGTCGCCTGAGGCGCTGCGGGCGCTGCTCGAGGCAGGCAAGCGGATCGTCTTCGTCACCAACAACCCGGGCCGCCCGCCCGCCGCCTACGCCGAGCGCCTGGGTGAGCTGGGGGTCGAGGTCGGCGAGGATCAGATCGTCACCGCGGGGATGGTCGCGGCGCGCCTGGCGGGCGAAGCCGCCCTCACGGCCGCGGCGACCGGCGGCGCCGGCACCGCCTTCGTGATCGGTGCCGAGGCGCTGAGGGAGATGGTCGCGGCGAGCGGAGCGCGGCTGGTCGAGGGCGAAGAGGCCTGGGAGGCCGACGTCGTCGTCGTCTCCGGCCACCGCGGCTTCGACTACGGGGAGCTACTGGCGGCGAAGCGGGCGCTCGACCGCGGCGCCGCCCTCTTCGCCACCAGCCACGATCCGACGATGCCCTATCCCGGCGGCGAGCTGCCCGGCACCGGCGCGGTCCTGGCCGCGGTCGAGACCGCCACCGGCCGGCGGGCCGAGATCGCCGGCAAGCCGGAGCGCCACCTGTTCGAGATGGCGCGGGAGGCGCTCGGCGGCGTCGAGCGGGTGGCGATGGTCGGCGACCGGATCTCCTCCGACGTCGCCGGCGGCCGCGCCGCCGGGCTGGAGACGGTCCTTGTCTTCAGCGGCACCACCTCGCGGGAGGAGGCCGCGGCCGCCGATCCGGCGCCCGACTTCGTGCTCGAGGACCTCAGCGGCCTGCTCGCGTGACCGCCGCCGCACCGCAGCGGCGCCCGGGCGTCAGCTTCGCCGCCGTCTTCGCCGCCACCTTCTGCGGCCTCGTCGCCGTCGGCTCGGTGCTGCCGGTCCTACCCCGCTACATCCACGGCCCGCTCGGCTCCGGCGACCTCGCGGTCGGGATCGTGATCGGCGCCTACGCGGTCACCGGCCTGCTGCTGCGCCCGGTCGCCGGCCGGCTCGCCGACACCCGCGGGCGCAAGCCGACGGTCCTGGTCGGGACGGCGCTGGTGGCGCTGAGCGGGTTCCTATACCTGCCGAGCCTGGGGCTGGCCGGGCTCGTCTTCGCCCGCCTCGTCCTCGGCGCCGGCGAGGGCGCCGTCTACACCGCGGGCTCCGCCTGGATCGTCGACCTGGCGCCGGAGGAGCGACGGGGGCGGGTGCTCGGGCTCTACGGCCTCGCCGTCTGGGGCGGGCTCAGCGTCGGACCGCTGGTCGGCGAGGTGCTGCTGAACCTCGGCGGCTACACCGCCGTCTGGATCTGCGCCGGGGCGCTGCCGATCCTCGGCAGCCTGATCGCCCTCGGCGCCCGCGACCCCTTCGTCCCGGTCGCCCACGCCGAGCCCCACCCGCTGATCGCCCCAGAGGCGATTGGCCCTGGCTTCGCGATTGCCCTCGCCTCCTTCGGCTATGCCGCGATCGCCACCTTCGTCGTCCTCCACCTGGAAGCGCGCGGGGTCGGCCACGGCGCCACCGTCTTCGCCGCCTTCGCGGCGATGATCGTCTTCACACGGCTCGTCTTCGGCGACCTGCCCGACCAGATGGGGGCGGCGCCGGTGGCGATCACCGCCACCGTCGGCGAGGCGCTGGGCCTGCTGCTGATCGCGGTCGCCCACAGCCTCCCCGTCGCGATCGCCGGCGGGATGGCGATGGGCGCTGCCTTCTCGCTGCTCAACCCCTCGCTGATGCTGATCGCCCTCGGCCGCGTCACCGAGCAGGCGCGGGGGGCGGCGATGGGCACCTACACCGCCTTCTTCGACGCCGGGGTCGGTCTCGGCGCCCCGATCGCGGGCGCGGTCGCCGCCCTCAGCAGCTACGAGGGCGCCTTCTTCTTCGCGGCCGCGGTCTGCCTCGCCTCGGCGCTGATGATCTTCCTCCGCCTGCATCCGGCGCGGATCGCTCCACGCGGCTGACCGCTACCGCTCGCTGATCAACAGCGTCTGCAGGGCGCGGCCGATCCGGCCGTCGCCGTCGAACAGCGTCGACTCGGCGGTTCCGACGCCCTTCGGCCGCGGCAGGGTCGCCGCGTCGACCCCGATCCACTCGCCCTTCGGCATCCGCTCGAGGTGGGCGGTGAGGTCGACGTTGATGAAGAGGAAGCGGCGGAAGTCCAGCGCGGCGCTGATGCCGTTGCCGACGTCGGCGGCGACGAGGGTGCGCTGCAGCGGCGTCGGCTCCTCCCCCGCGACCAGCGGTTGGCGCATCCGCAGCCAGGCGGTCGCCGGCCCCGGCTCGAGGAAGCCGCCGGCGACGAAGCGGATCTCCATCGCCGAGTGGTAGCCGTGCTCCTGCGCCGTCGGGAAGAACTCGGCGGGCCTGCCCTCCTCGGGAGGCGACGGCGGCTGGCTCGCGACCAGGGCCTCGCCCGGCAGCTCCAGCCTGCTTTTCCGGATCCGCCACCCGCGGGCCAGCATCAGCACCTCGCCGTCGAGGCCGGCCAGCTCCGCCTCGACCATCTGCACCCGCCGGCCCGGCCGCGCCACCCGCGCCTGCAACCGCACCGGCGCGATCGGCACCGAGCGGAGGATCTCGAAGGTGACCCGGCCGACCTGGAACTCCTCGGCCTCCGGCAGTCCCTCGATCGCGTGACCGAGCAGCGCCGCGGGCGGCCCGGCGTGCTGAGCGCCGGGGTCCCACGGCCCGCGGGTCAGCTCGGTGGCCCGGAAGTGGTCCCCGTCGGGCTCGTAGAAGGCGTCGGGCACGCCGCCATCCTAGGACCGCTCACCCGTTCGGAGATTCGCCCCACCCGACTGGGGCGAAAACCGGAAGCGCCCTCAGCAGTCGCGAATGCCGAACTGCTGGGTCCAGACGTGGGCGCCGCCAAAGCCTTCGAGCTCTCCAACCTGCAGGCCGATCCCGATGTCGTCGTAGGAGGACCGCAGGATGTTTTCCCGGTGACCGGGCGAGTTCATCCAGAGGTGGAAGATCATTCGAGGCGTGGCGGTGCGACCAGTGGCGTAGGCGATGTTCTCTCCCACGCAGCCGCCATAGCCGAGCTGTTCCGGCCAGTAGCCGACTTCCCGGCCGCAGGCTTCGTGGCTGAATTCGTCGCAGCGGAGGATGTCGCCTGACTTGCGGCCGGCCGACTTGGCGAGCACGGCCGGTGCCGCGAGCGGTTCGAGCCCATGGTTGACTCGGGCGTGGTTAACGAGGCAGAGCATCGCCCGCTCCTGAGTCGCAGCCGGAGCACCCGCGTTGCCTTGGCCGGCGCAGGACGCTGCCGAGGCCGCCGGGGTCAAGGCGACGAAAGCCGCCACCGCGGCCGCCAGGAGGACCATGATCTTGACCCGTCCGCTCATCGACCCCGTAGTACCCGAGGCGTACTCTTTTCTCACAGAGCGAAAGGAGAAGGATGACGACGAAAGTTCAGAAGTCAGAGCAGGAGTGGCGCGAGCAGCTGACGCCGGAGCAGTACGAGGTCACCCGCAAGGCTGGCACCGAGCGCGCCTTCACCGGCCCCTACTGGGACGAGAAGACCGAGGGGATGTACCGCTGCGTCTGCTGCGGCACCGAGCTCTTCTCCTCCGACACCAAGTTCGACTCCGGCACCGGCTGGCCCAGCTTCACCGAGCCGGCGAACCTCGAGCACGTGGAGCTGCGGCCCGACAACAGCCTCTTCATGCGCCGCACCGAGGTCGTCTGCAAGCACTGCGACGCCCACCTCGGCCACGTCTTCGACGACGGCCCGGCCGACAAAGGCGGCAAGCGCTACTGCATCAACGGCTGCGCGCTCAGCCTGGAGAAGAAGGAGTAAGCGCGCAGCTCTTACTCGCTGTTAGAGAGAGCCGCCGCCGGCACCGAGGTAGCTGAAGCGCACTGCCAGCGCAACCGCCTCGGTGCGGGTGTCGACCTCGAGCTTGGCGATCGCGTTGCGAACGTGGGTGTGCACGGTCGCCGGGCTCAGCTGCAGGCGGTCGGCGATTTCTTTCACCCGCAGGCCCTCGGCGAGGAGCTCGAGGATCTGGCGCTCGCGCGGCGAGAGCTCGAGCAGTTTCTCCACCTCGGAGGGCTTGCCGCCGGCGAAGTCGCCGCCGAGGAAGGTGCCGCCGCCGGTCACCGCTTTCACCGCCTTGGCGATGTCCTCGGCCGGTGCCGACTTCAGCACGTAGCCGGAGGCTCCGGCGCGCAGGGCCAGCGCCAGCAGGTCCGGCTGGGCGTGGGCGGTGAAGATGATCACCTTCGTCCGCGGCCGGACTTTGAGGACCTCCTTGGTCGCCTCGATGCCGTCGCGCTTGGGCAGCTCGACGTCGATGATGAGGACGTCGGGTTCCAGCTCTTTGACGACGTTGACGACGTCGCGGCCGTTGCCGGCCTCGCCGACGATCTCGACGACCGGGGAGTTGGCCATGCGGGACTTGATCGCCTCGCGGACGATCTCGTGGTCGTCACAGAGCACAACGCGCTTGGCCTCACGGACGGTCGTACTCATCGTGGCGCGATTCTTTCAGGCGCCCCGTACGGATGCAAAGTATTAGGTAGCGTGAAACTCCCGTCGCTCTCCTGGCGGTTCTCGATCAGGGCGATGATCGTGCGGCCGACGGCGCAGGCGGTGCCGTTGAGGGTGTGGACCGGTTGCGGCGCCTCCCCCTCGGCCGGGCGGTAGCGGGCACCGAGCCGGCGCGCCTGGTAGTCGGTCGTGTTCGAGCAGGAGGTGAGCTCGCGGTAGCGGCCCTGGCTCGGGATCCAGGCCTCGCAGTCGTACTTCTTCGCCGCCGGGGCGCCGAGGTCGCCGACGGCCACGTTGACCACCCGGTAGGGGATCTCGAGCTCGCCGAGGATTCGCTCCTCGATCGAGAGCAGCCGCTCGTGCTCCTCGCCGGAGGCGCCGGGCTCGACGAACGAGAACATCTCGACCTTGTCGAACTGGTGGACGCGGAAGATGCCGCGGGTGTCGCGGCCGCCGGCGCCGGCCTCGCGGCGGAAGCAGGTCGAGAAGGCGCAGTAGCGGAGCGGCAGCGCGCCGCCGTCGAGGATCTCGTCGGCGTGGAGGCCGGCGAGGGCGACCTCGGAGGTGCCGGTGAGGAAGAGCTCGTCCTTGGGCACCTCGTAGATCTGGTCGCGGTCGCCGGGGAGGAAGCCGGTTCCCTCCAGCGCCTCTTCGCGGACCAGGACCGGCGGCACGACCGGCTCGTGGCCCTCGCTGCGGACCAGCTCGATCGCGAAGCGGACCAGGGCCAGCTCGAGCAGGACCAGGTCCCCCTTCAGATAGGCGAAGCGGGAGCCGGAGAGCTTCGCCCCGGTCTCCATGTCGATCAGGTCCAGCCCGGTGCCGATCTCGAGGTGGTCGCGCGGCTCGAACTCGAACCGGGGACGCTCGCCGACCTCGCGGATCACGACCGCGTCCTCCTCCGTGTCTCCTTCGGGCGCGTCGGGATCGGGAAGGTTGGGCAGCGTGAGGGCGAGCTCGCCGAGCTGGGCGTCGACCCGCTCCAGCTCCTCTTTGCCCGACTCGATCCGCTCCTTCAGCTCCCCCACCGTCGCCATCAGCTGCTCGGCCTCGGCCTCTTCGCCGGCCCCTTTGCGTTCCCCGATCTGCTTCGAAAGGCTTTTCCGCTCGGCCTGGGCCCCCTCGACCTCGGGCAGCAGCTGCCGCCGCCGCGCGTCGAGCGCCAGCAGCTCGTCGACCTGCTCGGCGGCACCGCGGCGCGCCAGCGCCGCTCGGAACCGCTCGGGGTCGGAGCGGATCGCCTTCAGGTCCAGCATGGGAGGCCCCGCTCTAGGGAGCTTTGGTTTCGCCGGGCCGCGGCGACTGTTCGGCTTCGGACCCGGCGTACTTGGCGACGAATTTGGCGACTGCCTTGGCTTCTTCGCCGACGACGATGTTCTGGGGCATGATCGCGCCGGAGAAGCCGCCGTTCTGGATCGCGAAGAGGGCGTCTTCGAAGGACTCTTCCCGCTGGTTCAGGTTCGGGCCCTGGGTGCGCTCGCCGCGGTTGCCGCTGCCCTGGGTGCCGGCGGCGCTGAGCGTGTGGCAGCCGGAGCAGTGCGTCGCGAAGAGGACGGCCCCGTTGTAGTTGGGGTCGCTTTCGGAGACCGCGAGCTTTTCTTCACCGAAGCCGCAGGCCGAGAGGCCGAGGACGGCGGCGAGCAGAAATCCGATGATCAGCGCGGGACGCATGCGGCGGGCATCATATTGTCTGGAGCCGATCTAGCTCCTTGACGATGCCACCGCCCGATCCAGACGCCTTCCGCGCCGCCATGTCGGGGCTCCCGACCGGGGTCACGATCGTCACCGCCAGCGGCCCGGAGGGACCGGCCGGCGCGACCGCCAACGCGGTCTGCTCGCTCTCGATCGAGCCGATGATGATGCTCGCCTGCCTCGACCGCGGTTCCCGCACCCTGCTCGCCGTCCAGGCCGCCGACAGCTTCGGGATCAGCGTCCTCCGCTCCGGCCAGGAGCCGATCGCCCGCGCCTTCGCCACCAAGGCCCCCGTCGCCGAGAAGTGGTCCGGCGTCGCCTGGAGCGAACGCGACGGCCTCCCCGCGATCGACGACGCCCTGATCTGGCTCGCCTGCGACCTCCGCGACGTCATCTCCGCCGGCGACCACGTAATCGTCACCGGCGCAGTCAGGGCGCTGCAGGTGACCGACGGCGACCCGCTCGTCTTCCACGCCGGCGAGTACCGCCCGCTGGGCTAGCCGCCGGCAACGAGTCTGCGATCGAGCTCCTCACAGGTGTCGGATCGCAGGCTCGATCTCGACGACTGCGACAATTCCCCTGTGAGCGAGGAGCCGCGCTTCCAAGAACCAGGCTGGTTCACGCAGCACGTCTTCAACCGGCTCGTTGACCTGGCGACGAGGCTGGGGCTGAGCGTCGCCGGCTCGCGGGTGCTGGAAGTGAAGGGCCGCAAGAGCGGCGAGTGGCGCCGGACGCCCGTCAACCTGCTCGAGTTCGAGGGCGCCCGCTACCTGGTCGCCCCGCGAGGCAACACCCAGTGGGTGCGCAACATGCGCGTCAGCGGCGGTGGCCGCCTCGTCCTCGGCCGCCGGACGGAGGAGTTCACCGCCAAGGAAGTGTCCGAGGACGAGCGCGTCCCCCTGCTCCGCGCCTACCTCGAAAAGTGGAAATGGGAGGTCGGCGCCTTCTTCGACGGAGTCGGCCCCGACTCATCCGACGCCGAGCTCCACCGCATCGCCCCCGACCACCCCGCCTTCCGGATCGACTGAACCTCAGAGCCCGCTCGTCCCCGCCGCCCGCAGCCCCAGGAAGAAGATGACTCCGCAGCTGACGGCCATGATGCCCATCTCGCGGCGGACGATGGCTAGGGCGAGGGACTCCTGCTCGTCGGTGGTGAGGGACTGGGGGTCGAGGTCGCCGACCTCGCGCTGGGCGGCGTCGAGGCGGGCGCCCTCGGCGATGAAGGAGACGACGAGGGGGAGGATGCCGTAGAGGTAGTGGAGGCTTTCCTTCGGTTCGTGGTCGGTGACGACGAGGAGGCCGCCGAGGAGGGCCTGGAGGAAGACGGCGACCTGGGCGGAGCGGAGCAGGTACCAGAAGGGGATCGAGGGGCGGTTGCGGTACCAGGCGATGCCGCCGACGAGGCCGGCGGCGAGGTTGAGGGCGATCAAGAGCACGCCCACCGCGATGTGGAGGCCGATCACGCTTTAAATCCGCCTAAAAGGGTCGGGATTCGGCTTGCTGATGCGGAAAGACACTATGTAGCAAGTTGTCACAATGTCGGTGTATAACAGCGCTGACGGACCCCACCTCCCCCGTGCTCAAGACCTACCTCCCGATCCTCGTCTTCGCCTTCCTCGGCCTCACGGTCGGCGGCGTCTTCGCGATGCTGAACCACCTTCTCGGACCGAAGAAGGCGGCGCGCGAGACCGCCGCCAGCCGCCGCCAGGGCGAGCCGTACGAGTCCGGGATCCCGGTCGAACCGGCGACGGGGCTGCGCTTCGGCGTCAGCTTCTACCTGATCGCGATGCTCTTCATCCTCTTCGACATCGAGGTCGTCTTCCTCTACCCGATCGGGGTGATCCTGAAGGGCGCCGACAGCTTCCTCGTGCTCGGGGAGATCGTCACCTTCGTCGCCCTCCTCCTCGTCGCCTTCGTCTACGTCTGGCGGAAGGGGGCCCTGGATTGGAGGTAGAGCGCCGCTCCCTGCGCGAGAAGCAGCTGGCCGCCCGCGACCTGCTCCGCGGCGACCTCGAGGGCGAGGACCTCGAGCGCTACGTCGAAGAGCGGGTCGTCACCACCACCTTCGAGAAAGTCCAGAACTGGGCCCGGGCGAACTCGATCTTCCCGCTCACCTTCGGCCTCGCCTGCTGCGCGATCGAGGCGCCGATCTCGATCGTCACCGCCCGCTACGACCTCGCCCGCTTCGGCGCCGAGGCGCTGCGTGCGTCCCCGCGCCAGGCCGACCTGATCATCCTCTCGGGCCGGGTCAGCATCAAAATGGCGCCGGTCGTCCGCCGCCTCTACGACCAGATGCTGGAGCCGAAGTGGGTGATGGCGATGGGCGCCTGCTCCTCCTCGGCCGGGATGTTCGCCAACTACGCCGTCGTCCAGGGCGCCGACAAGTTCATGCCGGTGGACATCTACGTGCCCGGCTGCCCGCCGCGGCCGGAGGCGGTCCTCTACGGCTTCACCAAGCTGCAGCGGAAGATCATGGGCAACCCCGACCAGAGCTGGCGCCGGCGCTACGACGCCTACGGGACCGAGGAGTGGGCGCGCGGCGGCCCGCGCAGCGAACCCAGCCCCGAGGCCGCCCGGGCCTACGCAGAGGCCAAACGCTCGGTCGAACGGGTGCGCGAAGAGACCGGGGAGCCCTCCGTTGCCTGACGCCCCCGGACTCGAGCTGATCCGGGGTGAAATCGAGCGCGACCACCCCGGCGCCGTGCTGGCGACCTCCTACGACCGCACCCAGGCGGCGCTCAACGTCGACCCCGCCCGGGTGCTCGACGTGCTGCGCTGGCTGAAGGAGCAGCCCGGCCAGCGCTACGACTTCCTCTCCTCTCTTCACGCGGCGGACTATCTCCCCAACGAACCGCGCTTCGCGGTCCACTACGAGCTGATCAACCGCGACCGGGTCGAGCGGGTCCGGGTCAAAGCGATGCTGGCCGACCCTGGCAGCGAGGAGCTGCCCGAGATCGACTCCTGCGTCGAGCTCTTCCCCACCGCCGACGCCCAGGAGCGCGAAGTATTCGACTTCTTCGGCATCGTCTTCCGCGGCCACCCGAACCTGACCCGGATCCTGATGCCCGACGACTACGTCGGCTGGCCGCAACGCCGCGACTTCCCGATCGGCGGCGAGCCCGTCACCTTCACCTACTCGGAAGAGCGGTATGGCTGAGCGCGTGGCAGAAGTGGGACTGAGCACCGACATGCTCGAGACGCCCGACCGCGACCGCGAGATCATGACCGTCAACGTCGGGCCCCACCACCCGGCGACCCACGGGGTGCTGCGCCTCGTCGTCGACCTCGAAGGCGAGATGGTGCGGGAGCTGCGGCCGGTGATCGGCTACGTCCACACCGGGATCGAAAAGTCCTGCGAGGACAAGAGCTACTGGAAGGTCATCCCCTTCGTCGAGCGGATGGACTACGTCTCCTACTTCTTCCAGATGGAGGCCTTCTGCGGCGCCGTCGAGCGGTTGATCGACCTCGAGATCCCGCCCCGCGCCAAGTACCTGCGGACGATCTTCCTCGAGCTCAACCGGATCCACTCCCACCTCGTCTGGCTCGGCACCACCGCGCTCGACCTCGGCGCGATCTCGATGCTCTGGTACTGCTTCCGCGAGCGCGACAAGATCCTCGACCTCTTCGAAATGGCGACGGGCCAGCGGATGCACACCCGCTACTTCCAGGTCGGCGGCGTGATCGAGGACATCCCCGTCGGCTTCGAGGCCAAGTGCCGCGCCTTCGCCGAGGAAATGCCGATCCGGGTCGGCCAGTACGAGGACCTGCTCGACCGCAACGAGGTCTTCCTCTCGCGGACCAAAGGCGTCGGTATCGTCCCCCGCGAGCGGCTGCTGGAACTGGGCGTGACCGGGCCGCTGCTGCGCGCCGCCGGCGAGCCCTGGGATCTGCGCAAGGCCTTCGACTACCTCGCCTACCCGGAGATGGACTTCAAGATCCCGGTCGGAACGGTCGGCGACAACTACGACCGCTACCGGGTGCGGGTGGCGGAGATGGTCGAGAGCAGCCGGATCATCTCCCAGGCGCTCGACGCGCTCCCCGAAGGGCCGTTCATCGCCGACGACCGCAAGTACGTGCTGCCGCCGCGCTCGGAGCTCTCGACCTCGATGGAGAGCCTGATCCACCACTTCAAGCTCGTCACCGAGGGCTTCCGCGTCGACCCCGGCGAGGTCTATTACTCGATCGAGTCGCCGCGGGGGGAGCTCGGCTGCTTCGTCCTCGCCGACGGCTCGGCGAAGCCGGCGCGGGTCCACTATCGCGACCCCTCCTTCGTCAACCTGCAGGCCTTCCGCGAGATGGCGGTCGGGACCTACGTCGCCGACATGATCGCCAGCCTCGGCATGCTCGACCCGATCCTCGGAGGCGTCGACCGATGAGCCCCGTCGACGGCCCCGGCGCCTTCAACCCGAACCTGCCGGTCGACCCCGCCGTGCGCGAGGGCCGCGTCCCCGGCCGCGCCGAGGAGGAGATCCCGGAGCTGCACGAGGTCGACTGCCCGCCGGAGTTGCAGGAGCGAATCGAGACCCTGATGGGCCGCTACCCCGACCGCCGCTCGGCCTCGATCCCGGCGCTGTGGGCGGTGCAGAAGCGCTACGGCTGGTGCACCCCGGAGGGGATCCGCCAGGCCGCCGCGGTGATGCGGGTCACCCCGGCCTACCTGGAGTCGGTGGCGAGCTTCTACGACCTCCTGCACACCTCGCCGGTCGGCACCCACCGGATCGAGGTCTGCACCAACATCAGCTGCTGGATGCGCGGCGGCGACCGCCTGCTCGACGCCTTCGAAGCGGCCGCGGCCGGCGACGCAGAGAACTTCTACGTCACCGGTTTCGAGTGCCTCGGCGCCTGCGACATCGCGCCGATGGCCTCGATCGACCAGCGCTACTACGGGCCGCTGGAGGCGGCCGAGGCCGGCGTCGCGATCGAGCAGCTGCGGGCCGGCGACGAGGTCCTCCCCGAGAAGGCGCTGGCCAAGCGCGGGCTGGCGGGGGACTCCTGATGGCGCACCGGCTGGAGAAGCGCGTCCTGCTCGAGCACGCCGAGGACCCCTCGCTGCGCACGCTCGACGGCTACCGGCGGCTGGCCGGCGGCTACGAGACGCTCGAGCGCGCTTACAAGGAGATGGAGCAGGACGAGGTCCTGAAAGAGCTCGAAGACTCGGGCCTGCGCGGACGCGGCGGCGCCGGCTTCGCGATGGGGAAAAAGGCCTCCTTCCTCCCCCGTGGGGACATGCCGAAGTACCTCTGCTGCAACGCCGACGAGTCCGAGCCGGGCGCCTTCAAGGACCGCGAGCTGATGCAGCGCAACCCCCACCAGCTGATCGAGGGGATCGCGATCGCCGCCCTCGCCGCCGACGCCGGCCACGCCTTCATCTTCATCCGCGGCGAGTACGACGAGCAGGCCGACATCCTCGACGCCGCGGTCGCCGAGGCGTATGAGGCCGGCTACCTGGGGACGAACATCCTCGGCTGCCACCGCGACCTCGAGCTGGTCGTCCACCGCGGCGCCGGCGCCTACATCTGCGGCGAGGAGACCGCCCTGCTCGATGCGCTCGAGGGCAAGCGCGGCAACCCGCGCCTGAAGCCGCCCTTCCCGGCCGTCCAGGGCCTCTACGGCGGGCCGACCCTGATCAACAACGTCGAGACCCTCTCCAACGTCCCCCACATCGTCCGCCACGGCGCCGAGTGGTTCAAAGGCTTCGGCACCGAGCAGTCGCCGGGAACCAAGGTGGTCTCGATCTCCGGCGGCGTCAAGCGACCCGGCAACTACGAGGTCGAGCTGGGGATCCCGACCCGCGAGCTGATCACGAATCTCGCCGGCGGCCCCGAGGACGGGCACGAGATCAAGGCCTTCTTCCCCGGCGGCTCCTCCTCCCCGGTCCTCACCGCCGAGGAGGGCCTCGACCTCCCCTACAGCTTCGAGGCGATGGGGGAAGCCGGCTCGATGCTGGGCTCCGGCTCGATCATCGTCTGCGACGACCGGGTCTCGATCCCGCACCTGGCGCTGCGGACGGCGCGCTTCTACCACCACGAGTCCTGCGGCAAGTGCGTCCCCTGCCGCGAGGGCACCAACTGGACCGTGAAGATGCTGGAGCGGATGGTCCGCGGCGAAGCGACCCCGATGGACCTCGACGTCGTCAGCTCGGTCCAGCAGAACATCATCGGCCACTGCCTCTGCGTGCTCGGCGACTCGATGGCGATGCCGGTCGGGGCGATGGTCCGCAAGTTCAGGGAGGAGTTCGAGGAAGTGATGGAAGACCCGGAGCTGGTGCTCGACCCGCACGCCGTCGTCCGCGGCGCCCCGGAGACGCTGGGGGCCTCGACGTGAGCCCCGCCGGCCGCGAGGTGACGATCACGATCGACGGGCGCGAGGTCGCCGCGGTCGAGGGCGAGATGCTCCACGACGCCGCCCGCAAGGGCGACGTCGAGATCCCCTACTTCTGTTACGAACCGAAACTCGGCGAGCCGGTCGGCGCCTGCCGCATGTGCCTGGTCGAGATCGAGGGGATCCCGAAACTGCAGACCTCCTGCTCGACCCCGGTGCGCGAGGGGATGGTCGTCCACACCCGCACCGAGCAGGTCAAAGAGGCGCAGAACTCGGTCGTCGAGTTCCTTCTCGTCAACCACCCGCTCGACTGCCCGGTCTGCGACAAAGGCGGCGAATGCCCGCTGCAGGACATCTCCTACGGCTGGGGCCCGGGCCGTTCCCGGGTGATCGATGAAAAGCGCCACTTCGAGAAGCCGATCGAGCTCTCGCCGCTGGTCGCGATCGACCGCGAGCGCTGCATCCTCTGCTACCGCTGCGTGCGCTTCAGCCAGGAGGTCTCCGAAGACGCCCAGCTGCAGCTGATCGACCGCGGCGACCGCACCTACGTCGGCACCTTCGACGACCGCCCCTACGTCGCCCCCTTCCACGGCAACATCACCGACATCTGCCCGGTCGGGGCACTGACCAACTACACCTACCGCTTCCGCGCCCGGCCCTGGGACATCGAGCACGCCGGCTCGGTCTGCACGCTCTGCCCGAGCCAGTGCAACGTCAGCTTCACCGTCCGCGACGAGAAGGTGAAACGGGTCGTCTCCCGCGACAACCACGAGGTCGACGACGGCTGGCTCTGCGACCGCGGCCGCTACGGCTTCGAGATGTTCGACGCGCCGGAGCGGGTGACCGGGCCACGGCTGAAGGGCGGCGCCGAGACCAGCTGGGAGCAGGCGATCGCCGCGGTGGCCGACCGCCTGCGCGGCGCCGGCGGCAAGGTCGCCGCGATCGTCGGCGACGCCTCCAACGAGGAGGGCTTCCTACTGCAGCGGCTGCTGCGCGAGGCGCTCGGCTCGAACGACGTCGACTCACGCCCCTCCCCCGGACCGAAGGCCGGGGTGCTGCGGCGGCTGGCGCAGCCGAACATCTCCGCCAAGGTGAGCGACATCGACGAGGCCGACGCGATCCTCGTCCTCGGCACCGACCCGCTGCACAGCAGCCCGATCCTCGACCTGCGGGTGCGCAAGGCGATCCGCCGCAACGGCGCCAAGCTGGTCGTCGCGACCGAGCGCCCGACCGCGCTCGACGGCGGCGCCGAGGCGATCGCCCGCTACGCGCCCGGCCAAGCCGCCCACTTCGTCTCCGAGCTGGCGAGCGCGATCGGCGGCACCGAGAACGTCGCCAGCCCGGTTGCGGAGACGCTGCGGGGCGCCGAGAAGGTCGTCGTCATCTGGGGCGAGCGAATCGTCCGCGAGGAGGGCGCCGCCGAGGCGCTGCTGCGGGTCTCCGAGACGACGAGCATGGGAACCACCGAAGGCGCGGGCCTGCTGGAAATCCCCGACACCACCAACGCCCGCGGCCTGCGCGAGGCCGGCTGCCTCCCCGACGCCGGTCCCGGCCTCGCCGAGGCCACCGCCGGCCGCTCCACCGAGGAGATTCGCCAGGCGCTGATCGACGGCGAGGTCACCCACCTCGTCCTCTTCGGCGCCGACCCCCTGCGCGACTTCCCCGACACCCCCGCCTGGGAAGAGGCCCTAACGGCAGCCGACTTCGTAGTCAGCTTCTCGATGCACGAGAACGCCACCACCGCAAAGGCCGACGTCGTCCTGCCCTTGGAGACCCATGCCGAGAAAGACGGAACGGTCACGCACCCGGACGGACGTTTGCAGCGAGTAAGGCCATCTGCCTCCCGCCCCGGCTCCGTCCAGTCCAACATCCTCGTCCTCGCCACGATCGCCGAAGCCCTAGACCTCGACACCGGCATCAATTCTCAACCCACCGCCTTCGCCGCCCTCACCCAGGCCGTCTCCTTCTACAACGGCATCACCGAGACGGACATCGGCGGCCGCGGCATCCGCTGGCAAGACACCAAATCTGCATCCAACGCTCCGCAGGCCGGCACCGGTACCCCCTCCGAACGTTTTGCGGAGGAGGAGCCGAGCTCGCCCGAGGCGCCAGCCAGTCCACGCTCCTTCGACGAGGTACCGAGTGAGGAGGGGGTACCGGTGCTGGTCCTCGGCACGTACCGCGATCTCTGGGCCGGCCCGATCACCGAGCTGAACCCGCCGCTGAAGTTCCTCACCCCACACCAGCGCCTGGAGATCTCCCCCCAGGACGCCCAGCGCCTCGACCTCAAGAACGGCGAGGCCGTCCGCGTCAGCCAGAACGGCTCCGCGGTCACCGCCGCCGTCCTGATCAAGGAACGGGTCAGCCCCGGCACCGCCTTCATGGCCGAGGGCGTCGCCGAGGCGAACGCCAACGCGCTGCTGAACGGCGGCCCGGTCCAGGTGAAGATCGAGAAGCTGAGTGGGACCCGCGCCTGATGCTGCCGCTCGCCGACACGCAGCTCGCCGAAGCGACCTGGGTCATGGTCCTCAAGAGCGTCGTCATCTTCGCCGTCATCTTCGGGATCCTGCCGCTGCTGACGGTCCTGGAGCGGAAGCTGATCGGCCGCTTCCAGCACCGCTACGGGCCGAACCGCGTCGGCCCCTTCGGCCTCCTGCAGCCGCTTGCCGACGTCGGCAAGCTCGTCTCCAAGGAGTCCTTCCGGCCGGAGAACGCGACCAAAACGCTGTTCATCCTCGGGCCGCTGCTGCCGGTCCTGGCCGGGGTCCTCTCGCTGGCGATCATCCCCTGGGGCGACGTCCAGGACGGGGTCGGCCTCTACGGGATCGACGTCCCGATCGGGATCCTCTACTTCTTCGCCGTCGGCTCGATCGCCTTCTACGGGCTGCTGCTGGGCGGCTGGTCCTCGGGCTCCAAATACAGCCTGCTGGGAGCGATGCGCTCGGCCGCGCAGCTGATCTCCTACGAGGTCAGCATGGGCCTCGCCCTGCTCGGCGTGGTGATGATGAGCGGCTCCCTCTCGCTGGTCTCGATCGTCAACTCCCAGGGCGGTATCTGGTTCATCGTCCCCCAGTTCGTCGGCTTCCTGATCTTCATGCTCGCGGGCTTCGCCGAGACCAACCGCACCCCGTTCGACATGCCCGAGGCCGACGCCGAGCTGGTCCAGGGCTTCATGACCGAGTACGGCGGCATGCGCTTCGGCTCCTTCCTCCTGGTCGAATACATGGAGATCCTCGTCGTCTCCGGAATCGCCGCGGCGATGTTCCTCGGCGGCTGGATGGGCCCCGGCCCGAGCTTCCTCGACCCGATCTGGATGCTGACGAAGATGCTCGGCCTCGTCCTCCTCTTCATCTGGGTGCGGGCGACGCTGCCGCGTCTTCGATATGACCAGCTGATGAGCCTGGGTTGGAAGGTCCTGCTGCCGCTGGCGACGCTGAACGTGCTCGTCACCGCCGTCCTGGTGGTGGTCACGTGATGGCATGTCGACTTTGTTCGGCGATGCCGAACAAAAGGCGCCACGAGAGGAAGCGGCCGATGAGCTCCGATCCCAAGTCGGCCCCGTACCTCGACTCGATCGACGTCGTCGAGGTCCAGCGCGGTCCGGAGCCGGGCGGGGTCGGCGGCGCCTACCGCGCCTTCGGCGAGACCCTGCGCGGGCTGAAGACGACGATGGCGCGGCTGATCGAGGGGCCGATGACGATTGAGTATCCGGAGGAGAAGACGCCGGTCTACCCGCGCTTCCGCGGCCGCCACAAGCTGCACCGCTTCGAGGACACCGGCCTGGAGAAATGCGTCGGCTGTTCGCTCTGCGCTGCTGCGTGCCCGGCCGACTGCATCCGCGTCGTCGCCGCCGAGAACATCCCCGGCGAGCGGGTCTCGGCGGGGGAGCGCTTCGCCGCCGTCTACGAGATCAACATGTCCCGCTGCATCTTCTGCGGCTACTGCGAGATCGCCTGTCCCTTCGACGCGATCACGATGGGCCACGACTACGAGATGGCCGACTACGACCGCCGCGACCTGATCTTCACCAAGGAGATGCTGCTCGCGGAGCCGGTCGAGCGGACGCCGCTGAAAAGCGAGGGGGAATAGTCGTGGAAGCGGTCCTCTTCTTCCTCGCGGCGATCGGCGCCCTCGGCGGCGCCCTCGGCGTGATCGCGATGCGCAACCCCTTCTACTCGGTGCTGGCGCTGATCGTCCACCTCTTCTCGCTGGCGGCGCTCTTCCTGCTGCTCACCTCGGCCTTCGTCGCCGCCGCCCAGGTGGTCGTCTACGCCGGCGCGGTGATGGTCCTCTACGTCTTCGTCGTCGCCTACGTCGGCGGCGGCGGCGAGTCGGCCTGGGAGCCGATCCCCGGCCAGCGCTTCCTCGCGCCGCTGCTCGGCATCGCCCTCTTCGTCGAGCTCGCCGTAGCCGTCCTCAGCTCCTCCCTCCTGGCGCTGGGAACCGACGGCCCCGACGTCAATGCCGGCTTCGGTAATCCCGCCGCGATCGGCCGCCTCCTGCTGGAAAAGTTCCTCCTCCCCTTCGAGGCGTCTTCCATCCTGCTCCTCCTGGCGGCCGTTGGAGCAATCGTCCTTGCCAGCAATCGGCGGCAAACCTCGTGAACATCGAGTGGTACATCGTCCTCTCCGCCCTGCTCTTCGCCACCGGGGCGATGGGGATCCTGATCCGCCGCAGCCCGATGGTAATCCTGCTCTGCCTGGAGCTGATGCTGAACGCCGGCAACCTGGCGCTGGTCGCCTTCAGCCGCATGGTCGGCAACGGCCAGGGGCAGATCTTCGCGGTGATCGTGATGGTTGTCGCCGCCTGCGAGGTCGTCGTCGGCCTCGGCCTGATCGTCGCCATCTTCCGCCGCCGCCTGCCGCTCAACGTCGATGACCTGCGGGAGCTGCGCGGATGAGCGCCACCGCCTGGGCCTGGCTGGTCCTGCTCTTCCCGCTGCTCGGCTCGATCGCGATCGCGCTCGGCTTCCGGGCGCTGCCGCAGAAGCTCGCCGGCGTGATCGGCACCGCCTCGATCGGGCTCGCCTTCGCCTGCGGCGTCGCGGCGCTGATCGGCCTGCTCGGCGAGGACCCCGGGGCACGCCACCACGCCTCCTCGCTTTGGGACTACGCCAGCGTCGCCGGCCTCGACATCAAGCTCGGGATCTACCTCGACCAGCTCTCGCTGTTCATGGTCCTAGTGGTGACCGGGGTCTCGACCCTGATCCACCTCTACTCCTATGGCTACATGCAGTCCGACGAGGGCTACCACCGCTTCTTCAGCTACCTCAACTTCTTCGTCTTCTCGATGCTGCTGCTGGTCCTCGCCGGCAACTTCGTGCTGCTGATCGTCGGCTGGGCCTTCGTCGGCTTCGCCTCCTACGCGCTGATCAGCTTCTGGTACCGGCGCGAGACGGCGACGCGGGCGGGGATGAAGGCCTTCGTGATCAACGTCGTCGGCGACATCGGGCTGGTCCTCGCCGCCTTCCTGATCTTCCGCGAACTCGGCTCCTTCGACTACGGCACCGTCTTCGAGAAGGCGCCGGAAGTCTTCAGCACGAACGAGTGGACGGTGACGGCGATCTGCCTCCTGCTCCTCGTCGGCGCCTTCGCCAAGTCCGCCCAGCTGCCGCTCCACACCTGGCTGCCCGACGCGATGGAGGGGCCGACCCCGGTCTCCTCGCTGATCCATGCGGCGACGATGGTCACCGCCGGCGTCTACCTGATCGCCCGCACCCACGTCCTCTTCGCCCTCGCCCCCACCGCCGCCGACATCAGCGCCTTCATCGGCCTGGCGACGCTGCTGGTGGCGGCGACGATCGCGCTGGTGATGACCGACCTGAAGCGGGCGATCGCCTACTCGACGATGAGCCAGATCGGCTACATGGTCGTCGGCGTCTCGATCGGCGCCTACAGCGCCGGGATGTTCCACCTGATGACCCACGCCTTCTTCAAGGCGCTGCTGTTCATGGCGGCCGGCTCGATCATCGCCGCGATGGCGAACGAGCAGAACATCGACCGCATGTCCGGCTTCGGCAAGGCGATGCGCTTCACCTCGGTGACGATGCTCTGCGGCGGCCTCGCCCTCGCCGCCTTCCCGCTCACCTCGGGCTTCTTCTCCAAGGACGAGATCCTCGCCTACGCCGGAGCACGCGGCGGCATGTATCTCATCTTCGTCGTCCTTGGCTACTTCGGAGCCTTCCTCACCGCGATCTACACCTTCCGGCTGATCTTCCGGGTCCTGCAGGGAGAGCCGTGCCTGGAGGCGCGGGAGCTGATCGAGACCGGTCACGTCCACCACGCCCACCCCTTCAACCCGGCCACCGGCGAGCAGGAGGACACCGACGTCGGCTTCCCCGGCCCCGAGCACCACATCGCCGAGTCCTCGGCGCCGATGCGGGTGGCGATGGCGGTGCTCGCATTCGGGGCGCTGTTCGGCGGCCTGATCCAAGTCCCGGGCGTCGACAACGTCGTCTCCGACTGGCTCGACCCGGTCTTCACCGGGCCGGTGCTCGCCCATGTCCATCCCTCGATCGCCTGGGACTGGATCGGCCTGGCGATCGGCGGCGCCATCTCGCTGCTCGGGATCTGGGCGGCGCACTGGCTCTACATCGCCGACCCGGAGGCGCCGCGGCGGCTGGAAACGCGCTTCCGCGGCCTCCATGACTTCCTCTTCCGCAAGTGGTACTTCGACGAGGCGATCGACCTCCTCGTCGTCCGCCCGGCACTGGCCGTGGGCCGCTTCTCCAACCGCGTCTTCGAGCGCTTCGTCGTCGACGGCCTGGTCAGCGGCACCGAGGGCGGGGTCCGCGGCGCCAGCGGAGTCGTCCGCGCCGTCCAGAACGGGTTCGTCCGCAGCTACGCGCTGCTCCTGATCGCCGGCTTCGCCGGGTTGGCCCTCTACTTCCTGCTGAGCAGCTCATGAGCAGCGCGATTCTCTGGGCACCGCTCGCGTTCGGCCTCCTCGGCCTCTTCCTGCCTTCGAGGACGGTCGGCTGGTGGGCGGTCCTCGGGACCGCCGTCACCCTCGGCCTCGCGATCTCGGCCGCGCTCGGCTTCGACAGCGGCAGCTCCGCCCTGCAGTACGCCGTCGACGAGCCCTGGATCTCCGGCCTCGGCGTCGACTACAGCCTCGGCATCGACGGCCTCAACCTCTTCCTGATCCTGCTGACGGCGGTGCTCTGGACCGGCGGCGTCGCCTTCGCCGCCTTCCGCGAGCAGGAGCGGCCGAAGACCTTCTACTTCCTGATGCTGGTCGCCGAGACGGCGACGCTGGGCTCGTTCCTGGCCCAGGACCTGCTCCTCTTCGTCCTCTTCTTCGACCTGATGCTGGTCCCGTTCTACTTCCTCTTCGGCGCCTGGGGCCACGACCGCACCGGCGAAGGCGGGCTCACCGCCTCGGCGGCGACGCTGAAGATGATCGTCTACACCCTGATCGGCTCGCTGCTGATGCTGGTGGCGGCGATCGCGACCGGGGTCATCGCCGCCGACGGCGGCCACCTCACCTTTTCGATCGCCGCGCTGCAGCAGCGGAGCCTCAGCCACGGCAGCCAGCAGTGGCTCTTCTGGTTTTTCGCCGCCGCCTTCCTGGTCAAGATGCCGGCCTTCCTCCTCCACGGCTGGATGCCCGACGCCTACCGGGCGGCGCCGCTGCCGGCACTGGCGGTCTTCTCCGGCGTCCTCGCCAAGGTCGGCGCCTACGGCTTCCTGCGGGTGGTGCTGCCGCTCTTCCCGGACGCCGCGGTCGAATTCCAGGAGGTGATCCTGCTGATCGCCCTGGCCTCGATCCTCTACGGCTCGGTGATGGCCTTCACCCAGACCAACGTGCGGTTGATCGCCGGTTACTCCTCGGTCGCCCAGCTCGGGTTCATCACCGCCGGGATCTTCGCCTTGCGCGCCGACGGCTCCGACGGCGCCGTCCTGCAGATGGTCAACCACGGCCTGGTCGTCGCCCCGATCTTCGTCATCGTCGCCCTGCTGGTGGAGCGGACCGGCAGCGAGGACATCCGCGAGATGGGCGGGCTGGCGCTGCGGGCGCCGGTGCTGGCGGCGCTCTTCCTGATCGTCGCCCTGGCGACCCTGGCGATGCCGGGCTCGGCCAACTTCGTCGGCGAGTTCTACATCCTCAACGGCCTCTTCCAGGCGAAGATCGTCTTCGCCTTCGTCGCCATCGCCGGCGTCGCGATGTCGGCCTACTACGCCCTCCGTCTCTACCAGGGGGCGATGCACAATCGCGCGCCTGAGGGGCTGCTCTCACGCGAGATCGGCCGCCGCGACGCGCTCGTCCTCGTGCCGCTTGTGCTCTGCATCCTCGGCCTCGCGCTCTACCCACAGCTGATCCTCGAGCGGACGGCGCCGAAGGTCGAGCGGACGGTGGCAAAGGTGACGGGCGGCGACGCGCCCGAAGCAAGACTAGCCACCACCACCCCGCCGACGGGACGAAAATACCCCTATATGGAGGGAAATCGTCCCGTCGACCTCCGTGAACCGGGGACGCCATGAACTTCAACGAACCGCAAATCGATTACGCCGGCATCTCGCCGCTGATCTCGCTCACGGTCGGCCTCTGCGTCGTCCTCCTCAGCGCCGTCTTCAAGCCGGTCCGCCGCTGGGCGCCGGGGCTGACGCTGATCGCCCTCGGCGCCACCGCCGGCCTCTTGATCTGGCAGTGGGACGACCCGAAGGCGCTGATCACCGGCGCCCTGAAGCTCGACGACCTGGCGATCTCGATTTCGCTGATCGCAATTCTCACCGCCGGCTTCTGCGTTCTGTTCTCGATCCGCGAGCGGGCCACCGAGGAAGCCGGCTCGGGCGAGTACCACGCCTTGCTGCTCGGCTCGGTGCTGGGAATGGTCCTGCTCGCCCAGGCGACCAACCTCGTCACCTTCTTCGTCGCCCTGGAGACCCTCTCGATCCCGCTCTACATCCTCTGCGCGACCAACCTGCGGCGCGAGGGCTCGCTGGAGTCGGGGCTGAAGTACCTGATCGTCGGCTCGATCGGCTCGGCGACGCTGCTCTACGGGATGGCCTTCCTCTACGGCGGCACGGGCTCGACCGGGTTCGCCGGGATCGCCGAAGGGATCGCCCGGAACGGCCTCGACGGCGACCCGCTGATCCTGATCGGGATCGCGATGGCGGCGGTCGGGCTCGCCTTCAAGACCTCGATCGCCCCCTTCCACCAGTGGACGCCGGACGTCTACCAGGGCGCCCCGACCCCGATCACCGGCTTCATGGCGGTGGCGACCAAGGCGGCGGCCTTCGCCGTCTTCCTCCGCTTCTTCGACGTCGCCCTCGGCTCCCAGCTCGACACCTGGCAGCCGGCGCTGGCCGCCCTGGCGGCGATCTCGATCGTCGTCGGCAACGTCGGCGCCCTCGGCCAGGACTCGCTGAAGCGGCTGATGGGCTGGTCCGGGGTCGCCCAGGCCGGCTACATGCTCGGCGGCGTGGTCGTCGTCTCGAAGGCCGGGGTCAGCGCCCTCGTCTTCTACCTCGCCGCCTACGCCTTCATGAACCTCGGCGCCTTCGCCGTGATCGTCGCCCGCGAGCGGGAAACCGTCTTCGGCGACGACATCCGCGGCATCCGCGGGCTCGGCGCCGAGCGGCCGCTGCTGGCCTGGCCGCTGACGATCTCGATGCTGGCCCTGGCCGGGCTGCCGGCAACGGCGGGCTTCATCGGCAAGCTCTACCTGATCGAGGCGCTGGTCGAAGGCGACTACACCTGGCTCGCCGTGTTCATCGCGGTCGGGACGATGATCTCGCTCGCCTACTACCTGCGGGTAGTGGCGGCGATGTGGATGCGGCCCGAGGGCGAGCGGGCAACGGGGGCGCGGCCGGCGATCGCCGGCGCCTCGCCGGAGGCCGACCCGGTCGACCTCGAGGCCGGCCGCCGCTGGTACGTCGCCGGCCCGGCCCTGATCGCCGCCGCCGCGACGATCTTCTTCGGCATCGTCCCGCAGCCACTGGTCGAGTTCGCCGAACACGCCGGCCGCGCCCTGTTCTAGTCGCCCCCAATCCGCGACCGGCACCGTCAGACTGCCGGGGCTGTCATGGGAGTTCTCCTCACCACCGGCGCGATCGTCGCGGCCGTCGCCGTCGGCGTCTGGTCCGAGGGCCGCTGGCCGGCCGGCGCGGCACGGGCCTCGCGCAGCGCCCTGACGCTGCTGCTCTACGTGCTGCTGCCGCCGGTGATCTTCTTCAACATCGCCGCCAGCGAGATCGACGTCGGCCACGGCGTCGGGTTGCTGCTGGGTATCGTCGCCTCCTCGCTCGGCGCCCTCTTCGCCTGGAGCGTCGCCACCCGCTTCCTCGACCTCAGCC